>Ga0307515_10010514_pt1 | contig 17729 bp, 5 predicted proteins | sample 17_EM_MG_FD_194513 | JGI IMG/M metagenome (GOLD analysis project Ga0307515, IMG submission 194513) | Populus trichocarpa ectomycorrhiza microbial communities from riparian zone in the Pacific Northwest, United States - 17_EM | ecosystem: Host-associated > Plants > Roots > Unclassified | place... | reverse complement strand
CTAAGTCGCTAACATTATCTAAAGCTCACTCTACTCTTTCTTCCTAAGAAGGAACTTAAATATATCTACAAGAACACAGAATAGGACCCCAAGGACATCACTAGGACCACAAGGACAGGACCTAAAAGAAAAGAACAGAACCCTAAGGAAAGAACCTATAAGACACGCACAGACCAAAACCCCTAAAGAAATTACCCGGAATTACCTAACACCCCTACTACTATGCCACAAACCACAGCAGCAGGTAAAGCAGCTATAGGACCCTTAAATACTTCAGACAAAAAAACAATTAACGTTTTAACCCCCTAGGCGGAGCTTGCGGCTGCCAATGCCGAAATTAAACGACTGCGAGAGCTGCTCGAAGCCAGAGATACCCCTGTATCTAATAATGAGTCATTATTAGACAACTAAAGACTTGCTACAGTCCTTTAGGCCCTATCCTAGCGCCTTAGTGGACCCACTAAGGCCCATGTAGCACCAAGGCGGTCGGCAAAGGTCGCGGATCCCCCGCTACTTACAGATGGAACCGACCCTATATTTAATAATTGGAAGCTTTAATTACGGGATAAGCTTAAAGTTAATGCAGACTACTTCCCTAACACCTAAGCCAGAATAGCCTACGTTTTCGGCCGTACTGGCGGAGACGCTTAGACGCATTTACGCCCGCGATATACTAAAGACTTAGCAGACCCCTTTATCTCTAAAGAAGAAATAATTAAACACTTATCTTCTATTTATAAAGACCCTTTTAAAGTATAAAACGCCTACCTTGGCTATAAAAGCCTAAATATAAAAACAACGGAGACCTTTTCGGCCTTCTAAACCCGCTTTCTATACCTAGCCGGACAGGCCTAGATCCTCCAAGAAGACCTACTGCCAGACCTCTTTAACAAGCTTACCCTGGACCTACAGCGGGCCGTATTACCAGCTTATACTACGGCACAGACGTTAAAGGAACTTACGGACCATTGCCTAGCTATTAACTAAGGCCTCCGTTAAATTAAGGCACGCGCCAACTAGCTAAAAACTAGAAACCTTATAAACCAGGCCGCAAATACTGCGAGTACGGCCTATAGTGCCCCAGCATGATCGGTAACTCCTACAGTCAACCCGGCAGCTGGCCGCGCAGCTACCCCTGCTGCGGGCCTGGTGTACACCCAGCCTATATATAGTGACCCCCGTATACAGGCCCTTAGCGATTAAGGAGCTTGCTTCTTGTGCGGTTAAATAGGCCACCCTATAAGGAACTGCCTAATAAAGGCAAAGACAAACGAGGTCCTGTTAATTTAGGAGGACAGTACGGAGCCGGAAAAAGAGGAACCCTAGAGGAAGACTCCTCTCTAGGGTTAAAAGGGATCGATATGTCACATATTAATCTGGGTCGGCTAGTTGGTAGAAGAAGCTGCACTATCCCTTGTACTTTATTTCGCAATAGATATTAAGTTTTAACCTCTGCTTTAGCTAACTTAGGAGCAAATGCCTTTACCTTAATTAACATAAAGTGCGCTGCAAAACTGGCTGACTTTTTAAATGCACCCCTTAAAAAACTACCCAAACCAGTCCCTATTCGCGGTTATAACGGACGGATAGGACTACCTATTACAACTATCTTGCGGATCCACCTCCGCGTTAACAGACGAAGGCAGTATAACGTCCCCTTCCTTATTACGGACCTTAGAAGCCATAATATAATCTTAGGAAGAAAATGGCTAGCCTACTTAGGCTTACAGCTTAACGTACGGAATAGGCAGCTTATCTGGCCCGAAACTATGCCCCTAACGCCTTCCTTTATAAAAGAGATCAGTATTACAATGGAAAACCTTATACGGCCGCAGATAAACACCGTTCACTAGGCCGATGCGACGCGTAGGGACCAGGCTTTTGAGAAGGATATATAGCTTGATCCGCAACGGATCCGTATACTACGCCGCCCCTAGACTGCCTGTGTTACACCACCCGCACCAGAGACTTAGGAAGTCGGTAGTGGCCTAGCTAAGTCCCTAATGGAGAACTTAGGCCCTACGCAGCCACAAAGAAAGGCCAGGGATATTAGACGATACACCAAACTAATAGACCGGAAGGACAACTTGCGGAAAATGGAACGTAAGCTAAGGAAGACTATAAACCCTATACCGCAAAATACGCCCCGACGAACATCCGTAAAGAAACCTATAGACCTCCCGCCAGTTGATATCTGCTGTATTAGCGCCATAGGATTCTACCGAAACCTAGTTCAGCCTAATACCATTGCCTTTACAACTAGCTTATACGAAATTGATTAAATAATTGAAGAGAAAGAAGCCCTAGCCTAAGAGAAAGGCGAGCTTATAGATAAGGAGCTAGTAGAACAGAAACTGCCCCGTTAATACTAGAAATTTAAAGACACCTTCTCCAAAGCAGCGTCTGATGTACTCCCGCCTCACCGACCGTACGACTATAAGATTGAAATTGAGCCGGATAAGGTGGTTACCCTTGGCTATAGCCCCCTCCGACAGTAATCTACTGCCGAATTACAGGCCATAAAGTAGTATCTTATTGATAACCTGGATAAGGGCTTTATTGAGCCTAGTTAAGCCCCTTTTAACTCACCTATTCTCTTTGCTAAAAAGCTAAATAGAGGACTTCGTTTCTATATCGACTACCGTAAGCTCAATAATTTAACCCTTAAAGACCGCTACCTACTACCTTTACTTAATAAGACTTTGGCCCAAATAAGTAAAGCTAAGATCTTTACGAAGCTTAATATCCGCTAGGCTTTTTACCGGATTAGGATAGACCCTAAATTAGAAGACCTTACTACGTTTTAGACCCGTTACGGAACGTATAAATATAAAGTACTGCCTTTTAGACTGACTAACGGACCGGCCACATACCAACGATATATAAATGACGTACTATTTAACTACCTCGACGACTTCTGTACAGCATACCTGGATAATATTATAATCTACTCTAAAAACAAACTGGAATATGAAGAGTATGTCTATAAAGTCCTATAACGGCTTTAGGAAGCTGGCCTCCAAGCCAATATTAAGAAGTTAGAATTTAGTGTTAAGCGTATAAAGTACCTAGGGTTTATTATTAGTATAAACGGGATTAAGGCAGACCCAGAAAAGACGGCTATAATTAACTAATAGGTACCCCCAAGGACCGTAAAGGGGGTACAGTTATTTTTAGGGTTCTATAACTTCTACCGACGCTTTATTAAGAACTACAGCAGGATTACCCAGCCACTAAGCCTACTTACCTATAAGGACTAGCCCTTTCACTTTAACACCGCATGTAGGCAGGCCTTTGACGAGCTTAAGAAACGACTGGTCTCTGCTCCCTTACTCGCCTACTTTGACCCAGAACGGCCCTTAATGCTAGAAACCGATGCCTTAGATAGTGTTATAGCTGGCGTTTACTCCCAAAAGCAGACAAACGGAGAATGGCACCCTGTTGCTTACTATTCGAAGACTATAGTAGATGCTAAGCTGAACTACCCGATTCATGACAAAGAAATGTTAGCTATTATCTATAGCTTTTAGCACTGGCGAGCATAGCTAGAAGGGACCCCTAAACCTATCTAAGTGGTTTCAGATTATAAGGCCTTAGAATATTTTATAACAACGAAAGCCCTTACAGCCCGGCAGGCGCGCTAGGCGGATATCCTATCTTAGTTTAACTTCCTAATTATATACAGGCCAGGCGCCACTAACCGTGCGGATGCTCTTATAAGACGTAAACAGGACCTAAATAACCAGATGGCCGCAAAGATCTTATTACGGACCCAAACGCTACTACAACTAGAGCACCTTAACCCTCGGATACAGGAAGAACTAAATACTAAATCTTTAAACGCCAAGATATGTCCCATCAACCCCATGGAATTTGACCTTATTAATAAACTACTGCAAGCAAACCGTACGGACCCTTCTCTACAGGAGTACCGCGAAAAGGTAAAGGATGTTACTAGCCTATGGTCCCTTAAAAATGGACTGCTTAAGCACCGGGAACGGCTAGTAGTAGTAAAAAAACAGAACTTATAAACCTAGCTTATCACCAAAGCACATACCTAGGTCTCTACGGCCCACCCTAGAAAAAATAAGACCCGTAAGATTATTGGTGACCGTTACTACTGGCCCGGAATAGTTATAGATATTAACCGTTATATACGGAACTACAATAACTGCCGTAGGTCTACAATTCCACGAGATAAGACCCTAGGACTATTAAAGCCACTCCTAATACCAGAGCGCCCCTAGCAGCATATCTTTATGGATTTTTATAAACTACCAGTAGACCATGACGGGTACGATATAGTTATAATCTTAGTTAACCGTTTTAGCAAACGCCCTTTCTTAATCCCCTATTACAAGAATATTGATGCTAAAGAGGCGGCCCGACTATATATCTATTACATCTACCAAATTTACGGACTATTAGACACTATTGTATTGGACCGCGGACCGTAGTTTATATCGGCTTTCTGGAATAAGTTTACTTAGATCCTAGGAATTAGGCTAAAGCTTTCTACGGCGTACTACCCCTAGATAGACGGTTAGACGGAGATTATAAATTAATACTTAGACTAGAGACTCCGGCCCTTTATTAACTACTTCTAAGATAACTAGGGCGAACTGCTACCTCTAATGGACTATACCCAGGCGACCCTACCCTATAACTCTACGGGATTCGCACCTATCCAACTAGAAATGGGGTATCTACTACAAATAAGCTTTAACTGGGATAGACCAGAAGGACCACGGACCGTACGCGAGAAACTGTTTTATAAGGAAGCCTAGCAGTACGCCAAGCGCTTAGAGGAAGCCTGGACGGTAGCCCGTATAAATCTAGAAAAGGCCCAAAAATCAATAAAACAGCAGGCAAACAAGTATAGGCGCGAGCCCGACTTTACCGTAGGTGATATGGTCTGGGTTATAACAAAGAACTGGAAGACGGAACGGCCAAGTCGTAAGCTCGATTATTAGATGGCAGGACCGTATAAGGTCCTTGAGAAAATAGGCAACTCGTACAAAGTAGAGCTCCCAGATTCGATCAAGGTTCACCCTATCTTCTCGCCAGATAAGCTACGGAAGGCAGCGAATGACCTATTACCTGGACAAAAGAACGAACCCCCCCTGCCAATTTAAGTCAATGGCGACGACGAATGGGAAATTGAAGAGATACTGGCCTGTAAGCTAGTAAGGAAAACGCTAAAGTACCGCGTTAGTTGGAAAGGCTATGACCTAGATCCTACCTGGTACCCTGCATGGAACTTTATTGGCAGTCCCCATAAGCTTTAAGAATTCCATAGCCGTTACCCTAACGAACCGGGACCGCCAAAGTACCTAGACGAATGAATGGAATGCTAGCATGATAAAGATAATAAGCTACCGGAAGAGCATAAAGATAAGAATACCCTACGGGCATAATACGGACATACAAAGCCTGAGGGCAGGCTTTTGCGGAGGGGGGGGTAATGTTACGGCACTGGCAGAAAGCGGCAGCTATGGTAGACGTTATGGTAGACGCAGGGCTCACGTGACTCTCACGTGACTAGGGATTGTATATAACTCCTCGCGTTGCTGCTTGTCCTTTCCTTTCCTTTTCTCTAGCTTTAGATTCTCGTTTATAGACAATCCAATCGTACAGGCTTGCACGACCCTTTTGCCGTGCTTATGTCTCGATTGACTGAGTCGCTAACACTATAGCAATTTTTTTAGCTTTGTGAACTTTTACTAATAATTTATCTAAGGCTACTTTAAGGTAGTTAAGCCCATAACTAGGCTACTAAAAAAGAGTATTAGCTAGTTATAGGGCCCTAACCAAATATAGGCGTTCTAGACCCTAAAAACAGCGTTTACTATAGCACTGGTCTTAGCATATTATAACTAATATAAAGAAGACTATAGTAGAGACAGATGCCTTAAACTAGGCTTTAGGTAGAGTGCTTTATTAAGCCAATAAAAGTAATAAGCTTAAGCCAGTTATATTCTTCTCTGCTAAGTACTTAGCCCCTAAATATAACTATAAAATATATAATAAAAGGCTCCTAGTAATTGTTAAGGTACTAAAAGAATAGCGCCCTAAACTATAAGAAACTAAGCAGCCGTTTAAAATTATTACGGACTATAAAAACCTTTAGACCTTTATAATAACAAAACAATTAAACTAGCGCTAAGTTTGCTAGGCTAAGTTCCTTTTCCAATTTAACTTTATTATCACCTATAGGCCTAGCACTAAAGCCACGATCTTAGATGCTTTTAGCCGCCTCCTAGGCGTTATACCTACTAATGCTAATAATAAACGTCTATAATACTAAGACCGCGTTATCTTACCACTAAAGAAAGTTAACCCTACTATTCTAGAAGAGCTACTAAGCGAATCCTAAAACCAGAGCATTAAAGACTTTATTATAGTAATAGACCTAAAGCCTAAAAAAAACCCTTAAGGAGCTTATTAAAAATGCCTATATAGAAAATAAACTTGCTAGAAATATATTGGCTGCGCTACGTAAATAGAAAGACTATAAAGTACGCTGTTGGCCTAAGTAGATTAGGAAGCTGCTCCGCTATAATAAATTTAAATATTTAATTATTAACGGCCTAATCTACTATAGGAATTAAGTATTTATCCCTAATTTACCTAAACTCTAACTAGAAGTTATATACCGTATATATAGTTTAGGCCCTACGGGTTACCTAGGCCGCGTTAAGATACTAGACCTCCTTAATTAAACGTATTAGTAGCTAGGTATTTTATAGTTTACGGCTACCTTTATAAGAGACTACGCTCTCTACTTCCGCATAAAAACCCTATACTTAGTACCGCCCGGTTTTCTAAAACTACTAAAACTACCAGTCCGCCTATAAGCCGATATCTCTATTAACTACGTTATTAACTTACCTAAGTGCCTTTATAACGGCAAAATATATAAATATATCTTTATCGTTATTAACCGCCTAATAAAAATAAGGTACTTTATTTCTGTTACTAGCCTAAATACTAAGGAGCTTATTAAAGCATTTATTTACACTATCTATAAGTTATACGGCGCTCCGAATACTATTATTTTTAATAAAGGCTCTTAATTTGTTTCTAACTTCTAGCGTCGCCTAAACTAGCGCCTAAAGGTAACCCTAAGCCCTAGCTCCGCATAGCACCCTAAAATAGATAGTTAAACTAAGATTGTTAATATAGTAATAAATAAGTACCTATACGCCTTTGTAAGCTTTACCTAAGACAACTAAGTAGATTAGCTCCCCCTTACCGAGTTTGCTATAAATAACTAGGTTAATAAGACTATGGGAATCTTACTATTCTTTACTAACTATAGCTATAACCTACGCCTGGGTATTAAACCAGTAGGCCCCTAACTATTAGCCCTATCTATATATATAAAGAAGGAATACCTATAAGCTAATACTATTGCTAACCGCTTTAAGCGCATCTTAACCTAACTTAAAGCCCTAGCTTATATCTCCTAGCGACGCTATAAAGATAACGCTAATATAAAATAAGATAAAGGTATAATATTTAAAAAGGATAATATAGTTATAGTTAGCCTTAAAAATATAAAAACTAACCGGCCTAAGAGGAAGTAGGATAATAACTAAGACGGACCCTAGCCCGTCCTAGCTACCTATAAAGAAGTAGTTATAGTTAACATCCTAGACTACATCTGTATTAATAAGTCTTTTTATACTTTAAAAATCCGCCTCTAGTTCCCTAAAGAGATCTCTAGTTAAGCATATATTAATAAAAAGGAACGTTATAATATTATAGGCAGGATAGCTAAAAGGGATAATAATAGTAATATTACGGACAAGTAGGAATTTAAAAAGATCCTTAATATATATAATAAATAAATAGATAAGCACGGCTTAATATATTATATTAAGTGGAAGTATTATAATAAGGAAACCTAGGAACCCGAGAAATCCCTAAAAGGGTGAGAGCGTATACTACTAAAGTTTTATAAATAATACCCTAAGAAGCTAGGACCCCTAGACTAGGTATAAGATAAGGGAAAATTACGCTAAAACCGTAGCCAACTATAAAGATAATTTGTGGTGGTTAAGATCTTATAAAACTTTAACCGCCAGTTAAAGTTATCTAATTAGTTAGTTTTTACTAAGAAGCGCTATATAGCGGTGGTGTAGAGTTCTACTAACTTTATCCGTTAAACTAACTAATTAGGATTTTCTATACCCAGTATAGAAAATCATTATTAGCTTAGTTAAGAGCGGTAAGCAGAAGTAATATCTTTATAGTAAAAATAAGTTACTTATTTAGTTTAGGGACTAAATCTTTTAGGGAAGGGAGTACTATTACGGCACTAACCTAATGTATACTGTTTTATACTGTCTTATACTATCTTATACTATTTCCTACTATTAGCTAGCCTACTACTAGCGCCTTAGCGGCTAGCCCTGCTATTTATATATAATACCCCCTTTTACCTTCTTCTCCTCTTTATACTATAACGTAGTTATTTAGTCTACTTTATTATAACACTATAATATAATCTAATAGCAATCTGCTATATTCTGTTATATTCTACTAAGTTTTACTAAATCCTATTAAGTTCTACTAAGACTACTACCTAAATCCTATTTTACTTTATATATATATTAACTAAGCAACTAAGCTAATAATATAGACCCTTTCTTCCCGTTTTCTTACCTTCTTTCCTTATATAATGTTTTAACCTCCTTATACGGTTTATATATATAGCTTAATAATATCTACCTTGCTATATATTATTGCCGCTTATACTTACTCTATAACAATTCCTACCTATATCGCTACTTATTGTTTTATTAATAGATTCCTTAAGGTTAATAGCTTTAACGGCTATATCTACTATCGCGAAGCTTCCTAACTTAACGATTTATTAAAGCCAACTTTTTAAATACTTACTATTATTACTTTAAGCCTTAATTGCTCCTATAATATTGTTTGCTAAGTATTAGAGAAAATATATTCTACTTTAGCTAATATAGCCAGTATAAATAGAATATTAATGGCTATTTATAAGAGGCGTAGTGTCACGGGACACCCCCGTAACACCTTACACACGTCTACCTATTTTCACCGACTTAGCAATTAGAGACCAACCGTAAAATGGCAATCTAACGGCAATTTACGGCATTCTGCTATATTCTGCTATATTCTGCCAAGTTTTACCAAATTTTACCAAGTTCTACCAGGACTATAACCTAAACCCTATTCTGCCTATATATGTGTTAACTAAGTAACCAAGTTAACAATATATGCCCTTTCTTCCTGTTTTCCTACCTTCTTTCCTTATATAACGTCTTAACCTCCTTATACAGTTTATATATATAGCTTAATAATATCTACCTTGCTATATATTATCGTCGCTTATACTTACTCCGTAACACTACGTTGCGTTAACTACCTATACTACTGTTAACATGCAGAACAAACCTAAAGCCCCTATAACGGCCGCTGGTATTATATCCGCACTCTAAGAATAATTAGCAGGGATATAGAAGTCTTTTATAAACGCCCTTAAATAGAACTAAGCTACTTTAAATTAATAATAAGCCGAATAAGAAGTACGATACTAGTAATTAATTAAGAACCTCTAAAAAGAAGTCTGCGCCTTTAAGATACCCACGCTAGGACCTTAAGACTAAACGCTATCTCTGGAGATAAACACGCGGAATGCGAGCCCTAAACCTATAGTAGCTACTTACCCTAAGCCGACCACTACACTAAAATAATCTAAACGACTACTAGACCCCTTAGTATTTACTAGTAAATAATAAAAGCTTTAATTATTTCTAAGCCAGCTTAAAAATAAGCTAACTAGTAATGCCAACTATTACCTAACTAAAGCTAACCGACTCTGTTACGCCCTAAGTTGACTAGAAGGAGATATAGCTAACCTTATTAAACCGCTTTAGCCAAACTTAGTGCAAAGCCTAGTTATACTTCTTAAAGCCACGTATAGTAACCTAAACCGCTAAGCTACTACTTAAAGAAAGATAAACTATATAACTTAAGGAACGAAAAGTTTCCTAGTATACTTCTCCGAATTTAACCGTTATATAAAGGAAACAGGCTAGAATAACTCCGCACTAATTAACAGCCTTATTAAATCCCTAGGCCCTAAACTAAAAACCTCCCTAATAGGCGTAGACCTACTAGGAGCCCTTAATGCCTGCGTAAACGTTATTAATAAACGATATAATAATATACTACGCCTAATACTAAAGCCCGCTCCATAATATAATACGGCAACCCCGCAAATGTTTACTAAGTTATTATCTTAGCCTAAGCACCCTAACGCTATAGATATTAACACTAGAACCCTAGGGTACGCCCTACTAGGGTCCTCTAAATAAGAACGACGCATTAAGCTAGGCCTCTGCTTTAAATATAAAAGTAACTCTTACCTCTCTAACTACTGCTCCGTCCCTATACCTAAACATAAATTATAAATGGCTAACACCAGCAGCCGTTTACCGCATTAATCTTCTAGTTACCGTCCCTAATCTCTACCTAGTTCTAACCCTATATCTAGTAAGCACTATTTATAAGGATAAAGCTATAGCCGACGTCCTATAAGAACCCCACCCTAATCACCTCTAAAAGGAAAATCCTAGAGCTAAGTCGCTCTCTAGGACGGCTCTGCTATAGGATTTTATTAAACGCATTTAATGTTATAAACTCCAACTCTTAGGACCGTAGTATAACTATTAACTGCTATCTTCGGCAGAATAGTTAATAGGCTAACGCTTAAATCCTAATTAATACAGGAGCTAGCAGCATAGGATTTATTAATAAGATCTTTACGTAAGATAATGGTTTTACCCTAACCCCCCTTAACCGGCATATTAACGTATTTAGATTTAATGGTAAACGCACTATCTTAGGCCGTATTACCTACGTAGTATTCCTAAAACTCCAATACCTAAACTACAAGGAATTAATTAAACTTTTCGTTACCACCCTAGGTTACTTAGTAATCTTTAGACAACCCTAGATAAAGCTATATAAGGTAACTATTAATTAGAACAACCTTAAGCTTCTATTTACCGCCTCTTATTATAAGCAGAAGTGCCTTATAACTCGCTACTTAGACCTAGAACTAAAATCTAAAAAATCTACCACGATCTACTAGTCTAAAATTTCCATAACTGTCTACCCTATACCTAAGGAATCCACCAAATTCCACTAAGCTAGGAATTCTACTAAATTCCACTAATATAAGAATTCTATTAACATCCACTAAGGATCCGAAAACTCTACTAAATCCCATAAGTTATTACTAAGTACTACGCCGCCCCAAGCTAAGCAAAAGCTTAAGCTCTATATACGAAAATACCAGAAGGACTAGTATTTCACTATAAAAAGGATTCTTAAAGAACCTAAACCCAAATCTAATACTAACTCTATACCCAATACTGAACCTAAACCTAAATAAGAAACTATAGATAATCCAAGCGAGCTCGGCACCCTAGATATCCGCATAATTAGAGCTACCCCGCTAGCGCAACTTGCTAAGAAACCCGAGCATATAATCTTCGCTGTTATAATAGCCGATATTAAGAAGGCCTTAGCACTAAAAAAGTACACTAACCCTGCCACAAAGGTACTAATAGAGTATTATTATCGCCTAGATGCATTCTTATAAAAGGAAGCCGATAAGCTACTAAAACACTAACTATACGACTATAAGATTATACTCGAAGAAGGAACTCAGCCCGGATTTAGACCCTTATACGGGATATCCTAAAATAAACTCTAAGTGCTATAAAAGTATTTAGACGAGAACCTAAGTAAAGGATTTATTAGAGTAAGCTTATCGCCTATAGCCGTACTAGTAATCTTTATTAAGAAACCTAGCGGCAGTCTGCGCTTCTGTGTAGACTACTAAGCTCTTAACGCCGTTACCGTTAAGAACTAATATCCGATCCCGTTAATATAAGAGACGCTAAACTAACTAAGTAAGGCTCGTTACTACACAAAGCTTAATATTATCTCTGTATTTAACCGTCTCCATATTATAAAAGGGGATAAATAGCTTACTGCATTTCGTACCTGATATAGACTATTTAAGTACTTAGTAACACCCTTCGGCCTTATAAACGCTCTAAGCTCGTTTTAACATTATATAAACAACACCCTACGCCCCTACCTAGACATCTTCTATACTGCTTATATTAACGACATCCTAATATACAGTAATAACCTAACCAAATATTAGAAGCACGTTAACCTTATCCTATAAGCCCTATACGGAGCTGGTTTATAATTAGATATAGATAAATGCGAGTTTTATAAAACGGAAGTCCTATACCTTAGACTCTTTATTTTTATAAACGGTATACAAATGGACCCGAAGAAAGTTAAGGTAATTATAAACTAGCAAGAACCCAAGAATATTAAGGACGTAAGAGCCTTTATAGGATTTGCTAATTTCTATTAACGGTTTATTAATAACTTCTCCGCCCTAGTTTTACCCCTCATAGCTCTAACCTAAAAGGATAAAATCTTTGTCTTTAATAAGGAATATAAGAAGGCCTTTGCCTATCTAAAGGTCATATTTACTACTGCGCCCGTATTTTAACACTTTAACCTAAACTAAATAAGTGTTATAAAAGCTGACTTATCTAACTACGTTACTAAAGGCATCCTATCTTAATATAACGAGGATAGAGTATTATACCCTATAGCATACTTCTTAAAATAACTAAGCCTAGCCGAATATAACTACGAGATCTACGATAAGGAATTATTAGCTATTATTAGATATTTTGAATAATAGCGACCTAAACTAGAAGGCGCTGGATTTCTAATTAAGGTCCTTAGCGACCATAAGAACCTATAGTACTTCACGACCACGAAATAGCTGAGTTATTATTAGGCCTGCTAGTTAGAATATCTGTCTTATTTCCAATTCTTAATTACGTATCACTTAGGCGTCTAAGGCTAGAAGCCTAATACCCTAACCCAACGCTTACAAGACGCGCCAGCCCTAGAAGAAGCGCGCTTTTACCGAAATTAGACCCTACTTCGCCCTAAACTATCCAACCCTCCTACTAAAGATTTTATAGTATACGTCCTTAAAATAACTAATTAATTAATTAAACAGATTATAGTTAATAAATACCCGAATAATAAGTTTATCTAAGAGACGCTTAAGCTAATATAAGATAGTATTAGACGCTTTAAAAAGATTTCTCTAAGTAAATACAAAGCCTATAGAAACCGCTTATATTACTAAAACCGTTTAGTTATCCCTAATTATAATAAGCTTAAGCTTAAACTCCTTAAATATATACACGATTTACCTATCGCCGGCCACCTAAGCTAAGGAAAGACCCTAAAACTACTCTAACGGGAGTATTATTAGCTAAATATGCATAATATAACATAAAGGTACGTCTCTAGCTGCCACACCTGCCGACGAGCTAAAGCCTCGCATAAGACGTATAACGGTCTTTTAAAGCCGCTACCTGTTCCGGACCGAAGATAAAAGGTTATTTTAATCGACTTTGTTATTAACCTTCCTAAGAGTAGAGGCTGTACGAACATTATAGTAGTTATAGACCAACTATCTAAAATAAGACACTTAATCGCCTGCCCTAATATATTAACGCCTGCTATCGCCTAACTATTCCTAGATTACGTATAGAAACTCTACAGACTCCCTAAAACGATTATCTCTAATAGAGGTAGCTAGTTTATCTCGGCATTCTAGAAAGAACTAACTACTTAACTCTATATTAAAGCACTATTATTTACTATATATTACCTAGAAACGGATAGCCAAATAGAACACGTAAATGCTATAATAGAACACGTAAATGCTATAATAGAATAGTATATTCGGATATACACGTTATATTTATAGGATAACTAGATTAACTGGCTCGCATTTACTAAGTTTACCGTAAATAACTCCGTCTTAGAAACTATAAAAGTCTCCCCGTTCCTAGCCAATTACGGCTAGCACCTATAAATGGTTTTTAAACCCTTTAGTAATGTTTCTTACCCCGCTTATTACGCCTTATAAGTTATAGAAGTAAATAAATTTATAGAGAAGATAGAGGAACTATAATAGTTCCTTACTAATGAGATAATATAGGCTCAATCTATCTATAAAGCCGCAGCGAATAAGAAATAAACCCCAGCACCGGCCTATTAAATTGGTAATTTTGTCTGGCTAGATATAAGAAATCTAAACACAAAACAACCTACTAAGAAACTCAATTAGAAGAACGCTGGCCCTTATAAGGTTAAAAAAGTTATCTCCCCTTACGCCTACTAACTAAAGCTCCCTAATACGGTTAAAATCTACCCCGTATTCTATACGTTAGTCCTCCGCCCTACTACCCCCGCATTAGACGCCCTACCTAGATAGATATAAGACCCTCCCCTATTAGTTAAAGTAGATAGTAAGAATAAGTACTTTATTAAAAGAATTAATAATATTAAGTATGATAAACGGAAACGCTAATATATATATCTTATAAAATAAAGAGGCTTTACTAAGTCCTTATGGGAACCCGTTAACTCTATAGGACTTATATAAGCTATAGAAGACTTTTATAAACTCCACCCAGAACTACTATAGCCCTATCTCACAGAAGCTTAAGTTTAAAGGGGGGGTACTATTACAGGACACCCCTATAACACCTTACATACGTCTACCTATTTCTACTAACTTAGCAATTAGAGACTAACTGTAAAATGGCAATCTAATAGTAATCTAATAGCAATCTAACGGCAATCTACGGCATTCTGCTATATTCTGCCATATTCTGCCAAGTTCTACTAAATTCTGCCAAGTTCTGCCAGGACTATGACCTGAACCCTATTCTGCCTATATACGTATTAACTAAGTAACTAAGTTAACAATATATGCCCTTTCTTCCCGTTTTCCTACCTTCTTTCCTTACGTAACGTCTTAACCTCCTTGTATAGTTTATATACATAGCTTAATAATATCTACCTTACTATATATTATCGTCGCTTGTACTCACTCCGTAACACGTAGGTACTTTATACGTTAAGTTAATTCGAGCTACTAACTAAGGGGGGATGTAGTAATTACTTATAAAGGCTTTGCCTACTATAGAGTTAGAATAAATAACGCTAAAAAAAGATATACTTACAGCAATAAACCGTTTAAATTTATCTTCTTTAGAGGTTCGTTTATATTAATTTAGATACTTCTATTAGAGGTAAGCATTTATAATAAGATTAGGATTAATTAGCTAACTCTTATCGCCGTTAACTAGCCTATATTTATATTCTTTTTACTAAAGCTTTTATATAGATTTAATTGCTTAGTTAATTATACCTTTATTACGAAGTTCTAGCCGCCTCTAGCAATTATTTGGATACTATTTTTGGGGTATTAGGTTAAGGAGTAAGGCAGTAATATACGCAGAAGTCTAATATATTAAGCTGTAATACTTATTAAAAGTAGGCCATATAGTAAAAAGAGACGCTAAGAGATTCTAATTAAAGGCATACTCTTCCTACTTACTTTTAATATAATTTATAAGAAAATCTACACTCTATAAAACCTTATTAACCGTAGTTTAATCGCCTTTTATAGACTTTATAGCGTCTTAAAAGGCTTTAAAATTATAATTATCCCGTAGATAGTGTCCTACTTATTATAATTAAGCTTATTCTTATATAGATTACTAAAGTTCTTATTAATAAAGACTTAAATTAAGCTCTATTACTAACTCTAGTATAGTAAGATATAAGTTCTACCTTGTATTATTACTGCGCGATATTATCTTATAGGCGAGCTTTAGAAAGGCCTAATATTGTTCTAGCAAAGCTCTAAGCTAGACGGCTATATTATAGATTTTATTTAAGACTCCTAATTTTCGCTACTTGGCTTTTATAGCTTTATCTTAATTATATTCGTATTCTAACTTAATATAAAGCCTTTACTCTCTAGCTTAGAGTTCCTCTATAGCTTATACTACGAGCTCTATAGCTTCTTTATCTTTAGTAAAAAGGAAGGCTTATATTATAAGATTAATAATATAGCTAATATAGCGAATTAAGTAGTAAACGGTAATCTAAGAAGGGAAGCGCTTTTATAGGATTTAACCTATATTTAGTATAATTAGTAGGGAGCTTAATAGTAGTAAAGGTAGAGAATAGAAATCTACTAATAATATAGCTAATCTGCTTTACGTTAATCTTATACTCCTTAAGAACCTTAATAAGCACCCCTGCCTATTACCTACTACTTTAGCTTTCCTTATACTCTTATAGAGTAAGTATTACCTTTAAAAGTTACCCAGCTTCGTCAACAAAGTAAACTATTATTGCTTAAAAAGCTGTCTTATTTAGCGCTATCTAATAGTTAATTACAAAGTAAAGCTTTAAGAGAGCCGTAGAGTGCTTCTTCTTAATAAGATCTTTATAAACCATAAACGTTTTATTAAGTAGTAGAGGCATAGAGTATCGCGACTTTATAAGTAAGCTGTCTTTACTAATCAGTATATAATTATAGATACGTAGAACGGCCTAAAACTTAGGTTATTTAATAATTAAATAAGGAAGGTTATAAGTAATAATAAGGTAGTAGAGAGAATCTAGAAAGTCCTTCTCACTTACGGCTTCCTTAAAGATTTTTATTACTATTAGATTATTTTTATTACTACTAGATTATTTCTAGTATTATCTAGTTCCTATTATTTTGTAAATAAAGCAGCTAATATAGCTTTAGTATTAACGTTAGCTTTAACCTTCTTTACTATATAGAGAATTTTATACTTAGTTTTTAGGTAATACCAGAAAGTAGTAGCGCTAGTATTATCCTTTAAGCACCGCTTACAGTAGAAGATCTTTTAATTAGAATTACCTCGGTTAGGTTTACTAGGTAAAGGCCTTAATAAGGCGTAAGACTAGAGCTTCTTATCCTCTTATAACTTCTTTCTTTTAGCTTTAAGTATATTAATTTAGTAGTAAGAATCTTTGCGAGCAAGCGTTATATTATAAATTATAATCGCTAAGGAGGGAAATAGTGTCGGTTTTTTTTCTTCTTATTATTACTTTTAGGTGGAGACTTACGTAGGTATATGTTATAAGGAAGATATAGTTAGTAGGTAGTAATTAAAGGGGGGCTCTAAATAAGATACGCGTTATTATATATATAATAACTTCTCCTAAAAGCCTGTACGGACGTTTTTTTATATATATAAAACAGCAGGCTCAGCGCTTTTTAGTCAATGCCGACTATATAGTAAGAAAATTAACAGATAACTATCTTAACACCAAAGTTTTATTACTATATTCTATTCCTACCTGTTCTTACTATAGGCAATTATATTAATTATAAATATATAATTATAATTAGAAGTTTAATTTTAATTTTAATTAATTAGATTATATAGTAATTATAACTTATATAACTAATGGAACTATTATATACATCCCTATCTATCGTGGGTCTTACATATATACTTATACATTTATTAACCGTTGTTAGCGACTTAGTTAATTAAAGTATGGGCATAGCAAAGGGGACGCATAAGCCTGTATAATTGGATTATCTATAAATAAGAATCTAAAGCTAGGGAAAGGAAAGGAGAAGAAGAGCAGCGCCGTTTAGTATTTTATAAGATCTTTACGTTACATAATCGCAATATGCGGCAATCTATAGCAACTTGCTGGTGCGAAGTTCTGCCAAGTTCTACTAAGTTCTACCAATGCCGTAAGATTACCCGCCG
>Ga0307515_10010513_pt1 | contig 17729 bp, 16 predicted proteins | sample 17_EM_MG_FD_194513 | JGI IMG/M metagenome (GOLD analysis project Ga0307515, IMG submission 194513) | Populus trichocarpa ectomycorrhiza microbial communities from riparian zone in the Pacific Northwest, United States - 17_EM | ecosystem: Host-associated > Plants > Roots > Unclassified | place... | reverse complement strand
ATTTAAGAATTTGTCCCCGCGTCCACTATAAATCAAGTGGACTTTAGTGCCACGTTCAAAACATGTGGGGCGTAATCGCTGGTGTAGACATGTGTAGCGTAGCCAAGGACGTACCTCATAAAATGAATTTTTTTTTTCAAAATACAATAACAACCATGCTACAATAATCATGTTTTTTTTCTTATAAATCTATGATTAATTTTTTTTTAATATAGTTGTTAAATCCAAGTGTAGACACTTGGGTTCTGGTAAATCTCCTTAAAAAATAATTTTTAAAATATAAAATATTTTTTTTTATATATTTTTTAAAACTATTATTGACCCCGGTAAGCACCTCTACACTACTAATTAAAATAGTTCACGTATTTTGCCTTGCATTTTTTACAGGTTCTTATTGACTGGCCTTCTGAACACCTCACATCCATAAGTGGGACATATGGCAATTTCAGCACTTTATTAACGATCACATCGCTGCCATTTACTGCAGATAGGGCTAATTATGGACCTTTTGGAACCGGTTCTGGCACTCCTTTCTCCATCCCGATAAATAATAATACGGTGGTTGGATTCCATGGAAGAGCTGGACACCACCTCGCGACTCCATGGAAAACCAAGGAGTGCCGGAACCGGTATAAATACTTCAGCCATAATTTGTAGTAAATGCATATTATCGACATCACTATCATTCATAACTAATCTCACCATGGAAAACCAAGGAGAAGGACCACAGATTTATGGCATGTGTCCTTCACGACACCTACTTTTTTTAAGCTAATAAAGTTGGGCTACCAAAATATGGGAGCACAAACCATCACGCTGCATCACTTACAACTACACGCATCAAGCACACACGGGGCTTGTAGCTCGGTAGGCTTGGCAGGCTTTGCCCTGCCTGAGTGCCCTGGTTCGAGCTCTCGTGTGTACCTAGCACTTGAGGGTCTAACTGCTGTGGTCCATCGTTGACTTGTTCCGCCCCCCTCCCGGGTTCGACCCTCTATGTGCACGTCTGTCACCCCCGCGGTGCCTTACCTGCTCCTGGGCTTGCAGGATGTCCAGTGGGCCGTGGGGAATAGTCGTGGTGCGCGTAAGCTGGCCCGAACACCCCACGTGAATCAAAAAAAAAAAAAAGCAATCAAGCAATCATTGCCACTGCTTATAGTTGATTTTGAACACTTGTGTTCAAATCAACCTCGAATATTTGTCATCAAGAGATGTTTTTACATAGTGAAAAGATATATTCCTAAGTAAATTATGTAATGTGTTTATTAAGGTTGCTACAATAATGTCATGTCATGATGAATAAGGGCCGGACAAAATAAGTTGGTTTCAGAGGTTGTAACTTGTCAGTTCTGATGTATGAAATAATTAAATAATATTACTATCATCTTAATTAAATAATAATTAAGTAATTTTAGTTAGCCAAGAGCTCATAATTTTTTTTAAAAAAACAAAAAACAAGCAGGAAGTTGCATAAATTAGAGGTGACAAAGTTCTTACTAAAATAATCCATTCTTAGAGATATTGTTACCCTCTCATAAAAGACTCATTAAAATAATCAGATATCTTCTTGCTCAAAATATTTATGTATGAATAAATCTTAACATTAACATTTTTTATAATAATATTAATTTTATAATAATTAAAAATCACGAATGCTAGGCAGGACTTGTGGGGATTTCTATTTTCATTTTCTTTGATTCATTTTTGTGAGCCACCCTTGAAAACAATTTTGCTTCATTTTGTGAGCCACCCTTCGATGCTTGATTGATCCAACCATGGCTTTGAAACTAGATTGAGATTTGTGATACAATACAAGTAAGTCCATATTCACATGCTGGAAACCGACAATCATGACAGCTTGATTGACCCGCTATGAAGCACGAGCTAATATACTAGTTTTACTTCATTTTGTGCATGAGTCCCCCTTGATGCTTGATTGATCTAACCATGGCTTTAAAACTTGATTGAGATTTGTGATACAATGCAAGTGAGTCTGCATTCACATGCTGGACAATAGTTTGCATAGAAACTTATGTTTATGAATAAACAACTTCAGAATTTCCATTATAATGAAATGGATACAAATAATACAATGAGTACAACAGAAGATAGGAACTGACTTCTGTATCTCAGCAGGGGATAAAGTTGGCCTATCTTGTTTGAATTACATTCAAAATTCAAATATGATATACAACAGATCATAACAACTTCTATATGTTCCCTCAAGATGCGTCGCGAGTAGAGATGCCTATCTTGTCCTGAAATAACAAGAACTGAGAAGTAGGCAATGACTTAATGAGAATATTGGCAAGTTGATCGATAGAAGAAACATGAGCCACTCGAAGTAGATCAGATTGAACTTGATCTCTTATACAATGATAATCAACAACGACATGTTTCATGCGAGAATAGAAGATAGGATTGAAACTTAATTGTGTTGCACCAACATTATCACAATAGACAACTATAGAATTTGGTAAGCCAATTCCAAGTTCTAAAAGGAGAGAGTAGACCCAATAAAGTTCAACATCGGTGGTAGCAACAAAGACGGTATTCTGCTTCTGTGGACAAGCGAGCAACAATGGTTGCTTCTTTGAGCTCCAAGAGACAAGGTTGCACCCTAGGTAAACCAAATAGGCACTGGTTGAAGAATAATCATCTTTATTACCAACCCAATCCACATCTGAAAAGACATGAAGAAAATCAAAGAAGCCATGAAGAGTGAGAGGAGAATCATGATAGAGTAGCAAACCCTTGTTTAGTAAACCACATAAATAGCATAAAATACATTTAATAAGAACTCGGTGCTCGTTGGCTAGCTTGTGCATAACTTAGGCCATTTTATTAACTACAAAAAATATGTCAGGTCGAGTTAAAAAGGTATTATAGGCTACCAACTGCTGCATGATATGGAGTGGGATCTAATAGATATGTGCCCAATGTTAAGGAGATTGCTGCAAAGTTTATTGGTAGGGGAGTCATAACAAGTTTTGCATCTTCCATATTGGTCCGTTTGAGTAAATCCTGAATGTATCTTCTTTGTGAGAGTAAGATGCCAAGATGATGTGGGACAACTTCAACTCCAAAAAAATAAGAAAGTGAACCAAACTCTTTTAGAGAGAATTGCTGAGCAAGACATTCAACAAACTGTGAAACAACAACATCATTGTTACCGGTTAAGATAATGTCATCAATATACACTAGAAGATACAAGATATAATGGTTGTTGTGAAGAACAAAGAGAGAGGTATTTGAGTTTGAATTATTGAAACCAGAATCTAGCAAAAATTGATGCAATTCATGATACAAAACCTGGGGAGCCTGCTTGAGGCCATAAATGGCTTTATGAAGTTTACAGACATAGATGGGATGGTCAGAGTCTACAAAGCCTGATGGTTAAGCCATAAAGACATCTTCAGAGAGCTTACCCTGAAGAAAGGCATTGTTGATGTCTAACTAGTAGAGAGACTAGCCATTACTTACTGCAATACTAAGAACAAGTCTCACTATGGTAGGCTTAACAATTGGATTAAAGGTTTCATGGTAATCCAAACCTGGTCGTTGATGAAAGTCTTTGGCTACAAGATGAGCTTTGAACTTGTCAATAGAATCATCAAAATGCCTTTTAATATGGTAAATCCACTTACAGCTAACTAGATTAAATATGCCATTAGGAGGAACTAGTTCTTAAGTTCCATTACAAACAAGTGCATCATACTCTTCAGACATAACTTGATTCCAATTATGGTCTCTAAGAGCTTGTGATATGGATGTAGGTGTAGTAGTTTGGGAAGTTGTTTTATGGATGTGAAGGTTAAGCTTCTAAATTGGTTTGGTTATGTTGTTTTTGGCTCGGGTAGTCATACTATGTTGGGTGAGAGGTGGGATTGTGATTTGTTGATCGGTGGTTTGATGGGAATGATTAAGTGATAGAGTGTTTTTAGGAGCTGCTTGCTATGATAATGAAACAACTGGTTGGGAAGTGATTTCAGGCAAAGGCAATTCTTGAGAGCAAACTGCAGATGGAGCGTGGTCTATTTGCTAGGATGAGTGGGAATAGAAACAATAAGGAAAGGTGGAATCCAAGTGTTTAAGTTAGTGGAACTGGGATGAGAGAGAGTGTTGTGCAGGGAGGTGTATGGGAAAATTGTTTCATCAAAATTGAACATGGCGAGAAACATAGATTCTTGATGTAGAGGAGGGGTCAAGGTAGAGATAAAAACTTTGAGATAATGAGTACCCCAAGAAACACACACTATTTAGATCATTGACTAAGTTTGTGAGAGACATAGGGGTGAAGCTAAGGGTAATATAAACATTTGAAAACTCGGAGTTTAGAGTTATTGAGACTTTTTGTGGAAAATTAATTCATAGGGAGAGGAAAAAATTAGTGTAGTGGTTGGTAGTCTGTTAATTAGGTAGACAACAGTAGCAAAGGCTTGAGGCTAGAAGGTGGTTGGAAGAGAAGCATGAGAGAGTAAGGTGAGGCCGGTTTCAACAATATGGTGGTGTCGTCTTTCAAAGTAGCCATCGTGTTGAGGTGTATGTGGTGGAGTGGTTAAGTGGAAAATGCCATGGAGAGAAAGATAATCTTGAAGTGCCATATATTCTCCTCCATTATCAGAATAAAGAGTGATAATTTTATGAGAGAAATAATTTTCCACAATGACTTAGTAACGTATAAAGACTTTGTGAACTTCAAATTTTCTTTTAAGGGGGGGTAAAACCATATGTATTTGGTGAAATGATCAATGAAAGTAACATAATATATGAAACCATCTGGTGACACAATAAGAGAGGTCTATACACCGAAAAAAATTATTTGAAGTGGTTGTGTTGAGTTAAGAGATGAAATTGAGAAATGTAGTTTATGACTTTTATTACTAAGACATGCATTACATGAGAAGCCTTTTGGTAAAGGTGAAGAGGAGGCTAATTGATAATTATAAATGACATGTTTTAAAATAGGAAAAGCTGGAGGTGATACCAATTTGATGATGTAGTTTTGACAAGAAAGAAGGCTAGAATTCAAGAAGATCCAGGTTGTGTGTGTAGTTGGCCACTCGTACACTCCATCCTTAATGATGCCCGTTAAAAGAATTGCCCCCGTGTGAATATCCTTCACATGAAAAGAAGATGAAAATAATTCAATAGAGGCATCATTAGTAGCATGAAATTGAGAAATAGAAATTAAGTTCTTTTTCGTGGTTGGGACGCATAGACCATCATCCAAAGTAAAGATAGTGGTTGATGTGGGAAGAGAAGCAAAACCAGTACGAGATATGGATAGACTTGTACCATCACCAATCATAACATCATATGAGCCACTATATGGTGTATAAAGAGATAGGTTGCTTAAGTCAATAGTGACATGATGAGAGTGGCTAGTGTTGGTTGGATGTGGATGCCAGCCTATGTAACTTATAAAAGAGAAGTGATTAGGACACTAGTTGGTGTTGGTCTTGTGTTGCCGCCAATTTGTGTTGATGATATTTGTCTTCTTTATAGGAATAACAAGGATATGAATATGTATTTTTGATTTGGTTGAGAGAGAGGCTTCAAAGGATAAGATTTTCTCATGCAGTTCATCAAAGGTTATTAATGTGTCACGAGCTTGAACAACATGAACAAGCTCGTTGTATTCATCATCTAGTCCATCCAAGATTTTTTCTGTAAGATCTTCTTCATCCATTGGCACCCCTAGGATGGCCAGTTCATCTGCACAAGCTTTGATAGAGTAAAGAAAATCAGTGACAATTAGAGTGCCTTTGGTGATATTTTTGATAAGGTTCTTGGTTTGTTTGATGCATCTATAAGATGGTTTGACATATGCATTTGCTAGAATAGTCCATTCCTCACGAGAAGTCTTTGCTCGAGCAATGAATGAAATAATAGGGGGTGATAACGAACCGATGAGAGCATTGAGGATTAATTGATCTTGGCGAACCCAAATGTTATAGACAACATTTGGTGTGATAATATTGTTTGTAGTTAGAGTTTTGGGTGGACATGGTTTGGATCCATGAATATACCTAAGAAGATCATAATCATAAGAGTGTTTCAAATTGGATTTTCCATAAGAGATAGTTGGAGGATATAAGTTTAAGAAGATCTTGTGCAACTGTGTTGATTGTGAGAATTTAGGATTAATTGTTGTTGGGGAGAATGTGTGAGCTAGATGGGGTAGTCATCACAGTATGTGAGGAGGAAAAGAAAAGGAAAAAAAGAATTAACAGGATAAAGGAAGCAACTCTAATACCATATAGAAACTTATGTTTATGAATGAACAACTTCAGAATTTCCATTAAAGGGAAATAAATAATACAAAGAGTACAACAAAAGATAGGAACTAACACTTATATCCCAGCCAGGATAAAGTTAGCCTATCTTTTTTGAATTACATTCAAAATTCAAATATGATATACATCATATCGTAACAACTTCTATAGTCTAAAACCGACAATCATGAAAGCTTGGGTAGGACTTGTGAGAATCTCTTTTTTTTTTTTTTATAATAATTGAATTTTATAAATGATTACATAACTGCATTAAATATATAAAATTTTGCACGATAAAAACTTTGAAAGGAGACATGTAATACTTTGAAAGGAGACATGTAATAAAGAAAAATATTTACAAGGCAATAGGGAAGTTGGGCCTAAAAGGAAATAAAGAGTTTGTCCCTAATGAGCTAAAAGTTGGATGTCTTAAACAACAAGGAAAAGAACATACAATAATTAAAAGAACAAACAATAATTAGTTTTTGGCTTAATAGAGTGGTTTCATGCTTGCTTGAACTTAAATTTCTTCAAACACAAATAATAAGGAAAGAGAACGAAAGAAACACCATGATAGAGGAAATAGGTGAATTAAAAAAATCAGTACACATACCAATAGCTTAGTCGTTCATCCACTATCACATTTAACAGTTTTTTCTGATGAAAAATTATGTTGATGTTTGCACTAATATACCGTTGGTGATTATTTTACTGATAGATTCATGAACGGATACCAGTCGTCGAAAAAAACCTCATCGGTAATTTATAGTCCATCGGTAAATCCGTCGTTAATAAAAAAAAATTACCCATTTCTTTATACACAAACAATACACGCCAAAACAAATACCCATTGAAATATACCGACAAAGTAATTTTGTTAGTGAGTTGCAGTGGCATTTGCAGTAATTCCTTTCCAACTCTGGAATATACCGATGGAATAATTATGTCGGTGATGTAACAATTATAGTGGTATTTGTAGTAATTTTTTTTCAACGCTCTAGAATATACCGATAGAATAAGTTTGTCAAAAACCCCGTCCGTAATAATTTAAAAAAATATATTTTTTTAAAATCTATTGAACATAAATATAAAATAATGAAAAAGAATTAAATTTGTATAAAATTCAAGTATTTAAAAATCAATTATCTTAATATAAAAGCCAAATATTTATTACAATGAAACTAGAACAAAGGCGACGTTAGAGAAGGAGGAGGAGGCTAGTCGTCCTTAGAACCATAAGGCCAATAAAGGGGTGCACATATACCACATATCTATGATTTAATATCCATGACCATTCAGTGGAGTTCTTCATAATCCGCATAGAGTCATTCATAATTTTCATTTAGATGGGATGTACGTTTTTACACTCCTTGATCTAACAAGGCCGGGAACTCCGGATACTAAGTGCTTGAGACCGATTGCAAGCTTCTAATGGTTGAAACACTATGGACCATCCATAAGTTATCGGTCATAGTGTTGGAGAGTTCGTACACCCGATTTCTATCAGGTCCATTAGACGATCCTGCCTCCAATCATAAATTCAAAACGAAATCCAGGTGGGTCAAAGGATCATCCTCGTATCTCTCCTTCAACTAGCTGTTATATGTCTCTTGGAAATAAAAAATTGAACAACCTCCACACGACCCCTAGATTTAGTTTTCAATACGGATAACTAATCAACTCTTGAACGATCCTTTCTAAAGGAAGGGTTATATTGTTAATAAACTTCCTGACATTGCTTGGTGAAAACAAAGACATTGTCGACATTGCGGGGTCTAGCTTTTGAATTAATTTCGACCAAATCATGATGGGGATCTACTCTGATTCCTCTGTCAATGGTGTTATACCAACATAAAAATACTTTATTCTGCTCACTATGATATTGCAATTTAATTACCTCTTTTAATTTCCTATAATTGTCAACTTCAAACTCATTAGAAGTCGATCCCTTAACACAAACTCCATTGTTATATGTCTTTTGTACCCTGCCCATATTCTTCAGTATGAAACACGTGTCCATTAACAAAATACTCATTGTAGCACTTCGACTTTCTTTTAGGACCTAGACTTAGTAAAGACAATGTAACACTAGCCTTCCAATTTATAAACCTAGTACATAAAGCACAACAATGAACAATTAACAAAAAATATGTAATGAAATTAAGTATCCTAATAGATAATGATAATTAAACAACACTTACATGTGTTCTGAACTACGTGAAAAATTATTCATCTTGTAATCAAAAGATTTGAGATTCAGTCAGCTGTGAGTTTTTAAATAATAAATATTGACGATGTTGTCTATGAGGTATTCAAAAATGTATGAGTTTGTGATATTACAATGGATAAATAGTCCATTTACAACAAAGTTTAAGTAGTATATATACTTACTGGATAAAAGGTTTCAGTTCATTACAGTTAAATATTATATAATTATGTGTTTGTCTGAATTCTATTCAGACAAATATCCTCCCCTGATAACATTTTTTGGTGAGGGTCACCCAGGATTGGAGAATATTGACAAGTTCTAACTCAAAAGCACTTCACCACCATCGTCATACCTTGAAACGTGATTGATTTTTGTTTTCAATTGAGACTCGAAATAATATGAGATAAATGTTGAAATCTCAATTGAGGAGATTGATCTTTCAATAAGAAAGCTCCTAGAAATACTTCACTTTCCCCAATTGTGGGTTAGACTAAAACCAAGAAACTTCTGCTTATCAGATTAGAAACCAAACACAATGTCACCGTACTCTGACACTACGTCATACAATTCTTCACCTGAAAGATACGACAATGCAACATCCTTTTCAACTCTACCAATAAAGAAGTCCTTTCTGTTCTTTATGTAGTTGTAATCCATTGGCAAGAACCGTTGGTGACAATAAAAAAAAAGACATTTTACTATCGTTTATTAGCGTGAATGCCTTGTTATTTTCAATGTAGTATGGACATGCCAGTTTTCTATTCGTGCTCCAACCAGAAATCATTCCATAAGCTGGAAAATCATTGATAATCAACATCAAAGCTGCTTTCATAAGAGAATTATTTTTCATCAATACATCATAAGTCAAAACCTCGAATGACCACAACTGCGTCAACTCATCAATCAACGATCGAAGACAAACATCTATATTTCATCCTGGACTATTTAGGACTAAGTATGACCGTAGATAAAAACATGAACTCTAGTTTCAAACACATCCCCGATGATAAGTTGTAAACAATGAGTATAACCTACCAACAAGAATAAGGAGCACCAAATGACTCAAATGGATTGAATCTGTCTGTGCATAACCCAAGATGCACATTCCTTGATTCAGCTGAAAAGTGAGGATGCGCACTATTAAAATGTTTTCATGCCTCACCGTTAGAAAGGTGCACCATCACTCCATCCACCATGTTATGTGTTCGGTGTCATGTCATGTGTTCAGCAGTCTTTGGTGACATGAATAATTTCTACAGTTTAGGTGTGATTAGAAAGCATCTATATTTTTCATGTGCGAATAGAGTCCCCCCCTACCAGTTTTGGGTTTATAACAGGAATGTCAACATTTCTACACTCGGTCGGCTCAATATTTTCAAGGTAGTACAACATGCAGAAGTTTGGACACATGTTAATTTTTTGGTATCCTAGATCGAGGGGTTTCATCATGGACTTAATAGTATAGAAGTTTTCTTTCAGCCTATTCCCTTAAGGTAAAATGCTTCTTTCCTATTCAACAATTCTATCATAACTGGCTTCACTCAACCTATGATCCAACTTGATGATGAACACTTGTGCAACGGCCGATAATGTACTGTGATTTGTGCAACCATCATTTAATAGTTTGTCAGAATCTTTCAAAAAATAAAAAAATTTGGTTGCGTTTGCATTAAGTTCTTCATCTACGATTGGATAATGACCGGTATGACCTTGATTCATTATCATCGCATCCATAACCATATTCTTATAAGGATTATTATTGTCTTCTACAACTCTATACACGCTGCTAACACTAGAAGTTGATCTAACCATCCTTTCTATCATGGTTTTGTGAGGAACAAATGGTTCTTCGTGTGCATACCAACATAGGTATTCCTTCATAAACCTTTTTATATATAAAAGATGCATTCTTATAAAATCTAGAACGAAAAACATTTTTTTCTTACATCTCTTATATGGACACGTAATACCGCATCTGTAAACCCCGAGAATAAACTTTTATATAAAAAAATAAAAGGTGGGGATAAAATGTGTGGAGAAAATCAAATAAATTCAATTGCTAAGGGAGATTTTAAAAAATGAAAAGAGGTACAACTCAAATTGTAAAGAAGAGGGAAAAATAGGCCAAAGTATAATTAAGAAAGAATACGACTATAAATACCCAATTCTCTCCTCCATGTGGCCGGCTGCATTGAGATGAAATGGAGGAGGAGATTACATATTTTCTTCCATCAAAATTGTTAGGGCTATACAAACTCTAGATTACTAAGTAGAGAAAACATCCTTTGGCAAAGGAATTAACAAAGAAACAAGTGAAGAAATTGTGAGGGAAAGAGAGGGAGAGGGTTAACTATATGCAAGGGGAGGAGCTAAAAATCTTCAACCAAATTAGAGTTGAGATCCAAATTTTCCTCCAGGTAAGGAGCCTAAACCTAATTGTGAAAACCAATTCAAATTCAATTAAGAATTGTGCCCCAATTTTGAAACTTGAAAATTAGGGTTCTTGAGTAAAATTTTGGGGAACTGTAGAAGTTATTGAAATTAGGTTAATAGAAGTATTATAAGTTGACTTAACATGAAATGGTATGATGAGTGAGGGTAGGAAGTGTTATACAACCTTAACAATTATTTTGATCGACGATGTAAATCATAATTTCCAAAACAATGAAGATAAAGTGAAAAAATAACTAAATTATAGATGGGTTTCAGTATTTTTTTTCCTTAAATAAATCATTTACAAATAAATAAGTTTGACTCTTTCTTATTTCTAAGTTCGAAGAATATTTTTATTTGCATTTATCTCTTGGCTTCTCAATTTAATTTTTTATTTGCATAAACTTTTTAGTTCATAATAAAAAAATTTCTTCAAGCTAAAAACTTTATATGACTGTGCTTGTAAATTTGTTTTTTTTTAAAATAATTTTTAATCCATCCGACAGCATATCAACAATAGATTTGCTAGCACTTGAGGGTCTAGCTCAGTGGTCAACAGGTGAGGCTTGCCTTGCCCCCGTCCCGAGTTCAACCTTTCATGTGCATCCTGTCACCCCCGCGGTGTCTTACCTGTCTACTGGGCTTGCAAGATGTTTAGTAGACCCGGGGAATAGTCGTGGTGCGTGCAAGCTGGCCCGGACACCCCGGGTTATCAAAAAAAAAAAAATTTGCTAGTTGATTTTTAAATCACATGGAGTTCGTCATAAGAAAAAAATAGCTAGACGAAATACACAATTGTCACGCACCATAACTCTTAAGAATATATATATTACTTTATATATTTATGAACTTGTGATCCAAATTCTAATGCATGCCCATATTAATCCAAATTAATTACATGTAATTATAATTTTTCTTAAATCCAACTCAAATAAAAACAAAAGATTTAATTACACTCTGTTTGCAAATATCCCGGGCGGGGCCTCACCTGTAAATGTTGTTTAATCATTTTCACAATTATCGTTTGCTTTTTTTTCTGGAGTGGTGGGTAAATGTATCATCCATTATTTTTTAAATTATTTTTATTTAAAAATATATAAAAATAATATTATTTTTATTTTTAATATTAGCATATTAAACTATTAAAAAATATTAAAAAATTAAATTTAAATAAAAAAAATTATGTCAATTATTTGGCATCTTCGTTATGTACATACTCTATTTGTAATGCATTTCCAAACAGCTGTAATAAAGATGATCGTCTCTGCATATGAATATTTACTCTGTCTACGGAATTAAAGTTGGTGCCAGACCACAATAGTATAAAGAACCCCGAGGGCTAAAGCCTAATATACAGCAAAAGTTATTCAGGTTCTCCATCTCTCGATCGTTACCGAAAAGCAAAACGAAAACGATATGGTCTTGGAGAAAGAAGAAGACGCTTTAGAGCCCGTGAGTCCTACTGGACAGTACTTCAACAGCTCGGCTCTAAACGTCTCCGTTCTTGGTGTTTTGGAGACTGAAGTTCCCATTGATGACTCAAAAACTATCCCTTTCCTCATGGATGTTTTTCTCCCCATCAACCCACGTTTCTCTTCCATCATGGTACTCTCACTCTGTCAAGTGTATGAACATGTGTCTTATCACTTTTTTCTTTTTTCTTTTTTACGGAAAAAGCTGCAGTAGTATGTATCTTTTTCAACAAATAACAATCTCAGTCCTGTTCAAAGTCATGCTGCAGTACTATATGTTGGCCTACAGATCCAAGCTGTTCATTATGTTGCCGGGATCTCCTCACCTGTGTTAGGTCCTTTAACTATCTCAGTCGATTAATTGCACGGGATCCACGGGAGCCTAGTCATAAGCTTACTTCTTCAATCAATAGCTATCATCAATAATCAATAGCAAGTACACTATATATCTTATCCAGTACGGTGTCTACACTTGACATCTTATTTTATATTTGCCTTCTTAAACGCCTCATTCTAGTTTTCTTTACTATATAATATTTTTTCTGAATTTAAGTATTGAAAGATTTTTTATGGTAAAAGAAAATTTATTTTTATAAAAAAAATGTGAAACAACTAATCACAAACAGCTTATCAAAAAAGAAAAGAAAAACTAAGCACGAACACACGAGCCAAATGTCAAATGATATATAGTTCCTTGATCCACTAATTGGGCAGGTAAAAGTATGATATTTATTATTCTCTTTAAATTTTTTGGATCAATTAATGCATTATGCCTCAAATATATATGTTTCTCACTAGAAAACTGTGCTTTTTAATTTTTCTTCTTCTTCGGATAAGTAATCTTTGATTCAAATAGTGAAAGTGTGGATACAGGTTATTGATGAGAATGGAGAAAAAAGATGGAAGAAGGTGGAAGTGAAGTTCAAAGACCATGTTTATGTCCCCATTTTCCCAGCAGAAATGTCACCACAATTTTATGACAAGTACTTCGAAGATTACTTCTCAAAACTATCGTTGTCACAACTTCCACAAAGCCAACCCTTATGGGAAATTCATTTCATAAAATATCCCACAAGTAATGCAGCTGGCACTGTAATATTCAAGATCCACCATTCAATTGGAGATGGTTACTCTCTTGTGGGGGCTCTTCTTTCATGTCTACAAAGAGCTGATAACCCTTCTCTTCCCTTGACATTGCCTTCTGTCCAACCACGCGTAGACACATCTGGTGATCATGGTACCATCTTTAAGACTGTGCCCAAGATTTTCTCTTTGCTGTTCTACACCGTGTCTGATTTTTTGGGAAGCCTTATGAAGAGCAGTTTAGTTGAAGATGATCTGTCTCCAATCCGATCAGGAGATATTGGAATTGAGTTTCGTCCAATTGCTCTTGCCTCAATGACATTCTCTCTTGGTCAAATTAAACAAATTAAGGCTACTCTTGGTGTGGTGAGCTTACTTAATTTCAAGTACTATTTACTTGTTTTTTCTTCAAAAATAATAACATTTTGGCTAAGAAACCATTAGAGTTCTTAATGAATCGGCAACCACAGACAGTCAAATGGCTAAATTATAGTTTTCGAAAAACCAGATGAACTAATAAGTTATTATATCGATAAAAACATAAGGATTATATTGTTAAATCTCTTTTTTTTTTAACGGCTAGGGTATCAAATATTCATGTTATTTCATCCATTCAATTGAATTACATAATTTTAGATTGAGTTGCCTTTTGTTTTCTTCACATGAAAATCTTAGCTTATCCATGCATATATCATCCTATCTCCATACCAAATTACATGAGGATTTTTAGGCAGAATAAGTCCAAATTTTATTTTGTTCAAATTACATCCTATCTCCTTACCAAATCTTAGCTTATCCATGATAATTTTAACACAAGGGATGGCTAATGATTGAAGAGACAATCCTTTCCTTTTATTTTGTTCTTATCTCTCTACGTACATCATCAAGTTCTTAATTTGGTTTTCTTGATATATATCAGACAATAAATGATGTTATTACTGGAGCAATTTTCTTGGGAACTCGGTTATACATGCAAGAAATGAGCAAAGGGTCAAGCAATCATTCAAATTGTACAGCATTAGTGCTGCTTAATACAAGAATGTTTCGTAGTTACCAGTCAATTAAAGAAATGGTAAAACCCAAAGCAGAATCACCATGGGGCAACCATTTTGCCTTCTTGCATGTCCAATTACCTGAGTTGGTGGCCAGCACTGAGTTAAATCCAATAGAATTTGTCACGAAATCTCAGCAAATCATCAAGCGAAAGAGAAGCTCTTGGGCTGTCCATCTCACTGCTGCATTCGTTGAGACCGTGAAGAAATTAAAAGGACATGAGGTATGCTAGCTTATCTATAAGGTCTCTACAACAAAATTGAATTTTTTTACGAATATCATTAATATTATTGATTGAAGGCATGCTTGTAGGATGCTTGCTAAAATGATATTACGTAATCAACCATGTGCCTCAGGTAGCAGCCCAATGCATTCATAAAACACTGCTGAACGCAAGCGTGTTAATAACAAATATGATTGGCCCAGTGGAAAAGATGTCTTTGGCTAATCACCCAATCAAAGACATGTTCTTTGTCCTTGCTGGCAATCCTCAGGTAGGTTAATTAAATCTGTCCATTCAACAAGAAATTAATCACTTATCAAATTTCAACAAAACAGTATATAACATGTGCAGAGTCTTACCATAACAATTGTAAGCTATATGGACAATCTAAGGGTTACAGTGGGAGCTGAGAAGGGCTTCGTAGATGTCCAAAAGTTGAAGTCATGCATAGAGGAAGCTTTCCAGATGATACTCAAATCTGCTGCCGGTGAAATTCAGCAAATGAAATAAGAGGGAATCAAATCATATAACAATTTCGTTTCCAAAACTCTTACTATTTATTTTTCTTGTCATTTGAATTATAATGTTTATGGGAGCTACCTAGTTTGATTAAGGATGGATATTTGCCGAGTTAATTATATATAAATCATATATTTTATCTCTTTGCTAATTTCAATTGAACTCTTTTCTAATGAGTTAATTATATGGATATTTTTATTCATTGCAGAGCCTAAAAGTGTCCAAAAGCACAGAAACGGTAGCCTTAGAAGTGAAATTCTACTGATGCTTATTTTTAACTATATTGTCACACCCCATATTACAGTGATCTTTTAAAATTAAGTAAAAAAAATAGATATCTAGTATTTTATTTTTAGAGGGGAAAAATATCTGGTCACTAGGAATTCTAACTGATCAACAAAAATTATATGGTATGAGACTGATTACGCAAAAGGAAAGATACTATCACCTCTTAAACATCTTACCTGAGGTAGACTGCATTGCTGATTTTTTCTTAAAATTGCTAAGAATTTGTTGTTTTTTGCTTTTGATGGCCTGCCTATAATATTACTGACTCTGGTGTTATTTGAATATTCAACTACAAATACTTTTAACCGTGACGTTGGTAAATATTGCATAAAAAAATATGGTATTCCTGATTTTGGCGTCGGTAAATATTGGGGTTTAGAATAATTTCTAATTCTAGTATTTGATTTATAATTATGGCATTAGTGGACATAGAATGCATTCTTAATTCTGACATTAGTGAATATGGATGTTCCTGACTCTGACGCTAATGCATAAACAAGTAAAATTTTGAATTAAAAGCAAAACATATTTTTTTTGTATATTTGCATTGATGGAGCCTTCCTTCTTTTTTTTTTAAAGAAAAGAGAAAAAAAAAGACAAGTATATATTTTATACCAGTTCACATTTCACAATATAAGTTTACAACCCAATACTAAGTAAAGTCATCAAAAAACATGTGAGGGACCCACAAAAAAAATCAAAAGGGTCCCCAAATTTTTTTGGAATTTTCTAATATCTTAAAAAAGTTGTTTGGTTAGATATTAAAATAAAAAAGAGAAAAAAAAATGGACAGGAGGATTTGTTTTCCAAAACCATCAACCAAAAAAAGAGGTCAGTTGGGCCTAAGACATAGGCCCAAGCTTATCTCAACAAATACAACCTTAGTAAAAAAAAAAAATAGGCCGACTAGATCTAAGATCTAGGCCCAAGCTGATCTTAATAGTTATTTTTCTTTTTTAAGTTGGATCTAGCCTAGCCATACAGACTTAGCTTAATACAGCCGATCTAGCTTGGTCATTTGCCCAACCTAATGACCAAGCTAGCCATTGTCAGCAAGTATACGTGAATTATTCATGCATGCTAGCAACAGTCGCAGGGTATGGAAGAAGACTTGACTGGTGTGCTATTGCAAAAAGCGAAGCTGATGGCAATGGTGTGTCTGGTTGATCGAGTGGCGCCTCTGCGATGGCCCTCCTATCCTTCTCTCTCTTTCTTCTGTGTTTTTTTTTTGTTCTCCCTACCTCTCTCCATCACCCTCTCTGGTTCTCTTGGGTTTTTTTTGGGTCTTCTGACTCTATGTTTTTTTTGGCTAAGCCCCAATTTTTCTACATGAAATTCATCCCTTATCTCTTAGGATGACAATCTCGTGAATGAAGATGATTGTGGGTTAGGTTTGGCCCATGTTTGGATAGGATGAGAACATCAACAATCCTGCCATTATTGGACTGTTGGAGCCGAATTGTCTTTGGGTCAAAGGAGAGTTGTGGGGCGAGGAAAACCAAACCAACTACCTAGATAGGTGATGGACGTCTTGGGCATTGAAATGGATCTGATTTGGTGTGAAGTTGGTGAGGGAATCATGCTTACCCGAAGCTATTTTTTGGCGACCTTTTCATGCGAGTTTCTGCTTCTAGAGGACGACAAGGATGAACAATCACCTTCACTCATGTATCTGTCATATCGTAAAGGAAGGAAATATATTTTAGAGATGTACAATCCTCATCGTTTTGCTTGGTATCATGGGTTTAGACAAGGACTTCTAGGTACTCATGTCCTTCCATCATATTATATTGATTCATCCTCTTTGTACCACGCTTCGCTTTCTCTTATAAGACAAGGGAGTGGTGCAACATTTCATGTCCCAAAAGTTAACAACTCGATATCCTTAGACATTGATCCAAGCTATATAGCTTGGTGGGATAAAAAAAAATATTTACTCAATTCATCAATATCCCTATAAGAGTCCTTTCTCAAAGTGAAAATAGTAATTTTTCTTTGAATTTAAGTAAAAAGACTAGATCAATATCGAGAGGGAAGGAAAAGGCTTCCACCAAAGTAGTTCTACCTCCACCTTCCTTTCAAAAGCATGGTCGTCCTGAGCTACAACACCAGTCCTTTACAAAACAAACTTGGGAAAAATAGCTCTTCACTTTATGCCTCCATTCAACATA
>Ga0307515_10010512_pt1 | contig 17730 bp, 26 predicted proteins | sample 17_EM_MG_FD_194513 | JGI IMG/M metagenome (GOLD analysis project Ga0307515, IMG submission 194513) | Populus trichocarpa ectomycorrhiza microbial communities from riparian zone in the Pacific Northwest, United States - 17_EM | ecosystem: Host-associated > Plants > Roots > Unclassified | place... | reverse complement strand
TCTCCCACAATTTCTGTTGTGTTCCTGCTGCGGAGACTGGTGACGTTGGCGGAGCAGGTGCTGATGGAGGTGTCCAAGAAGCGTCGAAAGTCTCAACCTGGCGCCATTCCGATCCATCCGAATAATATTCCAAGCAATCCAGGAAATATCTGCAATTGCACTCTACGTCCCCCAGGACAATCACGCATCTGATTTTGCCACTCGAAGGAACCAAAAATTTGGACCTCCTCAATGTCAGACGGCGTACCAGTCAACCCAACCACAACCGTAAAGCCAACGCTCAAGACTATCTTTCGCTACGGTTATCTTGCTGCTTTTAATGCCCATGATATCGAAACTCTCATGTCCTACGTTTCCCCAAATATCAAAGTTAGTCATGTTTTCAACCTTCTCAATCCTCACACAGACTCGCTACGACGTACTTGTGCCACCTACTGTACGTTGGTATTCGTCACCCAAGGTGGCCCGACTCGAATGACCGGTGTGAAATTCAAGTCAGACTTGGCATCGCCATGTTACTGTGCAGTCCCAATATGGCATCCTGACTGCAGGGTGTATATTGAGTGGACGAACGTACTATCTTTGCTAGATGTATCCCCCTCGTCGAATCCCTTCTCAAGGATGAGACCGCCATACTACTGTTTCGCCGAACATACCTCACTACTCAATACAATGGGAAGTGTCACATGTCGGTAGGTAACATAACAGGTGGTATCAAAGACTCCATTGCGCTCCGCAGTCGCCGTGCCTTAGATACTGCCTGCCCTCATTTAAGGAACGATCCCCATCTCCACCGCTCCAACTAATAACTTTATTAGGTAACAATACTCGGCTCGCCTGCGCCTTCCACCCCTGATCTCACGCCAGCTGCAGAATTCAGACGCAGAGTGGAAGGACACTGGGCATTGGCAGACGATGTGACCTTCGAGGTCATCGAGATACAAGACTTCAGTGAAGGCGTGCTATGTGTGCTGTACGACAACGCACTAGATAAGACGCTCACCATCAGGTACTGGTTCGCCGAGGAGGGCGGCAAGTGGGTACATGTGCTACACGAGTTCATTGCGCACGAGGATGGACGACGGAACAGGGATGGTCCGTGAACGCCGAGCCGAGTATTCGTGAGAGGACGGTTCCTGCTTTCACGGTTAACGCATCACGGTGACACCTCTGACTTGAATCATGCATGATTTCATATGAGATCGGAGATAAATTTGGTTTCCGTAAGATCTAGATACGTTGTCTTTTGTTCTGTCATGTGTTTATTTCTTCTTCTCCGTCGAGTCGTCCACCACGATCCACTTCTTCGGTATGCCCTTGTTGATTAGGTACTCTGTTACTGCCTTTCCTTGTTTTCCTTGTACAAGCACTTCCATTTGGTTCGATTTCGGCGTGATTGGCGCCACTATTTCGAAAAGAGAACAGTTGGCGAACTGAAAAGAAGCGATGGAGAATGGGGGAAAGGACGCACCAGAGGTTTGTGCTGCGCATAACCTTCGTAACTCTTCACCCAGCTCGTCCGCATTGACCAAAAACGGCTCGAACCCCGTAATAAGTGTAACCGCTTTCCTCCCTTGGCGCATTTTGATAGCCACGGATATCGGGTTCAGTTTCCCCTTTCTATGTATTAACACCAGTAAGCCCCACGGTTAACTGGGCGGGTCTGGTTGTATGAGTCCTCACCTTCTCTCTGTCTTCCCATCGCGACCAATTTCATACCAGGCTTGGCATACCGCGACCAATCGCTCAAGAGTCTTATCCCTCGCCAGGTGTTCCACGTCTGGTTCCTTCTTCGTTAAAATCGCCGCTTTGAGCACCTCATCGAGGACGATATACTTCTTCTCTGTAGGGTGGACAAGGTTCTTCGTGGTAATATACGGCGTGAGTATGTCATCTCGGAGTGCTTGAGGAGTGTAGAGTTCCGTGGGCCTGTGGTGTCCATTAATCACGGACACGAGGTGACGAGAGAGGCCATCAGACGTACTTTGCTCCAACCACTTCAAAGAGGGCGACGACAGCACCAATAGGTTTGTACACCTCCCTCACTCCCAACGCGCCAGTCTTCCCCGAGATCTCTGCCTCCCGCTCCTCCCTCGCCTTCTGTTTCCGGTCTTCCTCGCCAACAGTCCTCCACTTGCCCACACCAACTACATCAGGATGTGCCGTATCCACGCTCACGACGACAAGATCTCCGCTCATCTCCTTCAACTTCAATATGCCGTCCTTCTCCACCGCCTTCAGAAACGGCTTGAGCTTCTTGTAAGATGAGGATTTTATGTTGATTTGGTTTAACGCTGGGTGGGTGAATGGACGTGAAGGGAGGATTCCGTCGCTGTACAGCGTTGAAGTAGGAAGAGGAAGCAGGGAAGGTGTGCTTGCGAGAGTTACATGTACATAGTAGAGAAGGGATTGGCGGAGGAGGGCGTCAACCTCCTGGGGTGCTAGTTCGGGGATAGGTGAGTCCACTGGTGGTCTTGATGGGCCGGCTTCAGGAACGCCAGTGTTTTCCATATGAGCAGTATCTCCTTCCGTGTGATGTAAATCTGTCGGTATATCTTCCCCAATTACGTCGACTTGTTCAGGAGGATCAGACTTGCTCCCTCGTTCCCATAATGCGTCACAATAGGTATGCAGCGTAACTACCGCCTTCCCCTTCGCATCGTCAATAATTTCGTTTGATGCGACTGCCATCCTCCCTACTGCCACAGGTGCACGGCTCGTGCCTTGGTAAGGTATCACACAGACAAGCGAATCCAGCTGCAGTGGTAGCTGCTGGGCATGTGATGGTATAATTGATGCAACACCGGGGATCATGAGATCCGCTCCGGAGGTCATCTTGTCAATTACTAATTGAGGGGTTGTAATTATCGGGAGGAACGTCTTCTTCCACAAGGTGTATACTTGGGTTTTCAAGTATCAGAAGAATATATTTGTTGGAAGTTAACTGGGATATGGGTATAGACCAACACACCTGTAGGTACAAGCCTGTCAAAGTCAGGCTCGCGGCCAAGGATGAACCAAATAGGTTCGCCGTTGGAATCGAAATACACCGTCTAAACAACTATTGTTATTCACAAGTCGCGTATGTCGTATGGGAGGTTATATGAGACGTGATGGCACGAATGGACCTACCCCGGGCTCATCCAGGTGCGTAGTGAACTTGGCGTTCTGTGTACCATCTGGAACAAGGAGCTCCGAATCTTCTGCTGAAAGCGCAAACTTTTGTGAGACGGCCGATTTGAGTTTCCGTCTGTCAGATGCCCGTAGCGGTGCTAGAGATCGGGCCGTCTGAGGAGTCAGAGATAACTCTAATGGGTCTGATAAGGTACTGCTGACCTGATGTTTTCATATTATGGACGTCTTTCTTGAACATTGCTTGGAATCCTTCGTTGTGGGTTGGTGCAAGGTGGTAAAGCATATTTAGTTGGCTGGCGGAACAGGGATAGATATCTCTACACTATGCATATGTTTGCTCCTCAGCTTTTGGGACCTTTCGTCTCCTTCAGAAACCACTCCGTATCTGAATCAAGTCCTAGTTTGCTTCCTTGCAGTCGCTGAGCTTTCTGTTCTCGAGACTAAAACGTGACTATGCAACTGCGTTTGGTTTGACAACCCGATCCGTACTATACAGCATGAAGTACATAAAAAAATTCAGAGATCTACTCCAGTCTCAAGGAGGGCAAGATGAACACGACCGAATATAAAATGGGAATAAGTGAACACGAATTACGAGAAGAAGTAGGGACTCTGCTTAATCAACTCGATGTCAAAGTCTCCTTTCCTTGGTAAAGGCGGTAAGATGTCGATCAAGGGAACGAAGTGCTTGGTCAACAATTCGCGCATCTTCTTCTTGTCTCCACCGGCTTGTCTTTCAATTTCTGTTAGGAATCGCTTGGAGCCGTACTCAGCGTCTTCGTCAGCGTCTTCGTCCACCTGAACTTTGCGTTTGACCTTTGTTTTGATGGCCGGTTCCTTTCGTGGTCGGCCTCGCTGCTTAGGGGCATTCTCTTCAACTGGCTCCGTGTCTTCTGCCGCAACAGCCTCGGAGTCGTCGTAATTTATCAACGTACTCCGGGCCATTCGTTGCTGGGTCTCTAGAATATTTCTCACTTTTTCGGGCATATTGACTTGCTTTTTCATGCGCCCAAGGTAAGATATTGGTACCCGATAGCCGGCATAGCGTTGACGGAACTGTAAATCTCATCAGGACATTGAACAGAGCAAGAGAAGATCAAAAACGCACCTCCTCATAGAGATTTTGCAAGACGTTCGACGAGTGCAAATGTACAAAACTCTCACGAATGATTGTGGACATCTCATCAATGGTCGAGGCATGGGTCCAGTAAGAGTCGTGGACCGATGCGAAGGTAATACCACGACGCTGGGTGACAGTTAGAAAAAAGTAACCCCCCGACTGAAAGGAAGGGGCTACTCACGTCGCACTCTAGAGCGGTCAACATCATGTGGGTCGCATCCAGACTATGAACAAAGTTAGGAGGGAACGCGCTGGCTTGTTTCGCAGAGTTGACTGTGGCGGCTGTCAATGTCCACATTCTCCTTCAGACCGAATTTGCTCACCTTCTCCAGGTTTGTTAGGGTCGCTAAGGAAAACGGTCTGAATTCGTGTAACCAGCTGCTTCTTATGCTGCTTGCGGTACGGCTGGACAATTGGAAGTCCCAGAAGTGTGGTCCAGATAACAGCAGTCATATGCTCCTTGGCGTTGGACTTTGCGATGTCAAACCGGCCCTCACCGACGCGCGACTTTTTCGCCATTTCTGCGTCGACAAGAAGGGAAACACGAGCCTCTGGAATGGAGCGGCAGATGAGCTTGGCACTGGTCGATAGCCAATTTTGGATATCCTTAGCGCCTCGGAAGAGGTTGCCAATACAGCGAAGTGTCTAGATGCAAGAGTGAGGGACCCAGTTTGTGGACGACCCAGGTGTAACACCTACCACATTGGCTAAGTAGGCAGCACTCTGATATCGCACATCAGGATCAACGATTTCAGCAATACGCAATTGCCTCTCAATCTGTTCCCTTGCTCCGACGAAGGTGACACCGTACACAGTAGTCATAACCTGCCAGCCGTTAGTACCCGGACGCCATCACTAAGATTGGCGGCTTACAGTCTGTTTAACCACCTTCCTGGTGACCTTCCCCTGCATCATAAGGGCAAATTTATCACCTTTCTCTGCCGCTTGGGACAATTCTGCCTCGACCATGTTTGCGACATACGTATACACATCGCTTGGTCTCTCCGTCACGTCCAAATTGACTTGGCGGGCACCCTGGACATCGCCTCCAAGCGCGGCATAATGCTGCAACCCATTGCAGGTTCCATCTTGGTGGATCGGTAGGTGAGACTCATACATTAAAGGGTCGGGGGACTCAAGGGCGTTCCGGAGTTCCATGCATGTAGCAAGGCACTGCCATGCATCATCCGACTGGAGCCACCATCCCTGTCCATCTAATGGGTTCATCGCAGAGTCATATATGTCTTCCAGATGATCCATCGTATATTGCTCGCGTTCGTCAAAGGAGGCTTTGTCGAACCCCGCGAGATTGGCCAAGTGGATCTTCAGCCAGCGCAGACCGCGTTCTCCGAGGGGTTTGGCATCTGCGAAAAGCATCAGACCACGGCAGAGGTCGTCGCCGATATGATTAAGGTGTGGTGGGATCGGATAGGCGCGCCCGCGGAAGTCCACGTTGTGCGGTTGGTAAAAGCGTTCGCCCAGGAACTACCATGCCGTCGATATCAACCTCTGAAAGAGAAAAAGTACGACCACTCACACTCCTGGCAACCTCCATCTTGTAGTTTACACTGCACCGATCCGAGTGGTTACCCTGCCTCTGTTGTCCGAGCGCCTTGAGCTTGTTTTGATACCGGACCTTCTCCGCCATGTCCGAGAAGTCAGAGGGCGGCTTGGGGATATCTTGTTCTAAGAGTAGAGGCGGCATGCGCGGGTACTCCTTGCCCGAGTTCCAAGCTGTGATCGCAACTTCGAGCACGGCTCGGTTGATGATCCATGGCGTCCTGCCGAGGACGTCTAAGCAGGCGTAGATGAGTTCGATTGCGCCGGCTGAGTCCGCTTCTTTCAGGTAGGAGAGCTGTTCGTTGGTTTCTTTCAATCGTACCACACTCGCTGCAGGAAGAGCCATCAATAAGACAGGATGTAATGTAAGCGTGTGGATTCGCGTACTCGGGCTGTACAGATATCCACCGTTATTGTGTCCCAACCACGGTTTGGGCGGGACAAGCATCGGCAAATGTCGGGCATGGAGGGCCTTGCGAACGGGCTCCTTTGCCAGCTTTTCTCGGATGTACGAATTGAGCTGGATAACACCAATCTTGTTTCCGCCCTCGTATCGGTACGTATTGACGAACGCAGGTTGCTCTTCCGTCCTGTTGAAATCCCACGTGTCAATGGTTGAAACTGGGAGGCCAGCGCACCGAACGCGACCTACATATCGAATCCGTCCGGACCCGTGAGGGTTCGGGTAATTTTAGCCACTCGCATGAGGCAATCGAGAACCGTCCCGCCGACTCTCGCCCGGATGGCCTGCGTCCACTCGGGCATCCAGTTCTCCCGTCCCTCATTCTCCAGCTTCGCGGCCATACGCCTCTTGTGCAGTTCGAGGTATGCATTGGCCGAGTGGTAAGGCACCTGGTTTTGCTGGAAGTTGGGGATATACAAGTCTTCCTTCCTGGCGATCTGGAAATGGTGCTCCATCTCGATCGCCTTGCCCACTTGGATGACTGCGCGTGTAGTGCGCACCGAGTCGCCATGCGAGGGTTCGGTGAGGAGCTCCATAATTGCGATGATGACGATCTTCTTGGCCGGGAGGAGACGAAGAAAGCGAGCAATGAACCTATCTTCGCCTGTCGTATCTCGTCAGTGCGATAGTAGAGATACTACGTCGAGCACTCACTATTTTTGCGATGGATCATGCTTTTCTCCGCCTTTTCTGTCTCAAGAATAACCCTTTCCAGCTCAGGAACAGTGAGGTTGTACCAGTCCCAAGCCCACGCTTGCAGACTTCGATCACCAAGGTTGCCACCTATGTTCATGCTCTTAAATAGCTCCGCCTCGTGTCGGTAGCGTTCCAGTGCATTATCGTATGCGGAGTCTTCAAGTAGCTTCTGTCGTCGCATCACGTCGTCCGGGAGCATCTGCCGTTCGAGGATAAAGTTGTTCAGATTCCGCCGAAGAACGTCGAGGTTGAAGGGGACTTCGAACTCTTCGCGCTGGATTTTGCCATCTTCAGATGTCTTAGTAACGGTTATCTACGGAGGGACGTGAGCCAAAGGAATTTCAGGATGGACAGATGAAAAAGGAGGCACCTTTCGTTTTGTCACGGGTGCAACCTCTTCAATACCATCGAGGAAAGCATCATTCTGGACAACAGGTTGTACGCCCATCTCTGAGACACGGTTAACGGCCTCTGCTCTGGAGAGACAAGCATACGCAGATCGAGTGAGCAGTTGGATGGCAGCAATGGTTTCGTCAGTGGTGGCTTCGTCAGCGGTGGTTTCGTTGGTGGCTTCGTTGGTACTGGCTTCATCAATGGTGGCTTCGTTGGCGTCAACGGAGGCTTCGTCAGTGGTAGCTTTGTTGGTAGTAGCAAATATTGAATCAGAGACTATGCTGCTCAGTTGCACATTCCGTGCCGCCGAGTCCCCGATAATAATGGCGGCCATAGTTTCTTGCTGTTCGTCTTTCAGTCCTGGGGTTCTAAACTGGGGTTAGCTGAACGAATACTCACACAGGAGTGACAATAATGTACCTTAGAAGCCCACGGAGCATAAGGGCACTCGTATGAGGATTAGGACTGACAGTCTCCTTATTCTCCACCATGGACTTGTACAGCTCCCAAGCGTGCATTCGGTACTTCTCGGCCTCTTTAGGTGAAGTCTCGGGGTTTTCTGCTAGCGTAAAGTACGCATCTAAAAAGCGATTGAAGACGCGCACATCTATGAAGTTGGTTGCCTTCCGCTCGCGGCGAAGTTCGTCAAAGAGGGTCTGAGCGCGGGGGATGTCGTGAAAGTTGGATAAGCAGGCTTCTAAAATAGCCACCTGAGCCATGGAACTCGAGTCAGGGAAGTACCGCTGGTGCTCCGCCGCACCCTGCTCGCCAATTGGGAGAGGTGTGGGGAGGACAGTGAGGAAGTTGGGGCCAGAAAGATCCGTGAAGCTGTTGTGCTGCAGAGGTGCTGGCGATGTCCTCTTCACCTTCACCTTGGCGCAGACGCGTGCCGACGAATGGAGAGCGCGTCGTGCCGGGGGAATTCGTCGTCCGCCCACGGCAAGCGCGACCGCGTGTGTTCGCGCTTTTGGTAGCATTTCGACTTGACACGAGCAGAAATGTGAAGAACGGTTAGGGAGGGGAGAAGGAGGGTGCAAGGAAAAAAGTGGTTCACCACCTGCCCCCCAGCCACCTTGTGTCGGGTGGCGACCTAGTGGGTACGGGCGCCTTCAAATGCAAGAGAACAAGAATGCCCGGATAGGTACTTGCTCGTGCGTATGAGTTGAACCCTCTACTGTCATGTGTTGGGAGCCGGGACGGGACTGCATTGATCGGGGTTAATTAGGAAGATAAGAAAGTTAGAAGGCAAGATCCATGATAGACTGGAAGAAGGATGTGCGAATTTAGGCGTTTCTATGGTAGATCTATGAACGCGAGCACACGAGAAAACCCGAAATGGGTCTCTATACAATGGCATCTGGGCATTGAGGCCCAAGAGAGTATGTTCCAACGCTCCAAGTGGGCCCCTGAGGTTACGTATGATCGTGAATATGCTTAAACACTGATAGAAATTGGTTCCGGAATACCACGAAAGTGGTGGTTCTCTTTGGTTCGTCTCGCCGGGGAATTGCAGTGTGGTCGGTAGGTTCGATGCGCTTCATTGAGGTGCCCCTTGATCATTGAGTGAGTGGAAGATACGGCGAAGGTAGCGGCCATGAGCAGGTCCCCGCAAGCAACGGTCAAAGAGTTGGTGTGCGGGTAAATGGACTGCAAAGCTAGGCACAGAGGTGAAATAAATTGCAGTTGACCTCCAGTTTGTGGTCTATCTTCTATTGCGTATTTCAGACTGAAGGTGTCGTCTGGGCCCATGCATGGACTTACGAGGAACATCATGAGTCACCTGAGCGGGCGGCTGGACATTATAGAAGCTCCCTAAAGCTGCTAATATCAATGAATATGAGCTTTGGAGCGAAGCAGCCAAGGGGTTAATTTACAATCGTCGACATGATCCTTTGGATTGGATTGCATGTTTCGCCCACTATCTTCGCTCCTGTAGTTACTTAAAATACTACATGGTATTTTATTTCCAAGACCCTCTCCTACCCTATGTCCCTCAGGAGCTGCACAACTTCGATGGGCACCGTCTCGATCTCCTTCATTGCATCTCTGCGTTGCATTACCAGTTAGCCCCTGGTCGATCATTAGACCCACATTTATCCTGTCAAGCCATCGTACCTTGAGCCTGACCGTGCTCCTTTCGAAAATAACCTGCTTAATTAACCTTCTGCGACGCGACGCGAAACACTGTGGTAGTCGGCTTCTGAATTTCACACTTAGGTGTGACAACCGATGATCTTCGCGTGCCCGCTGGAGATGGCTCACTCCCCCCCAGCACCCCGCGAGTGTCGACTAAAATCCAAATACTTTCGTTGGCCTCTGCCCCCTCGAGGCAGTCTTCTCCATTTTCCTCGTAGAACATTCACCTTGTCCGTCCCAATTTAGCATAAGAGGGCAACCTGGTGGTCGCGATTATTGTCACGATGGCCCCCTTGACCCCAGCCAGCCGTCGCCCACCCCCCCCAATTTCAACCATCACCCAACACCACCTAGTTATTTCTCACACAAAATGCCTAAAGAGACAACTCAGGTAAACGTATGCAATCGTTTCCATTCCATCGCCCACACGGCCCGATAGACGTGCGCCTCGTGTGTCTTCACATCTCGCAAGCCCAAGCTGACACCTTTCTCTGTATATTTCAAGCGTGGTGGGACCGGCGGGACCTTTTATGCAAATGGTTCACAGGAGAGGAAGACGAAGAGCAAAAAGGACAAGGGTATACTGATGAAGGCGCGCTCGCCGTACATGTTTTTCACCATGGAATGGAGAGGCAAATTCAAAAAGCAGAACCCTAACGCGGAGTTTGGTGCGTGGCCCGTTTCGCCACAATTTTGCTCGTGCTTCTGATACACACGTCTCTGCCACAGGTCTACTTACAAGGTTGATGGGTGCCAAATGGAAGGAACTGTCATGTGTTGAGAAAGCGGTACTTGCGCGATTCGCTCCCTGAGGTCAAAAAACTAAGACAATGCCGATCATACAGCGATACGTGGAGCAGCACGAGCGGGATAAAGAGCGTGTAGCTGCTGAAGAGCAGGCATACAAGGTACGTCGATCTCATCAGCTGATCGCTTTGCCATTTCCTCATTCTGGTCTCAGAAGGCGAGGATGAGCCACTCGCATGGACAGGGTGCACCGAGAGCCATCGATATTTAAAGGATATGCTTCCTACTTCTGATCGCATCCACTCGAGAGCTATCAACTGCTACATCTACTATCAATGCTTCGATCCGGCAGCGTACACCCCTCGCTACTCACCCCACAGACTGATACTAGTCATGCCGAGTCCATTTGTCCCTCTATTTGCATGCAAAACCCTCCATCGAGACCCTCCTACTTTGCCTCACCAATGTATTCCATTCATTCGGCGACCGATGCCAAGGTTCTATTCACACTATTCAACCAGCCATGTCTCACTCCCTCCATCCACAATCCCGAAACGTAATCAAATGCTCCAGGTTCAAGTCGTCTCTTCTTGTCAGCTTCAGGAATGTGCTCAACCCCATGTCACCCACACCGGCGCCTGGACCAAGAAATACGGCACGTGTGTGGTGGTCTAATGTGTTCCATGTGACACCCCACGCCGTTACTACTCCGGGGTAGTTGAAAGCGGCCATCGCGAAACAGGTGAAGGAGCCTGAACGAGGACGAGCGCGTCAGAACATGTAGTACACGCAGTATTCAATGAAATACGAGGGAGAAAGAAACACCAAACGACTCACATAAACCGCTGAGTACTTGCTCAGGCACGACCTGCGGCAAGTTTTGCAGCGAGTCGGCGCTACCCTCCACATGTGGTATGAGTATAGACCCTGCAGTGTATAGCCGATAACATGCAGGACATATTCGTGAGGATAAACGACTGCGGTTGTACCATAGCATCTACCGGATCATTTGTCACTTGTAATTTCCTATCTCACAGACCCTCAATACGCACCAATGCCATCTCCTCAGGTAACACCGCTCTCAGCGCCTCCAAAACCTCTTCATTCATAAACACACCACAGTACTCATGCTCTACACTGGCGGGGGTAGCAAAACGTGACTTTAGAAACTCCTTCACGTTCCTCACACGCGGGCCATTCCCAGGGTCATGCAGGAACGCCATGGAGAGTGTGGGGGGCTCGATGGGCTCGATCACGCGACGTCGGGCCGGCGGCGGGGGTGATGTTAGTGGTGGCGGGACGGAGAATTCATCGATGTTCGACTCTGTGATCACGAACTCGTCGTCTGGGTGGGCAGGCGGTGAAGGGAAGTCTTCGACGCGCGCCGGGGGCGGGTCGAACAAGGACGACTGCTGCTGCAAGTTGGCGAGCGCGAAGAGGGTGGTGGTGGATGTGGATACTGGTTGGCTGGGTGCCTTCTTTACGCGTTGTTTCTTCTTTTGCATCTTCTGCTGCCGCTTCGTACTCGTCGGGCCAGGCATTAATCGAGTGCTGAAAACGCGGTCAGCGGTGGGAGAGAGCGTGGTGGGGCTGATCAGGTGAGCGGTGAGAAGAGAAGACAGGAAGTAGGCTACAAATATATACAGGACAACAACGTCTATATGTTGCAACAATACACAACAGGAGCGCAAAATGGTAGGGAACAAGTATGAAAGACTAAGGATGCACAGCTCCAAATCTCAAAAGCGCTGTCCATTCTTCCTAGGCAAGGGGAAACTCGGTGCTCCCCTAATTGTCTCCGCATCCGTCTGCGTAGCCGTGGTCGTAGTTCCGATATACCTCCGCTCGTCCGCATCGTCCGCCTCGTCCTCGTACCCATATTGCGCAGGGAGCCCACTAAACCCGCCAGCATACCTGCCTCCCGCTCCCACTCCCGTCCCATGAGTATGCGTCTCCGCGCCAGCCATAAACCGCGATGCGCCCATGCCCTCCCCGAACCGTTCGACCTTTTGGTACATCTTTGGCACGGGGTTCCGCCGCACCGACTCCTCGACTGCGTCGCCCAGGGGGCTGGTCTTGAATTGCGGAGTGATCGACGACGTCGTGAACGTTGGGGCGGTCCAAGGACGGGGCGGCTCGGGCTCGGAGTCGTCCGTGCTGATAATGTCTTCGTCGTCTGTTGGGGGTCCGAGGGGGTCAATGCTGGCGTCAATATCCACTGCACTATCGGTGTTCGCGCGTACGCCGGGCTGTGGCTCCATCATCGTCCTGCGCCGCAGCTCCTCGCTTTCGGACAAGTGCATCGAGCGCTGTCGTTGGTGGTAGATAGCCGCTGGGGCGTTCTGGTTCAGGAATTTGGGCATGAATGGCTGCCATATCTTCTCATCATCCTCATCTTCATTGGGTTTTTCTTTTTCTTTTTCTTTTTCTTTTTCTTTTTCTTTTTCTTTTTCTTTTTCTTTTTCCTTTCTCTTCGCCCTTGCCTTTTCCCTTTCCCTTTCCTTCTCTTTCGTTGGGGGGGCAGTCGGAGGGCCTGATGGTGGTGGTGGTGGCGGTGGCGGTGGCGGAACCCCTGCAGATGGTGCAAGCGGAATGGGGATCGGGACGGGAACATATGCAACGCCCATACCTGGCATGCCGGGCATAGGCTTAATATCCGAAGGCGAGAAGACAGGTCGTGGGTCGTAATCGGTCAGCACATTTTGCCTACGATCATAGCTATCCCTTCCATAATTGGGACGCCGGTCCTTCTCTTTCTCCTCGGACCTCCGTTTCTTCTCCTTTTCTCTCGTCCTTTCCTTCCCCTTCTCCCTTGCATTCGGAGGCTCGGCAGGATGCGCGGGCGCTAATGCCGCACGATCCCCCATTGCGTGGTCTGCAGGGTTCACCGCCTTGGACACCCCTACACGTTCGGGGATGTGGATGCGAGTTGGAACGGTGCCACGAGAGTGAGACGCCGCTGGAGGTCGAGGTAGATCGAGGAACTGGATATTCTTCGCGTTGCTGGAAAATATGAGCCGTAGGACCTAACTTCAAGGCAGCAAGGCAAGCAAGCAGACATACCTTGCAATACGGCCCATCCTCTCTTTTCGCTTTCTCTCTCTTTCTTCCTTATACCGCTCTTTTTCCTGCTTGTACAACGCCTTGGCGGCTTCAAGTCTCGCGCGTGAATCCAAACCAGCCAGAATTTCCGGTGGGGCTGGTGGTAACTCGGCACGCTCTGTGACGCTCGAGTATGTCGCCGGTCGTGTCACACCCTGGGGAACAGGGACAGGCACGTCGATCTGCGGGAACGAGTAGTCCCCCGGACTGTCGATCGCCCCGGGCTCCATCGCTTTGGAGAACTGTCTCATCATCTCGATCGCGGAGCGCATGAGGTTCCGCTGGGCGATATCCATCTCCGCCTGGTGCATCCTCTGGCGCGCCTTGCCATCCGCATCGCGCGTCGCCTCGACCTCCTTGTTCAGGTCAAGCTCATGGAACCCAGCGAAGACATCCCGCAGGTTCTGAGAGATGGTGGGATATGCGCGGAGGAATTCCGTCATGGCCCCAAAGAGCTGGCTGAGGTGGCTGATCGCCTCGACTGAGCCAACATCGAGGGTTGTCGTTGGAGGTGCACCGTCATCCGTCAGAGCACCGTGGGCGGCACGAGGCGTGTCTGATTCCGCTGAGCGGCTGTGGTTGCGTACATGCTCGTCTTGAGAATACGACGGAAGGGGGAGAGGGGTCGGAGCGTTGGCATAGTGCGTAGTGTGGGTAGTAGGTTGGCTATCGACGAGAACACTGTTTTTGGTGAAGTCAGGCGCCTTCTCGCTCTCGCTAACTTTTCCTTTTCCTTTGGCGTTCGGCGGAATCCTGAGCAACTCGTCTATGCTGCTGACTGAGGCAGTCTGTATATCATCGTCCCGCTGTACTGGTCTTATCCCGGGGTTGATGTTTTCTTCGGACGTTGGCACCGTCTCGATGAACCCGGACGAGAAGGCATCCGGGTCCATTCCGCGCAGTGGCATCACTTGAATGATAGGCGAATGTCCGCTAAAGCCTGACGGCCCGAACATATCGGCTTCAGAAAAGATGAAGGCGTCGTGGCGGTGAGGAAGTTGAGTAACATATGTAAACCCGTGGGGGCTTAGAGGGGGCACGTCTGGTAAATCATCGTAATCACCACTGATCCTTGCACCTTCTAATTCTGACCCAGCCAGCGAACTCCATGCCCGAGAGTCCCGAACTTCAAATTCCATTGTTTTGCCCGTTTGCTGAATGCCGTTGACTTGGATATAGTCATCCAGCTCTTCTCGACTGGTCATGAGCGTCTCTGCGTCATTCTTTCCCTTGTACGCCAGCGCAACATCCTCTGGTGGGAGAGAGAAAGCGCGGCCGATTCGCTCCGCTATCGTAGACCACGTCGGAAGGTTACTCAGATTAAGCTTTTGGATGCTTCCCTTGTGTCGAAGCTTGAACTTGAGTTGCATTTGTTGGGACAGACCGGGGTTGGGCGGAAACTGGAAAGGATGATTTGTTTGGCACGATTTGGACCCAACTTCACACACACGCGCGCTTAGGACGAGACGCAGCGGAATATTCGTTCTTGGGCGTCTATTGGTCTGCTTCTTGTACTTACTCACCTGCACTCGATACCCTTGCCGATTTTACAAATTCTCATCGAAAGAACTCCAGGAACTCACAAACGCTTATCTCGATATCACGTTTATCGAGCCGAGTATGCCTCGGGCTACTTCACAAAAGTTCAGCCGTCTCCACACCGCGGCAGCTCAATCGAGCAAACAAGCGTCCGCCGTCGAGTCCTCAGCCAGCCGCAACCCACTATTTGATACAGACCGATTTGGCCAACACATCTTGAAGAATCCAGAAGTTGCACAAGCGTGAGTGCTGCCCTGCTTAGGTCACTGTCGAAGATACCTAATGTGCGCCCTGAAAATAGGATAGTGGATAAGGTCAGTTCCTCTCTCGATCACGCACTTGTATATTTCCAATTACTGAAATTGCTTTTTCTTCTCACTTAGGCAAAACTTCGACCGACCGACATGGTCCTCGAAGTTGGTCCAGGTACCGGAAATCTTACAGTGCGAATACTGGAAAAAGCCAAACACTGCACTGCTGTGGAGATGGACCCCCGTATGGCTGCTGAGCTGACGAAAAGAGTTCAAGGAACGTGAGTATCAGTTTCCTAAGCCTCTTTCTCCTAATTGTTACGACCCATCATCGACATATCGCCTAGTCCAGAGCAAAGGAAGCTAGAGATCATAATAGGAGATTTCGTAAAGGCAGAAATCCCCTACTTTGACGTCTGCATCAGCAACACTCCCTACCAAGTAAGTGTGGCACTCCCAATCTCGATCTCGAGAGCAAATATATTGCAACTCACGCACAAGAGCGGCGCAGATCTCGTCCCCGCTAGTCTTCAAGCTACTCTCGCACCGGCCACTGTTCCGCGTCGCCATCCTGATGTTCCAGCGCGAGTTTGCGCTGCGGCTGACAGCAACACCGGGGACCGAGTTCTGGTCACGGCTGAGCGCAAACGTGCAGCTGTACGCGCAAGTCGACCACGTGATGAAGGTCTCCCGGGGCAGCTTCCGTCCACCGCCACAGGTCGAGTCGAGCGTCGTGCGCATCGTCCCGCGCGATCCGCCCCCGCTTGTCCGCTTCGAGGAGTTTGACGGCATGAACCGTATCTTGTTCTCTCGTAGGAACAAGAGCGTCCGTGCGGGCTTTTCGGCGAAGGGTGTGCTTGGCATGCTCGAGGCGAACTGGAAGACTTGGTGTTCGGAAACGGGAGAGGTACGCGATATCTTCAATGTGGTTTGGCGTTTGGCGCGCCGTGGCTCAAGATTCTTGCAGGTTGTTGATGATTCGATTGGCTTTAAAACACGGATCGACAAAGTGCTCACGGAGACTGGATTTGCTGAAGCGAGGCCTGCTAAGATGTCGATTGACGACTTGTTAAAGTACGTTCATAGGCTGGTCCAGTATGGATTAAGAGCTGAAGCCACGCCGCAGATTGCTCGCTGCCTTTCACGGCATCGGTGTACACTTTGCATGATTATCTTTATTAATTACACGCCAGTTAATACGAAATGGGTACAATACAGCATGAGTGGTGCAACATGAAATAAAATATCAAAGCCGTACTCCCGACACCCTCAAATTAGGTCTCTCTCGACCACCGCGTCGCACCGTTTGAACGACGCGCTGGATATTGGACACAAGGTTGCTTCCTGTAGGCCAAGTACGTCAGCGCCTCCGCTTCATATGAAAATTGATATTGCGGGCACTTACACGGATACGAATGACGAGGGCTGGACGATCCGCGTATCATTCAAGCTCGCAACCTCCTTAAGCCAGCCTTGCTCCTCGCTCACGCGCTCGTACACTTTGATACCGCCGCCGAGCAAGCCAGCAGCGAGGAGGAACTCGTTGTTATCGCCGAGGAACGCCATTGCGCGGATCTGGGCAAGTCCCGTCTTGACGAACCCAACGGGTTTGAGCGCGGGCGTCGTGCTCAGGATCGTGATGGTGTCGCCGTCGCCGATGTTCGTGGGGTCGACTGTGAGGTTGCGGTTCGACGCGTAGAGGAGTGGTGTAGGGTGCAACGCGTAGAGTAGCTCCGCTGCACCCATTTTCGCGTTGTCCGGGAGGTCTGGGGGGAGGATGGAGACACTCGCTACCAACGGGGTCTCGGTTTTGCCTGAGGAGAGAGGGGCGATGCTGTGCTGTGTGACCGTGTTTGACAACTCGTTGAGGGTGTAGACACTGATCTCTGCGCAATAGTTTCGAGTCAGGCGGGGTTTCTTGGCACGGTGTGCTGCAGACGGTTTGTCTAATGCGTACCGTCAACGACAAGATGCCGCGGGCCCGAGCCGGGTGCTTGGTCAATAGAGCTTTTAATTGCCCATGTGCTGCCTTCCTCCTTCAGGCGCCAAACCTTGTCCGAACCAAGATCGGGGACGAGCACTTCGTCGGCGAATTGCACAATCTAAGAAAGAAGAGCCCAGTCCGTCAGCTCGATGAGCAGGGACCTGGATTGGAATACTATTCTTACTTGGTGCGCGTGTGGAGTGAGTTGGTTGGGTAGCGGACCAGAGCCCTCGAAACGGACCAGATCAGTGTCTGAAGTGAACTGGCCGGTGGCGGTGGTGTCGAGGTCGACAAAGAATGCAGACCCATTAACAAAGTTGGCAGCTCCAAGCACAGTGCCGTCGTGCGTGTGGACGAAGCCGAGGTGAGTTGGTGCGCCTCCTTGGGTGGACGTGTTTGCAAGCCGGGTCAAACCCCCAGTGTTAAGGTCGAGCGCAAGGGAGCTGATGGACCCAGTTTCTATCTCGTCCGTTGCATAAATGGTCGTCGGGAATTTCAAAGAATTGGCGAGCCATGTGGGACTCGTTCCAGACTTAATCTGGGAGACCAAGGAAAGGGATGGTGGAGATGTCGTGAACTGAAGCGTGGAGATGAATGGGCTAAA
>Ga0307515_10010511_pt1 | contig 17730 bp, 24 predicted proteins | sample 17_EM_MG_FD_194513 | JGI IMG/M metagenome (GOLD analysis project Ga0307515, IMG submission 194513) | Populus trichocarpa ectomycorrhiza microbial communities from riparian zone in the Pacific Northwest, United States - 17_EM | ecosystem: Host-associated > Plants > Roots > Unclassified | place... | reverse complement strand
CCCCGGCCGATCTGTTTTTGTGTCTTCTTGAGTTGTGTGTTGTGTGATTGTTTCCTATGGCGGGTTCGGTGGTATAGACGGATGGGCATTACGGGGCTCTTATTAACTATCTTCCTTTTATTATATTGGGCTACAGTTGTCTTTGTCTTCTTCCTGGCTGGCTGGCTTCGACAATAACAACTACTTTTATTAGTATTACCTACCTTGTAATATCTCCTCCCTTCAACAATTTGGCATTGCCATTGTTGTTCTTGCCTTCTGTATTCTTTTCGCACCTGAGTGTGTAAGTCCCCTTCGTTTCGGGCACCACTATTATTCTTTTTATTTCTTTACTTTGCTTTTGATTTGCTCTAGATGGATTCTGTTACTGGTGTTCATTTTGTCATTTAATGTTTTAAGGAAGGAGGAGCGCGAGTGGGGAAAGAGTGGTTCGAATTGAAATACAAACATGGATACACACAAAGATCTGTCTTCATCTATATCTTACGAGTGGTCAATGCCCACCCAGTAAAAATGGCATGAGTGTACCTGGCCAGATATCGGGGAAATTTCGGAGTACTATACAGTATCTATTACACAATTGCCGTGGGGAATTGCGAGATATGACACAGTGGGGGAGGATGACGGTTAAGGCCGCGGCACCGGGAATTGATGAGGTGGAGTAAGGTACCGTTTGTTTGTTTGTAATCATATTGCATTCGGCCGCTGGTGGCCATGGCATAGGAGTAAGGTACCGTGATAAACGCGAGGATGTCCGGAACTATTTGAGTGACGGGTGATGAACAGGTTATGCATGTTATTGTGGTGACTGATAGTCAAAAATAGATGCATATTAGATACTAAAGCCTTGCTAGTTTAATCGGTAGAGCGTGAGACTCTTAAGCTCAAGGTTGCGGGTTCGACCCCGCGTGGGGCTACTTTTGTGTGTGTGTGGGGAAGTCTTTTTTTCTAGAATGTGCTGCGTGATAGAAACGTATATACGCAAGAGGATAGGAAACACTGGAGAATTTCATGGTTACACCTCTTTACATAGGCATTGGGTGACATCCAAGCTTTCAAACTGCAGCAAGTGATGACCAAACCAAGCACCAGGTTTGGTTCCCCGCACGATGCATCGGGTGGATGAGGAACTGCCGGATCACGGAATATACCGTATTTGACGGTGAAGTGACGACGTCAATGTTTGTATCTTCATGTGTCAGTGTCAGTGTCAGAGTAAATGTGTTAGGAGCTTGTATCAGACGTGATATCCGCCACTGCGAGTTGTATCATGGCAGGGTTGGATACTGCGGCCATTCAGAGCAAATACCCATATTGACTTGTGGTAAAATGCCTGCTGCTTAGCTACTAGAAGCTTGCAAATTGCTTCTATCAAGCCCGCACTCCAAAGTGCACCAAGCAGTCATTCTAGACCTGGGTCATATATCATGAAAAAAATGTAAACCGCGAAGTGTAGCTTCGAAATTGTGTTAGGTTGTAACCTCACCACCGGCCAGTAGAGTACAACAGCTTAGGAGGGCTTTAAACACCGAAAAAGCACCTGTGGTAATCAACTATTTTACTGCTCTTTTTATAACGAAGTATCCTGGTTTTAGCCAAGTACGCCCGGAAGAGATCCTGTAGCTTTCTCGAGACGATTAACAGACATGGCCCTGTATAAACAATACAATATACAAAAGCTAAATGACTAACTCGATTGGCGCTTTAAACGCCAGGCAGGTGCTGTAAACACCGAAGTCGCAGGCTCGAACTTGTGATAATTACTCTTTTGTCCTGCATAGTCTCATTATAGAGAGTATGTTCTACGTCACGGATGGAATCTTGCCTATCAGGCCCGGGCCGCAAAACTACATCTGTATTGAAAAGGCTACGGACCGAATTGTAAGCGGGATGGTGGTACAGAAAAGAGACTAGTATAGAGGTTAAGAACATGGCAGAAGATTAATTACCACAAGTTTTGAGCCTGTGAGTTTATAGCACCAGCTCTGCCGACTGAGCTAAACGACCAGTTCTTGTATATTTGACGCCCTCTCTGCTTCGCACTCTTGAAATAATGTTGCAGAGTACACATCTTTACTCTATGATACTTAAAATAAATGCGTACGTACGCCAACCACCCCATCATTGCTCTAAAGCATCTCCCTATCAAGTCAAGTATACAACAAATTCCAGAAACAATGCACGTACGAAATGAAACTACGATATCCTTCCTATCGTTACTCCCGCGCTAAACCTGAACCATGCTCGGACGCCGAAAAGCATAATCGTAAGACTGATCATCAATCTATAGCTTACTCTGCGGGTTGCACAGAGCTCCCAAGCGGGGCGGCCTCAATTTGGAGGCCCGGCTTCATGCAAGCCAGCCGGGCCGGGCCGCTTAGGAACACTGGTTGCGCATCGTGGATCTCACCCGCCACGCATCGGAACTGGAAATAGGCGCGGGCGAGGTCTGACGTATGGTTGGACAGATAGCTGACATCATCGTATTCGGACTCCTTGAGAGGACGGATGAACTTATCGAAGGCAGCGTAGAATAAAGGAGTTCCCTGTTTATATTTGGAGGGTATAATACATGTGTGGGTATGCAAACCCGCAATTGTTGGTTCATGGTCTGCCAACGTTAGCCTCGTGAATTGTGAGATAGCACAGGTGAGGATACGAATTGCGGCGACCCTGAGTGAGTCCATCCCATACAAGCGTTCGTATGTAAACACATCCCACCTTCCTCCCCCACCCTTATAGAGCCCTGCATCCACAACAGCATCACCTGCATGAGCCCAGGTGTTGCCTGATGCGATGATGCGATAATCCGCATTTGTCGCAGTCCCTAGCTTATCCCATTTGAAAGTACTAGTCTCAGACTGCTTACTGGCGTAGCATGAAAGTACTAAAGAACGAGTTTCTGAGAATAGCATATGCATCGAGAGATGCCTTAAGACTAGTCATATGGTCTTCAAGTCCGTCAACTCTGGGTTCAAGTCGGGTAATCTCGTTTTTATTTTCCTCAAGGCTATGGGCAAAACGAAGACCGCAGCGATTGCCAATGTAAAACTCGCCCCTTATATCTTCTACCAGGAGTTCATCGTTAAGAACTCGCTTAAGTGTACTTCTAGCGTCTGTTTTCATTGTTTCATCATCCCCGACTTGAAGAGAAGCTGCCAGTACGGCACCACGCTCCGATATGTCTTTGTCTCCAGCTCGCCTCTAATCTTCGGCGACTTCTGCGGCGGGATTACTGCCTCCAACAGCCCCATTCCGTAGCCGTTCAAGCAGTTGGTGCTTTAGTTCCTTTGGTGTCAAGTCCCCTTAACTTGCATCCTTTCTAAAAGTCTTCCAGGTTCCACCGGCTTCTTGTGTTGAGAAAACATAACGGTTTAAGGCGATAAAGCGGTAGGATAAAGGTGTATGGAGGTCTTCTATGTACGACTCGGAGAACTTGCGTGGACGCTAGTAGCTGAGATACAATACGGTGAGAAAAGGTGCACTACTAACTTCCTACTTCTTGCGCTCGATTCTACGCAGGTGGGGCTTCGTTCTGTACAGTAAACGATAGAGAGCTGCCTTGTTGCTTGGTTCGGCTAGGGGCGAAGTTTTATCGGCAGGTGGATTTAAGCCCTCTGTTGGGGGGACGTAATATGCCAATCGAGGGTATCAGAGGGTGGCGGTCGATAGATAGTGAATTCCTTGGTCGTGTTAGGGAGAAAAGCCGTGCTAGTGGTGGGGCGGATGAGTTGTGAGGTGGGGTATTGGGAGAGCCCAAAAGTCTAACTACTGCCAAGCCTCTAGCTCTACGATACATCCTCCACACCACACAGGGATCTGTATCCTGCCACACCGTTTTACGGCACAAATCCACGGTTCTCACATTTTACCAAAGACAGAGAGTGTGAGGCTAAGCAAGCCAAAAAGAAGATACCAAGAAGTTCGGGCCCAAAATCAGCTAGTCTATTCTTGCGGTTAACCATGGGATATTTACGGGATCTTTGCTATCAGAAACCGTACTGAGAATTCGAAGGATATAGGCCAAATAGTAGGCATATTCTAGGGGGAAATTGCGGGACAAACGAAGCGAAACTAGTGTGCTGCATCGTTATATTGGTCTCAATTTTGCTCATGAGCTGATCATTTAGCTTTGTTCATGTATAAACACCAGGTGTTCGAGACGTGGTGGTGGTACACATTCACATAATCATATATCACTAGTATGCTGTGGCCCTCTTCCGTGAATTGCGCTTTTTACTAGGTGTTATCGATGAATTACAGGTTAGAGATTCCACCGCTGCAAATCAGGTAACTCTCGCCGTCCGGACAAAGCTATGGATAGATGTGGGGGTGTATAACTGTTACCTGTGAGGTAATAAACAGGAGGTACTCTACCGACAGGACGGCCGCTTGAGAATGACACTAGAGCGAGCTGACGAATCCGACAGAGGTATCATGGTAAAGCTGAGTACAAGCTCGCTCAAAAACAGACTTTAGGCAGAAAACAGACATTAGCACACGGTTTATTGTGGTTTCTGCCCCTTCTCGAGCTTTCACCCTAGGTTGAATGGCTTCGTGGATTGACAAATACCCATCCGGTGGCCCAAAACAGTCTGGAATGACAAGATGACAAGCTCCGAATGATGCTCTTGGGGTTGAAATCGGGCAAGTGACGTCCTGTTAGTACAGCTGACTCTCATACGGCTGCAAAAAGAGGAAGCTCGAAGGTCAAAGAGTTATTGCAGAGAACAAAAGAGAAGGTCGTGCTGGGAATCGAACCCAGGTCCCGAGAAGGTTCGACGTCAAATCAAAATCTCATGTGCTAACCCCTACACTACACAACCCTGGTTATACTACAAGAAAAAAGGTGTTACTTATTACCACATACTAGTATGTCAATTGGGATTCTGCATGGGCTGTCACCCACCCGATTTTGTGGCGTTTGTTGGCTGTTGAAGTATCGGTGTGGGTTCTACCAGCTCTCACCTTGTGATGTATCCAGTTCACCGGCTCGATTACCGCCATATCCCACCAATTCCAAAACCTCCAAGTTCACGTCCCCCCTCACATACATACAAAGGCCTGTGATTTTAGGCTACTCTCTTCCACATAGATATCCATAACCCTCAGTCATAGGGCCTGTGAAGGATATCTAAGCCCACTAGCGCATCTCGGACCAGATGCTCCCAAGTCCATTCAGAAGTGCTGATGAGCCCAACAAACGATCGACCAGCATGAGATACGTAATAAATTTGTTGGATACGCGTAGCCAGTAATGAAGGCGGTATCTGCGATTTGCTTATACTCTGCCTAGTTTTATGGATGCTTGTGTCGATACAACCTATTTCTTCGCTTTCTTAAAGATAGATGACTGATGGCAGTTCACCCCTTCCCCTTTCTCATATCTTTTCTCTTTGCCTTTTCCCCTCACCTTTTCCCATTATACTCGTTGAGAATCTCTCTCAAAAGGTACCTCAAAAGAGGCGTTGCATATGCGCGTTGTAGCGGATAGAATTTTTCAGTATCGATAGTGTACGCTCTTAGCTTCTCCACAGTCGCATATTGTCGTGGATAAAATTTCCCGTCCTTGGTGATGAACATTTTTAGCACCTTCACAGTCGCATTAGCCTTCGACTTTACCCCCATCCGTGCACATTCATGCATATCCACAAGGTTGACGTGAGTCTTCATAACTGCCTGTCCAAATGGTAGACATGTGAGCTGATTGCCTTCCAACAGGTATGGATACATATCAACACACCTTGCGTCGATCGTCAAGGCTCTCCGGAATCGGCGAGATCCCAACAGTCCTACACAGTTTTTCCCAGGCTACTTCATCCTTCTCCTCTTTACCAAACCTCGTGCCAAAATCTTTCACTACAGCGATTCTGAATGCTACCCGTGCAGCCTCGCGTTGTTTGTGGCCTTTCCTTATTTCAGGAGTCTCGTGTCTCTTGCGGTGATCTTTTTCTTCAGAAGTCTCATCCTTGGGAGGCCTGGGGGGCCACTTTGCTGCACTGCACAGTCGGTCAAATTCAGCCCAGAATGGGGCAGTACGGTCGTAGCGAAAATTTGGGTATGAGGCGAAGAATTCATTGATTGCGTCCCTGTCCCGTTGCGGATGCGAGGTGGAGAAACGGCATTCGAAAGACTCGAGACGCTTTTGCAGGGTGGAGAGTCGATGCCAAGATGAATCGTGGTAGAGCTGGCCATCGAAATAGCTGCGGTTGGGAAGGGGCCGCTGGACTTTAATTTGATGGAGAGACTTTGCCCCTCCGCGATGGAGGAGCTGGATACGGGAGAACATCGTGATATTGTACCTGTACCGCTGATGGAGGATGGTTGATTATTGGTAGAGGATGAGTACCTTTTGCAGGTGTTTTGTCGATGTTGTGAGTGTTGGTAAAAGTATGAGATCTGTGTTACTCATGCCCAAGTAGTAAATATGGGTTAAACGCACGCCAGCACATTACGTATAAGGCGGGAAGTGCAGTTTGTTACACAACTGATGCGGCAGATCCGCTGTCAGAGTTGGGGTGGAAACCTAGTTTGATTGGTAGCAGTATCTTACGCAGGTTGTTATTGCGGGGTTAAAATACGCCGAAGGGCATAAAGTGCATTTCCCACGTAGCGGAATAGTCTTGAGTAACTATCTATGGCTTAATCTCAGCCAATGAAAGCAAGTCCACAACTAGATATCAGACGCTAGAGCTAGAAATAAGTGTTTGTTTGATCGACAATCTGTGACTCTATGAAGTGCAGGAACCGATGCCAGAGTGTTTGGGCATACGAGTGACCGAAAGTGAGCGATATGTGTCGACCTCGAACCCGGTGGGAGAGCTGGGCCGCCAAGCTCGTCCTCTTTTGTTGCCTGAAAAAGTTCGTCTCGCTCACTTATGAGATAATTATGTCTGGCTGCCGTCAATTTTTGGAGACTTTTGTCATGGTAAAACGTAAGTAGACACTAGGTAATTTACCTGGTTGGGAACCATCTGTATCCCCCTAGTCACAAGGAACCCAATAGTCAAGTGAAGCACTTGCCTGCTGGGTCTTCGGTATTAAGTCTAACGATAACTTGTCACGTAGGCCAATAGGGCTTAACGATTAGAATCAGTTTACTTGCTCATGGTCGCTGCTTGTTCTACCTAGATATCCTATAGAATTCGATTAGCTCTTCCTCTTCCTCGTCCTCGTCCTCGTCCCTTACTCACTCTTCCCGTGTCCCTTTCCCTTCCCTTTCCCCTTCCCTTTCCCTTCCCCTTCCCCTTCCCCTTCCCCTTCCATTACCTCCTCGATTCTTCCCTCTATTCCCCTTGTATTCACCAATAATCTCCCGCAAAAGGTAACGTAAGAGAGGCTTTGCATAAGCATCTTCCAGTGGGTAGAATTTGCCATTTCCACGGGTATACTCCCTCAATTCCTCCTCAGTTTCATAAATCTCCGCTCTTTGCCCCATCCGCCGATACTGGTGCATATCCACAAGATTAATATGGGTATTCAAGATTGCCTATCTTTAATACCAGTAAACTTTCATGCAGGGAATAATCATAAATGCACGTTACGACGGCCCTCAAGGTCCTCGGGAATCGGCGATACCCCAGCAGTCTCACACAGCTTCCCCCAAGCGTCAATATCGTTCTCCTCTTTACCGAAAGCCGTGTCAAAACCTTGCACTACCGCGATTCGAAAGGCTTTCCAGGCAGCGTTTTGTTCCTCATTGTCACGATCCCAGTTGAAGAAGTTGCACATGTCACGGAACTCTTGCCAGAAGGGAGCGTTGCGGTTGTAAGGATATTGTGGGTACTGGGCGAAGAACTCGTCGATTGTGTCTCCGGATCGCTGCTGTCTTGTCTCGGGGCGAGATGCAGAAGGTTTGTGTTTGGAGGAATTATGCTGTTGTAGGGCGTCTTTGTTGACGAAGTTGCGGTTGCATGGTGCACAGCGATGAGACATCTTGACTATAGCTGGATGGTGGTGGGGAACTCTCGTGGAATTAACGGAACTGTGGTGGTTGAGCTTTGGTAAAATACCACCTTCCTAGGAGGTGACCGGCCAACGGCACACTACACTGCATGCAGTGGTGGATACCTTTCTTACCACAAAATGATCTGATGGCTACAGATAGCTAGCTAGCTACAGATGATCAGCTAGCTACAGATGGTCAGCTGGCTCAATATCTCTGCAACGGGTTATAAGATACCCAGAAGGACTAAGATGATAACCATAATTACAGCAATATCGGGGGAAAGAATGCATATATCTAAGGTGGCTGCTGCAATTTGGGCGGTTTAAATAGTATACCCAGAAGTAAGTCACTACTTCATTAAAGTACAATTTCTGTTCAGAGATATAGATACACAAGCCAGTCCTTCCTTCAGGCAAAGATATCCACATTCGATCACTCGCATTTCTAATTGTATAACGTGATCCGCTCAATTTCAACTCGCTACTTCCATAAATATGTACGCCCTCCCCCCTCCCATCCACAGTTCCGCTGTGTTACGCCTTTGGTGTTACAGGTATATTTCTGGGATCATTCAGGATCACTCGATAATCCAAATATGGATACTCAATCCGAAATCATGAATTATCACTCGAATTTCCTAATTGGATCAACCTTCCGGATTTGTTCACCTATTGGTAATATCTCCATTACCCTACCTTCGTATCAATAAGATCAACGACGGCGATCAAGCCGAGCGCAAATACGATATGCATTATCTTTAACTCGGTATTGTTCGTAGGATCTCTATTGTCAATGGTCATTCCTTATCGGAAGGAAACCTTATTCCTAGTAGTCGCCGAACAAACGACTATTCTCTCATGTCCAATGGTTTATTCCTTATGAGATGAGATGTCGTCAATGGCAGAACACTATCGCATCTCAAGATATGCAGAGTTAGACAGGAGATAAGTCAATAACCAATAATGGATATATCGGAGCCCAGTCGACCGAATGGACTTATACAAATCAACCCTTAGTTCGACCACACCTTCTTGGTCTGGGCAAGTAGGACCTTGGATTCATATGTTCTGAGTGGCGCGGGATACTCTCTGTTCAATATATGGCAAAACAACTCAGTTGCAGAATACTGTATATTTGGCTCCAATAGAGCATAGTCAAATTAAGGGTTCTGTTGTTTGCCGCAATCATTAAACTGTTACATACCCGGTGGGTATCTGAGAGGGCACTCTCACTGGCTCTTGGTGACACGAACCTATTTGTTGATGATTGGCTTCAGATAAGCTCGTATCTGTACGAGGTATCGCCAATAGCAATAGTGTCGCAATACGAGCTCATTACCTTGATGACGTAGTTACTACTCATGGGAGTCAGAACTTGACCATCAATGGTAGAAGGCAAGGATGATGAGGCAGTTACGTATGAGAACTCTGAAACAGGCTTTGGCAGTCTTAGGATTGTTAAGGATGTGGATCGTCTGATATATATCAGCGATACCAACATGGAGGAAGGACATCGATAACATTCTATCAAACAATCACATTCAGATTTATCTATAGATACCCATTGACCTTCTCGATCTGGAGGTTAAGCCTTAAATTTATTCCTGTGTAATATCTATTAGTTCTGTATCGAAGTCAATGAGGATACTTCTCTTCTGAGGTCCAGGGTTGTACGTTCATCTTCAGTTCTATATCACGGATATATCTATCACTCTTTATACTTGGTAATTCTTAGTACCTTTGTTAAAGCAAGTCGTTGATCCGGAAGAGAGCAAGATGATATGTTGGAGTCCGAAGGAAGTCTGAGGATCAGCCCGATACTGTGGTGATTCAGAGGATACTTCTGCTAGGATACTCCTGAGTCGGCACTACTCCTTCTGCTGAGGCGAAACAACTTTGCTGTTTCTTTTAGACAAGTCAATACTCGGAGTCGTCGTATTCTTGGACAGTCAGTCCTCAAGTATAAGTGCCAGTTGTTGGGACAATACTCTTGCGTCCATTAAAGGTCTGAGAGTCACCACGATAGTGCAGTGGTTCAGAGGATACTTCTTTTAGGCTCTCCTTGAGTCGTGTACATCAGCATACTGATAGCTTAAGACGATACTCTCTAGTCGATACTATCTATTGGGAACAGAGAACCGAACAGTTACCTTGTGTTCGTCGGGTGTTAATCCTTATACGCATCCTGAGTGAAGCCTTATTCATCTTCTTCTTCATCAGTCCGGAACTCATTAGGGGTTGTTATTGATTAGGACTTAGGGTGAATCTCCTGGTGTTACACGCTGCACCAATACCATCTTCCGACACCCCTTCTATTCGATCATAACAGTGAAAGTCCGGAGAGATTTATTAGAATCTCAAAAGACGTATGCGAAGAATAAGTATACCAAGTATAACGATATTTATGACAATTCGAAAGGCAAGGATATACTGAGAACATAGTTCGAGGAGGAGATATTGTAGTATTCCGTATCAATGTCTGAGCAAGTCTAAAGAACTGTTCTCTAACCGGAGAAACAGTATCTATATATACAATAATAAACGGGAGATTGTCTGTGACCACGGTCGCGGATCAATAACCAGAACAGGAAGAGAAAAACTCTGCAACTGTACAAAATACATAAGAACCGTAAGGAAATAAACAGAACCATCTAGGCGCAGTCTTGAAAGATAAGCACTGATAAATCCCTCTTCCAACGGAACTAATAAGAAGGTTCTAGACAAGTTCTATCCGGAACTTTCTAGACACCAAAAGATAACAAAAGTATTAAAAGTTATTAACACACCACATTATTCTTATCCATAAAGTACCATCTTATCATAAGGAGAATACTTAAGAAAGTACAAATATTAATAAAGAGAAATGTAGATACTTCCGTATTTTCAATACCCCTTCTCACTTTGATCCAAATATCTTTGAATATAAGGGATCATTAACATATCTCGTCATTCCCTTTGTGCATATATCTGCCAAATTTTCTTCCAAGGGTACATACATAACAGACACATTTCCTTACTAGATTTGTTCACGAGTGAAGTGATATGCCACATCAATATGTTTTGATCGGTTGTTAAGCTTTGGGTTATATGCCACATCTATAGCAGCGTTACTGTCGCAAAAGAGAGCAGTCGGTATATCTATTTTCAGTAACTTGTGGATTCCGCGTTTTAACCAGAGATGATGTTTTGTTGTCATAGCAAGTGCCATATACTCAGCTTCACAAGTGGAAGTAGCAACGGACCACTGTTTCCGACACCTCCAGGAAATAGTAGCATTTCCAACTGGAAAAATATATCCCGAAAAGCTTCGTCGTGTATCGAGACAGTTGCCATAAGATGCATCCATATAAGCAGTCATTTTGAGTTGATTATTCCAAGGGTAAAAAAGATGTCTATCCTTTGTTCCTTGGAGATATCGAAGTACTCGTTTGGCTGCTGTTAGGTGCTTTGTGGAGGGAGATGAGTTGAATTGAGAGAGGTGAGTAATTGTATACGATAGATCAGGTCTAGTTCCAGTAACTAAATACATCAAAGATCCGATTATTTGTTGGTATGCCGTTGCATCAGTACCCTCGTCTTCATCTTCAATGGCCTTTAACTGATGGTTTGAGTCGATAGGCGTTGAGACAGGCTTGCAATCTTGCATCAAAAAACGGTTCAGAATCTTATCGATGAATGTTGTCTGGGAAAGAGTGATTCCATCGTCGGTAAAGGTTATTTGGATTCCTAGAAGCCGATTGAGCTCACCCATATCGTTGACTTTAAACTCAGTCTTCAATATGTTAATGGTTTGCTCGTTTATCTCTCCAGTAGCTCCAAGCAAGGTAATGTCGTCCACATATATAGCTAGAAAGAGATCTCCTGATTCGTGAACAAGAACACAGGGATCTCAAGCAGTGATAGCAAATCCAAAAGGTCCTAGGTATTCTACTAACCGGTAGTACCATTCCCTCGGAGATTGCTTCAAACCATAAATACACCTCTTTAATTTTGCCACCATCCCATCTAACCAGCTGCCTTCCAGTAGATCCATATATACTTCTTCCTTCAAAATCCCATATAAAAATGCAGTTTTGACGTCCAGTTGTCGAGGTCGCCATCCTTTGCATGCTGATAATGCCAGTTAAAGTCTAAGAGAATTGTAATGAACCACGGCGGCGAATATTTCATCGTAATCTTGGCCTAAGATTTGTGACAATCCTGTGGCAACTAGCCGTGCTTTATATCGTTCGACTTCTCCTTGAGCATTTCCTTTAGCTTTATATACCCATCTGCGAGCCACAATTTTTCTTCCAACTGGCTTCAGAATAACATCCCAAATATCATTTTCCTTAAGCAACTTAAGTTCTTCATTCATTGCCTTCTTTCAATCTGACCATTGTGGTGACACTTTGGCCTGTCGGTAAGACTTCGGTTCTTCAACTGTTAGTACACTTAAATTCGCCCACTGACTTCCTTCGAGTCCTTCCACAGGTTGAGGTTCTGGGGTAGGTGGTCGAGGAGGTGCATCCCGCATACTAGCCTCAGGGGCATACCCTTCAAAGCCATAGTGTTCAGGCAGATTAACAACCCTTCCGGGACCAGTGACAACTTGACCAAATGGAATTGGTGGTGGCGTCATTGGTCGTGGAGGAGGAGGAGGAGGAGGACATCCCAATGGAGGTTGAGATCATTGGATGGATTGTTGATGTTCTTCTTCTAGGAAGTGGTCTGCAGGAACAACAGTTCGAATAGATTCGTCAAATTCATCGATTCTTTCGAGTTCCTCGATTAACACTCCATCGTTAGGTTGATCAGGTAAGGCTTCTCGATAGGCCATATTATTGGCATCGTAAACCCAATAGGGAGCGCCTAAATATCCGTCTCTTTTTCCTTTCTCAAAACCTGCCAACATTAGTCGATTAATAGTCGGATGACCATCATCGAACAAATTATTAGCTTCTTGAGGATTCTTATCCATCCATTCTCGCCACATACTATCTGATGTTTTACCTCTATTAGTATAGGTATACTCAATGGATTTTAATGGGGTGATTCTTTGGAGAGGAGTAAGAAAATGGTCAATTGTTCGGTTTATCTTTGGCGTAGCCCCTTCTGACTTAAGAGGGGGAAAGAAGATGTCTGCTGATACTATAGTCTTTTTGGTATCAGGTAAGAACACTCGATAATGATGATGGATATTGGTGGATCCTGTAAAAATAGCCCTTTGTGCCCTCGGAGATAATTTCTTTCCGTCCGTTCATTTCTGATACGGTACATGGATATAGCATTCTCTGCCAAAGGGTTGAAGGTGCTGGATCGATGGCTTGGTGCCATAAAAAGCCTAATAAGGAGTTAGATCCTTTATTGCCGAATGAGGTTGTCGATTTTTTGTATATACTGAGGTTAACACAGCCTCAGCCCATAACTTCTTATCATAAGTTGATGCACTTTCGAGCATAGCTCTAAGTGACTCTCCTATCGTACGATTAAGACGCTCTGCAACTCCATTTGACTCAGGCGATTATGGAGGGGAAAACTCATGTATAATTCCCTTTGACTCAAAGAACCCTTTCAAGTCCTGGGTAACATATTCCCCCCCATTATCCGTTCGAAATGCTGCAGGAGTTTTGTGGTTTTGAAGTTCCATTCCTGCAACAAAATCTTTGATTATTTTAGTAGTCTTGGATTTCTGTTTCATAAATCGAACCCACGCAACCCTGGTAGCATCATCGATTAGAGTAATGTAATAAAGGGAATTACCATATGACGGAACCGGAAAGGGTCCACTCAAATCGGAATGAACAAGATCAAGTCTTTTCCTATCCTTCTTCGATGTAGATATTCGAGAATGCCAAGTCATTTTGCTTTTAATGCAAGGGGAACAGGTATAATTCGTAGGTCTTTCTGGAATATTGGCGTCGGAATATAACTGTAGCGATTTATCCATTGTTGATGGTGCTAGATGTCCGAGAGCCTGATGTCAGATGTTATAAGAAATATGGGTTGAATGTGACATCTCAGGAATTTTAAACAAATTTCCATCAAAAACAGCTTCAAAAACAACTTTTGTTCCCTTGTTAATTGAAATATAATCCCCCTCTCCAAACTCAGTATACCCTTTTTCCCGCAATTTCCTCCAAGAAATCAAAGGATGTGCTAAATCAGGAACATGCAAAATACCACGAACACAAAAAGAAGAAGCCAATCCATCTCTCAGAACACAGTCCATCACCACATGTCCCTTGCCGACTATCTCTATGCTTTTTTGTGAACTGGATTTTACAAATCTGGAACAGTTCGAGTAATTAAGGAGACGTCCTGCATGAGGGGTCATGTGTGAGGTACAGGCCGTGTCAAAGTAGAAGGATTTGTTTCTTACCTTTTCTTCCTTAGTAAAGTTTGCTTCCTCAGCCTTGTCCTTTTCTTCTTTTTCCTTCTTTTCCTTATTCATCTTTTCCAGATGAAAACATTCATTCCAGGTATGTCCTTTGGATTTTCCGGGATTATGTTTCTTGCACCAGGTGCATGTCTTTGACAAGGAGGATGAGGAGGAGGAGGGGTTTTTGGAATTTCCCGATTTTGCCGGTTTCTTCCCCTTTTTCTTATTACCCGAAGGTTTAGAAACAAAGAGGGCAGAATTATCGTCAATTTCAGATGTGTCAATATCCATAAGTTGTTGCTTAACATCAGCCTACGACAAATTATCTTTTGTTGTAAGATTATCGATTACATTTTTATGGTGCTTAACCAAACAACCCCACAACAATTCACTCTTGGCCTTGTCCTTGTTAAGAAACGTAGTGTTACGGGGTTTCTTAATCCCAATAATCAATACAACATTTATTGAATTTTAAGTACAACCGCCTATCTAAGATACTCTTTCTTTCCTCGTCTTATCCTAAGACTCAACCTCTTGCAGCACAGTTGCAAGAGCTCTCGTTCTGAACCTGAACCAAAGCCCGTCTCCTCGGTAGATGTAAACTACACCTCTCCGGGAAATAACCACTCCTCAGAAAACTCCTCGAATGGTAATGCGCCGGTGTTGTACTACCGTAGCACCAGGTAATCGATATTCTCGAATTCGCTAAAATGAAAAACCACCCAGTAAGTGTGGGTTAAATGTTGCTCTTCCATGGTGAAAAGAAGATTGCCAAAATGTTCGACTACTTGTTGCAGTGCATACTTGGATTGTGTCAACTGATGTCCAGGCATAGATTGCCCAGTCACATAAGGATAGTAATAAAGAAATGTTTAATTGGTAATAGATAGAATTCTTAATAATATTTTAAGATCGTCTTCGGTGTTCTGAATGTTGACTGTGGATTGCTGCTTGAGCTCGTTCGTCTCATTGCCGGAGCAATGCCATCTCGTAATAGTTGTCTTCGAGGGTTTGTACACCCATACTTCGACGCTTTAACTTCAAAGCTCCTGATAGCATTATCGCAGTCGCACTATGCTCCACAAGCATGCGCCCGGTGATAAGGTGCCACGCATCCCAATAGGTTATCGTGTTCAGGCAATGTGGTTTCAAAGCTTTACGCTCCTGATAAGACTCAGGCCATCCATCGCATGATATTATGTAAGACAGTGTGTCAGACGAAACTTGAACTTAGACATCTTACTCCCTGTTTGCGACAGTAGTTGGAACGTCTGCCAACAAAATAGTTGACAGCGCTTATCGCTAATTAATGCCTCACCTTAAAGGCTAATTGGCTTGCGTCATACATTTATTCGGCGACCAACCGATATTATACCAACGTAGAACTAGACGCGTCAGCTCGTATCTTATACAAGTCTGATGTTGCAATGCATACTAACCCAAACCAATGAGCAGGGTTGCTTCAGGCCTCTTATCTTCAGCCAACATCATAATTCCCTCAGTCATGTCATGCTTAGGCCGAAACCATTCTGTTTGGCCGGGGAGTACCCTGGTAGTTCTTATTGCCTGAGGTGATAAGCCAGAAGTCCCGCGTACTCGCATATTGACTAACGACTGTTGTGTTTGTGTGTCGAAGTAATCTTCAGTCAAATCAAACAATCCTGCTAGTATCTAGGATATGAACGTGGTTGAAAACAATGCGCTCGGCAGATGTGACATCTTTCGATCTGGCAGCATCGTTGCGTCTTCAAATAAGAATTACCGTAGTATGTATTCTTTCAATGAATTCGCTAAACAAGAATACTTGTTTATTCAATCAACTTGCGACTCCTATGTATCCCCGCTAAAGGACATAGGACTGGCCGACTTAGAGTGTCATGAATAGGTGTTATGCATATCACGTGACTATACCTAGAGTAACTCCATAATATGTATTCACTAGACTATCCGACTAAGTACCATTATCGCTGTTAAGGGAGAACCCCTAACACGTAGCATAGGACTTTCTGTACGAATCGGAGGAGGCTTTCGAGAGTTTCGTAAGGTGGAGCCACTGGGACTCAACTTTGGATATAAATCCTGGTAACTCAGTACCAGAATATTGGGTAGGAAGAGAGACCAGATTCATTATCTGGGAGACTAAGGCGAAAGCTGAGTCTTTATAGTATTCGGTGCAAAGCCAGGTCCACATCAGGTGAGGGTCCTCCAGTTCGGCAATTTTCTCCAAAATATCTTGTGAGACCACCTGTATGAATATGGTCAACGCTGTATGTTTAAGATGCTCAAAGGCATCCATTTCTGTCTAATCAGCATCATCTGCTGGAGACACACCATCCACTACTACCTTGTATGCCTTAATACCCTTTGGAACTATGTTCATTGAGGCACTCCATATCCGGTAGTTATCCTGTCCGGCAAGTTTCCCGATACTATCAAGTTTAACGTTTACTGGTGTTTTCTTGTCGACTTGTGCCGAGAAGGAGAACATAGATTGCTTTCCGGAGGAAGATTCGTCAACCATTTTTACTGGGGTTGTTGGACGAGGTGAAGGAGGTAGTGGGGCGAGTGGTATTGAAGAAGGTTCGTTTACTTCTGGATATTCGACGGGATCAGAGTGTGCGTCAAACAAATTCTGAGTACTTGGAGGATATTCAGGATTTGAATCAGTATTGCTCATCCGGGCTCATAATCTATTCGATTATAACAGCGAAAGTCCGAAGAGATTTATTAGAATCTCAAAAGAAGAATGCGAAGAATAAGTATAGCAAGTATAATGTTATTTATGCCAATTCGAAAGGCAAGCATATACTGAGAAAATAGGTTGAGGAGGAGATATTGTAGTATTCCGTATCAATGTCTGAGCAAGTCTAAAGAACTGTTCTCTAACCAGAGAAACAGTATGTCTATATACAATAATAAACGGGTGATTGTCCGTGACCACAGTCACAGATCAATAACCAAAACAGGAAGAGAAAAACTCTGCAACTGTACAAAAATACATAAGAACCGTAAGGAAATAAACAGAACCATCTAGGCGCAGTCTTGAAAGATAAGCGCTAGTGTTAGCAACGGGTCCGGGCAACCCGCCAGCGGTCCGGGTTCGGACCGGAAAAACGGTTCGGTTCGGTTCCAGAACCGTCCAAAAACCCGACCCGCAGCGTCTTGGCGAGCCAAACCCGGACCCGTACCCGTCAACCCGCGGGTTTTGCCGGGTTTGGCTAGACCCGTCGGTTCCAATCTCCGGTTCTGTGTTTCGGATTTTTCTATTTATGGTCGCATTTAGATACCCTACTGGTAATCGCAAAATATTAACTTTTGCACATCATTGACCTTTTCGGATGAATCGGCCGCCTTTATAACTAAAAACAAGAGCGACACGCTCCATGCCCCATCCTGAACATGATAGTCAACGGCGCGTCAAT
>Ga0307515_10010510_pt1 | contig 17732 bp, 16 predicted proteins | sample 17_EM_MG_FD_194513 | JGI IMG/M metagenome (GOLD analysis project Ga0307515, IMG submission 194513) | Populus trichocarpa ectomycorrhiza microbial communities from riparian zone in the Pacific Northwest, United States - 17_EM | ecosystem: Host-associated > Plants > Roots > Unclassified | place... | reverse complement strand
CCGCTTCCTGATGAAGGACAAGGAAAACGACCTTGGGAAGGAAGAGGTCGCGACCCTCAACGCCTACAAGGCCTCGCTCGACAGCGCCACCAAGTTCATCCCGACCTGGGTCAAGATCGCGGTCGCGATCGCGCTCGGCCTCGGCACCATGATCGGCTGGAAGCGTATCGTCATCACCGTCGGCGAGAAGATCGGCAAGACGCACCTGACATACGCGCAAGGCGCCTCCGCCGAGCTCGTTGCCGCCGCCACCATCGGCGCCGCCGACGTGTTCGGCCTGCCGGTCTCGACCACCCACGTGTTGTCGTCCGGCGTTGCCGGAACGATGGCGGCCAACGGCTCCGGCCTGCAGCTGGCCACCATCCGTAACCTGCTGATGGCCTGGGTACTGACGCTGCCCTGTGCGATCATGCTGTCGGCCAGCCTCTACGTGCTGTTCTCGTATTTGTTCTGAGGCACGAGAGACCGCAGCGGCTTCATTTCCGCTGCAACGCAACAGAAAGGCCCGCGCCGTGAGCGCGGGCCTTTTTGCATGAACCCTCTCGACTCACGCCACCTGAGAAGCGACGAAAAGTCTCCACCCGATATCGCAAAAAGAAGAACGTCTGCACGAACATGCAGGCGTTCTCTCATGTTACTGCGAAACGACATGAAGCGGTTGGCGTGGCCTCACGCCGCCAGCGCGTTCTCCGCCAGCTTGATCCAGTACGAGGTGCCGTGAACGATCGCGTCGTCGTTGAAATTATATTCGGGGTGATGCAGCCCGGCGGTATCGCCGTTGCCGCAGAAGATGAACGCACCGGGCCGCGCTTCCAGCATGTAGGAGAAATCCTCGGCGCCCATCAGCGGCGGGGTTTCGTGCACATTGGCTTCGCCGGCGATTTCCTTGGCGATCCGGGTGGCGAAGTCGGTCTGCGAGGCATGGTTGACCGTAACGGGATAACCACGCTTGTAAGTAAGGTCGATCTTGGCTCCGGTGATCTGCGCCACACCGGCGACGACCTCACGCACCCGCTTCTCGACCAATGCGCGAACTTCCGGAGTCAAGGTACGGATCGTGCCGCGTAATTCAGCGTTTTGCGGGATCACGTTACGCGCGTTACCGGCATGAAACTCGCACACCGAAATCACGGCCGACTCCAGCGGATCGATGCTGCGCGACACGATCGTTTGCAGCGCCGTGATCACCTGTGCGCCGACCAGTACGGAATCGATGCAGATATGCGGCCGCGCCGCGTGGCCGCCAAGCCCCGTGATCTTGATGTCGAGCTCATCGGTCGCCGCCATGATCGGGCCGGAGCGAATGGCGAAGCTGCCTACCGGAATGCCCGGACCATTATGCATGCCGTAGACCTGCTCGATGCCGAAGCGGTCCATCAGCCCGTCCTTGATCATTGCGTCGGCGCCCGCGCCGCCCTCTTCGGCCGGCTGGAAGATCACCACCACATCGCCGGCGAAATTGCGCGTCTCGGCGAGATAGCGGGCGGCCCCCAGCAGCATCGCGGTGTGGCCGTCATGGCCGCAGGCATGCATCTTGCCGGGCGTCTTGGAGGCATAAGGCAGGTTGGTTGCCTCCTCGATCGGCAGCGCGTCCATGTCGGCGCGCAGCCCGATCACCTTGATGTCGCCCTTGCCGGCCGGCTTCTTGCCCTTGATGACGCCGACGACGCCGGTACGGCCAAGGCCGGTCGCGACCTCGTCGCAGCCGAATTCACGCAACCGGTCCGCCACGAATGCCGCAGTGCGATGCACATCGTACAGCAATTCGGGGTGTTGATGGATATCGCGGCGCCAGGCCTGAATATCGGGTTGAAGATCGGCGACGCGGTTGACGATGGGCATGGGAATTCTCTGCTTGGCGGGTTGAACGCTCGCCTGTCTAGCATGCAAGACGCGCTCCACCCAACACTCTGCCGCAGGGGTCCCATCCACCCGGGCACTTGCCAAAGGGGCGTGGCCGGGCTTGCGGTGCAGGTTCAGAAACATGAACACCAGTGGAAGCGCGAGCGGCCCGATGATGATGCCAAGCCACGCCCTTCGAGGCCGCGCCCTTGCCGTTGATCCGGTCGCGCAGAATCATTTAAGGTTGCAATGTTATTGATGCACGCGGCACCGAAGCATGAAGCCGCGTACAGATTTTTGGGGGAGAAAGAATGAAGAAACTTGCCTTAAGCCTCGTCGCCCTTGTCATCCTTGCCTCGAGCGTCTCATTTGCCGAAGCTGCGGGTAAGGGGTACGCCAGCGCCCGCGCGAGCTGCCTTGCTCAGGCCGGCACCACGGAAGCGATCTTCTCGGCACGCAAAGCGACTTTTGCCCAGGGCGCGGCCTACAAGCAGTGCATGACTGCCAAGGGGCATGATGTTGTCGTCCGCAGAGGCGATGGCTCGCGCCTCTACTGAGCAACCGGCGAGCGATGGAAGCGAGAGGCGCCCTCCGGGGCGCTTTTCTATTGCATGGCGCTCAAGCGGCCGACCATGGACATGACGCTTTTCGCGCTTGCGGCCCTCAGGCGTGGTCGCCGTCGTTGCGGTGCAGGTTCGGAAACATGAATACCAGCGGGAGCGCGAGCGGTCCGATAAGCGCGCCCATCCACGCCCAGTTTCTGAAGCTGCGTCCCCGACGCCTGGCGATCAGACCGGCAAGATAGATCGAAATGACGAAAGCGACCAAGGTAACGATGTCCATGGCGCACGCTCCAATTCCGCCCTGCTAGGCATAGCATGGAGTTGGGCGCGCGGCGATTGGCCGTCAAACACGTCTCGTTGACATGCCCGTGAACGGCCTCACGCGGTCAGCGTGTTCTCGACCAGCTTGATCCAGTACGAAGTGCCGAACACGATCGCCTCGTCGTTGAAATTGTATTCGGGGTGATGCAGCCCCGCACTGTCGCCGTTGCCGCAGAAGATCAGCGCCCCTGGCCGCTGCTCCAGCATGAAGGCGAAATCCTCCCCCGCCATCAGCGGCGGCATCTCCTGAACGTTGGCGTCGCCGGCGATTTCCCGGGCGGCCCGAACAGCGACATCGGTTTGCGGGACATGATTGACCGTCACCGGATAGCCGTGGGTGTAGTGCAGATCGATCCTGGCGCCGGTCATCTGCGCCACCCCCGCGACGACCTCGCGCACGCGCTTTTCCACCAGCTTGCGCACGTCAGCGTCGAGGGTCCGGACGGTGCCTTTCAGCTCGGCGGTCTGCGGGATCACGTTGCGGGCATGGCCGGCGTCAAACTGGCAGATCGAAATGACAGCCGATTCCAGGGGATCGACGCTGCGCGACACGATCGACTGCAGCGCGTTGATCAGCTGCGCACCGACCAGCACGGAATCGATGCATTTGTGCGGACGCGCAGCATGCCCGCCGCGCCCCTCGATCCTGATGAAGACGGCATCGCCCCCAGCCATGATCGCACCGGGACGAATGGCGAAGCTGCCGACCGGAATGCCCGGACCATTATGCATGCCGTAGACCTGCTCAATGCCGAAACGGTCCATCAGCCCGTCCTTGATCATCGCGACGGCGCCTGCGCCGCCCTCTTCCGCCGGCTGAAAGATCACGACCGCATCGCCGGCGAAATTGCGCGTCTCGGCAAGATAGCGCGCCGCCCCCAGCAGCATCGCGGTGTGGCCGTCATGGCCACAGGCATGCATCAGACCCGGGTTTTTGGAGGCGTAAGGAAGGTTGGTCGCCTCCTCGATCGGCAGCGCGTCCATGTCGGCGCGCAACCCGATCACCTTCACCTCACCCTTGCCCGCGGGCCTGTTGCCTTTGATGACGCCGACAACGCCGGTGCGGCCGAGGCCGGTGACGACCTCATCGCAGCCGAATTCCCGGAGCCGGTCCGCCACAAATGCCGCCGTGCGGTGCACTTCGTACAGCAGTTCGGGGTGCTCATGGATATCCCGGCGCCAGGCCTGGATGTCGGGTTGCAGATCGGCGACGCGGTTGACAATGGGCATGGAGATTTCAGGTCTTTTGCAGATGAGGGGCTCTTCTGCTCTCTAACATGCAAGGGACGGTCCACCCAGCACTCTGCTGCAGGGGTCCCATCCACCTGGCAGCTCCCAAGTCGTCATGGCCGGGCTTGTCCCAACCATCCCCGTCTGACTAATAAGACTGAAAGAACGTGGATGGGTGGAAACTGAAGAACATGCCGCGCAGGCTTGAAGGTGATTTCGACTATATCGTCGTCGGTGCGGGTACCGCCGGCTGCATCATGGCCAACCGGCTGTCGACCGATCCCAAAAACCGGGTGCTGATCCTGGAGGCCGGCGGCAACGACAACTGGATCTGGTTCCACATCCCGGTCGGCTACCTCTTTGCGATCGGCAATCCGCGCTCCGACTGGATGTTCAAGACCGAGCCGGAACCCGGCCTCAACGGCCGCGCGCTGGCCTATCCCCGCGGCAAGGTGATCGGCGGCTCGTCCGCGATCAATGCCATGATCTCGATGCGGGGTCAGGCCGCCGATTACGACCATTGGCGCCAGCTCGGCCTCACCGGCTGGGGCTATGACGACGTGCTGCCGCACTTCCTGCGGCTGGAGGATCATTTCCTCGGCGCCAGCGAACATCATGGCGCGGGCGGCGGCTGGCGGATCGAGGCGCCGCGGCTGTCCTGGGAGGTGCTCGACGCCGTCGGCGACGCCGCCGAGCAGATGGGCATCCGCCGCATCGCCGATTTCAACACCGGCGACAATGAAGGCATCAGCTATTTCCACGTCAACCAGAAGCGCGGCCGCCGCTGGTCTTCGGCGCGGGGCTTTCTGAAACCGGTATTGAACCGCCAGAATTTACGGCTGGAAAAGAACGTGCTGGTCGATCGCCTGATTGTCGAGAAGGGCCGCGCCGTCGGCGTGCGTTTCATGCAGGGCAATGACCTCGTCGAAGCGCGCACCAAAGGCGAAGTCATTCTCTGCGCCGGTTCAATCGGATCGACGCAGGTGCTGCACCGCTCCGGCATCGGCCCTGCCGACTGGCTGTCACCGCTCGGCATCGACGTCACGCTCGATCGCCAGGGTGTCGGCCGCAATCTGCAGGACCATCTGCAACAGCGCGCGATCTACAAGGTCGAGGGCGTCCGCACCCTGAACGAGACCTATTACAACCTGTTCCGGCGCGGCCTGATGGGGCTCGACTATGCCTTCCGCCGCCGCGGCCCGCTGACCATGGCGCCCTCGCAGCTCGGCATCTTCACGCGCTCCGATCCGACCCGCGAGCGCGCCAACATCCAATTCCACGTGCAGCCGCTGTCGCTGGATAAATTCGGCGATCCCCTGCATCGCTTCCCCGCGATCACGGTCAGCGCCTGCAATCTGCAGCCGACTTCGCGCGGCACCGTGCGCGTGCGCTCCGCTCAGGCCGATCAGGCACCCGCGATCGCGCCGAATTATCTGTCGACCGACGAAGACCGCCGGGTCGCGGCGGATGCCATCCGCACCACGCGGCGGCTGATGAAGCAGCAGGCGCTGGCGGCGTTCAAGCCGCAGGAATACCTGCCCGGCCCCACCGTTGGCGACGACGATGCCTCGCTCGCAAAAGCCGCGGGCGATATCGGCACTACGATCTTCCACCCCGTCGGCACCGCGAAGATGGGGTCGGCCACCGATGCCAGCTCCGTCGTCGATGAGCGACTGCGCTTTCACGGCATTGCGGGCCTGCGCGTCGTCGATGCGTCGGTGATGCCGACGATCACCTCGGGCAATACCAATACGCCGACCGCGATGATCGCCGAAAAGGGCGCCACCATGATTTTGGAGGATGGGCGCAAATAGCTCCTTAATGGAATGGGCGCAGCACAGGCATTCGCGCTGAAACACGCTTGTTGAGATTGCTTCGCGTGTAGTAGAATAACTTATGCGCTTGCCCGCTTCCATTCTGTCTCTGCTCGTCACCGCGATTTTTCTGTGCACGTCGATTACAGCCACCTCCGCAGAGGACGGCTCCGGAGGTGACGCTCAACAAGATGCGCGTCAGAGATACGACAGCATCTCCTTTGCCGGACGAACAGAATTTGAAATCTCGGACCCGGCTTTGGTGCCGAGACAACTCGCGCTTGCCGCAGAGCAGTCAGCTTGCCATTACAAAGACGACATCAAGGAGTTGCCGATCCATTTTATTAGCGCTGAAAACCGGAAACTTGCGCTTGTGTTTTGTCGTTTTGGGGTCATGGGATCGCATCACGTATTCGACCTTACCGACTTGCGAAGGCCGAAGCTGCTAGAGCTTCCGTTTACCGCACGGAAGGAAGGGTTCGGCACGACAGTCAGACCGGGCCTGATCACCTGGAAAAGAGATGCCGGCGTGTTTGAAGCCGTCACTGGAACGGACGTGTGCCCCAGTTCGGAGATCCGCCACACCTATCGACTGGGCTCGACCGAAGGTTGGGTCAGCAGCGTCGCAAGTTTCGTAGTCGTCCGCGTTGAAGTCAGAGCAGCGTCTGTCTGCGGCCAAGACAGCGAATGGACCACGACATGGGAAGCGTCACCATGGCCTAAATCTGTCGTTGTTCGCTAAACCCAGTCTAATAGAGCGACCATGATTTTGGAGGATGGGCGCGTTTGACGAACCCGCAGCGGATTTCGATCGGCGACGTCAATACGCGCATCGCGCTGGCGCGATGGGGCGCGGAGGATTCAGGCAAGCCGCCTGCCCTGCTGCTGCACGGCACCGGCTTCGTCGCCGAGGTCTGGGACGACGTCGCCCGCGAACTCGCACACGATTACACTGTCTATGCGCCCGACCGCCGCGGCCATGGCGACAGTCACAAGCCCGATGCCAGCCGCTACCATTTTCAGGATTTCGCCGAGGATGTCTGCCGGGTGATCGAGGCGCTTGACCTCACCGATATTTACGGCATCGGACACAGCGCCGGCGCGACCGACCTTCTGTTGGCGGCAAAACTGTTGCCAACGCGCTTCGCGCGCCTGTTCGTGATGGAGCCCACGATCATGGATCCGTGTGCGGCGCGGCCTGATGGCCTCAGCGACTTCGGCAAAAGCGCCGTGCAAAGCGCATTGCGCCGGCAGGCCGAATTCGAAAGTGCGGACGCCGTCTTCGCGCGCTATCGCGCCGCGCCGGCCTTCGCAAAATGGACGGAGAATTCGTTGCGGGCCTACATTGCGCACGGCTTCGCAGCTCAAAAAGATGGCCGGGTCCAGCTGCTTTGCACGCCTGAAATTGAATCGGCCGTGCTGCTTCCGATCTTTGAAGCCATGGAGCAGGTCTACGCGGGTGACGCGCGTGGCAATCCATTCGGATCGCTGTCGGAGATCACGTGCCCGGTGCGCGTCGCCACCACGGAAAAATCCTGGTCGATCTACAAGGAGATGGCCTTACGCGCCACAGCTCTGCTGCCGGCCGCGAGCGAAATGACGTTCGATGGCGTCGGTCACTCTGTGGCGCAGGAAGCGCCCGAACTCGTGCTCCGGGCGCTCAGGGCATTCGAAGCACAAGTCGGCGACGGGTCATAACCTATCGCTTACGATGATGCCGCGCTTCTATGCCTGCGGTGGATACCGCTCGAATGTCGGTAATTCGTGCGCGCGCTCCATCCAGCTCACCCGTTCGGCGACCTGGATGTGGGCCATGACGGGAACGAGATCGGGATCGTCATAGGTGCCGCTTTGCACGTCGATGATCCCGGGCAGCATGTTGGTATTGATGTAGAAAAGGCCGGTGCCGCAATTGGCGCAAAAATGCCGACGGCCATGTTCGGAAGACGCATAGATCTTCGGCTCGCCCTGCGTCACCTTGACCGCATCTTCTGCGTACATCGCCCAGCCGACCATCGGCGCGCCAGCGTGCCGCCGGCAATCCGCGCAATGACACAACGCATGAACGATGAGGTCGCCCTTCACCTCGTAGCGGATCGCGCCGCAATGACAGCCCCCGGTAATGCGCATCGCTCTGCTCCTCGTGATCTCCAAGGCTGAGATTATCATCGCGCGGATCAGGCGAAACTGCGGCATAAGCGGCATTGGCGCCGCGCGAAATTCAGTGACGTAGGGCAAATTGGGCCAACTTGTCCGCCGTAGCCCGCAGTGCGAAGGCGGAAGGCGTAATCCGCCGCTTTTTGGCCACCCGACAACGACCGCGCAACGACAGGCATTGGTAACGCAACCGGGGAACGGCACAGGGCGGCCTTGACGAGATCCGATTGCCTAGCCCGCGACGTGCAGGCTGATGCCTGCGCGCTTTTGCAGGTAGCCGATCACACTGAATAGGTTTCTGGCCTGCGGATTACCGCGCGGTCCGAACATGCGGATCAGGCTCTTGGGCGGCGCGCCAGTTGCTTCGCCGAGCTTCTCGAAACCGACGGTCGCCTTGATGTAGTCGCGCAGGATCGTCTTGCCGGTATCGACATCACCGCTCAGCATCGCGTCGATACCCTCGCGAAGCAGCGCTTCGGCGAATTTCTTGTCGGTCTTGACCCGACCCTGCACCAGTTCCTTGAAGCTTTTTGTTTTTGCCATCGTTCAGCTCCGTCCGCGTTTGCCGCGCTTATAGTCTTGCCAATAGAGACGCGCCGCATCGATGTCGCGCTGTTGCCGCTTCTTGGTTCCACCGGTCAGCAGGACGACGATCGTCTCACCATCCCGTCCAAAGTAGACTCGATAGCCTGGTCCAAAATCGATGCGATACTCCAGCACGCCTTCCCCAACGCTTTTGACATTGGAGAGATTGCCCTGCTCCATACGAGCAAAGGCGCGGGTAATCTTAGCGCTGGCAGCCACATCCAATCCCGTAAACCATTCGGCAAAGGGTTCTTCACCGCCCGCCGAGACGTAGTAACGGATGTCGAGCATATAAATAGGGTAACATATATGTTACCCTTGCGTCAAGTACGACGACGCAGGAATCTGCCTCGCCGCACGGCAGAAAGCGCGGCGTCACCGCTTCTACAATCTTTTTGCTTACGCCGACTTCCGCACGGCGTTGTCGACCAGCGTCTTGCCGAGCGACCAGATCGCGCCGGGCACCTTGTGGCTGGAGGCGATCACGGTGTCGAACGCCTTTTCGATCCAGCCGCAGTCTTCCTCGGTGATGACCAGCGGCGGCAGCAGCTTGATGGTGTGGCTGCCGTGACCGGACACTTGCGTCAGGATCTTGTGATCCTTGAACAGCGGCACGGTGATGAGCTGGCAGAACAGGCCCTTGTTGGCGGTCTCGAGCACGTTCCAGGAGGCTTTCAGCCGCAGCGATTTCGGCGGGCCGAACTCGATGCCGATCATCAGCCCTTTGCCGCGCACTTCCTTCAAGAGTTCGTAGCCGGGCACCATGCGCGTCAGCGCCAGCCGCAGCTCGGCGCCGCGTTTCGCCGCCTGCTCGACCAACTTTTCAGCCTTCATCACTTCGAGCGTGGCGATACCGGCCGCCATAGCCAGATCGTTTTTCGCAAAGGTCGAGCCGTGCACGACCGCGCGATCCATTTGATTGAATATCTTGTCGAAGATGCTCTTGCGCGTCAGCAGCGCGCCGACCGGCACATGTCCGCCCGACAGCGCCTTCGCCAGCAGCACCATGTCGGGTTCGACATTCCAGTGTTCGACCGCCAGGAACTTGCCGGTGCGGCCGATCCCGGTCTGGATTTCATCGGCGATGAACAGCGTGCCGTATTTGCGGCACAGCGCGACGGCGCCCGGCAGAAACTCGTCGGTGGGCATGTTGACGCCCTTGCCCTGGATCGGCTCGACGATGAAGGCGGCGACCTGACGCGACGACAGCGCCTGCTCGAGCGCTGCCAGATCGTTGAACGGGATCTGGGTGCAGCCCGGCAGCAGCGGCTCGAAGCCGCTGCGGAAGTTCGAATCATCCATCAGCGACAAGGCGCCGTAGGACAGTCCGTGAAAGGAGTGAGAACAGGAGACGATGCCGGGCCGGCCAGTGGCGCCACGGGCGAACTTGATCGCGGCTTCGACGGTTTCGGCGCCCGAATTGGCGAAAAACACCTTGTCCAGATATGGCACATGTTCGAGCAGGCGTTCAGCCAGCACACCCGCCAGCGTCGAGACGTCGAGCTGCACCAGATTCGGAAAATCGCTGTCGAGGACGCTCTTCAGGGCATGGCGCAGCGCCGGATGGTTGCGGCCAATCGCAAAAACGCCAAAACCGCTCAGTAGATCGAGGTACTTCGCCCCGTCACGATCGAACAGGTATTGACCTTGACCCTTCTGAAAGCCGACGTCATAGCCAATGGTCTTGAGCACGCGGACGAGCTGCTCGTTCAAGTGGCGCGAGTGCATGGAACTGCGCTGCGCCTGGCGCTCCACAAACATCTCGGAAACGTCTAGATTTGAACTTAGCATTCGCTACATACGTCGGTTGATGGCCATTTCGTCAACTGAAAACGCTCAATGCGGCGTTTTGACCCCGCTTCGATCATCTACTTAAGCATAGGTTTGAACCATGTTGCACTGCCTAAGAACTATCGCGCCAAGAACTGTCGCGCATAGAACAGTTATTTCCGGATTCATTTTGGCCACAAGTGTTACCTCTGCGCTCGCCGCCGACCCCACCGGTGACTGGAAAGTAGCCGACGGCGTCGCCAATATTCGCGTCGCCCAATGCAACGGCAACATCTGGGGCGCGGTTGCCTGGGAGAAGACGCCGGGTGGCCGGGACACGCATAATCCGGATGCCTCCAAGCAAAGCAGGCCGACGCTCGGCATGCCGATCCTGATCGACATGAAGAAAAAGGCCGGTGTCGATGCGTGGGAAGGTCAAGTCTACAACGCCAAGGACGGACAGCTTTACAGCTCGACCATCAAGCCAGTTGGTACCGACCAGCTCGAGATTCAAGGCTGCGTGCTGGGCTTCCTCTGCGGCGGCGAAACCTGGACCCGCGTCGGACCGCCGATCCCCTCAAGCCCGTCCAACAGCATGGCCAAGGGCGCGCCCAAAAATCCGTCAGCAAATCCGGCCGCACCGAAGGCTGGTGCCTCGGCGACGGCACCCGGTCTGACGCCCGCGCCTGGCTCGCCGGCAGCAGCCGGCGCACCGAAGACCACGGGTGCGGTTAACCCGGCGCCGAAGCCGGTCGCCGGCCAGAAGCAGGCCGCCGCCGATCCGGTCGGCGATAGCTGCCTACTCCCCGATATCGCGCGGTTTGCCCATTAGCGCAGGCTGAAACAGCAGCACCGCGGCCAAGGTGGTGACGAGCGACAGCGCCAGCAATTTACCCATGCTGGCGGTGCCGGGATGACTGGACAGCCACAGGCTTCCGAAAGCCGTGGCGGTCGTCAGCGCACTGAAAAAGATCGCGCGTGTCAGGCTGGTCTGCAGCAGGTTGGTTCTGCCCGAGCGCCATGCCGTCACGTAATAGATCTTGAAGGCGACGCCGATGCCGAGCATCAGCGGCCACGCGACGATGTTGGCGAAATTCAGCGGCAGCCCGATCAGCACGCAGATTTCCATCGTCACGGCGCCGGCGACCAATAGCGGCACCAGCGTCAGCAGCACGTCGGTGACCCGCCGCAGTGCCAGCCAGAGCAGCAGGCTGATCACGATCAGCGCCCAGATGCCGGCGTGGATGAACGCCCGCACCACCGTGTCGCCGGATTTGAGAATCGAAACCGGCCCGCCAATCGCATTCGGCTCGGCCGTCAGCACCGCATCGGCAAACTTGCGCAGAACCTCATTGTCGTTGGGATCGCCCTTCGGCAGCGCCTCGACGCGCATCAGGCCGTCCTTGGTCTTCCAGCTGCTGACGAGTTCGGGCGGCAGCGTCTTCAGCGTAACGGGCTGGGCCTGCATCGTGTTCTTGAGCTGGTCGAACGTTACCTTGAGCGGAACGACGAAAACGCCCTGCGCCTTGTCGCGGACCGCTTGCGTGGATTCGGCCAGCTTCGACAGCGCGTCCGCGAGCCGGCGCGCGGCGACAGCGCCCGGGCTCTTGCCGTCGCCGACGGTCTTGCGCAGGCTGTCGACCGAACTCTTCAGCGCTTCGACGTTCTCCGCATCGCTCGGCGCGGCATCGACGGAGTCCGGATTGAGCGCGGGAGCGACCACCTTGGCGGCCTGCGCGATCAGCTTCAGCTTGGCCGGTTGATCCTCCGGCACGAAGCTGTCGAGCGACATCACGCGCAGCACTTCCGGCACCTTCTCCAGCTTCGCTTCGATCTTCTTGGCGTCGGCCTCCGAATTCGTCATCACGTTGATCGCGTTGGCGCCGGTGTTCGGATCCTTGCGCAGGTCGAGGAAGGTCGCGATCGACTCCACGTGCGAATTGCGCAGGTTGATCGGGTTGAAGTCGAACTTCATGAAGTAGAGCAGCGGCAGCCCGGCCACCGCGACCAGAATCGTGCCGGAGATGATGATGACGCGATGCCGTTCGAGGAAGTCATCGACCGGCGCCAGGAACGCATAACCCACGGCATCGTTTTCGCCGGGCGGATTGAGCAGCGTCAGCAGCGCCGGCAGCGTCGTGATGCTGGTGATGAACGCCACCAGCATGCCGGCGCCGGCGATCTTGCCGAGTTCGGAAATGCCCTGATAATCGGTCGGCAGGAAGCAAAGGAAACCAGCGGCGGTCGCCATCGCCGCCAGCGACAGCGGCACCGCCGAGCGGCTGGCCGCGCTCTCCAGCGCGAGCCTGAGATCGTCGTTCTTGAAGCGCTCCGAACGGTAGCGGACGCTGAACTGGATGCCGAAATCGACGCCGAGGCCGACGAACAGCACCGCGAACGCGACCGACAGCAAATTGAGCGAGCCCACCATCATCAGGCCGACCGCCGTAGTGATGGCAAGGCCGACGAACAGGTTCACGAACACCGCGAAGATGATCTTCGTCGAGTGCAACGCCATCCAGAGAATCACCAGAACGATGAGCACGGTGCCGATGCCGTTGACGATCGCGCCGTCCTGAACGGTGGCGTATTCCTCGTTGGCGATCGGGACCGGCCCGGTCAACCGCACGCGCGCGCCATATTCGCTCGCGAAGTTAAGTCCCTTGGCCGCCTCCCGGATCGCGTCGGTGGCATCCTTGCCGGGCTCGAGCGCGTTGTAATCCAGCTTCGGCTTGAACTCGATGAAGGCGCGCTTGTCGGAATCGGTCAACGGCTTGTCGCTGACCAGCTCGCGCCAGGAGAACGTCGCCGAGCCCTTGCTCAAGGTGTTCTCGACCGTCTGCGCGATCAGGTTGAAGGGCCGCTCCGCGTTGTCGAGCTTGACCTGGCCGCGCTTGATGCCGGCAAGGCCGGTTTCCAGTGCGCCGGTCAGACCGCGAATCGAGGGATCGCCGGCCATGATCTCGATCAGGGGCGCTGCGGCTTCGAGCTGCCCGGTGACCTTGCCGACCTCGTCGACCGGCAGAAACAACAGCCCGTTCTTCTCGAAGAATTCGCCGGAACCGAGCGGCTGCACCGATTCGAAATGCTTGGTGTCGCCCACGAGCTTGTCAGCCAGCGCCTTGGCGGCCGCGCTGGTGAGTTCGGGCGTCGGCGCATCGACGACGGCCAGAATCAGCTTCTCGCGGTCGAACGACTGTTCGAACTGGTTGTCGCGCTTGCGCCAGTCGAGCTCGGGCGAAATCAGCTTGTTGATGTCGGTATTGATGGAGAAGTTGCGGGCCGTGTACACGCCCGCCCCCACCGCCAGGATCAGCGAGGAAATGACGACCAGCGTGGCATACCGCGTACAATTTCTAACAATCGAGACAACAAGGCTGGTCAGCACATCATTTCTTTCTAAGTCTTAAGGAGGCCTGCCGGAAACGCCCGCTGTCTAGCGGAGTTCCGGAGGGCGATCTACATGAGTCGATCTTGGTCGATCTAATGTCTTGGTTACTTTCAGAGGGGGCGCGGAGAGGCCGCAAAACGGGCCAAAACGGCGTCGAGGAACCTCATATAGCCCCCCACTCCGGGCGAGAAAGTGACGAAGTGGTGAGGAATCGGACACAATCCGTATTGTGATACCTTTAGCGATCCTTGGCCGCACACGGCCTTTTGCGATCCGGCTTTCCTAGTCGCTACTTTTTTGACACAAAGCCCTGTGCTTTCATGTGCTTGAACGGGGGATTAGCTCCGGAAGCCGGTGGTGCGGTTATTGCAACTCTCTGGACGAGGGTCCGGCGGTGCCGGCGGCACGGAGGCATTTGAATGAATTTGGTGCAACTTGCGTAATGAGCGTCCCATGGAAGTGTATCTAGCGCAGCCCCGCGGATTTTGTGCGGGCGTCGTGCGTGCCATCGAGATCGTTGAGCGTGCGCTGCAGAAATACGGCCCGCCGGTCTATGTACGCCACGAGATCGTGCACAATAAATACGTGGTCGAAAGCCTGAAGAACAAGGGCGCGATCTTCGTCGAGGACCTGTCGGAAGTTCCCCCGCTGGCGGTGACCGTGTTCAGTGCCCATGGCGTGGCGCGGAGCGTCGAGGAGGAGGCCGCCTCGCGCTCCCTACCGGTGCTCAACGCCACCTGCCCGCTCGTCACCAAGGTCCACAACCAGGGCAAACGGTACATGTCGAAGGGCCGGGCCCTGATCCTGATTGGCCATGCCGGCCATCCCGAGGTCGAGGGCACGATGGGCCAGGTTCCAGGACCCGTCCTGCTGGTCCAGAACGTCGATGACGTGGCGGCCCTGACGCTGCCGACCGACACCCCGGTGGCCTATATTACCCAGACCACCCTGAGCGTTGACGACACAAAAGACATAATTGCGGCCCTTCAGGCCCGTTTTACAGATATTCAAGGCCCCGACATCCGGGATATCTGCTATGCGACACAGAACCGCCAATCTGCGGTAAGGGACCTGAGCAAACTGGTGGACGTCATTTTGGTGGTGGGGGCCGCCAATAGTTCCAACTCAAACAGGCTTCGCGAAATCGGCACCGAAGTCGGCGTCGCGAGTTATCTCATTGCCGATGGCAGCGAGTTGAACCCTGACTGGTTGAAGAATGCGAAAGCCGTCGGCATCACGGCGGGCGCCTCGGCGCCCGAAGTTTTGGTCGACGACGTGATCGAGGCTTTGAGACGTATCGGACCCGTCAAGGTGTCGGTGCTTCCTGGGAGGGAAGAAAATATCGAATTCCGGCTTCCAGCCGAACTGACTGCGGGCTGATCCACTTCACGACGACTTAGGTCCAGAAAGAAATCTTGTAATGGCAATACCGTTTTTCAAGGAAATGCGTATCGGCGGCTACCTGATCAAGCAGAAGCTGCTTGGCCGGAAGCGCTACCCGCTGGTGCTGATGCTCGAGCCGTTGTTTCGCTGCAACCTCGCCTGCGTCGGCTGCGGCAAGATCGACTATCCCGATGCGATCCTCAACCGCCGCATGTCGGCGCAGGAGTGCTGGGATGCGGCCGATGAATGCGGCGCGCCGATGGTGGCGATCCCCGGCGGCGAGCCGCTGATCCACAAGGAGATCGGCGAGATCGTGCGCGGCCTCGTGGCGCGCAAGAAGTTCGTCTCGCTCTGCACCAACGCGTTGCTGCTGGAAAAGAAGCTCGATCTGTTCGAGCCCTCGCCCTATTTGTTCTTCTCCGTGCATCTCGACGGCCTCAAGGACCACCACGACAAGGCCGTGTCGCAAAAGGGCGTGTTCGACCGCGCGGTTTCCGCGATCAAGGCCGCCAAGGCCCGCGGCTTCACCGTCAACGTCAATGCGACCATCTTCGACGGCCATGCCGCCGAGGACATCGCCAAGTTCCTCGACTTCACCACCGAACTCGGTGTCGGCGTCTCGATGTCGCCGGGCTACGCCTATGAGCGCGCGCCGGATCAGGAGCACTTCCTCAACCGCACCAAGACCAAGAAGCTGTTCCGCGACGTGTTCGCGCTCGGCAAGGGCAAGAAGTGGAACTTCATGCATTCCGGCCTGTTCCTCGACTTCCTCGCCGGCAACCAGACCTACGAATGCACCCCGTGGGGCATGCCGGCGCGCAACATCTTCGGCTGGCAGAAGCCCTGCTATTTGCTTGGCGAAGGCTACACCAAGACCTTCAAGGAATTGATGGACACCACCGACTGGGAGACCTACGGCACCGGCAAGTACGAGAAGTGCGCCGACTGCATGGCGCATTGCGGCTATGAGCCGACCGCCGCCAACGCTGCAATTGCCAATCCCCTGAAGGCGATGTGGGTGGCACTGCGTGGGGTCAAGACATCAGGCCCGATGGCGCCCGAGATCAACCTCGATAGCCAGCGCCCGGCGCAATACATCTTCTCGTCGGAAGTGCAGAAGCGCCTGTCGGAGATCCGCAAGGACGAAGCGGCTGCCGCCGCTGCCAAGCAGCAGCAAAAGGCCTCCACGGCCGCCTGAGGGCCGCCACGGACGCAGCGAGGCTCGACCCCGCTGCCCGCGCAGGCTGCTCAAAACAAGGCTGACAAAACAAAAATGCCGTCGCTCAGCGACGGCATTTTTCGTTGATGCAGGGCAATGATCAGGCGTTGGTCGCGACCAGCCCCTCGCCGCCGGAGATGAAACCGCGACAGCCGCGCAGCGAACGCAGCGCGCGATTGAAATCGATTCCGGTGGAGACCAGCGCGCGCAGCGTCCTCGGATTGCGCGCGAGGCCGCGCAGCACCTTGCGCACGTCGATATCGCCGTTCGGCTTGATCGCGCTCTTGGCCAACGCCGGCAGAGAACGGCTGGCCGGATCGGAGATCACGCGCAGCGCTGCGAACGGAATGCCTGCCTTGGCCGCATAGGCCGCCGCGATATGGCTCTCCATGTCGACCGCCGCAGCACCCGTCTCCGAATGCAGCGCAGCCTTGCAGGCGGTCGCCGCAATCACCTGCTCCACCCCGGCAAGACCGCCGCGGACCACGCGGCGACGCCGCAGCGCCGCGCTCGCGATCATTTCCTCGTTGCGGGCCAGACCAGCCAGAAAACGGGTATCGCCGGACAGAACCTCGGTCGCGACCACGACGTCGCCCGATTTCAACGACGGATCGAGCCCGCCAGCGACGCCGAAGGAGATCACGCCCCTGAATGTCGATGAATCCAGTGTCGCGAGCAGCGCGCGCAATTGCTGCGGATCGCTACTGCTGCAGATCACGATCATGCCTGGGCCGGCCGCAATGCGGGCCTCCTGTACCAAGCCTGTAACGATCAAAACCGGTCGCGGATCAACTTGATTGAGATCACCCGAATTGAGATCACCCGCATTGTCCACGATCGCGGCGGCCCCCGCCCCCCAAGTCACATCCCGACCCCTACCACCCTGCTGTTGGTGCTTCTCAAATTCCGGTACCGCGCCAACGCCCAGAGCGGAAAGAACTTCGAGTAGCCATGATAACGCAAATAAAACACCCTCGGAAACCCCGTAGCCGTGTAGCGCGCCTCGTCCCACAGTCCTTTTTCGGACTGTGTGGTTTTTAGGTACTCCACACCGCGTGCAACTGCCGGGTTCCCGACTTCGCCCGCTGCCATCAGCCCAAGCAAACCCCATGCCGTTTGCGAAGACGTCGACGGTGCAGCTTCGAATCCCCTGTAGTCCAGCCGGTAGCTGACCGCATCTTCGCCCCAGCCGCCGTCCTTGTTCTGAATCGATAGCAGCCAATCGACCGCCTTGCGAATCATTGGGTCCTGATGATCGACACCTGCGACATTTAGCGCGCAGAGCACCGACCAGGTGCCGTAGACGTAGTTCAGTCCCCAGCGGCCATACCACGACCCTTCCGCAAGCTGGGTACGGCGCAGATACTCGATGCCGTCGGCGAGCGCCCTGCTGGTTCCCGCGGTTTCGCCAAGCTGCGCCAGCATCGAAATGCAGCGCGCGGTGACGTCCTCGGTCG
>Ga0307515_10010509_pt1 | contig 17733 bp, 24 predicted proteins | sample 17_EM_MG_FD_194513 | JGI IMG/M metagenome (GOLD analysis project Ga0307515, IMG submission 194513) | Populus trichocarpa ectomycorrhiza microbial communities from riparian zone in the Pacific Northwest, United States - 17_EM | ecosystem: Host-associated > Plants > Roots > Unclassified | place... | reverse complement strand
CGCTGAAACTCGATACTCCCTAACGAAGGAGGGACTTCCGATATTGCATGACTCTCTGGGAGCGATTTCATGTAAACTCGTTTTACCGCCAAAACCGTTGCACGACCTCGATGCGTTCGACTTGGAAGGAGGCAAACGAAGGGAGAAGAAGGGCTGGGAAGGCCGTGGAGTGGCCTCAGAACTGTTTATCGCCCGAGTTATGCGGGTTGAGGAGGTTCCGACGGACGATGTAAATAACCCACTACGGACGTTACCACTTGTATACCACCGCCAGGGTTATGGAACTGTACGTCCGCTTGACCCCTAATACCGCACTTTGCCATGGGGATAAGTCCCCCGAGCCGGCCGTGGTGGATTTGAATGTCAACGCCTTAGCAGGTTAGGAAACTTCACTGTCTGAGCCGGAGAAGGAATGCGTTCTTCGAAAGTCTTGATTGTGCGTCGAGATACTTGTCATAAAATCCGACCACGAATCCTTCGGCCTTGAAACCAAACCGATTGTAGAGTAACTGTTACGGGCGAAAAACCGTGAGCCTCATAAACCACGGGGAGCAAACACAACTGCGCCACCATAGCCGGATTATTCGCAGAAACGTGCAGAGTAATGTCCTTCCCGGGATTCAGCGAAATCAAGTGATAGAGCATGGTCCTAGGTTGGATGGTCAGCGATTCGCTACTCTGTAAATCGATAGCTCAGCCTTACGTTGCGATCTGCGAGTTATCCCAACCGGGTCTCACCCCCAGATAGGTTATGTACGTTTCTTGCGGTGATCTGAGGATTGCGACGCCGATCACGAGCCGTTTGTACGTTGCTATGACCGTTGCAAGTTCCGGTTGATAAAACAGGGAGTCGCTTACTGCTTTTGATTAAAAGGAAGGAGGGGAGGTGATGATGAAGACGTGCCGTCAATCCCGCTCCAGAACGTACGTGTGAGAAGATCATGGACCTGATCCAAATGCCACTCCTGGAGGGAGCTGTAGACGATGGGAGCCTCTGTCTCTTGTGATGCGCCGGTCCCACTATGATCGTTGTCAAATTCACGAACGAAACTTCATTGTCCAACGAGGCACTCACCACCGAATCGAATAGTGATCACGGATATCCTGGAGTAAAAGCATCCACGGTGCGCGAGTGTCCCAATCATACGCTATCGCGGTTGCGTCTGGACGGGCATAGCACCCGTACAGTCGCGCGTACATCGAGTTCTCGACGGGTGTCGTTCGAATTGCCTCCAACGCCGATATTACGGCAGGGTCAGGAGTAGAATTTGCGTGAACATCAGGGAGCGTTGCCATTGTGTTGGTTACTGGTGCTGGTCTTAGAGTTCATGTGGAGGTCAACTGGCGGTGGGTGTCGGGCTAAGATGGTCTGCTTGAGGAGTCGAGGCAAAACCACCAATCGATCACCTTGATCCGTTTCTAATCTCTTTCATCTCGAGACCGTCCACAATGGACACGACGATAACTCTCGCCGCGATCCCAACAGACCCTGCGCTACAAAATCTTCAATTCTCTCCCGACGGCCAAGTGTTATTGGCTACGCGATCTGCTCTCTATATCTTGGTACGCAGAACTAAATGCTTTGATTACATCCCAAACCAACGAACAAATGGTTTTTCGTAGACTCCAGATCTCGGTGTGAACTTTGACGCATCGTCTACGGCGAAAATCGCGACCGGGAACTTTGGTTGGTTCCGAACCGTCATTGACGTCGGCGACCTTCCTCCGCAGAACTGGCTCGCCGATACTCAAGGTGATTATGAATTTACTGTGCGTATGGGCGGGTTGAAACGTTTTTAGAGAGTGGGCTGCCGTTGCTCTTGGTTCAGTCGAGCGTGTGTTACGTTCTGTTGCGGTTTCCCCTGCTCTTGTTGCGGCTAATGGCGGGTACGTTGGGGCTCCGATCTTTCTGTTGATTCCCCGCTAAAACCTTTTTGAAAGGTCCGTGATCACTGCATTGACCTCAGAAATGACTTTGACCGTGTGGTCTGCGCCCCGGAATTACGTCCAAGGAGGGTGGAATAGAGTTCGACTCTCCGTCTTTTCATACTCCGCGGTCCAGCTCAACAAACCTGGGATAGACCATCGATGTTGTCCACGTCCTCCGTGAGGCACTGAAAGCAACACAGTTCGTCTCCCCATTGGCCCATACACTCCAATTACAAGCCACGTGTATGGGCTCCGAGATTAGAGAACGAACTCGTTGCTGACATGTGCATATATAGCAATCGCTTGGTCTTCTCAACCCACTTTCGCGTCAGGGCCGCAGTCCTTTCCCAATGGATCTTTATTGGCGGTTGGGACTCGAGCAGGTTCGGTGCACCTCCTCAGGTCGGTGCTTAAACAGTGTGGCTGTTGTCCGAACTGAGTGCCCCCGAGATATCTGGACTCCACGGAAAGAGGGGTGTCGATGGAGTTGGTTTCAACCGTTGAAGCTGGAGACCGGTGGATAACTCAGTGCGCTTGGGCGCCGTGGAAAGTTTCCGATGTCCAGGCTGGTAGGGTGGAGCACAGTCGCCATACGAATGTGTTCTAACGTCCAATCACCAGCCATGTCTACACTCGCGTGTGGGCTAAACAACGGAGATGTTATTCTCATTGATGTGACCCAAAAACTCCTCTTGGCCCCTCCTGGATCACCCTTTAGCCTTGAAGTTACGACGGTGATACGGAATGAACGTGCAGCAGCCCCGGATAAACGAATTATCACCGCAATGAAATGGGTGTCAAGGCAAGACGACGCTGTGAGCGATTTCGCGCTTTGTGCCTATTTTACCACTCACGTCAGGTAGCCGATCCTTGTGTATTGCAAACCGGGGACGGTTCACTTTTATGCCACGCCCAGTCCAAGCACTTGGTGGCCCGCTCTCGTGGACATCAGGTTACAAAATCAAAGGACTTCGCGGAACTCATCGGAACTACAGCCTTGTTGTGGCATCGAGTACAGCAACGAAAACGACTCTGTGATCCTTGCGATTGTTGATGGATCTCTGCATGTCGTTGGTGATTTGGGTGGTGTACCGAAATATGTCAATTCTGCGGAATCGGGTTTGTCGAGCCATGGATTGTCGGCTTTGGCGCGGAACGTGTTTCTGAAGAACGAAGGGAGAGGAATTACAGATGCGGTGACAGGTAAGGTCAGCGGAATGACCTCTATATGCAATGGCTCGATATTGCTCTGGATCTTCGAGTAAGTGTGATTAAATTCGCTTCATCCTCACGCTATGCTGAACGACCTTTGGATAGAGCGGTTCGCCCTTCAGATTTTAGCTATAAGCACAAAGCAGAGAGGACCGTCAACCTCGTCCTGACCCCGCTTTCGGGTCATGTAGATGAAAGGATTCACGATGGGTTAAGGGCGGCGTTCGATTCTTCACCATCCGGTGGGTACCAAAAAGCGAAGCCACCCATGTGCGAGTCTTTGATTCGGGTATAGGACAACTACCGATAACATCACTGTTTCCGATGTTCTTGTCCCTCCAGAACACCGAGAGGTTGAAGAAGACGCTGGAGCAGATTTTGGAATTACTCAAATCGGGCGTTGATGATGAACCAACTGTACCGGACGTCTCTCGCTCATCTGACTCCTTTCAGAGTCATTTTGAGACTCTTTTGTATGGGGACCGGGAACTGGCCCAGCTGCGCATGAAGTTATGTGTCGCCGATTTCTGTTGGGTATGTACCCTTCGTTTTGGGGGGAGGGGGTTGGTTTATTGACTCACTCATTTAGAAATGGTTGAACAGTGCTGAAGACATGCAGAAATCATGTGGTGAGGCAGCTGTCTCCATTTTGCGCGCAATTTCTTGCCGGAATTTCTTGGTCTACCTCACACTCGGACTAGCTAAGGCACCGTATCTAACGGGTAGGTCTAAACTATGCTCGGAAAGCAACCGCTCAGTCTAAGATCTCCAACAGCTGGCGACTGTGTGTTCCTCCGCCGTGTTATTCTTTTGTCCCGGTCCGATGGAGGGTCGCGATTGGTCCAATCGAAAGCATCAGAACTGGAGCAGTTGCTTCAGATGATGCCCATCGCTGGGGAGCTACCGATAGAAGAAGAATGTCCAGCATGCAAATCTGAGATCCCTTTCAGAGATATTCGATCAGCTGCCTGTCAGAACGGGCACCCTTGGAGTAGGTGGTTCCAGTAGTCTTTGGAACAATTTTGTTTACCGGCTTGGGGACACTTCAGCTCGATGCTCAATCACCATGCTCGTACTTGCGACTTCTCAGGTGCGAACTTGCCTTGGGTGTACGCGCAAGGCGTTTTCCCCTGTTCAATTGGGTTCAGCGGGCCACCCATCCACGATCATGGAGAGCAAGCTGATGGCTGGGGTCCTGCAAGCTGCGACCCGATGTTTATTCTGTGGGAACCGTTTCGTGTGCTTACTGTAGCTAGTCTCTATCGTTTTTCCGCAATTCTTCACGACGTCCGTTCCTTTGCGCGTTTCGCTCGGTCATGCATGACGTCACAGGTTTTCCGAGCTCCGTCCTCCGCCGGGATTCGCCGGGGAGACGGAGGTAAGATACTTCGATATCGGAAACCCCGTCGGAAGGAGAAATCGAGATTGACTCGGTGCGGGCCACGGGATCGTGGTTTCGTACCTGTCAGAAAAAAAAAGCGAAAGGCGTCCCCTCTTTTCTTCTCTTCCACCATCCTACCCATCTCGAGTCATAAATGTCGACTGTTGCGTCCAAAGGCCGTGTCCTTCTTGCGTACTCTGGTGGTTTGGGTCAGTGCTTACGATTCTTACCGACATCCGATGCACTCAGATCTCTTCTCCGGCGGAGATCGGTTGGTGTGCTGAGGGTCGAGTCGGGCGGTTGATCTGATCGCCCCCCCCCGGTTTGGATACTTTTACCGCGAATGGCGTGCTGATTGTTTTTGGATCGTTGTAGATACATCGTGTATCCTCGCCTGGTTGATCGAGGAGGGCTATGAAGTTTATGCTTTCATGGCCGACGTTGGGCAGGAAGAGGTATGGACTAGCCATACGGTACTTGCGTCGCTTACGCTGACGGTTTCCTAGGATTATGACGCTGCTAGGGAGAAAGCCCTCAGCGTTGGTGCTAAAAAGTTTTTCCTCGAGGTTTGTCCAACCCCCCCACCCAAATGCGGCATTCAGAGGGGAAAGATTGAAGTGCCGCTTATTCTTAGGACCTAAAACGAGAATTTGTGGAGGAATTAATCTATCCTGCCGTTCAAGCCAACTGCATTTATGAGGTATCCCCCGTTTTCTTGTCAGCTGAGCTTTACGGTATCTGACTTTGACGTCATTTTTACAGAACGTCTACCTTTTGGGAACGTCTCTTGCTCGCCCTGTCATTGCTCGTGGAATGATTGAGGTTGCTGCAAAAGAGGGTTGCGAGTACGTCGTTTTTTTTTTGTTTAGTCTCTTTTTTTGGGGTCCTGATGTTTCCGCTTAGTTTCGTGTCCCATGGGTGTACCGGTAAAGGCAACGATCAAGTTCGATTCGAACTCGCATTCTATGGGTTGAAACCCGACATCAAAGTTATTGCTCCATGGAGGATTCCAGGTAGGGATACGATGTGGCTTCCCGGTTTTTGTGTGCTGAAGGAACACCCTTACCTAGAGTTTTACAACCGATTCGCTGGTCGACAGGCCTTGCTCGAGTACGCCGCTCAAAAGCAGATTCCAGTTCGTCAAACCGCTGCTAAGCCATGGTCCACGGATGAGAACCTGTTCCACATTTCCTACGAGGCTGGTATCCTCGAGGATCCCAATACCACCCCTCCAGCCGATATGTGGAAGTTGACTGAATCTCCTGAATCCGCTCCGACCACCCCCGATCAAATCACCATCGAGTTCAAGCAAGGCCTTCCTGTCAAGCTTACCGTCTCAGACGGCAACAAGTCTTACACCGATGCCGTTGATATATTCGACGCCCTTAATTCCCTTGGACGCAAGCACGGGATCGGACGAATCGACATCGTCGAGAACCGATTCATCGGTGTCAAGTCTCGTGGATGTTATGAGTCCCCAGGAGCGACCATCCTCCGAGTGGCGCACATAGATATCGAGGGTCTCACTCTTGATAGGAACGTCCGAGCTCTCCGCGATCAGTTTGTGACCGTTGAGCTGAGCAGGATCCTGTACAATGGTCACTTCTTCACTCCCGAGAGGGAATTCGTGACCTCTGCGATTCCTGCCAGTCAGAAGACGGTGAACGGCGTGGTGAAGTTGAAGCTCTACAAGGGTAACGTTATCGTCGAGGGCCGTTCATCCAATGAGGTAGGTTTTATGTTGGATGATGATCGGGATGGAATCAAAGTCAAATACTTCGTTCCCAGGGACTGTATGACGAGAGAGAATCTTCGATGGACGAACTCGGTGGGTTCGAGCCGACTGACACGACCGGCTTCATCCAGATTGAGTCGATCCGCATCAAAAAGTGAGCGTGGTGATCCTCGTCCGGTGTTTCACGGAACGGCTAACTTGACCTTGCAGGTGGGCGCAAGCCAACATCAAGAAAGGACAAACCGGCGTTACGGCTAAGGATGTATATGCCTCGAAGCTCTAGGTTTTTCATCTTGTAGTAGTAGTAGCGGTTGTACGTGTAGTTCTCGAAACCCTTTTGAAATCAAAGTTAAGCGTCATCGGATGGAGAACGTTAGAACCCCTGAAACTTGCACGTGGAGATTAGACTTGCCCATAGTCACCTCAACTACTTCCGACCGAGTCTGGCTCGATCTCTTGCCTCCTTCCTTTCCCCGGCCATCGCCTTGGTCGTCCTCGGTCCGTCCCAAACCTCCACATCGTCGTCTGGTCGTCGTCGAGGCTTTTGCGCGGGTGCACCGAAGTCCGAATCGTAAGTCGGCTCCTTTTGCTCACAAGAACCGCCTCATCAATTCTTCTCCCCAAATAACCACTCTCCCTCGACCATCGCGCTCCTCTTCATTTGTTTCTACAAGAGACAAGGCAGCTCTCGTCTTGTGCTTTTTACACGCGCGAGACACTCTGCTGGCTCGGTTGTAGTCACACGCGAGCATACCCCCCCATCCGCGGCGACTTACCTCGTTCTGCAATTTGCCGACCCATCGTCGTTAGCTCCATTCTCTAACCAAAACGACCTTGTGCTACAGATTGCGGAACCCTTCGCCCACGGTGTATATCTGATTACGACGCTAATAACGACCGAAATTTCTCATGCCTTCCGACGGTCGATATATGTATCCTCACCCGCCTCCGAGCATGTCCTACGACTACAGCGCATACCCGCCCGGGACGTACGATAACTCCCAATACCCTCCCAGCCAACCTGGGGCCCCCCAGAGACCTCCACACCCGGTAAATGCCAAGTCCCTCAGTCTTTCACGTGTACTGTATTCTCTTTCATTCATGACACATTCTCCAGCCAACATACCCACCCCATTACGGTCCGCCTCCCCATTACGTCATGCCGCAACAACAATGGGAAACGGCCTGGCCACCGTATTCTGCTCATATGCCTTATCCTCTTGCTCCTGGACAGCCACCACCTGAATCGGCGGTCCCTCGGTCAGAAGCACCACCGGTCGAGCCGACCCGGCACGAATCTCAACAACCTGTTGTCCAGCCTCCGAAACCGCCGGAGGCGGAATTACCACCCCCACCGACTCAAGTGCACGTTAATGGTAATTTGAACGGTTCGGCATCTCAGGAGAAACAAAAGTCGTATATGAACGGTAACACGCATGGGGCTCGACTCCCAGAGGAGTTTAACTTCGTGAAGGTACGCAGGTACGAACAGATTCGGTCAACTGGTGTAAAAATTCCGTATTTTTCTAGCTTTTAGACTCGTACCGGCTTATCATACAGTCTACGAACATGATCAGCGACGAACAGATACCAAACGGTGCCCAAAGATCACCGTTAGATGCCCTCGACGAAGCTATCAGTAAAGCCGACACAAGTTTTGCCTCACTAGAGACGCTCAGGGAACCGGAAGAAATTCGGGAGATCCATGTGACGTCGTCACCTGTGGAAATGAGGATTCCAGAATTGCAAGGCTCATCCACTGAGAAAGCCGCTTCGTCAACAGTATGTCCAATGATCCCCGAACAACTTTTTTTTTCAGTCGTGGATTTATTAATGGGTATTAGGACGATTCTTCGCAAGTTCCTGAGGGTCAAACATGTCTGGGGTGCAAAGCTACCTCGACACCGGAGTGGAGGCGTGGTCCGATGGGTGAGTGACCCTGTGAGCGCCTATGCCCGAACAGAAGCTCACCTGATGGGTGGTTTTGTATAGGACCGCGCACGTTATGCAATGCGTGCGGTTTAGTTTACGCTAAACTCGTTTGTGATCCGATTCGTGTGTCCACTGTATGGCGCTAACCCTCTCGTTTGTTCTCGTGTAGATAAAACGCCGAGGGAGGGAAGCTAGGGTCCCACGGGACGGTCCTAACGGTGGCGCTGGCGCAGAGACTGGTGATGACGTTCTGTCAGGTGATGACGGTGGGAGTGACGACGACGACGACGACGATGGGGAGGAGCCTTTCTCCGGCGAGGAAGGCCCTTGCGCTTGACCTAACCCGCTTTCCTCTTCCATTTACCCACCCACCCCCCTGTTGTATTCAGACCACGCGCAATCTCCGATGCCCGGGCATTATCACCCATTCATCCATCGTCTGGTTTCCCCCTCTCATTGCATTGTTTCTTTTTGTTTTGGTCAGCTCGGTCGTTGTTTGATCTTGATATATATCTCTTCTCGCCCAACAATTGTACGTACACATGCACGCATACATCTACTGTACTTGGTCCGTATACTTTTTTTTTTTTCATTTCTTGGGTCTTCGTATCCCAGCCCCTGCGTTTCGCTTGCCTGGTCCACTTCTCACTTACCACCACCGGCTGTGCCTGGTCAACTCTCGTAGGGACCACCATCGTTATTCCAGATCATTCCAATGGATCGTTGATGGGATCCTCAAGGCTAGCGTGCCCCGGTGAGAAAAAAACACACTGGACTGTAGATGAGTGTGAACGGTCGTGATAGGGGAATAAAGATACAAAGCATCCAAAACCAATGAGGTGTGTAAAAAAAAAAGCCCGTCAACATGTCGGGTGGTCCGCGGGGGTAACAGAAAGGGTGTAAGAAAACCAAAACCGCGACATGCATAACCAACGACCCCCCTCCTGCCGGGTATCAGAGTACCGGCCCAACTGCGCGAACGATAACAAACGATCCATCCTTCCACCCGGAGAATCCACCGTTTCCCCCCGCCCACTCACGCAATCACGGTCATCGTCACCTCCCTTGCACGCTTCCCTGCATCGCTCTTTGCATCTGAGCATGAGCAGCCTGCATCTGCGCCGCCTGTCCGTTCACCTGCACGTTCATCCCGTTCACCCCGACGCCATTGACCGGTCTCCTGTATCCCACCGGCCATTGGTACCCAGGAGGGAGACGCCCTTGCATCGGTACGTTCATTCCCATCTGCGCCGCGTAGTTCATGTTGAACACGGGGTATCCCGACATCATCTGTAACGCCTGAGCATGAGCGTGAGCTTGTTGAACCTGGGCCTGAGCTTGCTGTTGTTCCGGTGTCGCGGCTTGCATCTGAGGAGTCTGGGAAGGTTGCTGAGGTTGAGATTGCGTCTGGCCCTGTTGTTGAGCCTGTTGTTGAGCCTGCTGCTGGGCCTGTTGGGCCTGGTGAGTCTGCAGAGCATGCATCGCCACCAACGCCGACTGATTCTGCGACATCGCGGTCATCCTTGCCATATTGTACTGGTTCGCAGCCGCGTAGTTGTACATCTGCTGCGACTGCATCTGCTGAACCGTGGCTGGTTGTTGCGGGTGCTGCCCGGCACCAACACCCTGTTGCTGAGGCGGCATCGGTGATCGCGAAGTCTGTGGGGTGTTCCCGCTAAGTGGACTGGGCCGAGCGACGTTCCCATTGAGCTGTGTATTCTGCACCATCGGACTCCGAACTGCGGCATTGATATTGGATGGCGTTCCATTTGACATGATACCTTGGGACTGTTGCGTTTGTCCGTACCGAGCGGCGACGGCAGCCGCTTGAAGCTGCTGTTGTTGTTGGAAGGCGTAAATGTGCATCTGATGTTGATTGGGGGTCATCGGTGTGGGTTGTGGCCCCTGATAACTGGTTATCGACTTGAAGGGAACAGTTGCACAATTCCCGCTTACCTTCTTCTGGAACGCCGGGGGTTGGCTCAGGAAGTTTACCGGAGGAATCGTAGGCTGGAATGGCACAGGATATTGCGGGTGAGCACCTTGTGGCTGGGTCTGTGCAGGAGCAGGCGTAGGTTGGGTTTGTTGGGGAGGTTGTTGGGGTTGAGCGGTAGGAGGTCGTTGTGGCACAGCGGCCGGTTGTGCCTGCGACTGTGGTTGGGGTTGGGATGAAGGTGGTCGTATTTGGGGAGATGCGCTCTGTTTATGCGGATCTGTGGAAGGAAGTCGTGGAATTGCAGGTTTTGGTGGGGATTGCGCGGGGGTGGGCTGTGGTGTTGGGGAGGGTTGCGGGAACGTGTTAACGGCAACACGAGGGGGTTGCTGTACTTGTATAGGTACAGGTGTAGGTGTCGCGCGGGGTGCAGGTGAAGCAGAAGGGAGTTTGGGAGGTTCGAAGGTAGTAGGAGGGGGTTGGGGAGCGGGAGTGCTGGAAGCTGATGGGGGCGGAACAGATGAAGGTGTGGCTGGTGGGTTGGTCGTCATTGGTGGTGGCACAGTTGGTTGAGCTGGGGCGGTGGCGGTTATGCCCATCTTTTGTCGTTGGATGGCCTCTAATACTTTCCAACTGGAAAACGGTCAGACATAAACAAGTGGATATAGGCGGATAGACGGACTTGTGTGGACGGGTGTTGGCAGGTTTCATGAATTGCATAATCTTGGCACGCCTGACTTTCTCAAACGCGGTTTCCTCGGGATCCATAGCGGAAGCCTTCCTCTTGAGAGAAGGAGGAGCGGTTGGCACCGACACTCTCAGAATGCTATTCACGGCCCGGGTCAAATGTGGATCGGGATCGAGACATAGAGGAGGCGCCGTCGACATCTGTGCGAGATTAGACAACTGACCTAGCGTGTTATGGATCTTACATACCAGGATCCGTGCCTCGACCTCCAGGGCCTGCTGGTCCGTCCAAACACCTCCCGACTTTTGACTCATGCGGCAGAGATCTGCGTGTAGCGTCTCCCCATTTGGCTGTAATAACACGCGGTGGGCTGTGAAGACCTCAGGCTGGTCGTCAGGGCGGTGATCCCTAATCTCTACTATCAGGTGCCCTGATCGAGGAGGTGCAGAACGTTAACAGTGTTGTGAGTGGATTGTGGCTCGCGACATACCCTCATGGAAAGGGACCTTCTCGGCATCAAACAGCTCCAATAAATCCACCGGAATGCGTTGCGCACGGATATCTTCCAGCAAAGACTTCACGAGACGCGTTAGTACGGCCACAATAAATAAAAGATGGGGAAAGAAACGGACGGCCACTTGGTGGTTGTAAGCGAACTTCGCCCCGGCATTGAAGTTGTTGAGACACCAATGAGCCGACTTGAGATGGACGGTGAAGGAAGGGGGAAGGTTCTGGGTCGAGTTCAAGAGGTCATCGACATGGCGCGTGAGATTGTAGTTGGCCATTGACGTCTGCGGTGGCGAGGAGTGGACAATGGACCGACGCCGTCTGGGACACACGGGTCGAATGGTCGTCCGAAGACAAAGAGGCGCTGGTTATGTAAGCAACATTTCATCTCCTAATTTGGACATTCAAGATCACCTAGAAAATGGAATCACAGCTATCAGAGGTAGGCCCTCTCTCGCCCATCCAATAGCGTTGAGAGCACAGTGGGCTGAAAATACGAGGGAAAAGCTGCTGGGGTTTTTGCACGACCGCAATCCACAGGCGAGGCAGATCGCGCTGTCGAACCTGCTCGGGCACACACCGACAGGGGCTCCCTTGCGATCTATCTTCTTCAAAGGACTGCAAGGCGGTGGGTTTGGAAAGCAATCGGAATCAGAGGTCGTGAGAGACCTCAAGCTTCTGTGTCGTGATCAACTCGTAAATCGGTCTTCACAGTCCTTTGATCATGTTGAGACCTTACACGGGAAAATTTTGCCTAGGCGATCGCTCATGATGCCTTCAGAGCGTTGGTTAACTTGACGGACTCGCCGATTATGGTTTCTGCTCTCTCGGAAACCAGTTTTCTCCAGTTTCTCGTGTCTTATATTCTTGTCGGTACCGATTTCCTCGGTTCCAAGGTGTTATTCCCGGAGCGGCTTATCGACTTTATCAGAATCCACAAGCGACGCTGGCTGATCTTGCTGCCATGCTGCTCTCTAATCTTTCTGTCTCTGCGTCAGTCACTTCGGCCTTGGCTTCTATGAAAATATCGATCATTCCAGACCGTAAGGACCCCGACGCATTCTATCCAGTCCAATCTAGGTCGGGAACATCCCCTTTACCACCTCCAGGCGACTCCCAGGATGTCCTTGCCATACCCTTGTTAGTGGAAGCTTTCGTTCAAGGTGCACTTGTAGATGAGAACCAGAAACTCGACGAGAGGAAGCGCAAAGGAGAACTGCACTTCTTGGCTAGCGTCTTTGCGAATATCACCACGGTTGGCTTTATAGATCAGTCAATTCTTAAGCTTATCACTGACAGTTGCGTAGTCGCAAGCTGGCCGAAGCTTCTTTTTGACGCCGCTTCCCTCGAAACCGTTGCAACAAGATTCAGCTCCGGAATACCCATTGGCGAAATTGATTGTTTTCACGGAACACAAGGACAAGATCAGGAGAGGCGGTGTTGGTTCTGCCATCAAGTGAGTGGGGGTCCGTTTCAAAGGGGTCAATCGCCTTAGCCTGAGTAGAAATTGCGCGTTCCACACACCCGCCCACAAGGCCATGCTTTTACCAGACACGGAACGAGCAGTCGTCCCTCCCTCGACCAAGGAGGCGCCTGGGATCGATACACTGCCCGCGATTTTACTGCCCCTGGCTGGTTCTGAGGAGTTTGATGTAGATGTAGGTTGCGAATGATCGTGAAAAGCCATCCCTGCTGATGCCTTCGACTCACTCCATAGGACCTCGACAAGCTCCCCACTTCCCTGCAACTACTCCCACCAGACAAGAAGCGGGAATCAGATGAAGCCCTGAGGCTCACACACATCGAAACCCTACTCCTCTTCTGCACTACACGTTGGGGACGCGATTACCTCAGAGACAACGGTGTATACGAAGTGATTCGCGCCCTCCATTTGCACGAGACGGCAGAACAGGCACGTTTGTTCCTATGCCATTATTGATGTGTGATCTGACGCGAATGGCAGGTTTCGATTCACATAGAGCGACTCGTGAATTTACTCAAACGGGACGAAGGTCCCGAGACTGGGAGTGATTCGGGGGTTGTTGAGGTGGACGACGAGGACGAAGACGACGATAAAATAACGGAAGTGTAGAGGATATATTTGTCATCCGTTTCTACGCTCTGCTGCGATGATAGGGACCATCACCAAACGTCAGAACGTCGACCACAATGATTGGCAATATGATGATTGACGATCCCAAACCGATCATTGCCTCCATCGACCCCGTTTTCCACTCTGCAGACTTCGGCGCGTGAACGACTGTTTGTTCCGTGTTCGGATCTCTCCGTGGTAGGACAGAGCAAACGTATTGACCTCAGTCACGAACATATATCGCACCGGGATAACCGAGAATAAGAACGTGGTTTCCTCGATGGTGGAACGTTGCAAGGGCATGGCACTTACCCTGTTATATGCACGGAACCCCGATGGTGAGTTCGACCCCCACAGAGTGACGAATCGTCGTGCGCTCGTTCACGGACCTCGCACCCAGTTCCTAGAAAGCGAGCGGGGCTCTCATGCTGATCGGTCTCTCAGCGGAATCAAATCAATACGTCGGCTTTGGAACGCCTTTTCTCCCCACCGAGGCCAACCAAGAGGGTGCAAGCCCCGAGCAAGCACGTCAGTAGGCGGCACTGGGCGGTAATGAAGACAATTAAGCGAGGTGCGTCCTCGTGGGAGGGGCACGGCCGAGCTGCAAGTTGCCGTGAAAAGACGCCCTGGGAACACTGACATTGCCCATGAGCGCCTAATTCCGGCAGTCCTCTTCCAGCGTCCATCAACCCCATCCCATCCCTAAACCGTCGTCTGGCCGCTCAGAACCAACGCGGCGAAGGCTAATCAGCGAGGTGTACACCTCCCAAACGTCACGCCACCGACCTCCTCCCAAGATATCTCCCCGCTAGATGATGGCCGCTCCTCCTTATCAGGTCAATCCACAGGACCCGCCGACCTCCGCCCCAACAATGGGTCCGAGGAGCGAACGGGGCTCGAGATCCGGAAACAGCGTACGTGGCCTGCACCGTTAAGGTCGGATCCTCACCTCCAACTCGTGGTCGACTAACATCTCCGCGTTTTTTTCATCTCCGGACTTTCACGTTTAGCCTGCAGTCGAGTCCGCCGTTACCAGACTCCTCGTATCAATCAAGGCCTTGCTGGAATCCCTTACGAAATGGAGCGAACAACAGATATCCGATATGGATGTGAGCGATGTGTACGTGCGGTTAGGGAACGACTTCAACGCGGCAGTGGCTGCGTTCGCCGCCTACAACATTGAAATGAAGTAAGTCCCCCCTCCGTACCATCCCCTCCCTTTCGCAACTCAAACCCGTCACCACTAACGTTTTTCCACGATCGACAGAGAACTCCACTCTGTCCCTGAAGATCTACGGAACATCCTGGAGACCTGTTTAGCGGAAGACGCTCGGCCCGAGAACCTCCAACGCTACTTGCCCGACGTGCGGAAGGTCATCACAAATCTACTACAGGGTCTGCGTGGCAAGCAGACGACATATCGAAAGATCATTTCTGACCAGAAGCATCGGTCGGACGCCAGCGGCCACTCTCGCCATGAGAGTCGATCCTCGGCCCGCTCTTCCCGTCGTGATACAGCCAATTCACAGAGGAGCCTCAATCGGAACAACCCAGATGTTGCCCGTATGTCCGGTTCTTCTCTCAGGAAGACCGTCACTTCAAGACGGAACCCTTCTATACATAACATCGACTCTCCGCCACGCCCACCCCTGATAGAGGAATCCGATGACGGCGGATTCGTCGGTGGGTTCATTACACCTCCCCACCTTCCCAACATCGGCGATATCGGTAATGGATCCCCTTCCACCACCCCTCCATCACGACACGTTTCAACAAACGGCTACCCCTTCCACGACGACGACGCACGATCGACGAGCTCAGGGATATCAATGAACCGTTCAGTTTCCTCCCCGATCATCCCCCCTGCTCAAGCACCCCAACAATCTCCCGTAGTCCCAGCTAATGTGAAACGTTATTCTCTCGTGGACAAGCCGATGGCCATTCCTTCGGTCATTATCGACGACATTCCGGGATCTTCAGATCAAGGAGACGTACCCACTTCTCCGGAATTACCGGTATTACACCCTCCCTTCGAACCTCCAGCCCACGAACCACCGCCCGCCCCCGCCATCGCCAACTCCCTTGCCGCTCTCAAACAAAGTGATGCTCTTGAAAGGCGGGCGTCGAAACGCTTCTCGACATACAACATCACGAAGATGACAGGAAGTAGGATAGGTGGGGCGGGGAACAGGAAGTCTATGGTTGCTTCTTCTTCGGCATTAACACCGGGGGAATTGGCCGTGCTGACTGAGGTTGAGGAAGGTCCTGGTCCGGCTGTCCCGAGGAAACGGGAGCGTTCTACACGGAGGACTCGTCAACCTGCTATCCAAGAACTGGACGAAGAAGAAGCGCCTCTTCCATTACTCACCGTCTCTGCGACCGAGTCCGCGAAAGAAGAGAGTGTCGCCAGCGACACACAATCCGAGACGCATCCAAGCATTCCATCCAAACCGTCACCACCAACACCAAACCGACCGTTTACCGTGTTCATGCAAGTCGGGAGGGAGGTAAAGAAAGCGACAGTCGAACCTGGCCTGACAATAGGGATGTTGCGGGTCTTGTTTATGGACAAATTTTCGTATAGCCCCGGGATGGATTCTTTTCCCGCGATTTACATCCGCGACGGGTCAAGTGGGATCCAGTATGAGTTGGAGGACATGGACGAGATTAAGGAAAAGTGTCTCTTGTCCCTCAATATCGAACGTGAGTTTGGAGATTGGCCCTTACGTTCGCTTGTATTAACAGTCTTCGTCCGCAGCTCTGGACCAGATTAAACAACACATCGATACGCAGATATCAAGTCTCTCGAACGACATCAAGGACTTGCGGGTCATCGTCGCGAATAGCCAACGAGCATCAAATCCTTCGATCATCGTGGGCCGACCGTTCGTCGAGGAAGCATCACCCACCGCAGCTCGACCGACAGACAAACAATTCCAAAGGGCAGCTGGTCGGTTGTCCAAGATCTATAGTGATGGACCTCCCACCTCTCCCAAGCCAGACGGTCTGCCTGAATCTTCCGCTGCTCCCGTGTTCACGCATATGACTGGTGCTTCCGTGGCCTCACTCGCTGGCAGCGAGGTGACAGCGCGAATTGTCGGGGACATGAGGACGCAGTTCGATGAGGTGCAGAACCTTCGTCGGGATCTCGGAGTTATGAGACAACTATACACCGAGTTCATGAAGTCTACCAAGGACAATTTGGGTTCACTACGCAATCAGACGCAGACCGTTCGGCAGCTCGCCTCTGTGAAGGTCTCCGGAGCACGGTCATACATTGAGGACGGCAAGGCGAAGTTGGACACCAGGAGTCAGAACGTGCTGACGAAGATGGAGGAGCTCCAGGACACCGTCGAGAACGTTAAAGACGATGTGCTAAAGCGTCACATCTCCCCTAGGCCACAGGTCCTGAAAGCCATCAAGGGGGACATCGAGTCTCTGGCGAATGAGCTGACCAGTCTCAAAGATCACATCACGACTGTCAAACCGATGTGGAAGAAGACGTGGGAGGAGGAACTTCAAATGATCGTGGAGGAACAACAATTCTTGTCGCATCAGGAGGAGTTCTTGATGGACCTCCAAGAAGATCACAAAGCCGTCCTGGATATCTACGGGCACGTCGAGAAGGTTATCTCTCTGCGAGGTAGTGGGGCTGGAAAGGCAGCAGGACGATCAAGGCAACTCGCGAAACAGGTGACCGGAGAGGCAGGTCCCGGGTCAGTGGGCAACGTCATGGCGGAGATTAGAGGGAACTTGGTCAATCCGGAGAGAAGGCTGAAAGCGATCGCGGCGAATGAGAAAACTAGGGAGAAGGAGAAGGCGAGCCAGTCTGATGAGTTCCAGGCTGAGTTGTCAGGGTTCGTTGGTGGGAAGAAGTTAAAGCTGACTGGAGGAGCCGAGGAGGCGGATCGGATAAGGCAGAAGAGGAACGACCAAACTCTCAAGGCCATGTTTACGGGTGGCTCTCCTTCTCCCACGCATTAGCCCCTCGAGATCTAATTTTCCGCCAACGCGTTAGAGGTGGGGCGGTTTTCGCGTTTTGTTCGATGGATACGAAAGGACCACAGTTGTCCTAACGATTTTCTCTGTATCATACTTCCTTGCATTTTTTTCTTCGTTCCTCCTTCACGTTTTCTTTTCGTTCTTCCCTCTCATCATTACACAATGTCTTCAATCCACAATCCCAACGCGTCCATCATAGTATGCTCTATCCTCCATGAGTAATTCTGACTACCGTATTGTACATTTGATTGTAGCCTTTTTCTTCTTCTTGCATACGTGGCGCCCACCGTACCCATTTTGGAAAAGACGATGGACGACGTTC
>Ga0307515_10010508_pt1 | contig 17735 bp, 18 predicted proteins | sample 17_EM_MG_FD_194513 | JGI IMG/M metagenome (GOLD analysis project Ga0307515, IMG submission 194513) | Populus trichocarpa ectomycorrhiza microbial communities from riparian zone in the Pacific Northwest, United States - 17_EM | ecosystem: Host-associated > Plants > Roots > Unclassified | place... | reverse complement strand
CGTGCCGCCGCCGGCAGCCACCATGTTCGCCTGGGCAAAGATCCCGGAAAAGTTCCGTCATCTCGGTTCGCTGGAGTTTTCCAAGCTGCTGGTCGAAAAGGCCGATATTGCGGTCGCCCCCGGCATCGGTTTCGGCGAACAGGGCGATGACTATATCCGGATTGCGCTGGTCGAAAACGAACACCGCATCCGCCAGGCGGCCCGCAGCCTGAAGAAGTTCCTTTCGACGGCGGACGATACGTTGCACAACGTCATCTCGCTGAACGCCCATCGCTGAGGCGCCCCGGCACACCTCTAAAATCCGCTCCGCCGCATCAGGCGGAGCGCTCTCGATATGTTAGGAATAATGAATGTCAGATGCCCTTAAAATCGGCATTGCGGGCCTGGGAACCGTTGGTGCCTCGCTCGTGCGTATTCTTCAGGAGCGTCACGAGGCGCTGGCGACGACATGCGGCCGGGCCATCGAGATTACCGCCGTTACGGCACGCGACCGCAACCGCGACCGCGGCGTCGATCTTTCCGCCATGCACTGGCATGACGATGCCCTGTCGCTGGCTGAGACCGCCGATATCGACGTTTTTGTCGAGCTGATGGGGGGCGCCGGCGAGCCGGCTTTGTCCGCCGTCAAGGCCGCGCTGTCGCGTGGTGTGCACGTCGTCACCGCCAACAAGGCGCTGTTGGCCGCCCATGGCATCGCGCTTGCTGGTCTTGCCGAAGAGCATGGCGCGCTTTTGAACTATGAAGCCGCTGTCGCCGGCGGTATTCCGGTGATCAAGGCGCTCAGGGAATCGCTGACGGGCAACACGATCTCGCGCGTCTACGGCATCATGAACGGCACCTGCAACTACATCCTCACCAAGATGGAGAAGGAAGGCCTGTCCTTCGAGGCCTGCCTCAAGGAAGCGCAGCGTCTGGGTTACGCCGAAGCAGATCCGGCCTTTGACATCGAGGGCAACGATACCGCCCACAAGCTCTCCATTCTGACGAGCCTTGCCTTCGGAACGGCGATTGCAGCCGATGACATCTATCTCGAAGGCATCACCAATATTTCGATCGACGACATCCATGCGGCGGCCGACCTCGGCTACCGCATCAAGCTGCTCGGCGTCGCCCAGCGCACCGACAGCGGCATCGAGCAGCGGGTGCATCCGACCATGGTGCCGCTCGATTCGGTGATCGCCCAGGTCGACGGCGTCACCAATGCGGTGGCGATCGAATCGGATATTCTCGGCGAACTGCTGATGGTCGGCCCCGGTGCCGGCGGCAATGCGACGGCGTCGGCCGTGCTCGGCGATATCGCCGACATTGCCAAGAGCCGCCCCGGTGCCCAGCACGTGCCGGCCTTCGGCCGTCCGGTTACGGCCTTGCTGCCCTACAGGCAGGCGCAGATCCAAAGTCATGAAGGTGGATACTTCATCCGCCTCAAGGTTCTCGACAAGACCGGCGTCTTTGCCAGCATCGCAACGCGCATGGCGGAAAACCGCATCTCGCTTGAGTCTATCGTGCAGCATTCGAAGCATCCGGTCGAAACCGGCGAGCCGCAGACGATCATCCTCGTCACCCATGCGACGACCGAGGAATCGGTGCGCAAGGCGGTTGCCTCGATCAAGAGCGAAGGCTACCTCGTCGGCGATCCACAGGTCATCCGCATCGAGCGGCCGAAGACGGCCTGATCCCATCGCCGATGCATTTTTCGCGGCCCCATCCGGTTTTGTCTCCGGTTGGGGCCGTTTTCGTTCCGGTTTGCGAATGCGGCGAAACCCGCGTACGAACGAACGCAAAGTCATAAGGTGTGCGATGAGCGAAGTGCCAGATCCCGTCCAGCGGGCCTTTCTCAATGTCGAGCGGTCGGTGACCGGGCAGCGCTGGGTATCGCGGCTCGATCAGGCTGGGCAGAACCGTGCGCTCGCCATCAGTCAGGTCCATGGCTTCTCCGACCTCATTGCCCGCGTGCTGGCGGGACGGGGCGTAACGATGGACGATGCCGTGGCGTTCCTCGATCCCACCATCCGCTCATTGATGCCCGATCCGGACACGTTGACGGATTGCAGCAAGGCCGCCGCCCGCATCGTTGCGGCGATCAAGGCGCGTGAAAAGATTGCCATCTTCGGCGACTATGACGTCGATGGTGCCGCATCTTCCGCACTGATGTTCCGCTTCCTGCGCCATTTCGGCGTCGAAGCCGAAATCTACATTCCCGATCGTATTTTCGAGGGATACGGCCCGAATCCGGCCGCGATCAATCAGTTGATCGACAATGGCGCGCAATTGATCGTCACCGTCGATTGCGGCTCGACCAGCCACGAATCGCTCGCCGCGGCCGAAGAGCGCGGGATCGATGTCGTGGTCATCGATCACCATCAGGTCGGCGCGCAACTGCCCGCCTGCGTGGCACTCGTCAACCCGAACCGGGAGGACGATCTGTCGGGGCAGGGGCATCTCTGCGCTGCCGGCGTGGTCTTTCTCGTTCTCGTCAATGCCGTGCGCCAGTTGCGCGAAGGCGGCGACAGACGGGTCGCATCCTTTGATCTACTTGCCCTGCTTGATCTCGTTGCCCTGGCAACCGTTTGTGATGTCGTGCCGCTCAAAGGCTTGAACAGGGCCTATGTGGTGAAAGGGCTGGTTGCCGCCCGGCATATGCAGAATCCGGGACTGTCGGCGCTGTTCCGCAAGGCCGGGCTCGGCGGCCCGGTGACGCCCTATCATTTCGGCTTCCTGATCGGCCCGCGAATCAATGCCGGCGGACGGATCGGCGATGCGGCGCTTGGCAGCCGGCTGCTGACGCTGGACGATGAAAATGCCGCCGAGGCGATCGCTGCCAAACTCGACGAACTCAATCGCGAGCGCCAGGTGATGGAGATCGCCATGCTGGCAGAGGCGGAGGCCGAGGCACTGGCCGAATATGGCACCGGCGAAAAGGCGTCTATTATCGTCACCGCACGTGAAAACTGGCATCCCGGTATCGTCGGCCTGCTGGCGGCACGCCTGAAGGAGAAATTCCGCCGCCCGGCCTTTGCGATTTCGTTCGATCCGAACGGCAAGGGAACAGGGTCGGGCCGGTCGATCAGCGGTTTCGATATTGGAAAGATTGTTCGCGCGGCGGTCGATGGCGGCTTGCTGGTGAAGGGCGGCGGTCATGCGATGGCCGCGGGGCTGACGGTCGAGCGCGGCAATCTCGGCAAGCTTCGGCACTTCTTCGAGGAGAAAGCCGAAAATGTGATCAAGGACCTGGTCTCGTCCGAGACGCTGAAGATCGATGGCGCATTGGGGGCCGCCGGTGCCAATCTGGCGCTGATCGACCAGCTCGAACAGGCTGGCCCATACGGGGCAGGGCATCCGCAACCGATCTTCGCGTTGCCGGCCCATCGGCTTCGCGATTCGCGTCAGGTCGGCGTCAACCATGTGAAGGTGACGCTGGAAGGTCAGGATGGTTCGCGGGTCGAAGGCATCGCCTTCCGGGCGCTTGAAACACCGCTCGGCGATTTGCTGCTGTCGGAGCGCGGCACTACGATCCACGTCGCGGCATCGATATCGGCCGATATGTGGCAGGGAACGCGGCGCGTGCAATTGCGGGTGATCGACGCCGCAAAGTCTCTCTAAGGCAGGCGATTTCTCGCGGCAGAAGACGTGTTTCAGTCTGTGGGAAATCGAAAGACCATGGTACGCCCTAGGGGAGTCGAACCCCTCTTCCCAGAATGAAAATCTGGTGTCCTAACCGATAGACGAAGGGCGCATCAGGTGGCTGTCTTATAGTCAGCACGTTTGAATGCTGCAAGCGCTAATCCGCATTTTTTTGATGATTTTTCGCAGTAAAAACAGTGTTCAACGCGCGAGATTCAGCGCCGCGTGGAATCGCCCGCCAGCAATGCATGTTCGCCATGGACAAGAGGGATTTCAATGCTGAAGGGAAGGTTCACAATGGTACGCCCTAGGGGAGTCGAACCCCTCTTCCCAGAATGAAAATCTGGTGTCCTAACCGATAGACGAAGGGCGCAGCCGTTGTGTGGGCGTCTTATAGTCAGGGCTTTTGAATACCGCAAGCGGCAAATTTCATTTTCCTGTAAAAAAGTCCTGATAAAGCGCAGCGTGTCGATATTCTGAGGAATATCAAATGATAACAGAGGGTTGCTATCAAGTTCTGCGGCGGCGGCAGCGCCAATTCCAGTCGCGCGCCTCACCGGTGTCGATATGGACTGATTCCGTGTGGCAATAGGTTCCCACGCCGCCGCGGCCTGGAATGGTGCGCAGATAGTCGGCAAGTTCCCATTTGCCGACGCCGGGTACCTGGATATCGGCAGCTTGGCAGGTGGTGTGAAGCGAATGCCGGCTGCCGCCGGCACGTGCATTGTGCTTGAGGTCCCGCAGGCCGGACGTCACCATGACCTTGCGGCCGTAGTGGGTTTCCACGACTTTCAGCACCTGCAGCAGTTCCGGCCGGAAACAGCCTGTTTCTACCTTTTCGGTTTGTAGCCAGAGGCCGTTCGGCGCGAGGCGGGCGAGGCCGGGCAGGGAGGCCATTTCGATCGAAGCGCTCTCATCATCATGGCCCGGTTGGGAATCGTCCACGGTCGCAAACATCGACGTGGACCGGACGCCGGGCAGGTCGGTGAAGCCGAGCGCGGCGATCTGCTGCGGTTTCAGATTCGTGGCGACAAGTGTCTTTTTTGCCGGCGTCTTGGCAAATCGATCGCCGTTGAACTGATTCCGGTTCTTGCGCTTCGCAGCAAACAGCCCGGCCAGTGTCAGGGTTTTCTCCGCCTGATCCGATTTGTCCTCGTCGTTTTGCGAATTTCCGGAATCAGGAATGATCGTCGCCGCGCCGTTCACCGTGTCCGCGGACGCGGTTTGTGGTGCCAAGGCCTGCTGCGCGCTGCCATCGCGCATTGTGTCGGCACTCAAGGGTATAGGCACGGCTGCGGGAATAAGGGTGCCGTCTGCGCCAAGCTCGGCGCTTGCCACCTGCTGAGTGGCTGCAACGGCGCCCTCGGCATTGCTCGCGCCTTCGAGCGGCAGGACGACCGGGCTTGCCGCCGGCTGACCACTGTTGAAAAGGCTGTTTGTGGCAGGATTGACGCCGGTGGCTTGCCCCACCGGCAGCGGCGCATTGCCTCCCGCGGTATCTGCGCCCTGCACCTGAACCGCATTCGGCGTCTGGACGGCAAAGATGCTGCTTGATGTAGCCTTGACGCCGGTGTTCTGCATGGTCAGCGAGGCCGGCTGGCCATTGGCTTCAGCGGGCATCATCGCATTTGCCTGGGCGGGGTATCCGGCCTGCTGCTGCGCATTTGCGCCGTTGGCGACCACCTGCTGATCTTCGTATGTGCCAGGCTGTGCCTGTTGCGCTGTGTCGGCGGATGCGACTTCCGGAACAGTTTGCTCCGATGCCGCTTCCGCCGTCTCTTTCGCCGCCGTGACGCAGCCGGACAGCCCCATCATCGAGACGGTCAGGGCGAGCGCGCAGCCGAAACCGCGAATCATCGCTGCTTTTTGCAGAACATGACGCAACGTTGGATCCCCACTCAATGCGGGCCAGGCGACATCTGCTGCCGTCATGGCCGATCATTTCGAAGTCGCAAACACATCACCGGCACGATGCCCGTTAGGGGGCCGTGCCGCTGCTGTCGTCTGCCGGTTCAATCGGAAACAGGAGGCACGCCTGCCTCAAGCGGCGGTGCTCATCCTGATCCTCTTAACGTTTCGTTCAAACATTAGTGAACGCGCCGTTATTTGTAAACCTGCGCTGACGCAGGCGGCATTTCTCCGCCTGGTTTTCCGAGTTTTCCACCGTCTGGCGGTCAAGTTGATCCGGAATGGACCAGGCGATATCCAGAATTCGGCCCTGGAGGGAGCCGAAGAGAAGACAGATATCGCCCGGCCGCATTGCGCGGGGCTTACCAGGCGCCGGTATTGCCCATCGAGGCCCAGGGCTCCTGTGACGGCAGGTTCTCGCCCTTCTGCAGGATTTCGATCGAAATGCCGTCCGGCGAACGGACGAAGGCCATGTGACCGTCGCGCGGCGGCCGGTTGATGGTGACGCCATTGTCCATCAGGTGCTGGCAGGTCGCATAGATGTCGTCGACCTCATAGGCGAGGTGACCGAAGTTGCGCCCGCCGGTGTATTCCTCGGTATCCCAGTTGTAGGTGAGCTCCAGGCAGGGTGACAATTCTGTCCTTGCATGGCCCACATCGCCGGGGGCTGCTAGGAAAACCAGGGTGAAACGGCCCTTTTCGTTCTCGTAGCGACGGATTTCCACAAGTCCGAAAAGCTTGCCCCAGAAGTGAAGTGCCGCGTCCAGATCTTTGACGCGAACCATCGTGTGCAGATAACGCATTGTAATGTCCCTGTTTTGCTGAAGATGAGGTATATTTAGCTGACAACCAGCCAGAGGCAAGGCTCGCAGGATAGTGTCGATCAACGGCAAATTTCATCCAAGGGCTTGCACATCTGCGGCGGGACGATGTTATTCTGACTGTCAAGAATCAGTTAACCGTAATGATGTGACGCGTAATCGAGGGGCTGGACAGGCAATGGCGGACAGGATTTCAGCGAAAGGCATCGTGCCGGATGACGACTTCGGCAATGACGCGCTCGATCTGGTTGAAATCACCGGCGTGATCAAATGGTTCGACGTTGCCAAGGGCTTCGGTTTCATCGTGCCCGACAACGGCATGCAGGACGTGCTCGTTCACGTCACCTGCCTGCGCCGCGACGGCTACCAGACGGTGCTGGAAGGCGCACGGGTGGTGGCCCTCATCCAGAAACGCGACCGCGGCTACCAGGCGTTCCGTGTCCTTTCCATGGACCAGTCGACCGCGATCCATCCGTCGCAGCTGCCGCCGGTCAAGACCCACGTTCAGGTGACGCCGACCAGTGGACTGGAACGATGCCTGGTCAAGTGGTTCAACCGCACCAAGGGCTTCGGCTTTCTCACCCGCGGCGACGGTACCGAGGACATTTTCATCCACATGGAAACGCTGCGTCGCTTCGGCCTGACGGAGCTGCGCCCCGGCCAGACCGTTCTGGTTCGCTTCGGCGATGGCGACAAGGGCCTGATGGCGGCTGAAATCCATCCAGACGTGCCGGCGCCGTCCGGTCGAGCCCACTGATGAGCGCGCATGTCCTGCGCCTTTTCGGAAGCGCCCTCGTGGCGCTTTTTTTGTGGCTTGTCCCGTTTCGCGCCACGGCCGCGGATGTCACCTTCGACACGGCGCCTTTGCAGATCATCTCCGCCGGCGGCAAGGTTCACAGGTTCACCGCTGAACTGGCTGTTGATAGCGATCAGCGCGCGCATGGCCTGATGGATCGCCGTCACATGCCGCGCGATCGCGGCATGCTGTTCGATTTCGGCCAGACGCGTCAGGTGATGATGTGGATGAAGAACACCTATCTTCCGCTCGACATGCTGTTCATCGCCAGGGATGGCAAGGTAGAGACGATTCGCGAGAATGCCGTTCCCCTGTCGGAAGCGATTATCGATTCCCGCGTGCCGGTCGCTTTCGTTCTCGAGCTGAATGGCGGCACCGTCAGCCGCCTTGGCATCGCGCCGGGAGATATCGTCGACAGCCCGCGCATCTCCGCTTCCAAGCCCTGAATGAGCAGTGCTGCTCCTGTCGGCCCGCACCTGTGGGATTGTGCAATTTAGGTGTTGCAGGGGCAGGGGGAAGCGTGTATCTCCCCGGCATCGACGGGTCACGGAGTGTAGCGCAGCCTGGTAGCGCATCTGGTTTGGGACCAGAGGGTCGGGAGTTCGAATCTCTCCACTCCGACCATCGAATTTTTCTTTTCATCGCAGCAGCAACCGGGGCTTCGCTCTCGTCGGGAAGTTACGCACGCTCGGATTCCTGCCGGGGAGCCGGCAACGCTTTGCTGCGAAACGACAGATGCCTGCAAAATCGGCGGATATAACGCGGCAAGGTCATTCCGTTTTAATCCATTCTGCGCTATGGCAATGCGCAGTGATCGGCGACAGTGCGCCGGCGCGATCGAACCATGGTGGAGCCCGCTCAAGATATGTCCGCGAAAATCTATCGACCCGCAAAAACCGCCATGCAGTCTGGCAAGGCCAAGACGCATTTGTGGGTTCTCGAGTTCGATCAGGAAACGCCGCGCACGATCGACCCGATCATGGGATATACCAGCTCGGGCGATACCCGTCAGCAGGTCAAGCTGACATTCGAGACCGCCGAACAGGCAGTCGCCTATGCCGAGCGCAACGGTATTGAATACCGTGTCATCGCGCCGAAGGAAGCCACCCGCAAGAGCGTTTCCTACAGCGATAATTTCCGGTTCAGCCGCACGCAGCCCTGGACGCATTGATCCCGAGCCTGCCAGTTTCCGGAGGCCACGCCTCCTCCAAGCGGCCCCTTAGCTCAGCTGGATAGAGCACCTGCCTTCTAAGCAGGTTGTCGCAGGTTCGAGCCCTGCAGGGGTCGCCAAATCACCTAAACCCCCGGGACTTCGTCATCCGCTGCCCGACCGCCTTCGTTTTCGAGGTTCGACAGGCGGCGTGCTTCCGAGCGGGTGAATTTGAGCTGGACGCCCAGCCCTCTTTCACCCTCGGGAATGAAAATGGCGCCAGCGCTCTCCAAAGTGGATTGAAGGGCGAGGATGATGTCTGCCGCGGGTGTATCGAGCTTTCGCTCGAAGCCGGCAATCGTCTCCTCGTCGATACCCGAAAGCGTTGCCAGAAGCTGGCGGGATACATCGGTGAGCGCACGCGCGGCGCGGCATTGTGAACCTGTGATCATGATCCCCCTCCGATTGCGGGAAGGATGACCGAACGCCGGCCACCGGTCAATCGTCTGGCCGCGATGCCTAAAGCACGAAGAAACCGATGATCGCGGCGATCGGCACGGGAACGCCGACCAGCCAGATCAGCAATTCGCGAATCATGAAGTGCCGGTAATCCGATTGCATGGCTTCGGGGCTCAAAGGCACGGCGGCTTGGACAGGTGGAATGGTCATGATCGCCCTCCGGGGCTAGAAATAGAGCATCCAGATCAGGATGACGACGACAAGGGGAACGCCCATGAACCAAAGAAGACCAGCGCGTAGCATGATGAATTTCCTCCGTTGAACTGCGGCTCTAACGCGCAATTGCCGGCTTTCGTTCCCTTCGCCTGATATTGCCGATCGCATTGCCGTTGGATCTCTCTTCAAGAAGGCGCCGCGCAGTCTCTGGAACCATGTTTTCGTCTCTGCGTTCACGCCGCATGGACCAGATTTTCGCCGACATGTTTCCCGCCACGCAAATTCCCTATCCGGTGATTGTCGCCCGTTTCTGCGGGGCGATTTTTTTCGGCGGCCTGATCGGCTTCGAGCGCGAGGCGCAGGACAAGGCGGCCGGATTGAGGACCCATATCCTGATCAGCCTGGCGTCCGCCGTCTTCGCCATCATCTCGATCGAGAGCGTGCATATGCCGGGGCTCTCCGACGAGCAGGTGCAAATCGATCCGCTGCGGGTCGTCGAGGCGGTCACGGCAGGGGTGGCATTTCTGGCGGCGGGAACGATCGTTCTGTCCAGGGGAGAGGTGCGTGGCCTGACGACCGGCGCGGGCATGTGGCTTGCGGGCGCGATCGGCCTTGCGCTCGGTTTCGGGCACTGGCTGATCGCCGCGTTCGCGCTGACGGCGGGACTGACGGTTCTCTACGCCGTCGGCAGGCTTGAAAGCCTCTATAAATCACGGCGTTCGATGCCGGAACGGAGGGCAGTGGAGAGGAAAGACCAGGACAGGCAGCCAAGTCCTGAAAAACCGCGGGTCTTGAAAAAGCCGAAGCCCTGAGAACTGGGCCGCCCGAAAAAAAACGGGCCGAAGGCATCTCTGCCATTCGGCCCGTCCGGTAAAGATCGGAAAGGGGGAATTTCCTGACATCCGCAGGCTGAGAAGCACTGCAAACGGGAGGTCTCTTAACGCCCCCATCATGCCTGAGCGGCGATAATCTATTTGACATAAAGCGCAGAAAATTTGACATTTCTCGAATGTCATCCAAAGAGAATTCCGCTCGCGGCGTGAAGGTCGTGATCGTCGCCCTGCCTGAATCGTCGATCATGTCGCTCGCCTCCGTGCTGGACCCGATGCGTGCCGCAAACCGGGTGGCCGGCCGGGCGCTGTTTGAATGGAAAATTCTGTCTCCCGACGGCCAGCCGGTGCTTTTGACCTGCGGTGTCTTGATCGCCGTGGACGGAGCGTTTTCGGCGCGGGCGGAGGGTGATTGCCTGCTGGTCATCGGCGGCTTCAATCTGGAGCGCCATGCGGGAAAACCGTTCATTGCCAGCCTGCAGGCCTGCGCCCGGCATTTTTCCGTCGTGGCCGGCATCGAATCCGGCTGCTGGCTGCTGGCGCGCTCCGGCCTCGTCAACGGACGCGCGGCGACGGCGCACTGGGAGGAGCTGGAGGATTTCGCGCTGGCCTTTCCCGACGTTTCCGCCCGGGCCGACCGGTTCGTCACGGACGGTAAATTCTGGACCTCCGGCGGCGCCTCGCCGACTTTCGACATGATGCTGCACATGATCCGGCAGAAATTCGGCTCGGCTATCGCGCTCGATGTGGCGAGCATCTTCGTTTACGACGAGACCCATGCGGCGACGGATGCGCAGCCGCTGGTGTCGCTCGGTCGCATGGAGGCGCTCGATCCGGAACTGGCCCGGGCGATCCGCCTGATGGAACGCACGCTCGACCGGCCGCTGTCGATCGCCGCACTCGCTCTTCGCGCCGGGCAGTCGCGGCGCAAGCTCGAAATGCGCTTTGCCAAGGCGCTCGGCATCAGTCCTGGCATTTATTACCTGCGGCTTCGCCTCCAGGCCGCGCACCGGCTGGTCAGCGATACGCAGTTGAGCATGCGGGAGATCGCCCTTCGCTCTGGCTTCGACAGTCTGTCGTCCTTCTCCCGCGCCTTCAAGCATCAGTACGGCGAAAGCCCGCTGAAACTGCGCCAAGGACGCCGATGATGGCGCCGGCCTCGTGATTCAGCATGGGCTGTTAAACCCGTAAGGCGGACAGATCGAAGAATTCTCGTCGCTCTCCCTTGCCGTCGTCGCCATGGCGCGCATATTCCTCGATTGAATGGAGAGAATGATGACAATGAAATCTTTGATTCTGGCCGCAGCTATCGGTCTTTCTTGCTTGACGATCGCAGGCTGCGTCAGCGAGAGCGGTTCCTATGACGGCGGCTACAACGGACGTCCCCGCGACTATTCCGATCGATATGGCCGACCGGACGATCGCGTGCGCGAAAGGAATGAATACGCCGGTCGCCATACCGAGCGGCGCGATCGGGACTATCGAAGGGGCGACCGCCGCTGTGTCGGCGACCCGCGCTGCGAAGTTCCGGAGTACAACGCCGAACGGCCGGGTTACTACCGGCGCGACGGCCAGGCGCAAGGCTACTGACATGGCAGGCCGCCATGCTCACCGGGTGGTGGCTTCTACTCCTGTCGATCCAGGAATTGGCTGACATCGAGTTCACCCCGAAAGGTGCAGGGTCCATCATACGTCGAAAGGATGGACCCTGAATAAGATGATTTGAGCATTCGGCGCGGCGGTCATCGCGGCCGTTGTTGGCTTGAGAACGTTTACACCGGTGATGGCCGCGCCGATTGTCCCGGGCCGGGGGAAGGTTACATCTGACGTCGAACCGGCCCGGTATCGCCCCGATGTCTTCCAGTCGTTCTTTCGATCCTGAAAACTTTGGCATGGCACAAGGCCCTGCCGTCATCCGAGAGGGCCGCGGCCGCATCTTTTGAGGCAGGCGGCGTGTGGCACGCGCGGTAAAAAGGCGGCAATTTCCCTTAAATCTCGATAAAATCAAGCAACGTTTTCCGAAGGATACGGTCGTTAGTGCGCTGAAATTATTGAGTTTTTTTTGGTGAGAGCGCAGGGATTCGAACCCTGGACCTACTGATTAAAAGTCAGTTGCTCTACCGGCTGAGCTACGCTCTCCCAGGACCGGTCTGTCGTACCGGGCGGAAGTGGGCGGACATATGCACAGCGGGCTTGTTTTGGTCAACCCAAAAAACAGGCGAAACTGCAAATTCGATGATTTACAAGAAGATCGCCAAAAGGTGATTGGTTTGGTGGTGGCTTCGGCGCTAAGACGGCGCGAGCTTGTTGCAGGCTGGAGTTTTTACCTGGTGTCGATCGCTGATATTTCCATCTGGACCGCGGTTCTGGCGGGCGCGCTGTCCTTCCTGTCGCCCTGCGTTCTGCCCCTCGTGCCACCCTATCTCTGCTACATGGCGGGAATCTCGGTCGACCAGTTCCGAGGCGGCGAAACACAGGTGGCTGTCGCCGGCACCCGTCGCGCGGTCTTTGGTGCGGCTTTCCTCTTTACCCTCGGCTTTGCAACCGTGTTCGTGGCGCTTGGGGCAGGGGCCTCCAGCATCGGCCTCGTGCTGCGCCAGCATATCGATATTCTGTCACGCATCGGCGGCATCGTCATCATCGTCATGGGCCTGCATTTCCTCGGCGTTTTCCGCATCGGCATCCTTGGGCGCGAGGCGCGCTTCCAGGGCGGCGGAAAGCCGGCGACGCTATCCGGCGCCTATATCATGGGCCTTGCCTTCGCCTTCGGCTGGACGCCGTGCATCGGGCCGGTGCTGGGCACGATCCTCGGCGTTGCCGCCGCCCGCGACACGGTTACCGACGGGGCGATGCTGCTGGCCGTCTATTCGCTGGGGCTGGCCATTCCGTTCTGGATCGCCGCCGGCTTCTCGGGCGCCTTCATGAAGTTCCTGTCGCGCTTTCGCCGCCATCTTGGGCTGGTGGAAAAGCTGATGGGCGTGTTCCTGATCCTTGCCGGCCTCGCATTCGTCTTCGGTTTCATCAGTTCCATGGCGATCTGGTTCCAGGAGACCTTTCCAGTGTTGATGCAAATCGGCTAAGCACGGGCTTCAAACAGAGGTTCCGTGTAGAATGGCCGAAATATCCGGTTTGGTACTGCCGTTCTTCGGCCTGATCTTCCTTGGCTATCTGACGGCCCGGTTGGCCCGCAATCCGGCCGGCGAAGGTGCCGGCGATGCCATGGGCTGGCTCAACACCTTCATCATCTACCTGGCACTGCCCGCCTTGTTCTTCAAACTGGTCTCGAAGACACCGATCGAGCAGTTGACACGCTTTGACTTCGTCTTCTCCTCCATCGCAGCGACCTACACCGTCTTCGCGCTGGTTTTTGGCACGGGCTATCTGATCCGCCGCAATTCTCTGGCCGAATCGACGGTGCAGGGGCTGGCCGGAGCCTACGGCAATATCGGCTATATGGGACCGGGGCTGGCGTTGCTGGCGCTGGGCGAGCCGGCTGCTGTGCCGGTGGCGCTGATCTTCTGCTTCGAGAACGTGCTGCATTTCATGGTGGCGCCGGCGATGATGGCGCTGGCCGGAGATGAAAAAAGTTCGCCCGGCAGGCTGGTCCTCACTATTGCCAGGAAGATCCTGCTGCACCCCTTCATCCTGTCGACGATCGCCGGCGTGGTCGCCGCTTCCCTGTCTTTCCAGCCGCCGATCCCGGTTCAACGGTTGATCGACTATCTGGCGCAGGCCGCTGCCCCTTGCGCCCTGTTTGCCATGGGCGTGACGCTGGCGCTGCGGCCATTGAAGCGCATTCCCGCCGAGATCGGCTATATCGTTCCGGCAAAGCTGATCCTGCATCCGGTGCTGATGTATCTGGTTCTGAGCTTTGTCGGCAATTTCGAGCCGGTCTGGGTGCAGACGGCCGTTCTTCTGGCCTCGCTGCCGACGGCGACCAATGTCTTCGTCATCGGCCAACAATACGGCGTCTGGCAGGAACGGGCGTCGGCAACGATCCTGATCACCACCGTTCTGTCGGTGGCGACCGTGACCGCGCTGCTCTATCTGATCGGTTCAGGCGCTCTTCCGGCCGATCTTTTCCCGTAAGGCTCCACGCAGCGACTGCAGGGCGCTACCGGGATTGAGCCCCTCGCGCATCATCAGGTTGCGCAGCGGCGCAACGCTGGCGAGAGCCTGCAATCCGGCCGCGCGCAGCATCTGCACCGGCAGGAAATCCGACAGCAGCGAGCGATTGAGCAGATCGACGCTGACAGTGCGGCTGAGAATATCCGTCCGCCGTTTGCGGTCGTAGCGTACGCCGAAATCATCGGGAATAGGCGAAGATTCAAGCAGCAAGACAGCGGCCGTGATGTCACGCAGGCTGAGGTTGAGGCCCTGCGCGCCGATCGGCGGGAAGGCGTGCGCGGCTTCACCGATCAGGATCGCGCGGCCCTTGCCAAAGGATTTGGCGGCCATTCCGGAGAGCGGAAAGGACTGGGGTATGCCCTCGACGGTCACTTTTCCGAGCATCGACTGCATCCGCCGTTCCACTGCCAAAGACAGGGCATCGGGCAAAAGCGCCAGCGTCGTTTCCGTATCCTCCGGCTTTTGTACCCAGACAAGGCTCGATCGCAGGCCTCCGGGAAGGGGAACCTGCGTGAAAGGGCCGTGCGGCGTGTGGAATTCCGTCGAGACGTTCTGGTGCGCCACCCGGTGGGAGAAATTGAGCACCATTGCACTTTGCGGATAGGACCAGCTGCGCACCTCGATCCCGGCCGCCGCGCGCACGCCGGACTGTCTGCCATCGGCGCCAACAACAAGGTCGGCGGTCACGGTACGGCCGTCGTCGAGCGTCAGGATCGCTCGGGCGGCTTCGAATTCAACTTGCGACAAGGTGGCGACGATGCGGGTGAGCATCGGGCGGTTTTCCGCTTCCTTCTCCAGCAGTGCAAGAAAAGGTGCGTTGGGGATATTGTATCCGAACGCATCGAGCCCGACCTCGGCGGCGTGGAAAGTCACCGTCGGTGCGCGCAGCAGCCGGTTCGTGCCGTCGATGATCCGCATGCAGGAAAGCGGCGCCGCCAGGGGGGCGACCGCCTGCCAGAGGCCAAGGTCGCGGACAAGTGCCAGCGATTGATCCATCAGCGCCGTCGTACGCCCGTCAGGCCGGCCGGCCGGCGGTGCGATCAGCGCAACACTTCGGCCCTTGTCGGCAAAGGCAAGCGCTGCCAGCGATCCGGCAAGCCCGGCACCGACAACGGCGATTTCGAAGTGCTCCATGGCGTTCGGTCCCTGTGCAAGTTTTGCGTTGACGGTATCATTCTTAGCTGCCACCGGCAGCGAAGGAAATGGGGTGAAATGGCGCAGACAACCTGTCCGCATCCACAGGTGATTGCCGGGCTTTTCCAGAGAGTTGTGATTTTTACTGGAAGCCAATCCGAAACGGTGCATATTACCGCCAACACCGCGCGACAAGGCGGGTACGGGAGCGTGGGCTGTTACGGCGGCCGGTTCAGCATGCTTCGGGGGAAGCGCAGAGTAAGGACAGGGTGCGTCTGCCGATGAAGTTTTTCAATTACAAGCGCGTGCCCTACGCGGAAATCCGCGCCTTTTCCGTCCATATCCTCACCGCATCCGGCTCGTTCCTGGCCTTTCTCGGCGTCGTTGCCGCCGCCGAACACCGGTTCGTCGACATGTTCTGGTGGCTTGGCCTGGCGCTTGCGGTCGACGGAATCGACGGTCCGATTGCCCGCAAGGTGCGCGTCAAGGAAGTATTGCCGAACTGGTCCGGCGATACGCTCGACAATGTCATCGACTACGTCACTTACGTGCTGCTTCCTGCCTTCGCTCTGTATCAGAGCGGCATGATCGGCGAGCCCTGGTCCTTCGTTGCCGCCGGCGCGATCGTCATGTCGAGCGCCATCTATTATGCCGACATGGGCATGAAGACCGACGAATATTTCTTCTCCGGCTTTCCCGTCGTCTGGAACATGGTCGTGTTCACGCTGTTCGTCATCAAGGCCAGCGAGCTCGCCGCCTCCATCGTCGTTTTCGTCTCGGTCGTCCTCACCTTCATGCCGATCAACTTCCTGCATCCGGTGCGCGTCCAGCGCTTGAGACCGCTCAATCTCGCGGTCTTTACCGTCTGGTCGGTGCTGAGCGGCTATGCGCTGCTGCTGCATTTCGACACGCCCGCCTGGGTCGTTGCCGGCGTTGTCGGTACCGGCATCTATCTCTACGTCATCGGTTTCGTCTTGCAGATATTTCCCCGCCTTGGGCGGGGTTGAGGAGGTTTCATGGCACAGGCCATCATGGTGCGCTCGCTTGGCGGGCCGGAAGTTCTCAAGATCGAAGGCATCACGCTTTCTGCGCCCGGGCCGGGCGAAGTCCAGATTCGCCAGATCGCCGTGGGCGTCAATTTCATCGACGTCTATTTCCGCACGGGCCTTTACAAGTCCGCCGAGGGACTGCCCTTCATTCCCGGCAAGGAAGGCGCCGGCATTGTGACGGCGGTGGGCGACAATGTCAGCACGTTCTCGGTCGGCGACCGCGTCGCCTATGCATCCTCCGACGGCGCCTATGCGAGCGAGCGTAACGTCGAGATTTCTCAGTTGGTGAAAGTGCCTGACGACATCACGCTGGAAACCGCGGCGGCGATGATGCTGAAGGGCATGACGGCGCAGTACCTGCTCAACCAGACCTTCAAGGTTGGTCCTGAAACCACATTGCTGTTCCATGCCGCAGCCGGCGGTGTCGGCCTGATAGCGGGTCAGTGGGCGAAGGCTCTTGGCGCAACTGTCATCGGTACTGCAGGTTCGCAGGACAAGATCGATCTCGCGTTGGCGCATGGTTACGACCACGTCATCAACTATAGAACCGACAATTTCGTCGCCCAGGTGAAGGAAATCACCAACGGCAAGGGCGTCGATGTGGTCTATGACTCGGTCGGCAAGGACACCTATCCCGCCTCGCTCGACTGCATCAAGCCGCGCGGCCTCTGGGTTAGCTTCGGCAACTCGTCCGGCCCTGTAGAGGGCGTCAACATCGGCATCCTTGCACAGAAGGGGTCGCTGTTTGCAACGCGTCCGACTTTGTTCAGCTACGTCTCGACGCGTCCCGCTCTGGAGGCGTGTGCAAACTCCCTGTTTGATGTTGTGCAAAGCAACAAAGTGCGTATCAATATCAACCAGACATATGCATTGGCCGACGCAAGCCAGGCGCATGCGGATCTGGAAGCAAGAAAAACGAGCGGAACAACATTGCTGATTCCTTGAGACAAGCCGGAGAGGCAGCCAGGGCAGCGAAGCATTGAGAAAAGAGGGGCGGCGTGTCGGCTGAGGGAGAACCCGCCAACGGTCCATTGCTGGCTGTTGGCCAACTGACAAAACTGTTCGGCACATTCGCTGCCTGTGACGGCATAAATCTCGATATCAGGCCGGGTGAAATCCATGCGCTTCTCGGCGAGAACGGCGCGGGAAAATCGACGCTCGTCAAGATGCTGTTCGGCGTTCTCGCTCCCACCAGCGGCGAGATCGTCTGGCAGGGCCAACCGGTGCGGATCACCAGCCCGAGCGCGGCGCGAAAACTCGGCATCGGCATGGTGTTCCAGCATTTTTCGCTGTTCGAGGCGTTGACGGTCGCGGAAAACATCGCCCTGTCGATGGACCCCGGCGTCTCCCTTTCGAAAATTGCCAAGGAAGCCTCGGACCTGTCGCATGCCTATGGGCTTCCGCTCGATCCGCATGCGCATGTGGCCGATCTGTCGGTTGGCGAACGTCAGCGCATCGAGATCGTGCGGGCGCTGCTGCAGAACCCGAAACTGATCATTCTCGACGAGCCAACGTCTGTGCTGACGCCGCAGGAGGCCGACCGGCTGTTTGAAACGTTGAATAAACTAAAATCTGAAGGACGCTCGGTTCTTTATATCAGCCACCGCTTGGACGAGGTGCAGC
>Ga0307515_10010507_pt1 | contig 17735 bp, 15 predicted proteins | sample 17_EM_MG_FD_194513 | JGI IMG/M metagenome (GOLD analysis project Ga0307515, IMG submission 194513) | Populus trichocarpa ectomycorrhiza microbial communities from riparian zone in the Pacific Northwest, United States - 17_EM | ecosystem: Host-associated > Plants > Roots > Unclassified | place... | reverse complement strand
GCCCGCGTGGAATGGAGTTCACCGAGCCACGCACAATTTCGGAGAAATTGGCCGCGACAGGAAACGAAAACCCGATCGTCGCACGTAGCCAGCTCGGCAGCTGGATGACAACACCGCCAATGTTGACCTGATACGGCATCAGAAAAATGCAGTAAAACAGCAAGACCAGCCACGGCGCATTGCGAAACAATTGCGTTGCGAGTTTTGACGGTATGCCCAACAGCTTGAGCGTCGAGAGCTGCCCCAGACCCAGGAACGTGCCCATCAGCGTCCCGACGGCAATTGCCAGCAGGCTCATGAGAATGTTGAGCGCAAAGCCCTGGAGGACGAAAGGCATCCATTCCAGGATTTGTGAAAACAGATTTGTCGATGTCATTGTCCGTCTCCCAGACCAAATCCAGGCAGGCGCATCGCTGCTTCGACCCTGTTGATGATGAAGACGACCGCAGCCGTCAGCGTCAGGTAGATTACCAGCATGACGTTCATCATCTCGATCGTGTTGAGGGAGTCGGACCAGATCTGATTGGAAACGTAGAGCAGCTCGGCAACGCCGACCGCGTAGGCAACCGTCGTTGCCTTGGTCAGATCCACAAGGTTGTTGGCGAGCGAGGCAAACGAGAACCTGAGCGCAAGCGGCACAGTGACAGAGAAAAATGCCTGCCTGCGGTTATATCCGAGCGCTAAGGCGGCTTCCTCATACGACCCATGCACAGCGCCGATACCGGCGCGGAAGGTTTCAACGTTGAAGGCACCCGCATAGAGCGACAGAGAAATAATCGCCCAGCTGAAGCTTCCTATCAATGGCTGGGGCAAGCCAAGTTCGTTGCGGCCAACGGGCATGATGCTGCCGACGGCGAAGTAGAAGAAATACATCTGTACGATGAGCGGGGTGTTGCGGAACAGCGCGACGTAACCGCGTATAAAGGCGGGAGCTGGCCCCCTGCCCAAGGTCAGTACGGCAGCACCGGCGGCGCCGAGAGCGATCGAACAAGCGGCACTGATCAGAATGAGCAGCAACGTATTTCCGAAGCCGGTGACAAATCGGTCGAAATCGAACGCATCGTAGAAGATCGTCAGATTTATCCCCGATGCAGCGAGCTCGCGGAAATATGTTTGTATTTCGGTGATCATACTACGCCCCTCTCCTTTGTCCGGCGCATCCTTGCGCCGGACGGGTTACGTTGCAGGATCAGTTGATGTGATCTTTGAGCGCGTCGTGCATCTTGATGAGAAAGGCGGAGTTCTTGATGCCGTTCGCCTTCTCCATCTCTAGAAGCTCGCCGTCGCGGTGCATTTCCGTGATCATGCCGGCGACGAAGTAGCCAAAGGGAGCGAACTGGTCGGCTTGCCGCACAGCCATGCCCCAAGGCGTATCCGCCTGGATGGGAAGCGGCATCTGGTAGTCGGCCCATTTCTCGCTGGAGAGACGCACGTTGATCATGTTGTCATCTTCAAGCAGGCCGATGCAGCGGCCCTGAGCCATCGCGGCTTCGGTTTCTGCCGTACCCGCAAAAGCGAGGACCTTGACGCCGAACTCTTCCTGGGCAGGTTTGTTGTACCAGGCGCCTTGTACGGAGCAGATCGTCTGTCCGGCGATCTGGCTCCACTCGGTCGCCTTGACCGCTTTCGGCAGAAGGACGGTGTAGCCCGAAGAATAGTAGTTCGGGTGAACGAAGGCGACGATCTTGCGGCGTTCGGCGGTATCGGATGCCGAAGCGATCATGAGATCGATCTGGCCCTGCGCCAGGAACTCGAAGCGATTGGCGGACGTGACCTTGACGAACTCGGCTTTGACGCCGAGCGCCTCGGCGATCTTCTTGCCGATATCGACTTCCATGCCTTTGAATGTGCCGTCCGAGGCGCGATACGACCAGGGCACGTAGTCGTCCTTGGTCCCGATTTTAAGAACGCCGGCGGCTTTCACGCGGCATAGCGTATCGTTGCCGCATTCCATCGACTGCGCCGAAGCGGCCGTGCCCATGGCAGTACTCATGAACGTAACGCCGAGGGCGAATGCGAGTGTTTTCAAACTAATCATACCTGTTCCCCTGATGATCATTGGGTTTGTTTTTGACCATCCGTTCCCGATGACTTTTATTGTTTTGACGGTCGATGGCCGGTGCGTTTCGACTGTCTCCAATCTCAAAGCTTGCAGCAATCTAAATTCATGAGTAGTAATAGAATTACTGAAAAGCATTATCTCGGGTGAATTTGTGTCATGCCCCTTCCGGATCTTCATGCCCTCGAAATCGCAGCCACCGTCATCGAAGAAGGCAGCATGAGCGGTGCGGCCGCACAGCTTGGAATGACTCAATCAGCCGTTTCGCAGGCAATGAAGCGCGCAGAAGCACAGGTGGAGGTAACGCTCGTGCATAGGGAGCGGCGTCCCCTTGTTCCGACGGAGGCAGGCCGCGTTCTCGTCGCTCATATGAGGGAAATCGCATTGCGTGCAGAGCGCGCCATCGAGGAAGTCCGCGCGACCGCCTTACGCCCGGAGCGGCAGGACCTTCGATTGGGGATGGTCGACACGTTCGTCTCGGCGGTGGGCGCGGCCCTCATCCGCGACCTGATGGAAGGATCGATCGCGCTGCGCGTAACAGCCTTCTCGGGATTAACGCACGCGCATACTGACGCGCTTATGCGAAAGGAGATCGATGCGGCGATCACCTCCGACCCGATGGAGGAACTCGATGAGCTGATGCGGTTTCCTCTCTATCGGGAACCGTTTCTCATGGTGGCCCCGGTTGCCTGGGGCGATACGCTGCAAAACCGGCCTCTGCGGGATGTTCTGTTCGAACATCGGCTTATCCGCTACAGCGCCCGCTCCCATATGGGAAGCCAGGTCGAAAGGCACTTGCGCCGGCTCAGAATCGAGGCTCCGCACGTTCTTTCGTTTGATACTTCGGATTCGCTCCTGGCAATGGTCGCGGGGGGCGTGGGGGTTGCCATCACGACGCCGCTCTGCCTTGTACAGGGCGCCATCCACCTTGGCTCGCTGGCGGTGCTGCCATTGCCAAGCCCGGGGTTCTCGCGTGAACTGACCCTCGTGACACGGCGCGGCGAACTCGACACGCTTGGACCAAGAATCGCAGAAGCCGCCCGAGAGATGCTCGCAACCTATACGTTGCCGCAAATCGCCGGCCAGATCCCCTGGCTTGAAACGAAGGACATGATCTGGAGCCCGCCATTGTCCGAGGAAAATCAGGCCGAGTGAAACATGTCTGCAATCTGCTGATGCCCGTCACCTCGGGCCAGGCATAGCGCGAGCAAGATCCTGGCCTTCTGAGCATTGAGGTCATTGCCGGCAATAATGCCGATTGACTTGTGATACGCGCTGTCGACAGCCACGCCCGCGCCCATTCGCGTAGACTGGACCACGATCACGCCCGCTGAAATCGCCTCGGCGAGAGCTTTGACTTCCGCAGGGGTCCCGTTCCCTGGCCCGAAACCCGCCGATACTATGCCCTTCGCGCCGGCTTCGACGAAGGCCCTGATCGCAACGCCGTCAGCACCGACATAACTATAGGCAATATCGACACGAGGAAGCCGGCGCAGGAGATCCGTCGTGAAACACCCCTCACCGGAGCTTCGATGCTCCCGCACGATGTTGACATTCGAGCCATCCACAAAACCGAGCGGGCCAAACCATGGTGACTGGAATGCGTTGAGCCGGAGGGTGTGGGACTTCGTGACTGTACGGGGCGAATGAATTTCGTCGTTGAGCACGACGCTGACGCCGGCAATTTCGCTGCGAGGCATGGCAGCAACCCGGATCGCGGCAGCCAGATTGGAGCTCGCGTCGGAAGAGATGCCTGTGAGCGGCCGCATGGACCCTGTGACAACCACAGGAATCGTAAGGTCGAGGACCAGGGACAACAGCCAGGCCGTCTCTTCGAGGCTGGCCGTGCCGTGTCCGATGACGATCCCGTTGAGATCGGGGCTGCGTGCCAATTGCTTGCACAGATCTGCCAGATCCGCCCAGTCGGTCAATGTGATGGCCGTGCCGTCGATCTGGCGGAAGTTGACGGCGACGATATCGGCTATCGTTCCTTGCAGCCCCGTCCGTTCGATGACGGCTTTTGCATCGATTCTTTCGTCGGTGGCGTTGTAATCGAGCAGGTCGAACGGCCCTTTTCCGATCGACGCGATCGTTCCTCCGGTTCCCACATAAGCAATTTTTGGCAGCATGCATGTCTCCTGTCGTGTCTGTCATGATTGATAACCAGACAGCGTCGCGCGCAACTCCTCCGCCTCAATATAAATGGAAATAATGATTTTAAGTGAATTGGCTTAAGTCAGTCTTCTAAGGTTCAAAACCGACCTTCGTTTTGTCATGGTCTCCCCATCATTGCATCGATTGTGAGGACCCGCCATGCCAGATACCCGAACCGACACGGACAGCCTTGGCTCGCGCCAGCTCCCTCTAGGCGCTCTCTTCGGGGTTGCTACGCTTCGCGGGCAGGAAAATTTCGACATTTCGTTCCATAAACTCGGCGATGCCCCCGAGCTTCTCAAGGCGATGGCCCGCATCAAACGTGCGGCGGCAACGGCCAACCGCGATATCGGCACCCTGCCCACAGATATCGCGGACGCGATCATCGCGTCAGCGATTGAGATCGAAAACGGTCTTCACGCCGACCAGTTCATCGTTGACCTCCTCGAAGGATCGGGAGGCACCTCGATCAACATGAATGTAAACGAAGTCATTGCCAACCGGGCCCTGCAAATCCTTGGAGATAGACCGGGCAATTACGCCCGCATCCACCCCAATGATCATGTCAATACCGGCCAGTCCACCAACGACGTCGTGCCAGCTGCGGTGAAGCTTGCAGTCTATGATAAAGCGGCGTCTCTGATCGAAGCCTTGAAGCATCTGGCAGACGCTCTCGAAGACCGCGCCACAGCCTTCGATGACGTCTTGCGCATAGGGCGAACCTGCATGCAGGCCGCGCAACCCATGCGGCTTGGTCAAGCGTTCGGGGGATATGCCGCGGCCATCCGGCGTCTTCAGCACAAACTCTCCGAGGTTCGTGACGAAATGCTTGTTCTCCCTCTCGGCGGGACGGCGATCGGCACAGGTCTCGGGTCCAATCCGGGCTATCGAACCGCGGTTTACAAGCACCTCGGGAACATCGTCGGAGCGGCGGTCAAGCCCGGAGAAAACATGTTCGACGCCATGCAGAATGCCGATGGCTTCGCCCGCGTTTCTTCGGAAATCCGCATCTGCGCCGAGGTCATCGGCAAGATATCATCCGACCTGATCATTCTTTCATCGGGTCCCAACAGTGGCGTCGGCGAGCTGAAGCTTCCTTCGGTGCAGCCCGGGTCGTCGATCATGCCGGGAAAAATCAATCCGGTGCTGCCGATGATGATGATGCAGGTGGCTTTTGCCGTCGTCGGCAACGACGCGGCGGTATCGCTTGCGTCGTTTCAGGGCCAGCTGGAAATCAATCACTTCGAGCCTGTCATCGCCTCGCGCCTGTTCGATTCGATCGAACTGCTCGCAAAGTCGACGAGAATATTTGCAGACAAATGTATTGCCGGGATCGAGCCCGACCGGGAACAATCCCTCAAGAATCTGATGCAGTCGTCGGCATTGGCGACCGTCTTTGTTCCAAAGCTTGGATATGCGGAGGTTTCGAGGCTCGTGCAGGCCTCAACGGCTGAAGGCCGCCCTTTCATCGAACTGGCCATCGAACGCGGGCTTTTGACGCGAGATGAAGTTCTCAATGTGGTCCGCGAAAGCACCGACTACCGCGAGGAGATCGCCTGAGTCACACTTCGACCCTCTCATATTATCTTGCCAGGGAATACGGCATCCGTCTCATAGCTAGAGCCACTTCGCCCGGCGGAAGAAACCGAAAAGGGTAAGGCATAGGGCACCGATGACGCCAAGCACGACGAAATAGCCGTACTGGGTTTTCAGTTCCGGCATATCGGTGAAATTCATCCCGTAGATACCGGCGATCGCTGTGGGGACGGCAAGGATCGCCGCCCAGGCGGTGAGCTTGCGGGCGATCGCCGTCTGCTCGGTCTGGCCGATCATCATGCTGGTCTCGAAGGCGAATGCGAGAACCTCCCGCAGCGCGTCGATATCCTCCTGAACCCGGCGCACGTGATCCGTCACATCGCGAAACAATGACTGGAGCGTCGTATCCATGCCGGGAAGATCAATGTGCTCGTAGCGCCGACAGACGTCTACGAGCGGCACCACCGCATTGCGCAGCCGCAGCAGCTTGCGCCGCAGGAGGTAAAGCCGCTCGATGTCGGCCTTTGCCAGTTGCTCGCGCAGCACCAGATCCTCGAGCTCCTCGACCTCTTCATGCACGGCCTCGATCACCGGCATGTAGTTGTCGACGATGAAGTCGAGGATCGAATAGAGAATATAATTCTCGCCGTGGGCAAGTGCCGCCGGCGTCGCCTCGCATCGCTGTCGCACTGCCAGATAGGAGGACGAATCTCCGTGGCGCACCGAGATGACATAACCGCGGCCGACGAACAGGTGCGTTTCGCCGAAGACGATTTCGCCATCCTTCATATGGGCGGTCCGGGCAACGATGAACATTGCGTCCCCATAGATCTCCAGCTTCGGGCGCTGGTGGGGCTGCGCTGCGTCCTCGATCGCCAGCGGATGGAGATTGAACTCGGCCTGGACCTGGTGCAGCAGCACTTCATCCGGCTCGTGCAGGCCGATCCAGACGATGGCATTCTCCCGGCCGCGCCATTCGCCAGCCTCTTCTATCCGGATGTCGCGAATGCGCTGCCCATGTTCGTACACGGCGGCCGCCACGACGCCAGCTCGTTCGTACGGAGGCGACGTCGGCGCTGCTGAACTGCTGCTGTCACGCGCGGGAGCTCTGTTTGAATCCTTAAGCTGTTCCAAAGTCCTGTCCTCCTCCCAATTCTCGCACGGATCGCCCATCCGGCGGTCAGCCACGTGCTGATCATAATGCTATTTCACGAAACAGGCGATGTCACTTCGCGTCTGGTTTACTGGTTCAGCAATAAAGCGCCAAGCAGGAGCAAGCCTGTCGTGGTCAACGGCTCGCATCGCCGGAGGTCTGCAATCGCGCCATGAGCAGGTAAATTTCCACTTTCATTTTTATGAAATTAAGTTAGTCATTTTCATATTGCTGCCGGAGATCACAATGTCGTTGCCACTTAAACTTCAGTCCGCCTGGCGAAGCAGCGCGCCAATCACAGCCCTCGACATGCCGCTGTCGTGTGAAGAGAATGTAGACGTCGTCATCGTCGGAGCGGGCTTCATGGGATTGTCGGCCGCGCTTGAACTGGCGCGGCAGGGCAAGCGGGTGAGAGTGCTCGAGGCGAAAGCCGTGGGCGACGGCGCATCCGGCTTGAACGGAGGGCAGGTCATTCCAGGATTGAAATATGATCCGGATTGGCTCCTTGAGAGTTTTGGTGAAGCGCGGGGACAGGCGATGATCGCCTTTGCGGCTTCGACCGCAGACTGTGTCTTCGATCTCATCGATCGCGAGCAGCTCGACGTCCCCAGGGTGCGCAATGGCTGGATCCAGGCGGCCCATACCGAAAAGGCGCTTGCAGCTGCACAGCGGCGCGATGCGCAATGGCGCGCCCGCGGCGCAGATGTGCGCATGCTCGATGCCCGCGAGATCGAATCCCTGACCGGCGCATGCGGTTATCTTGGCGGCTGGCTTGATAACCGCGCCGGCATCATCGATCCGCTCTCCTTCGTCAGCGAGCTGGCGGTGGCGGCGGTACGGGCAGGCGTTCAGATCGCCGAACATGCGAAGGTGCAGTCTATCAGGCGGGACAATGGTGGCTGGGCCGCTCAGGTGGCCGGCGGTCAATCCGTAAGATCGCGATTTGTCGTCATCGCCACCAATGCCTATAGCGACCAGCTCGTGCCGGGCCTTGCCCGCACCATCGTGCCGCTGCATTCATTTCAGATCGCGACGGACCCGCTACCGGACCGTCTTCGGCGGGTCATCCTGCCCGGCGAACAGGCCGTCTCCGATTCCCGCAGAATCCTCGTCTACTACCGCAAGAGCGCAGACGGAAGGCTTGTGCTCGGCGGCAGGGGGCGCATGGCCGAGCCGAAAAGCGAGAGCGATTGGAAGCATCTGGAGCGCGCGATGCGGCGCCTTTATCCGGAGCTTACAGGCATTCCGATCGCCAGGCGCTGGTTCGGCCGGGTTGCGATGACGCCTGATCATTTGCCGCATATCCATGAGCCGGAGCCTGGATTGCTGACGGTCGTCGGCTGCCAGGGACGCGGCATCGGTATGATGACGGTGCTTGGCCAGCGATTTGCCCGCTATATCGAAACCGGCGATCGCGACGTGCTGCCCTTTCCTGTTACCGCCATCCGGCCCATCCCGCTTCACGCGTTCCGGCAGGTCGGCGTCGCCGCGACGATCGCCTGGTATCGGCTGCTGGATGCCCTCGAAAAATGAAGACGGTATATCGTACTTGACATTTTTCATAAAAATGAAAAGTATTGATCAGATTTCATTTTACTGCAGGCAATGCCATGATCAATGAGGGCGTTCCGTCTCGGGCATTCGACAGGACACGGATCTTCCGCGGCGCGATGCTGACGCCCGGCGCAATCGTAACCCTCGTGCTGGTGCTCTTTGCCCTCTGCCTCGTGGTGTTCCTGTCGGTTCGCGTCAATGATGGCTCGCTGCTGGGCGCCGGTATTTCCGCACAGAACTTCCTCACCATCATTTCCGATCCGCTCTACGGGCTCGTGGTGTTGCGGTCGCTGACGATCGCCGGGCTCGTTACGCTTGCAACCGTCGTTAACGCCTATCCGGTTGCCTATTATCTCGCCTTTCACGCCGGCCGGCGCCGCGGCCTGATCCTCTTCCTCGTCACGCTGCCGTTCTGGACGAGTTATCTCCTGCGCGTCTTCGCCTGGAAAATCGTGCTTGCCTATAACGGCGTGTTGAATTCGGCGTTGATGCTCTCCGGCCTTACCACCGAGCCTTCGACCCTGTTTCTGAATAGCCCATCTGCCGTGGTGCTGACGCTTGCGCATGCCTACGCCCCTTTTGCCATCCTGCCGATCTTCGTCGCGCTGGAGACCATCCCGAAATCGCTGGTGGAGGCGGCAGCTGATCTCGGAGCGCGGCCGTTCACGACATTTCGCCGGGTCATATTGCCCAATTCCATGCCGGGAGTGCTTTCGGCGGCGGTCGTCGTCTTTGTGCCGACGGTCGGCGACTACGTCACGCCGGCCCTGATCGGCGGGCCGACAAGCACGATGATCGGTTCCCTGGTGCAGGCACAGTTCGGGAAGGCCAATGACTGGCCGTTCGGTGCCGCTCTGGCCGTCATGGTCATGCTGGTCATTCTTGCCGTCGTTCTCATCGTCCGCAAGGCGGACCGTCTGTTCGGGAGCCGGACATGAAGCGTCGGAAAATCGATGCTGCGGGGAAGGGGTGGCTGCGCTGGTATGTCGGGCTCTACCTCGTCTTCCTGTATCTGCCGGTCGCGCTGATACCGCTCTTTTCTTTCAACGATTCCATTCAGGCAGCCTTTCCGCTGAAGGGTTTCACCTTCGCCTGGTACGAAACACTAATCGGAAACGAGACGCTGACCGGCGCGCTGATGACCAGCCTCACGATCGGTCTCGCCGCTGCGGCCATCGCGACCCTCTGCGGCATTACCATCGCCTATATGGACATGCAGGTTCGCTCTCCCTTTGCGAGGCTCATCTCCGGTATTGCCCGCCTGCCGATCCTCATTCCCGGTGTGGTCGTCGGTATTTCTCTGCTGATCCTCGTGAACCTGCTGGGCTTTGGTCCTTCGCGGCTCGCGATCGTGCTCGGCCATGTCCTCGTCTGTCTGCCGACAACCGTTATCATCATGCGCGGCCGCTTTGCGTCCATACCGCGCAGCATTCCCGAGGCTGCTGAGGATCTCGGGGCAGGGGAGTTGATCATTTTCCGGCGCATCATGCTGCCTCTGGCGCTGCCGGCCATCGGCTCGGCCTTCATGCTGGCCTTTCTCACCTCGTTCGATGAATTCATCGTGGCTTTTTTCCTGGCCGGCACGCAGCCGACCCTTCCGCTCTATATCTGGAGCCAACTGCGGTTTCCGAAATCGCTTCCGACCGTGATGGCTCTCGGTACGGCCATCCTTGCGGTGTCGATCATCATTGCCGGCTGCGCCGAGCTTTTGCGGCAGCGCGGGCTTTCGCGCTCCACGTCTTCCAGCGCCTGAAACGAGAAAAATCACAAGAGGAGAACTGCTATGAAACATGATCATCGAGGACGTTTCGCCAGACGTGCATCGCGTGCCCTGACAGCCGTGGCTCTTTCGCTGTCGCTTGGCCTGCCGGCTTCGGCTGCCGACAAGCTCACCTATTTCACCTGGTCGGGCTACGAGCTTCCCGACTTTCACAAGACCTTCACCGCGGCGCATCCCGACAGCGTCGACATCTCCGTCTTCGGCGACGACGATGATGCCTTTACCAAGGTGAAGGCCGGGTTCCATCCGGATATTGCCCATCCCTGCTACGACAAGGTTGCCCGCTGGAACAAGGAAGGCCTGCTGCAGCCGATCGAGACCGCCAAGATCAAGAATTGGGACAAGATCTTCCCGGTCTTCCGCAACCTGCCCGATATTCAGGCCGGCGATGGCAAGGTCTGGATGGTTCCCTGGGATTGGGGCAACACGTCGATCCTCTACCGCACCGACCTCGTCAAGGATCCCGAGCAGAGCTGGAACCTGCTGTGGGACAAACGATATGCCGGCCGCATCGCAACGATCGATGCCGTGCACGATACGCCCGTCGTCGCCGCACTGCTCGCCGGTGTCAGCCCCTTCGACATGACGCCGGAAGAGCTCAGCAAGGTTGCAGACAAGCTGCGCGAGCAGCGTCCGCTCGTCTCGGCCTATACGACCGACATGACCTCCGTCGAACAGTCGCTCGCCAGCGGCCAGCTGGTGGCGGCCATGACGTGGAACGCATCTGCGGTCGCGCTGAAGAAGCAAGGCGTGCCGGTCGAGTTCATGAAGCCGAAGGAGGGCATGCTCACCTGGGCCTGCGGCTTCGTCATGCTGAAGGATGCGAAGAATACCGATCTTGCCTATGACTTCATCAACAGCCGGCTTGAGGCGGATTCGGGCAAGGCGCTCATCGAAAATTACGGCTATGGTGCGTCGACCACATCCGCTTTTGCCGCTGTTCCAAAGGATGAACTAGAGAACCTGCAGCTCCCCTCGGATCCCGAAACCATGCTGAAATCGACCGTCTTTACCGGTCCGATGAAGCAGAACGACGACCTTGCCAAGATGTTCGAGAAGGTCAAGGCCGGCGGCTGAGCCTGTTATCCCTGGCCCGGATACGACTGTCCGGGCCACTTCCTGATATTAGAATGTGGAGAGCCGATGGACACGGGCGAATTGACGAGCAAGGCGGAGCGTGAGGCGGATGAGGCCGATGTCCGCGTCGGCCGGCGCGTGCGGGCCTTGCGGCTGGAGAAAAACCTGTCGCTGGCGGATCTCGCTTCCAGGGCGGGCATATCGATCGGGGCGCTGAGCCAGATCGAACGCGGCATGTCATCGCTGCGTGTGCGGGTCATCTGGCCGCTGGCGGCAGCGCTCGATGTCGAGCCATCCGCGCTGATTGCTGACGGCAACGAGCCCGTCAACGACCTCTATTGCGTGCGGGCAAACAGCCGCCGTCCCCTGCCGGTCCGTTCGGAAGGGATCACCAAGGATCTCCTGTCGCCGCCCGGCGCATCGCTGACCGGCATGGTGGTGACTGTCGAACCCGGCGGCGGCACCGATGCCTATGCCCATAGCGGCCACGAATTCGGTATCGTCACCACGGGCGAGGCCGAGCTCGTGGTCGATTCCACGCGATATCTTCTGAAGACCGGCGACAGTTTCGCTTTCAAGAGCACTCTCTTGCATTCCTTCCGCAATCCCGGAACGGAACGCTGCACCATCGTATGGGTCAATACGACCAAGCCTTCGGAGGCGCGCGATGGCGACTGATGCCCTGCTTCGTCTGGATAAGGTGTCCAAGCATTTCGTAGGCGGCATCGTCGGCCTTGATAACATCGACCTTTCGATTGCCGAAGGGGAGTTCCTCAGCCTTCTCGGTCCTTCGGGCTGCGGCAAGACCACCACGCTGCGCGTCATCGCCGGCTTCGAGGCCCCGACCGAGGGAGAGGTTCGGCTCGACGGCAAGGACATCACGCGGCTTCGCGCGTTCGACCGTCCTGTCAACACCGTGTTCCAGGACTACGCGCTTTTCCCACACATGTCGGTTGCCGAAAATGTCGGCTTCGGCCTGTCGCTGAGAAAGATCGCCGGCGCCGAGCGCCGCAAGCGCGTTGCCGCGGCGCTCGACATGGTCGGCCTGGCCGACAAGATCAATCAGCGCGTTCAGGCGCTTTCCGGCGGCCAGCGCCAGCGCGTGGCGCTGGCAAGAGCGATCGTCTGCGAACCCAGGGTCCTGCTGCTCGACGAGCCTCTTTCCGCGCTCGACGCGCATCTGCGCGAGCAGATGCAGCTGGAACTGAAACGCCTGCAGCGCGAGCTGGGCACGACATTCGTGATGGTCACCCATGACCAGACTGAGGCGCTGTCGATCTCCGATCGCATCGTCGTCATGAACAAGGCCGCAATCGAGCAGATTGCCTCGCCGTCGATGCTTTACGACCACCCGGCGACGACCTTCGTTGCGGGCTTCATCGGTACGATGAACCTGCTCAGTGTGCGTCTGGTCAGCCGTGACGCATCGGCGCTGCGCTTTGCCGCCGGCGCTCTTTCCCTAGACGTGCCTGCAAGCGGAGCCATCGAACTGCAGCCCGGCGATGGCGCGACGATGGGCGTTCGCCCGGAGGATATTCTAGTCTCGCACGAGCGGACCGAAGGCGCGGTCGGCGTGACAGTGGAGAGCGTCGTTTTTCACGGGCGCAGCCTGCGCGTCCATCTTCGCGCCGAAGGCAAATATGGCCTGACGGCCGACATACCGCGACAGTCGGAGCCTGCAGCCATGGCGACCGGCGAGCATTTTTTCGCCTCACTCCGGCCAGGCGCCTCCTGCCCGATCCTTCCGGCCTAAAGCGCGTCGCGATCTTTCAGATTCGCTCCTTGCGCTTTAGGTCTTTATTTTCTCGCATGTCGTTATCGCAAAACCGCCGTACACTTTTGCGCGACATGCTCTAAGCCAACCAAGACAGTGGAGAGCACATGAGCAACCACCTGAAATTCTTCATCGACGGTTCCTGGGTCGATCCCGTTTCCCCAAAGACGATCGAGGTCATCGATCCGTCGACGGAGGAAGCCTATACCGCAATATCCGCCGGCGCGGCTGCAGATATCGACAAGGCTGTTGCGGCGGCAAAGAGCGCCTTTGCGAGCTTTTCGCTGACATCAAAGGAAGAGCGTCTCGCACTCCTGAAACGGATTCTCGAATGCTACAACGAGCGCTTCGAGGATATCGCGCAGGCCGTCAGCCAGGAAATGGGCGCGCCTCTGCCATTTGCGCGGGATGCCCAGGCCTGGGCCGGACGCGGACATATGGAAGCGACCATCGCCGCCTTCGAAGACTACCAGTTCACCGAAAAGCGCGGCTCGACGACTGTCATCAAGGAGCCGATCGGCGTCTGCGCGCTGATTACGCCTTGGAACTGGCCGCTGAACCAGATCGTCTGCAAGGTTGCGCCGGCGATCGCGGCAGGATGCACGGTGGTTTTGAAGCCATCGGAAATCGCGCCGATCAGCGGCATCATCTTCGCGGAGGTGATGGCGGCAGCCGGCACGCCGAAGGGTGTCTTCAATCTGGTGAATGGCACCGGTCCCGATGTCGGGCAGGTCATGGCGGGGCATCCCGATGTCGACATGGTCTCGTTCACGGGTTCGACGCGCGCCGGCATCATCGTCGCAAAGACGGCCGCCGACAACGTCAAACGCGTTGCTCAGGAACTTGGCGGCAAGTCGGCAAACATCATCCTGCCTGACGCCGATTTCGAGACGGCGGTGACCAAAGGCGTTGAGGGCTGCTTCAGCAATACCGGCCAGTCCTGCGATGCGCCGACCCGTATGCTGGTGCCTGCCGACCGCCATGAGGAGGTGCTGGCCATCGCCAGGAAGGCTGCCGAAGCTTTCAAAACAGGCGATCCGCGCGCCGATGGTATCGATCTCGGACCTGTTGTCAGCCAGATCCAGTATGACAAGATCCAGCGATTGATCGAAAGCGGCATCAGCGAAGGTGCGACGCTGGTCACGGGCGGCCCGGGCCGGCCGGAGGGATTGAACCGTGGCTACTACATCCGCCCGACGGTCTTCGGCCATGTAACGCCTGACATGACGATTTCGCGCGAGGAGATCTTCGGCCCGGTTCTGTCGGTCATTTCCTACAAGAACGAGGAGGATGCCGTCCGCATTGCAAACGACACCGTTTACGGCCTTGCCGCCTATGTTCAGTCGACGAACATCGATCACGCCCGCGCCATCGCCAAACGCATGCGCGCCGGCTCAGTCTATCTCAACTATCCGGCCTGGGACACGTTCGCACCTTTCGGTGGTTACAAGCAGTCGGGAAATGGGCGTGAATATGCCGATTGGGCAATCCACGATTTCCTGGAAATCAAGGGTGTCGTCGGCTGGGAATAAACGGGCGCGGGCCGGAAAATGAGCGCGGTAACGCGAGGCTGATGGCGTTGGCTGGTCCATCTTGACCAGCCAATGGCCGCATCGCTATTTGCGATCTCTTATCTTCGGCAGGTTGCTCAACAGAGACTCGCACGCCTTGCCAATGTGGGTGACCAGCAGTTCCGATGCCAAAGCGACATTTCGTGCGCGACAAGCAGCAAGTATCTGGCGATGCTCTCGATCATCCACGCCGGTCCCCCCTACCAAAGTCAGTTGGATGCGAAGATAGCGCTCTATCCGATCGTTCACGGAGCGGATGAGATTGAGGAGGAAGGGCTTGTTGGCATCCTCGTAGAGACACGAATGAAACTGCCAGTTCAATTCCGCCCAGCGCGCAACGTCGGTCTCGCGAGCGAATTCATCGCAATATTCTTCGGCGCGCTGAAACGTACGGTCGGTCATCCGCGGTATTGAAAGCTGCAGCGCATTGGCTTCCAACATGCCTCTGACTTCAAAAATTTCCGCAATCTCCGGGTCGGTGATGCTCGTTACCACAGCGCCGCGATTTCGTTGAAACTCAACCAGCCCTTCGGCTTCCAACCGCTTCAGGGCTTCCCGAACAGGAATTTTACTGACGTCAAAAAGCTTGGCTATGTCATCCTGACGGATCGGCTCATCTTCATCCAGGACGCCGGTGACAATTGCCTCGCGGATATATTTTGCGATGATATCAGAGGTCGGCGGTGTGCTGCCAAGCGATGGCAGGTTCTGGGCTTTTAGCGGCAATGTTCACTCCATAGTCGGGCAGTTGCTCGACGCATAAGGCAGATCGAATAACGTAGCGTATATACGATTTGATCCGCTGTGTCTTGACTCGTAATCGTATACGATATTCTATAAAGACGCTACAAGGCGGATCGCGAGTGATGAACGGGCACAAATTACCGGGACTGGTTGGATATGTCGCGCCTTTGAGCGCAGCATCCGGCGGCGCCTTGGAATTCAAGATCTCATCGCAAGACAATCGGCCAGTCACCGCGCGGGCTCTTCGACTGATCTGCTGCGATCCAAACCCGGAGGGGCCGGGCATGAAGACCGAGGAGGCCGACTTTGGTCTCGCCGAACGATATGCGGCCTCGGAACAGCAGACCTATCTCGGCTCCTGCGCGTTCGGGGCCATTCCGGTTCTGCGCGATCATGCCGCGGTCAAGGTCGATCTGATCGTCAGGCCGACGTTGCATTCCGATTCTGCCCAGACGCTTTTCTCCTTGCAGGATGCCGCCGGCACCGCAGGGGTGGCCATGATCACCCGCAACAATAAGCTGTTTCTCCAGCAGCTGGGCACGGAACATTCTTATAACGTGGGTGTCGGCTTGGCTGGGGATTGCTGGTCTCGTCTCGAGATCACTTTCGATCCGGACGGTTTCTCTGTGGCCGTCTCAAGGGATCCACAAAAACGACGCGATGACACGAATGGCGTCAGCCTGCCGCATGTCACCAGCCACGCGCTGGCCGGAGTCGATCATATCTGTTTCGCCGCCCTGTGGCGGGGACACCCTGAACAGGTCTTCAATGGCTCTCTCGAAAATCCGTCGCTGAGTGCAAGGCGCATGGATGCAACAGGATTGGAGCAGGATCTGGCATGGGAGATTATCGCCAGCTGGAATTTCGGTGGAGACGCCCGTGAGCCCTGGGTGGCAGACGAGAAAGAGAAGGGGGGACGGCTGTCATTGAAAAACATGCCGACCCGCGCCGTCAGATCCTCGGCATGGTCCGGTCGAGATATGGATTGGAAGCAGGCGCCGCTGGAATATGCAGCGATCAGCTTTCACTCCGACGACCTCAGCGATTGCGGCTGGCAGACGACGATCCGGATCAATGTGCCTGAGGACACGCGCTCAGGCGTTTACGGACTTGAGGTCGATAACGGCGTCGGCAAGGACACCATTCCATTTTATGTCATCCCGGGGGAAAGAACAGACCGGCAGAGGATCCTGTTCCTGGCCCCGACCTTCACCTATATGGCCTACGCCAACTTCGCTCGCGGAAACTTCGCCGGCGAACTCGCGGAAAGAGTGGCCGCATGGAACGCCTATCCGCACAATCCCGACGAGGTCGGCGCCTATGGATATTCCACTTACAACAGGCATCCCGACGGCTCCGGCATAAGCCTGTCGTCACGCCTGCGTCCCATCCTGACCATGCGCCCGCAATATCTCGTCTACTTCGATCCGAAAGGATCGGGCATGCGGCATTTTCCGGCGGACTCGCATCTGACGGACTGGCTTGAGGAAAAGGGCTTCGCTTTCGATGTCATAACGGATGAGGATCTCGACCGAGACGGTCTTGCCGCCCTGTCGCCCTATGACGTGGTCCTGACGGGGACGCATCCCGAGTATCACACCCGCCGCACTGTCGAGGCCCTGATCGCCTATAGAGAAGCTGGCGGCAACCTCATGTATCTCGGCGGGAACGGCTTCTATTGGAAGATCGGCCGCTATAGCGATCTGCCTCACCTGATCGAGGTTCGGCGCGCCGAAGGCGGAATGCGGGTGTGGGCAAGCCAGCCAGGCGAATATTACCATCAGCTCGACGGGGAGTATGGTGGCCTGTGGCGCCGCAATGGCATTCCGCCTCAGAAGGTTGCAGGGGTCGGTTTTACGGCCGAGGGAGGGTTCGAAGGCTCCTATTACGTCAGGACTTCAGCCTCGTACCGGGAGGATCTCGCGTTTCTTTTCGAAGACATAGCGCCTGATGAACGCATCGGCGATTTCGGATTGTCCGGCGGCGGAGCGGCCGGCTTCGAGATCGATCAGGCAGCGGCCGATCTGGGCACGCCGGATTTCGCCACGGTCGTCGCTTTTTCCGAAGGTCATGGACCCTCGTTCCACACGACGTTCGAAGAACTTCTGCTGCCAGATGTATTCGACGGAACACCGCGGGAACATGGCGGCATTAGCGCCAATATCGTCTACGGAAAGTCTGAAACAGGCGGCGGCCTCTTTGCCGTCGGCTCGATCACATTTTGCGGGAGCCTTTCGCACAACGGCTACGACAACAATGTCTCGCGGCTCTTCGAGAATTGCCTGAGGAGGTTCCTCTCCGATGACTGAAAAGAACAATCTCCAAGACACACG
>Ga0307515_10010506_pt1 | contig 17736 bp, 8 predicted proteins | sample 17_EM_MG_FD_194513 | JGI IMG/M metagenome (GOLD analysis project Ga0307515, IMG submission 194513) | Populus trichocarpa ectomycorrhiza microbial communities from riparian zone in the Pacific Northwest, United States - 17_EM | ecosystem: Host-associated > Plants > Roots > Unclassified | place... | reverse complement strand
CTATCTAATTTCTTTATTTTTTTTTTCTAAAAATTAAAAATGGTATTATTTTGATAAAAATAAAATAATGGAGCAAAAATTCAATTACAATCTTCTTTTTTTATTATTAGTTTTTCTTTGTTTTGAATTTTTTTTTTAGAATATTTTTTTCAGTTTCATCCCTTTCCATTTGATTTTTTATATATATCAGATATGGTACTCATTCTCTAGATTGTTATTTTTTTATCCTTTTTTTTTGTTTTTTTTTAATTTTGTCCCTCAATATTTTATTTTATTTCTTTTTTTAGATTTAGTCTTTATTTTTTTAATTGCTCTTTTTTGTACTTTTCTTAATTTGTTTGTTCTTGCAATTTTGTCTGTTAGCATTTTATTTCATTTGTTTTTCTTATTCAATTTTGGTTTTCATTCTTTTAATTATTATTTTTATCCTTTTTCTTCTTTTTGTTTTATTAAGTCCCTCATTATTTTCTTTCATTAGTTTTTATACCAGATTTAGTCCTCGTTGTTTTGATTACTATTTGTTTCTTTTAAAAAAAATTATGGTTAAGAATTTTGTTCAAGATTTTTTTTTTTATCTTCTGTATGATCATCTCGGTCTTATAACTAGAGTTGTTGATTTCAAATATTAACCCGATTTAACTTCAGTTTTTTGTAACTTTTTTTATTTTATCCTTTGGCATTAGGGTATTGGACCTTGAACTTTCTATTTTTTCTTCCTCTAGAATTATCCTGGATAGCGGGTTAGTCAAGTTAACCCGGGTTCACTCAGGTTATCATCATTTGAATATCTTTTTTTATGTTAAAAAAAAAATTGACCCATCATGCGGCATAGTGCGGGCAAACAAATCTAGTATAGTGCTATAATTTATAGTACTCTCATATATTTAGTTGAATAAAATTAAACCTAAACAATTGCAAATGATTTTTTTATAATAATCTTAAGGTTGTGATTATAAACATAGTTTATTATTACTAAATTAGTTGCCAAGTTGAGTATGTATAATGCTGTTGCTCTAGAACTTTGCCCTTTCAAACAATGGTGGCTGTTGACCAGACAAAAGTCACTATAAAAATACCCAGAGAGAATATAGAAGTTGTTGTTTTCAATGTCCTACAGGCATTTGTATAGGATGGATGGTCCTCGGCAAGTCAGGAGCACTACGATCAAAAGTTTGTAGGGATGCCTTGAGATGGAAATTCTATAGCATATGTTAATTCCATTGGAATCATCCCTCGCCTAGGAAGTAGTGACCATTTAAATGGATGAAAACAATAACTTATCAACATTTATACAAAATGCCAAGTTAGGGGAGAACAACTTTCAAAAGGGTTTCGTTCGACCAATATCACATGATAGAAATATCAGATAAAATAATTATAAAGAAAAAATAAAAAAAAACGTGTTTGGAAACATTGAGTTTTAGAGTGAGTTTTTGTTATTCAAAAGTATAAAAGATAGAGAAGACACATGTTTATTTCTACTGCCTAACCAAACGCTACTTAGAAATTTTATTGTCAATTTAAATGACTAAGTATAGTAAATATCCTCCTTTTTATTAGAGTATATTTTATCATTTTTCAAATTTACTAAAAATAAGACTATAGTTTGAGTTAAGAAGTGAGATGAAAAATTATTCACCACTCTTACCATTTTACAATAATTCCACCAACACGCACTACAAAAAGCTAAATACAAACGAACACATCGGTGAAATATTTTTGTTAGTAGATTGCGGTGAGTTTTTTTTATTGAATATATCCTCGTAATATCCTTTGGTAAACACCACAACCCTCCCATATTATTACAAATCAACCTCCCATTATAAATTTAGTCATCCCAACAATCAGTTTGTCAACATCTATGTTCTTATTTAAATTTTATTGAGAATTTTTCACTTAAGTAAGCAAAACTATCCATTTTTTATTTGAACTCAATTTTAAAATGTTAATTTTTATTGCATATTTTTGTAGTGTATATATATATATATATGTTTACTTGTTTTGTAGCTTTTTCCCATAGAATTTTGTTGTGTGAATGTATGATTTGTACATATTAGGGTTTGTTTGAGATTTTGTAAGATTGTATTTGTTTGTAAATTGATGAAATCTAATTTGAATTTGTGACTTAGATGTTTATGATGAAATAAATAATGGTTTATTTAATGGATCCATTTTATTTTTTTTATTTTATGAGTCGTTAAGTGCCAACCAATAACATGCACTTGAGACACAGGCATTCACTCACAACGCGGGCTCGTCGAGTTTGATGTCGCCACATCAAGGGGACCGGGTCCTTTTATAGCAGGACTCATTTACTAGGAAGTATCAGGCTCAATGGAAGAATAATCTTTCAATGTATGTTTGTTTTCCCTTCACATCAACATGTTAGTAATTTTTGAAAAAATAATTTCAATTAACAAATGTAATTTCAATTTTACAAATATTGAGGCTAACAAAACCATAACATCGATGATGAAAATTCTATTGTTTAAATGGAGTCAAGTTTTCAAATATCCTGAATGAAAATTGATGATTAATACATGTTTTGAAAGATTTAAAATTAGATTAGATTAAATTTTAAATCGAGAAATTACTGGATTAACCTCTAAGTCATGTCGGGTTTTTGATAACAACCATTAATTATTAAATGATGTATTAAAGCATTTACGTAAGGGGAAAACCCACCACCCACTTTATTGGCACTTCTTCATAACCTCTATTAAGGGAATCTGCTCTTCAGTGTCTCCATCAACCTCTATGACTAAAATGAGAGGTGGCTTTGTGCCTTACAACCCTAATAATAAACAACAATTTGTCATTTTTATTTGCCTTGGTCATCTTTTCTTGTGACTAAAGGATTCCTTGATAGTGGATATCCTTACAATCAGAAAAGCTACTTTGATGGTTTTTCTTGATGATGATGAACCCCCAAATGATCAAATCAAACAAGATCAACTGCTCTTTGCTTTAATTCTTTTCTATGGTCGGTCTGGATATCCTAACTGCGTGCGTGCACATCCCTCAATTGCTATAGATAGCCATCCATGCTAAAGCAAATTCCCTTTGGCAAGGTCCATACAAAAACACCGGCCTCTTTCTTGAAACCTACCTACGCCCTCTCCCTTCCCTTCTTTAGCATTTGACAACGACTCCTAAAAAGGTAAACAATGAAGCAAATGTCATCTTCTTCCTCTCCCAGAGAGGAAAAGGAGATTCCTTTCATGTCCCACACCCTTTTGCCTTTCAAATATTCCCTCCTTCGGCACACATAAATGCCGCCTATTGATTCTTCATTCTTACTCTCGACCCTCTCTCCATCTCATACAAAGCTTATCTCTTGGTTTCTCCATTCATGCCTAATGTTTCCAGAGTTAGAGGTACTCCTGATCCACACAGAACATGCATGAGCATCTAGCATCTAAGCTTTGATATATGCCATCTTCTTGTCTGACCGTTCGGTTTTCTTCTCTTGTCGTGTGCAGAAACCTCGAGTCACAGAGATACAAGTCCGAATGGACTGTAATGGGTGTGTGCAGAAGATCAAGAAGGCATTGCATGGCATCAATGGTAAGCAACCAGTATGTGACTTGATAAATCCTCCAATCTAGTTTCTTCCACTTTCAGATTATCATCTAGGCTTTCACTTTCAACCTCCTTGTATCTAATTTCGTTCTCGTTTTCCTCAGGTATATATGATCTCTACATTGACTTCCCACAGCAGAAGCTGACAGTCATTGGGTGGGCAGATCCCGAAAAAATTATCAAGGCGATTAGGAAAACTAGGAAAATTGCCACCATATGTTCCCATTCTGAACCATCAGATCCTGCTGCTCAGACAACAGAAAAACCACCCGAACAAGCACCTGAAGGTGGGGCACCGCCACCACCGGTCTCCGACCAGGCAAATCCTCCCACAGCAGAAGCTCCACCTGCTGAAACAGCAGCTTCAACAGCAGAGCCTCCAAAAGATCCACCACAACCTGAGAACCCGCCACCACCTGGGGAGAATCCATCACCTGTTGCTGAAGAAACCAACGCAAATCAGCCACAAAGGCCCCCTGGACCCAAAGATTCAGGAGAGGTTCATGTTATATACCATCACCCACCTGACTATGGCTACAGATATGCTTATGGTCATAACTATGGCGGTAACTGGAACAGACACCCTATTAGCCAAGGAGTCCCACAAGCGGCGCCAAAGCCCATCTACGTGACTCACAGCTACAACACATACAGGCCATCACCGAATGTCACTGAATATGAATATCTCCGACCACCACCACCACATCACACAATTTACAGTAGGATGGACCACTACAATGAGGATTATCATGACAACAGTCGCAGTAATAATGGAAACATTACATCTATGTTTAGCGATGAGAATCCAAATGCTTGCCGAATAATGTGAGGAGGCTCATATGAAAAATAATAGAATCCAATGGCACCAATCATCTTCTAATATGCATGTGAACACGTTTTGAGAGGAGAATGAGATTCCAAGCTTGTATTGTGCGGGAAGAATTTATTCTGCGTTCCACTTCTAAGCTCTAAGAGGAAAAACATACCTTGTGCTATTCACTTCCTTTAGAACAAACCTGCTAAGAATTAATTATATATTCTACGACTGTGCTCTCGGCCTTCCATTTTAAAAACAGTATTCCACCAGTAGTTTCAATTCCCGTAGCTTGCACAACCTCTGCATCTGCATAGGGACACTAGAAAGTTGAAAATATGCTTCCAAATGCCTTCCCCGTCAACCAAAAAGAAAACGTGCCTGCTTCTCTACACGCATCTCAATATATTCCACTTCTAATTCTATACACCATGTCCAACCATGACATTGATGGAAAGATGATTCTTCTACTAATAAACCAAAAGAATTGGGGAAATTGATGATTATGTTGTTTTTAACAATACAACTGAAAGATCAATGATCAAAATTGACATTTCACTCGTTAGTTGTTCCATGGATGCAGAAATGTATAGTTCCATCCCTCAATTTTCACTTTTCTCATATTCAATCGCTCTTCTTTACGCCTTTTACAATTCAATTTGTAAGTTCATTTTTCTTTAGTTTCGTTCCTGGATGTCCAGAGAAGAGGGAGAAAATCAACAGAAAAGAAAAAAAAAAAAGAGAGAGAGAAAGCTATCGAATGACAAAACTTCAGTCACCAATTAATAACTAAAATTTTAATATTTTTAATTAAAAATAACTCGATAGAAGTGGTTTTTATCTTCAATGATGTTCGACAAGATAGATCAAGCCTTGAAAAGATGTTATTTTGGTTTGATTTTGAATTTTTTATATAGTTAAAATGTGTTTTGAAGTTAACAACGGGATTTCAAAGTTCCATAATGTTTTTGGATTAAAACAATGTTGAAATTCAAGTTTTTAGGGTCCATAAACTTGGACCTGATTTTCCAACTACCATAGCTAGCTTTGAAGGTCAGAAAATATTTTAGATAAACAATGAGTTGTTCATAATATTTTAATTTTAAGTATATATTAATTTAAATATTTTAGGTGGATATAATGAGTTGTCTGATTTTTCAAACGACTTCTGACTTGAATGATGAGTTGTCTTTTTTATAATATGATTACCTTTAAAAAAATTCATTCAAATGATATTTAAATAATTGTTCGATTGTAGTTTTTTATGATAATATTAACTTTTACTTTTTAAAATAATTATATATTAACCTACTATGTTTAATTCTTTCTAAAACTCCGCTCATGAACAGCAAATAAAATATATTTTATTATAGATTTAAAAACAATAAAAAAAAGATGATTTTTTGTAAAAGATAAAACACTAAGAAAAGAGGATTAGAGATACATTTTTTTCACTTCTTATTTCAAACCAATAGAATTTTTTTCTAATTTCTAATTTTAATTACCTTTATTTTTTATTTAAGAAACCATAATTTTTTAATAGAAAAGGAAGAAAGTTTTGACTAAAAAAATATATTTTCCCCTTAATTTAAATCATCATCTCTCTTGCTAATATCTATTTTTATTGTCACAAAATTAAATAAAAAATATTAAAAAATTACCCCTATCATTAGGTTAAATACGGATCTATACGCATTGATTGGAACTGGCTTCGTTAGGGGGGCTCGCATAATTTGTTACGTCAGCTTAAAAGGGATAAGTTCCTTTGACGTCAAGAAAACTCCATGGAGTTCATAATACTCACATAAACATTTATCTTTTGCTTGAAATCTATAATAATGGAAAACATATACACAACACGGGAGCCTTCTTCTTTGGTGTTGCAACTTAGCTTGAAATCTTAGCACAGGTAACCCTAAGTAGTCAACTCTAGGATGGTTAGTACTTCAGTTCCAGAACTTTCTGCTTGATGCAGTAATCAGCTACTGTCCATGATTTGGATCAGAAGCTCGAACCACAAAAATGATCTTTTTTTTCTATTGATTTCCTAGACAAACGAAAATCAGTAATATGAAACAAGAGTGGTATATTCATTGTTATAGACTACGTAATTCCTGGCTACTGGTATTCTCAGGGCCATGGAAAAGTCGCTAATTCACAAAAACATTCTTATCAAACACAAGTAAGCCTAAAACGTTCGTGCATAGCTTTTTCGTCAGCTAAAATCACCTCTGCAATATAGATCAACTGCACTCTTCTACAATGCAGAGAGATGTCAGCATGTTCAGCCACAGATGCAAACAAGATGCAGATATAAAACTCATGAAGAACTAACAGAGATGAAACCTCAACTAATTGGCTATCAGGTTATGCGGTAGTATCAGGAAAGGGGGCCTAGCAGTCATTGCCTGTTTACATGTTACAACAAGTATAATACATTCACATTTGAAAAAACTTGTGGGCTGTTAATGGAAGAAAAAAAAAACAAGTTAATTAGAAACGTAACACCTAGGCTTAACATGATCATTTCTAAACAAAAACATAGAGCGAAAACAAGATAAGAGGAATAAGCAGGTACAGAAGGAAACAAGTATTGCTGTACTCTATAAAGGTTGAAGATCAATTTCGGATATGCACCAAAAAAATCGGTGGATAGGCTGAACCAAAATGATAGAAGCCCACGCCAAAAGATGCCTCTCCGGGTAACAAGCCGCTATCCTCACTGGGAAACCTTCATGATAACAAATTTAGGGGTAAATGTCAAAACGAACAAATCTCCACCAACAATTTTGAGAACTAAAAATCTTACAATATTTTATGATCAACCGGGAAGTTCAAACAAATTGTGAAAACTCCATTTGGGAATTTTTTAAACATGAACATACATATAACTAGCTGTGCTTCTTCCAAAAGAAATGTAAATTCTCATCCGGAATAATGCAACCATACCATTGTGCAGTTCTATATTAGCATCACCATCCAATTGGTCAACTTCTAATCACTCAAAGATTGGCCATAGGTAGACAAATAAAATTTTCTGTCAAGAATGATTACCTGGTATGGTGATTGCAGCTAGCTGTCATCATCACTACTTAACTGGGATTCATCATCTTCTTCCCCATAAAGATGTTCGTCGACATCATCATCATCCTCGTTATCATCCATTTGGTCATTATGCAATGAGATAGGGTTTTTGCTCAGTGCAACCTTGTCAATCTGTTAAGAGAACACAGACAACAAATTAAATATCAACAGACCTTATTAAAACCATCAAAGTAATGCAACAAAGAGAAGTTTGGAACCTGTGCTGTTACAAGCTGCAAACGGCCTGCTAATTGCAACAAAGGTTGAACAGCCACAGCCCTTGATTTGGTGATCTGAGAGAATAGAACATAATTTGAGTCCGCCAGGCAAATAATATGACACTAAGGTCTGGTGCAACAGCATTATAATCCAACGCCTTTTCTAATAGTCTCTATGAACTGGGACCTTTGAAAGAAGAAAAATGGGATAAAGGGATGTGATTGGAGATGAAAGCCGCCTTATTTCTAGATGCTTAAAATGGACAAATTGCATGTGATGGACCTGTATGGAAGGAAGAGCTCTTTTCCCTTCTCTCTACATAGAGATGTTGGAAGTACCCATCTCTTCCTCGTCCCTCTTTTGCCCTGTGCTCGTGTCCTTCCAACCAACCATATCATGGGAGAATAACCACAGATGGCAAAGTAATGCCCCCCCAGATGACAACAAAGCTCAGTCACTCGACATAGCATCACCAAAATGTTTATTACAAGGCCCCTGCAAATAAGATCAGCTTTGGAGTTGGCCTGGTCTACATGTTACAATGGCCAAAGTTGGTCTAGACCACAGAAACAAAGAGGCTGTCTCTGACCAATTTGCTACATTACTAGTAACCTCAGCCTATCACAACCTATTTTGGCTTGACATCTTTCATCTTAGAAGTTAGAGCCACTAACAGAACAAGTCATGTTGTACAAGAATTTGAATACAAATGTTAATTACAATCTATAAGTCCAAGCATCTATAAACAAAAGTAAAGCTAACAAGTTATAATAGTGTATATAATTTTAAGCAGTAAAGTTTTACCATGAATATGAAACATAGGGAAAGAGATAAGGGGTTAACAGCCGCAACAAGATCACTTCAAGTTATGACACAGCTAAGATAAAAGCATGAAAAGAGAAACAAATGATATGCCTACACGTTCACATTATTATACCTTTAATAAGGAATTAAGCATCTGGGACTCCGGTTTTTCTTGAGCCACAATATATTGACCATGATTGACCAATATACAGTATATCCATGGTAAAACACACTTTCCACTATTTGACCTGTTGAAGACAACCACAGTTTTGAAATTCCTCCATAATTAGTGAATAGATACATGATGGCTTCCTAGAATAAAAGTCCTTCATAAATATCATAAGATGTAACAAGATCAATGAACATATTCTTCTTGGCAGAACCTTATGTTCTACATAGAATTATCTGTTGTCTTTTAAAGAAGTCTACAATAAGAATAAATTAGAAGTTGAGAGTCAACACAATTATAGAAAAGTAAGAGCAAACCTAGATTGCCACTTAGCCACCAAGACTTCCAGTAACTTGTATGCATTGCTAGGTTCCATAGACAAAACTGTTGCCCTCATCTGATAAAAGAAAATTATCAGCTACTATTAGAAATGAAGAATATACATGAAGGAAAACAAGAACATAATTTGGATGGGGGAAAAAAAAACCAAAACTGCCTTTAGATGAAGAACAAACCTTCTTTAGCGGGATATTGTCTTCAAGGTTAATACCCTTAAGTGTTGCAGAATCAAGAGTGGGGCTCAATATACCATCATCTTTACTACCAAGTATGTTCAATAATCTCAACTGCTTCTCCATGCTAGTTGTTACAGCATCAACCTCTACCATGACATCTGTAGAAACCAGCATAATAAACAGATAAGAGCGAGCAGAAGAATTGACAAAACAACTCACATTAAACCAGAACTTCACAGTAGTAACTCTGAAGCAAAAGTATGACTTCACATTACTTATGCCAGCATGGCTATAGAACAATTTCAATATAATGTCGATTTACCCATTACATATTACAGAACTATATTGTTATTGAGCACACGCATTTTCATATTGAAAAGCAAAATCATTGCACAAAACTTGCGACACTTTTCAAAACAGTTCTTGGGTTCTTGAGGATAGACCTTTCTGTTCCTTTCTCTCAAATCATTTCTATTTGTATATTATTTTCCTTGCTATCAGTTGCTCATTATTTTCATTTTCTCTCACTTTACAATTTGCATTCCATTTCATCTACTTCTTTCCTCTTTCTCAAGATATATTATATTAAGTTACAGCTATCCATTACTCAGTTGCAACAGTATCCTCATTGACTCATGTGATAAAGAATACGCATATTGTAGATAAATGCTTAATGAAATGAAGTAAAAGAATCATATGATGCAAGTTAAGAAAAAGGGTGAAATCATAAGATCCCCCATATTCAAGCATCCAGACACAGAAGTTATCAAAAGAAAAAATAAAGGTTAAACCAAGCAACCATTACTGTCCCAAAAAAGTGATCTGATGTATTCAACAATTAAAAAAAAAACCTACCCGGAATAGAGAGATGAACCAACATAGGTGCATTCATATACATAATGGGAATTTTCTGGAAAATAATAGATGTACCTTTGCTCTCAGCAGATTCTTCCATGACCTCATCATGGTCAACGATATTCATATTTCTCATCTTCTTCTCATGAAGATCATAAACTTTTGGGAGAGGAAGCAAGGCATCTTCCACATTGGCACGGTCTAATGCAGTAACTGTTGAATTCAAAGAAAAGTAATTAGCAACCATGCAAGAGCAACAATCCACATAAAAATGACATTAGAATTAAAAACTATCAGAAGAGGAATCTATAACATCAAGCAAGAGCTAGCATAATGAAGAGAACATGTTAGGAAACAGCTGAAGAAGCAGATTTTCAAAGGATGCAAAAAACATCAACTGTCTAAGCAAACCATAACTACTGAAATCAACAAAATATAAAACTAAGAACATTTTGACAGAAGGCTCCACCACAAGGGTTTGCCTCATCAGTCAACATGGCAAGCAAGGGCTGTAAAGGATATAGAAAATGGTCTAAGCACACAGTCAGACAAGGCAAAAGGAAATCATTGTTCAATCAAATCTATCAAAGAAGTCAAAAACTAATTTTTAGAATTCTTTTGTCCAGAGTTCGTGTCAGTATCAGAAGAGTTTGTCTACAGAGAGATGTCCAAGATAGCGTGTGGAAACCAATAACTCTCACAATATATTTCGACTTATCCAAAAATATAAATAGTTATAGTCAAGAGTTACCTCGATTTTGTAAGTCTCTGGCTTTCTTAGTGTTGCTGAGAGACTGACTCAGTGGTAGCAGAACTCCATCCTGAGAGCTATTTAGCTTAATGTCTGTCCCAGGATGCATTAATATTTTCTGAAATGAAGGCTTTACAAGCAAACCATAGGCAATAAACACATTTGCAGCTGTAGGTTTGGCAGTGCCTTGTAATTTTGCAGCCAGTACTGTTGGTAATGCACCCTTGTGATTTTTGGGAAATTCTTCATAAGATAGTAAGACTTTAGTGGGTTTGGAATTGCGTAATTCCTCAACATTTTTTCCACACCACGTGTAACAAACACCAGTTTCTGAAATGGCCAAAACATACAGGCCTGCATCATCAACTCCCTCATTTTCAAAGCACTTGCAATCAATGAATACAGCAGGGTGCTCCATTGCAAGAACACAGCTTGCTGATTGCCGTTTGCCACCATCTATTCTCCACAGTGCAACATATCTTTCACCAACAGCAGAAGAGAGGATGTATTTTCCATCATCAGTAAAGACCATGGAGCGAACAGCTCCCTGTCAATATTGAGAGAGACTGATTTAGCTGAACATAGAAAGCCAAGGAAGATAACTGAATGGAAATGAAATATAGTGCCAGAAATATATCTTCTGCATAGAAACATAGTACAAAAGGAATATGGAAGCACTCACAGGATGACCAGAGAACTTCTGCATCTTTTTGTGGTCAGAGCAATTGAAAATCTTCAATTGTGCAGCTGCTGTTGCTAATATCTTCCCATCTGACATTCAGAGTGTGAATCCCAGCAAAAGTATGAGAAAGCAGTAAATATTGCATATTCACAAAGCATTCACTTCCAACACACTCTAAAGAGAGTATCTTTCATTGATTATTAGCAACCCAAAAAATACAAAATGCCCAGAGTGTAGTTAAATTGAATCATTCACAACTAATTTCCCAAAATACATCTTGGCATAAATTTTCCAGATTCTACACTTCATAAAAATAACTAATTAGCAAGTGAAAAAAATTACAGAGAAAATATTTGGTTTCCCTACAACCATAAAGCAAGAGTAACACAAATGGAGTGAATGATCAATACCAGATGAAACAGACATGCAGGATATCGCCTTTGTAGAAGCTCTAAACTTCCCCAGAGTATTTCCTGTTTGTGGATCAGTTTTGCAAATCATTCCATCAGCACCTGAAGTGTAAATGCACGAATCACGTGTAGAAAATGAAACAGCACTGACACCCCTGCACATCAGAGAAAGAAAACTATTAAATCTAAAGTTACAAGTCAACTTTTACTGTTCTTTTTCTATTTTTGGCAATTCTGAAAACTGATGCTTACAAAAACCTAGGAACAGTGTGGTTCCAATTCACAAATGATAAAAGGCATGACAACGTAATAATTATTCAGCAAGGAACTCACCCAGGATGGCAATCGCTAACACTCCACTTCAACTGACCAGCAGACACATCAAGTGCCAAAACATCACCACTACCCGTTCCTAACACTAACAATGAACTTCCTAGCTTCCTTTTCTTCTGCAAGCACTCATGGTTTTGAGCAGAGTTATTTCAGATAGTAGGAAGCAAAGATCAAACATTTAGCAGCACAATTACAAAGCAACTTTTATATTTAACCTTCTTATCCAAAGACAACCACTTCATGCATTTATAATCAACCGAAAGGTGTCCTCTTTCAGGTTTAGCATAAAAATCTCCTTCACTTGATGTTATGTCTGCAAACTCAGTTTGCACCTGGCCCTTTAATGTATCCCAGATCTGAAAGGAAAAGGAAAGATTAGTAGTTCCTACATGAAAAGAAGAATAAAAACCTCCTTTATCAGACAAAGGATATTATCACACAAATAGCACTAAGCTGGCCAAAAATTCAATAACGAAGCATTGTCGGAAAACATATTCTACAATCAATCTCAATTTTCAAAAGCCCTAGCATTTTCAGAATTCAAAAATAAGGGAATCGAGTACCTTTATTCGACCATCTCCCGAGCTGATTGCTAAGTAGTCCAATGAAGGACTAAATGCTGTCAAGAGGTCTCTGATATTCAAGGACACCATACTCCTGCGAAAAATTTAAAGTGACAAGCGACACTAATAACCTTTTCATTCTCATAACTCATAGCTTACATAGTTAGCAACCATTCAACATAAACCAACATACCCACCACAGACTTTTATGAGAATCATTGTAAATCCCTCTTAAAACTCATTTACCCAATACCAACTTCCAATCATGAATGTAAAGAAAGATTAAAACTTTTTTTGACATATGGGATTATGAGTTAAAAATTTGAAGTTTAGAATGGTTTATTTTACACTGTGTTTTTAAGAACACAAAAGAAGAGGAGTGGAAGCAGAGGCTTACCTGAAACGGTGGTGGCGGAGAGAGGAAGGTGGAGAGGTGGCGGTCACTGGGGTTTTAGGGGTTTTAGAGTTTCCTTACTCTCTCTGTCTCTCTCTCGCTCTTTCTCTCTCTCTCTCGTGGTTCTTGTTTAGGTTTTTGTTTTGTGCTTTTGTAATAACAAAAAACACTTAATTGGGCCTGGGCGTTTTGGAGGGCTATCTTATTATGGGCTTGGAAACCAGTTTTACACTCTATCTCACAAAAATATTATTATTGTTATTGTTATTATTATTATGATTATTATTATTATTTGGTTTAAATGTTTTAGGGTATTTTAAAAAACAAAATCAACCCTGGATTACCTAGTTCGAGAAATTATTAGAAGTTGTTCGGAAAAATAATGCTACTTTAATTTTTAAAAAAAATTAGAGTTGGAAAAAAAACTAAAATTATTTATTCAAATGTAATATTTTTTTTATTTATAAAATTATAAGACTAGTTTTTTAGTTTTATAATTTTTTACTGAATTTGAAAAATATATTTAGAGGTTTTTCATAATTTTTCAATACAAGTTTTTCACTATTTTTCAAACAAAAAAAAACACGAACAATATAATTTATATGTATACACACAAGCATTTTTTAGCAAGGTAAAAGATTAAAATTAATTTTTTATATTTTTATATTTAGTTGGTGTCATATATTTAATCTTTACCATAAATATAATATAAATATTTTTTTAGTTAACAATATAGCATTTTCATGATAATTTTTAATTTGAATAAAATAAAATTAATATTAAGATGAATATAATGATTTGTGTTTTTTCAAGAAAAATAATTATAATTTTGATGTATTTATTTGAATAAATCTGTCATCATTTTAAACAACTGAACATATTTTTTAATTCCTCGCTAGAAAAATAAAACTAAAAATAGTTTTTTTTATAACCAACAAAGCAAAACTAAAAATTAAAAATAAAAATTAAAAATAGGTTTTTTTTTTTTTTGTTAACCAACACAGCTTTAGATACTATAGCGTTTGGTTACCTTCTCGAAATATAAAATATAAAGATGGTGAGAATAAAGAGAAATGTTTTCTTATACTTTTTTTATTTTGAAAGTGTCAATTATAAAACTATATAGATTTATTTTATATTTTCATTTGTTTTTTTTTCTTTTTTTATCTTGAAATACAAACCAAATACTAAAAAAAAATCCATAGATAGTCATTATAGTGGATCCTATTTTCATGCAAGTGGAAGAACAATATACCAAAATATATCTAATAAATTTCCATATCCTTCTGTGTTTAAATTTAAATAAAGTTATTTAAGTCTCTATTTACAAGAAAAGAAAATATTTCTCTTATCTTTTTCAAGACGCCAGATGATAAATTGGACTCTTCGTAAAACTTCTGAGGCGCACAGATTACATATTCATCGCTTATGCCTCTGGCAATCATCCTTTGAATGAATATTACACATAACCAGGGCTTAAATTTCACGATGCCATGAAATTAAGAAAACGGCGAAAGAGAAGGAAAAAGATTCTTATCTTGCTTGCCTTTCTCGAAAATGAGATATATTAGGAGAATAATACTATTGAATTCCAAGATTTCTTCGGAGCTTAGAGTTCAAGATTTTCTTTACAGTCGTAATCTTCGAGCTCGAGCACCCTGATATTCTTTCTATCTTTACTGCTGTATGCTCCCTTGGATTTTCTTGGCATTCCACATGTCAATGACAAGGTATGATGTGAGCCCATAAAAAAAGAAGTTTGATAGTTACAGTACTAGGCCGGCAAATAGGCTAGCATGGAGAAAGTTGCTTGAAACGCATTCCATTCATAGCATGAACGCAGTTCTATGGTAAATAGTCATAGCATCATGGAACTGTTTACCTTTACAATAATTCAAGAAGCAGACAAAGGTTGTCTGATGTAAGCCATCTGAACTGCAAGCTTGAGAAGAGACATGGATCCATATCCATTAAACCTAGAGATTTTACTGCAAAATATCGTCAACTATACATGCCACTTTTACTTCTGTCCTAAATCCATAAATGGTAATATTATATTCTGCTGATTCCATCCACGATGCTGGGCACTGCAGTTCTCCCGTGGAACTCTTGTTAGTTGTCATCATGAAGAATCTCTGGGTAAAACTTTAGCACTGTTGCATGCATTTAATTTATCTAGCTTGGATTAGCAGGATCTGGGGATAATATCCCGTCTCTGTGGATGAGAGATCAAGAATAGTGATCTGGGAATAATTCTCTGTCAACAACAACAAAGCTAAGCCACAGTTTCGGGCAATCTTACATTAATTTGTCCAAGCTACAGGATTGAAACACGCAAACATCAAAACCTGTGATCTTGTCATGATGGTTAGCACACGAATGTGCTTATGATTTACATAGGGCCAAATTTGATTGTAGAAGTGAAGTTAGAGATCTCATTTTCTTTCAATTAATGTCAAAATTCACCTGAATCAATCTCTTTCAGGCTCGGGTTCCTCTCCCTTCCTTCCTCCTTAATCTGTTGCGCACCGTAATGGTTGAACAAAACAAAAAGACAGCCACGTGATAAGGTGGATAGTTCTTGTACTTGAATAGAAAACACTTTGTTTTTTTATGGAATAATGCCCGTCAATCATGGCATGTTACATAATCTTAGCCAGAGATATGATTCAGTGACAACATCGCAATTGCATGGCTGTGTTTTTTTTTTTTTTTTCAATGTGTAGTCTCTTCTTTTTCCCAAATGACCATATTTTCTATTGATCAGTCACTGTGCAAGAATGGGACACGCCTGGTTGGGGCCTTTTGCTGCCATGGACTTTTGTCACTATTAGAAGAAGATGTGGATCAGCTGCCTTCCACTGCTGATTTTACTGTTCACCACCAGAACGGTTCCAACAGGGCATGTTTGCGTGTAGGGACATGCCTGCAATAGTCGATATCCCCCCTGCCCTTCAATATTTGAGTGTTTTCTTCCATGGAGAAGAAAAACGTTTCAATTTCGGGGTGGACTTTCATGGATAAGCCATGACACAACATCGGATGCTGCTACCAACATGATTTTGAGCCCTTTAACTCAGCATTGGATGCTTTAATCTCTCGGTATGATTTGCGAGAGTTGTAGACAACCTTGTTGCTTGCTAGGCTAGGAAATCTAGTGCTGACCTTAAAACACTGCAATCAATTAGTATGCTTGTTGGATTGCCATGTGGTTGCAAGGCAGGCACTTGCAGTTGTTATATTTATGGCAAAGATCCGAGGCCATGGTGAAAGCAGTCACATTGAACTTCTAGGTTAGGTGTCATGTCATTTTATGCCTCGCAGATGGCTATAATGATCACATGCCTGCATGGTTTAATCTTTGCTTAAAGTGTTAATTACTGCTACCCTTCAATATCGGCGGCTTAACCTTGCGATATCAACAAGCTTTTTCTTTACACAGCCTGTCAATCATTTTGAAGCTTGAGTAACTGTCATTTGGCTTGCAATTTTTGACATAGACAAGCCTACCAAAAGAAAATGTATATCATCATTATCAGATTAGATGTAATTCTGAAGCTCCCATGGAAGTATTACTATGCTTTTGCTTTTGTGATCTTGACTTGTGTGGCTTGTTGTCTTGGATCCATGACTTCTTAGCTGCTGTGTTCAAATGTGCGAGAGCCGAGACCTCCGATGGAAAGAAATTATTCAAGGGGAATACACAAATATTGCTCAAATGCCCCCACGTTCTTATTGACTAAGGTCCCGTTTAGCCAACAGCGTTTCGAACTGCGATTAGCTACAAAAATATATGTTTTTTATACACGGTTAACCGCGATTTGAAACGTGCTTGGCAGTGATGTCTCCTGTACTTTCATGGCTTTTCAGTGATCTGGGAGGTTGGAGAATTAGTTGCAGTATAAATTTTGTGGTTAAAACATGATAAGATTTGAAAGTTGGCTGCTGCGAATTATGATTTTATGAGTTCAGCTCGTATCTTAAGATAAATTTTTCATAGTATTCAAGTTTCTAAAGTTGTCATGTTTCTTTGTCCTTTATAAAGTGATTTCTGAAAATTACTTTTTAAATTTTGTCGTGATTATTAATCATTATAAGAAAATATTCTGAATTAATTTTATTTTCAGAAATTTTTTTTTTTTTTTTTAGAAAAACACTTTTTAAATGTCACAAAAAAACTCAAAAATATTTTATTATTTGTTGATTATATCAAATTTGGTCCTTAAATTATTTATTGTTATATATTTTATTTTGTGTTATTTTTTTCAATTTCATCCCTTGAAATTTAATTTTTATATCAACTTGGGTTTTCGTTCTTTTAATTGCTATTTGTTTTTTTTATTTATTTTTTTAATTAAATTTTTTTATCTATTAGATCCGGTTCACAATCTTTTGATTCTATTTATTCTATTTGAAGTAATTTATGAAACTATAATTATTTTTAATTTTTTTTTTTAATTTTTTTATTTGTCAAATTTGGTCTCTATTATTTTAATTATTGTTTAATTTTATGAGATAATTTTATTAAATTAGATTTGTTTTCAATTTCATCATCCTTCAA
>Ga0307515_10010505_pt1 | contig 17738 bp, 21 predicted proteins | sample 17_EM_MG_FD_194513 | JGI IMG/M metagenome (GOLD analysis project Ga0307515, IMG submission 194513) | Populus trichocarpa ectomycorrhiza microbial communities from riparian zone in the Pacific Northwest, United States - 17_EM | ecosystem: Host-associated > Plants > Roots > Unclassified | place... | reverse complement strand
GTGACCCAGGTCCGGGTAACGGCCATTCTATATAGTCAGCTCGCCACGAGACTTAGATCTCTAGCGATAATCTTACATATACACCTATTTACTATCACTCGAGTCCACGTTTGCAACCGTATACAATAATTACCATACGTATGCCTATAAGGCCGAACGCTGGCGTACGCGCCCTTACACCGGCATGTTGTAGTAGAAGATGAGATCTCCGAATCTTTCGACAATCTTCGGGTGTGCGTATCGAGACTGCGTTAATGTCTTCAAACACATATAAAGAATATTCACGTAGGTGAAATATATGAGAAATCTTGACTGTTGGTTTTTGATGGAATTCTTAATAATATTTTAAGGCATTCTTCACTGGTAATCTCTGACTGCAGATTGCTGCTAGAGCTTGGTTCTTTTCATTTGCAGGGACAATGTGAGTTCTTATATAACCGGATCCTCAGATCAAGCTCGACTTTGGATTTCTACCATGGCCTATAGTTTGCCTGATAGCTTTTCGCTGAGATCAACTTAAGTGACCCATTAATATTGCAACAAAATCTCTCAAGGTTAGCGTGTTCATGCATGAGTGGTTTCAAAGCATTACGCTCCCACTATGGGCCATCCGCATGACATGATATCAAAACCACTTCCATGACAACTCATAACTCCAACTTGGACATCTCACATCCCATTTGTTCAGTAGTTGGAACATATGACCACTCGTTGCCTTCTCAGTGCATATCACAATATATTGTTATAACTCTCACTATTAAATGCCTCGGCTTTAATTTGGCTATTTGGCATTGCGTCAGAGATTTAATCGGCCACCAACTGATACTCTGCAACAGTAGAGTATGACATGTCTACCTCGTATTTCTAATGAGTATGACGTTGCAATGCATACTGACTCAATTCAATCAGCAGGGTTGCTTTTGGCCTCTTATCTTCAGCCAATGTCATTGATCCCTCAGACACCGCATGCTTAGGTCTCAACCTTCCGTAGACCAGAGAGTGCCGCAAGTTTTCCTCACCGCTTAGCGTGTGAGCTTGCAGATCCCTCATTCTTGCATATTGTGTTATTGTCTGCTGCACACGTAATTCTGCGTAATCACAACTTAACTGTGTGTTGTCCTGCAAGGTATGGTATAGTCGGTGTGGCCAATTATTATACGCACTGCTGAAGGTTTTTCACTTCCCAGTAATGGCAAAATAATTGCATCATCAAACTTGATTTTGCTAGTGCAAACATGTTTGTCACTAATTGATCGACATGCGGCCCAAGTGTAATCCCACTAAAGATCACTTGGCTGACAACCATGATGTTGTTCCACAAGTAGGTGTTTTGCATGTCAATCACTTTGCAGTTATCACAAGTACTTGCTGCAATCCATTCATGTATCATTACCACTGCTAGCAGAGAACCGCTAACACTACCTCCCAATCTAGGACCGGTGACCCAACGGTAGCTCCATCAAAAGAAGTGAACAAAACAAAAGATCCCACTCAGATAGCAAAATGAAATAATACCAGTTTTAACATAAACAATCATTTTCGTTTCTTGCGCTTCCGCACCTTTAGTAATTTTTCTTTTTGCACCGCTGCGTCTTTCTTTCCTATGCTCTATTTCTGCACATACCTTTTATCTTTTTCCATATTTTCATTTTTCCTATAGTATTCTTCCAATAACTCTTCCGCATGTTCAGCAACATTCCCATACCTTTCCTAAATATTTTCTTCATGCAAATGGCCTTCCCACATAAGCTGATAGATATGTTTTGTATGGTCGTCATTCGAATGTCTGCTCTCAATTATACTTTCCATCTTCCATTCTGCATTGTTGGTTTCAATCTCTACCACCTCCTACTTTGGATTCTTTCCTCGATATCTTTCCCATAAACCAATATTCAAAGTCGGATGTATTTTCCAAGAGGTTAGTAACCTAAGCTTGCAGTTGCGGTCATTATGTCCTACCAAAGGTATTTCGAAAGGTCCCTACATCATATCTTCGAGTGTTCTGCATCTTCTCATTCAACCAATATTCTTTCCATTGAGCATTACTAACTCTCCTTTCTGAAACTTCTTGATAGATTTCCTCTTCTTATAATAGTAGCGGGCCATCGATTCTGGGACGTCCACTAATTGACCTTCGAGGTTTGTATGTATCGATGTCATATCATCACAGTATAATTCAGAGGCGGGATTCCTAAACTGAATCCCTGTTGGGCAATTGATCCTTGGTTCATGCCCGTAATTTGCATAGAAAGGAGATATCTTTGTCGAAGATTGTTGAGAATTATTATAGGCGAACATTGCCATAGGGAACATTTCCGCCCAGTCATTTGGCTCGAAATTGTAATAAGCTGTCAGGTATGCTTCTATAACTTGATTGATTGATTCAGTCTGGCCTTCTGTTTGCGGATGGAAAGCTGTACTGAGGGATCTCTTTATCCCTAAGTAAGTATAGAGGTCGGTAAAATACTGTCCCGTAAAAGCTCCATCCCTATCTGAAACCACGTCTTCTGGGATCCCGTGATACTTCCAAACGTTATTGCGATACCCTTTAGCCACTGATGGTGAATTCTTTTCATTGATAGGAATAAAATACGCCAACTTGGTAAACATATCAACTACCACCAATATCTTCGTGGCTCCTCCTCACACTGGCAAATCAGTAATAAGGTCTGTTGATATATGAGTCCACAGTGTACATCGTAGTTTCAAAGGATGTAAAAGTCCGTGCTTCGCATGTCTCAGTGACTTTGTTCTTTGACAGTTATTGCAGTTGTTGCAGTACTCTCTTATATCATCTTCCATCATTGGGCAGTAGAAATTCCTAGAAACCGACACCGTAGATGTGTCTCTTGCGAAATGTCCAGCTACTTTTGAATCGTGTTCCGATTTCTTTATTTACTTCCTCGAAACCTCTGGTGCATATAGCCTCCCAATCCAACAGAACATATCTTGCTTTATCGAATATTCCTTTGCAATATTTTCCTGTTTGTTCAAGGCTTTCCACAAGGAATGATAATCTTCAACCAACATCGCATCTTGCTTTAACACATCTTTCCCTGCTGAATCCAATAAGGCAACTTCCATAGCTCCTATCTCGATAATTTCAGAATCATCATCATCAATCTCCATTGCTCCGACTTCAAGCGACTGATCTGGTCCTAACCAACGTTTCTCAACAATTACAGTTGTACCTCCCACAACCGAGGTGTACGCCGGACACTATGAAAATATATCCGCTTTTTGATTGTGAGTTCCTTTTCGGTATACAGTAGTGAAGTTATACTCGTGTAATATTCCAGCCCTCATGGCTTGTCTTCGATTCAGCATGTCTTTTTCAGCAAAATTAGACAGGTTTTGGTAATCCGAACACACCATGGTTTTGAATTCTGATCCTTGTACGAAATGTCTCCATCTTTGTAGCTCATTCACTATTGCTACCATTTCCTTATCGAAGACATCGTAATTGAATTCTGCTGATGATACCTTTCCAGATAGAAACCCGCAATGATGAATTTTTCCAACTTGAAACTTTTGGGATGATATTGCTCCCGAGGCAAAGTCTGATGCATCCATTTCGATTAAAGCCGGTCTATCCTGATTGAAATGTCGAGGTATTGGTGTCTTTCCGCTAGTGAATACAATCAGTCTCTTATACGATGCTGATTCTTGAGTTTCTCCGAATTTGAAATTGTTTCCATTTCCACATCAGCAAAAACAAAATTTGCTTCATTGAACTTAATCAGCTTATTGTAGCCACAAACCCCAAAAAATGAAATTGAGGTTTCCCTGACACATGGCATTGCTCTATTGATTCTGAATGTTCAAGGAGTCGTTGCAATGGTTTCATGAACCTCAGAAACCTCACCCTGGAAGGTGGAAATTAATCATTTCAAAGGGTATTATATTCCTTCCAGGTCACAAATTCACAATTGCAATTTCCGAACCACAGATTACTTGTATATGAGTTCTCATTAAACTAAAATCTACCTCTGACACTACAATCTAGGGTCCCACACAAACACCTACTAGGCTGCAATCTAAGGGGGGCAGCACTGGAGGGCAATATGGTGAAACAGCGGAGCTAGAAGGCAGAAAGCCCATTATCAACACTCTGCTGCACCTCTGGCGGCATTCAAAAGGAATTCGTAAGAAACAGTGGCTCTGGCTCGAGGAGTGTAGGAGCAGGGTGAGAAGGTATGATACGACCCAGCTGTGAGCATCCACACAATTGCGTGGATCTACGAAATCTCGGAAAGAGCGAGTGAGAGCAAAAGCACGGAAAGATAGAGTTTGTAATTCGTTGTATGGCCCAGTCAATCTCCATCATCCCTGTATCTGCGTACACCCGCCGTCGCTCAGTCCTCTGTTAAGTTGAGTGGTGGTGGTGGTGGGAAACGGATTTTCCTGCCGCAGCGAGGAGCAGGAGGAGGAGGAGAAGGAGTAGAGTTGCGAATCGAGAGTCTATATTGGACATACCCCAGCGTCTTTGCACCAAGTCAATGTACTCGACGAGCCGTATCTATGGCGCCTACTGGTGAGTCAATCAGAGTTGATCTGCAAAACATCGAAGGGGGTCAGCCCAGCAGGAGGAGGAAGAGGAGATGGAGGAGTAGAGCAGCGAATCGAGAGCCACTAATGGACGTACCGCAGCGTCCTTGCCTTGTCTTAATGTACTCGACGAGACGAATCGATTGAGCCTACCAGCAAGTCAATCAGAGTTGATCTGCAAAAGTTGGAAACAGGTCACACCTGGAGGGGGAGGCAGAGGGGGAGGAGTAGAGCAGCAAATGGTGAGCCAATAATGGACGTACCCCAGCGTCCTTGCACTGCAATGATGTACACGACCAGTCAAATCAATTGAGCCTACCAGAGAGTCAATCGGAGTTGATCTGCAAAAGATCGAAGGGGGTCAGCCCTGCAGGAGGAGAAGGAGGAGGAAGAGGAGTAATAGAGCAGCGAATTGAGAGTCAATAATGGACGTACCCCAGCATCCTTGCAAGGTCTTACTGTACTCGACGAGACGAATCGATTGAGCATGCCAGCGAGTCAATCAGAGCTGATCTGCAAAAGTTCGAAACGGGTCAGACCTGGAGGAGCAGGATGAGGAGGCGGAGGAAGAGGAGGAGGCAATGATTCCACCAGTCCAGCAATGGATCAGTCCGGACCGGAACCGTCCAGTCCAGTCCAGGTCCAGTCCAAGAAATTTTGGACGGGGATCGGACCAGTCACCTCTGTAATCTTCTGAGTCACTGAATAGCCTCATGAACGATTGCTCACTTGCTATCTACCACATACCATCCAAGACTAATCACTCGCTACTCGTCACTCACCACTCGCCACTCACCACTGGGTTAGGGTTGCAGAGGTTACTGTCTCACTTCTTTAGTTTTCGATCTACTTTGAAATTGATAAATATTATCCTGTTTGGACTGGTCCAGACCAAGCCCGTCCAGTCCAGGACTGGCAGTCTGGGGCCCGGTCCAGTCCGACCTTCCGGTGGGACCGGACCGGACCGAGCCCTACCCCCGACCGGGTCCGTCTGGACTGGTGGAATCATTGGGAGGAGGAGGAAGAGGACGAGGAAGATGAACAGCGAATCGAAAGTCAATCATGGACGTACCCCAGCGGCCTTGAACCAGCTCAATGTACTCGTCGAGCCGAATCGATTGAGCCTACCAGCGAGTCAATCAAAGTTGATCTGGACAAGTTCGATAGGGGTCTGCCCTGGAGACTGCAGAACCAGGAGAGCAGCGAATCGAGTCCTAATAATCGATGTATCCTAGCGTCCTTGCACCATCTTGATGTACTCGACGAGACAAATCAATTGAGCCTACCAGCGAGTCAATCAGAGTTGATCTCGGAAAGTTTGAAAGGGGTCTGCCCTGGAGACTGGTGAAGCAGTAGAGCAGCGAATCGAGAGCTAATAATTGATGTATCCTAGCATCCTTGCACCATCTTGATGTACTCGACTAGACAAATCAATTGAGCCTACCAGCGAGTCAATCAGAGTCGATCTGCAAAAGGTGGAGTAGAACAGCAAATCAAGTGCCAATAATGGAGGTACTCCTGTACCCTTGCACCGCCTTGATGTACTCGACAAGGCAAATCGATTGAGCCTATCAGTGAATCAATCACGGTTGATTTGTACAAGTTTGAACTCGAAGACAGTCAGCAGTAGAGAAGAAGGTCACGATAAGGCTTCATATTGCGAATTAGTACATTGTGAAGGCCTGTGTGATAGCGGTGATGCAAGTGAAGGATGGAGAAAGTAAAATAAGGCTTCAGGGGTCGAAATGGTTGTCAGGGTGATGGTGATGGTGATGGTGATGGTGATGGTGATGCTGATGGTGATGGTGATCAGGCTGCAAATACAGTTCAAGCAAATGAACTAAGGTTGCAGGGGTTCAAGGTTAGTAAGAATAATCTCTCAGTGCAAAATCAGCAATGTGCAATCGGCAGAGAAATTTCACATATCAAATGTTGCATTTGGTTATCACAACAATGTAATAAAGCTTCCAGAAACCTGATTCAAGAAAATGCCGTTGCCGCCAATTTCATAATCATGGGAAAGCTGGCTGATGTTGGTGCGTGGGGTCTGGTTTCAGAAACTAATTTCGCTTTTTGCTGATGCTTTGAAGAGATTTGTAATTGCCTCTACTATGTGAGCGTATCCTGGAACGAATCATCTGTAACAATTCCATAAACCCAGTAACTGTTGCGTTTTCTTCCAAATTTTTGGTTTTGGGCAATCCACTATTTCCTCAGCTTTTGCAGAATCCATCCTTATAGATTTTCGGTCCTCAATAAATTCCAGGAAGGAAACTGATTTCTGATCAAAAACGCATTTATCAATTTCAACATACAAATTATTATCCAATAGCATATCAAACCCCCATACGACTTGTTTATTGTATTTCTCTATCGATCATTATGTTGCTATTAGCATATCGTCCACATAGGCTACTACTACTAGCCCTTTATGCTCATCAATATCGACTTTTGTATTTATGACTAACTCAATTCCAACAACTGGTCTTAGTATTCCGTTAATCTCCCTCAGGAAAGTTGCTGGTGCATTCGTCAATCCAAAGGGCAGAACAATTTATTCGTATAATCCACACTTCGTATGGAAAGCTGTACACTTTCCATGTCCAAGAGCCATTTGTAATCAATGGCAACCCACCCTAAGGTCTATTTTCATGATGAAATCGGCTCCATTCATTCTACCCTGTAATTCTGACATAATTGGTAATGGCATTTTATCCATTTTTGTATGTTGATTAAGATGTTGGTAATCCACACACAGTCTTAACCCCTTTCCGTTAGGTTTTGGTACAAATAATATTGGATTACCCACTGAACTGGATGACGGCCTTATTTTTCCTTCTTGTATCATTTTATCCAAGTATGGGACCCGTAATTTTGCGTCTTCCTGAGATAATTGATAAATCGATCCCATCCTTAAGTTTTTCTCTGGGACCTTAAGTTCAACTCGATGGTCTTATCGTTTATTATTGGGTAACTGTTCAGATTACTTCGGGTCGACAAGCAACAGCCATGTATGATAATGCGATGCCAACTTTGATGCGATCGATGGATTGTTCGTAACCAAAGCCCCTATGTTGATAGGATCGGGCCTAAGAGCTACCCGTTTATCATAGGTAATTTCCTCATCTGGTCGGAATCACCCATGCCCGTAACATCCTGAAGAACAATTCGGAAAATACAAATGTCATGAAGTGATCCCTTGAGCTTGATGTTTCTAGAGATACCAAGCTGGAATTAACACATTGGAGTTTGAAGCAGTCTTCATGACTTCAAACCCATGGTCTTTATCGTCTAAGGTTCTGTGATTTCCAAAGGAAAGTCCTAAAGGTATTGTAAAGAGACCTTCTGTTGTTATCCTTCTACCTCTGACGTGCGGAGCTTTCCTTGGTATGATTCTTTGAACTACCGGGACTCCGAAAGCTTTCGCTGCTTCTGGAGACATAATGAAAGATCTGCTTCCAGGATCCTGCCTACATCAAATAGAAAAATACTTCCGAGCGAAATCGATAAAGAATTTATAGATTGGTCGTTTTCCTATTTTCGTAGGTGAAACTTTCTTCACTTTGCCAGTCTTTTTTGCACTATTGTAATAGACATAGTTTCACACGGGGTGGAGTGTTTTGTTGACTAGAGGAGATAGATCCTCCGTACCTTTGCATTTAGACATTGATATCCTTTCGACAATAACGTAACCACAACTGGTTGAAGGTAGGAGTAAAAGTAAGGTAAGATATGTATATTATAGTAGTATTGTATCTCCTTACTGGCTAGCAGTTTCGATCTTCCGATTATCCTCCGAGGAGAAAATTCTGGCAAAACACTGTCAATTTGTCCTAATTAATCTGACTCCCACCAATTCCCAGGTGCTTCATCAGCAAAATGTATTTTGGTCACTGGGAGCCTCTGGGAGTGTCTGAGAGTTGTCGGACCAGAATTCCAGGGTGGTCAAATCCCAGAGTATACTGGACCGATGCAGTGGCCTTCAGGTGCACATGGGAGCACCTGGGAGCGCCAACAACAAGCCTGGGAGCACCTAGGAGCGCAGGCCTCAAGCCTGGGAGCGCCGAACACAAGCCTAGGAGGGCCTACCAGACTGGGAGCACGTCGAATCACTGTAGAGCAGTCTGCAAAACACATCGTCTTGCTTGGGAACGCCACTGGTGCGACTGGAAATCATTGCTACTACTTATCATTCAACAATTTTTAAAACTCATGTATTCAGTTTGTATTCTTATATATCTATCTATGTGATTATATAGCTACCCATCTACACTCGGTATATCGGAACTGGCTGCAGGGGGTGCTTGAGAACAAATTGAGATGCGCCTGTAAATGACGATTGAGTGAGCTCAGAGGTACACTCCGAGGCCATGATCGAGCGAGTGTGGTGGTGGACTTGGACGCGGTAATCGAGCCTATTTGGAGAAACACTTGAAGGCCGTCAGCAAGTGAACCATGATATGCACTCCGTGATCGTGATCGAGCGACTTTGGAGATTCACTTTGAGGCCATGATCATCTGGACTTGGAGGCAGTGATTGGGCGAGTTTGGAGATGCACTTGGAGGATGTGATCGAGCCAGATTGGACGAGTACTTCCCAGCGATCGATTGATGCCGCACCGGGTGCTGAGACTCTATTCATCAGTTAGTTAACTCGCAAACATGGGAATGTGACAAGGTGACTTTACCGTTGAGCTCTCATGGAGAGCTGGCTGATGGCGGTCGATTGTATTGGGTGGCACACCGGAAGTAAAAGCTACATTCAGGGGTCAACTCGTAATTGTGACAATGAAGGGAAGACAAACAATCGTGGGTGGATGCTGTACTCGGTGTATGCTGTACTCAGTGTCAACTCATGATCATGGTATGGAGAGATAGAGAGGGATGACTTAACTTTGTGTTCTGCGATAATGATAGAGTTGTGGACGAGAAAGAGAAAGATGGGGGATCAAGATGAGAACGATGTGGAGGATACGAGCAAATATCAGAAATCTGGGGTACGTCTTGCCGGATTGGGTTGGAAAGACCTTGGATCGGTGTCATTACACGCCGGATCGGGACTTGTACCCGCCGTATCAGGGATAGTAAATAGATTCGCACATGATATTCTCTTAAGTTCCAGTTTCTCATTATGATTTCCCCCATCTCCTCTCATCTCCCTCTTTCTTGTCCTCAACTCAACCATCACCTAAGAACGGGAAGTAAAGTCATCCCTCTCTATCTCTCCATGCCATGATCAATAGTTAACACCGAGTACATCATACACCCGAGTACAGCATACACAGAGTACTGTATCCACTAAGTACTGCATACACTTGGGACTGCATACACCGCGTACTGCATCATCCCATGATCGACTGTCTCTCACTCCCAGCCAGTCTCTCATCTCTCGGCTGGGCATGTTGTACTCAATTCTTTACATTCCCACAATCATGAATTAACCAATCAATACAGTCTCAGCAGCCGTGGTGCCTCATGCCCAAACTACCACCTCCAAGTTCTCCTCCAATCTCGCTCGAGCATGGCCCCCAAGTGCATCTCCAAACTCGCTCGATCACAGCCTGCAAGTGTATCTCCAAACTCGCTCGATTATGGCGTCCGAGTGAATCTCCAAACTCGCACGATCACAGCTTCGAGGTTTATCACCAAACTCGCTCGATTACGGCGTCCAATTTTGCACGATCGCGGCCTCCAAGTGCATCTCTAATCTCGCTCGATCTCAGCTCCCAAGTGAATCTCCAAACTCGTTCGATTACGGGATCCAAGTTCGCACAATCACATCGTCCAGACTCGCAGGATCACGGCCTCGGAGTGCATCTCGAAGCTCACTAGATCACAGTGTCTTGCAACGGTGGAGCTTGAAGGCAAACAACCCATCATCGACACTCTGCCCACCTCACATGGCATCCGAACGGAATTCTCTCATGTGACCAAGTGGTTCTGGCTCAAGGAGCATAGGAAGAGGGTGAGAGGAGATGAAGTGATACCCAGCCAGGAACCACGCAAATTGCATGGATCTATGAACGCTTGGCAAGAGTGCGTGAGGAACCACACAAAGTGCGTGTATCTATGAAAGCTCGGCAAAGGTGCGTGAGACCAAGTGCTGGGAAAGAGTGCGTGAGACCAAGTGCTGGGAAAGATAGAGTGTGTATTTCGTATAATGCGATGATGTCTATCTACTCCGGAGTCTCCCCAAAATATACTCTCTGTTGCTGAGTCCATCTCTGTTATCCTTGTATCTCTGAATGTATATATATAGAGAGACTTGGATAATACATGCCATGTTATGAGGTAGCGAATCTTGTGACAGTAACAAAGACAAATATGATAGACAAAATGCCTTGTGGTTGTGGAACCCTAAGAACCACTACTGTGAAAATATGGCACCAAGTCGCCCGCTGAGCTTGCGCAGAGGTCTCAGCAGCTCCAGAAATTGTCCATCCAAATAGTCAAATCTCGTAGCATCAAGAATCCACCTACATAACTGTAGGTGCTTTCAGGAGCATCTGAGAATGCTCTTGCAGAGTCTGAGAGCACTTTGCAAAGCTCCAGGGAGGCCTGGGAACATCTGAAAGTACTGAGAAGTACTGCTGAGGGCTACCGGAGTGTCTGCGAGGTTTGCAGGTGGCTTCCGGACCGATTTACATTTTGCTGATTTTCCCAACTGTCTTCCAAAACACTTTCCAAGCTTCCTTCTGAAGTACTTTCCTCCGCACTACGTTTCTGTGCGGAAACCCTTTGCTCCCCACTGCAGCATTCTTCCGTGTATAAATCCTGCTGGACTTCTTCGAATTCATAATCTCCAATTTTCATCTTCGGATATTCCTGGGCTTTTGGGAATGATGCTGTTCCTTCGTCGAGTACAATTGGCCTGTAACAATCCATTGTTTCATGGCATCATTTTCTATCCGCGGGCCAAGCTCACCTCATATATTCCCTAGCAGTTCTCCTTCTCTCCGTCTCATTTTGAGGGATCCCTTCTGTTTGATTAGCGAACATTTGTACCTCTGAATTCGTTCCTTTAATGAAGAATGTCTTAAAGATTTCCCATTGTTCCGTTGATAGGTTTTCTCGTTCCTCTGATAAATCTTTTGGACCCTGAAAGGCCTTGACGACGTTTCTATCTTTTCCGAGGATTTGGGAGTTTTCTTGCCTAGATTCTTTTTGGTTTCCTCCAACTTGTCCGCAGTTCTTCCTGGCTTACATATGATCTCAATCATTTCCCGATCCATTTTTCTGGTATGATCCACAGTATGCATTTGCTATACTATCCTAGCTGGCAACCTATCCAGTATTAACTTTTCAAGAGCAGCTCCCATTAACTGAGCCTTATCATTATGCATCTGGATTTTGGTGAACATATCTTGGATGTCTCCCTCATATCGGATTTTTCCATCGAGGCATAAGCTTCATCTTGAGCTTCCTTATCCTCGAAAATTAATGTGATATCATTCTGGTATATTACCCCAGACCTCGGAAACTTTCTGTTCAATGCTTGTCGTTCCCACTGTTCATGCCAGGCAGCCACATATTTCTTGAGATGTCCTCCTACCCAATATATAGTTCTTCCCTTATCTTCGAATTTTTCTGGTTGATCGTTGATATGAGTTTGTACCATCACCCACCAACCTTCAAAATTATCTCCCGGTTTTCCTTCAAAAGCATGAGGTTCCTTTAACTTAACTGGTCTTACCTCAGGTTGTCTTTTTCTTCTGTGATGTTGCTCTGGTGGTGTTGGTCCGGGGGGTCCTGGAGAACTAGGTGGCCCCAGAGGATTAGGTGGTACATCTGGATCTTACAATTAATCGTCATCTCCACCATTACTACTACCATTTCCTCTCCTTAAATTTCCGTACCGATATCCTGCTTCTACTTCCGTATCTTCTGTGGATACAAAAGAACCATCATCCTTATCATTCAATATTTGTTGACATCAACTGGAATGTCTATTACTAGGTCCTGCTTGTACTGACCTAGGTTTATGGGGTGTACTTTCCGACATTGTGTAATTCTCCATATGGGTCATAAGTCCAGTACTGACTTCCTGGATTTTCACCAAGGTTTCATCCATAGCGTTCGTATGTTTAGCAAGTCGGTCTTTGATGGCAATGTTTCCCAAAATATTTGTATTCCTTCCAATGCTGTTTCCAACATATGCTGTCTTTTCGAGTGGGCCTCAGCTCCTTCCTCGCGAGTAACAATTGCCTATTAATGATTTAGCAATGTAGATCCATTGCATGTTTGCTTTGAAATCATATCCGCAATTTGTTTATAAATTGCTTGGAAGATGGAGCTTGCTCCCTGTACTATTATATTATCTTGAGTCTGTAAGATCGTAATACCGGTTCTCATTTCTTCACTAATTGCTTGTTGAAGGCCCACTTGTCCTCCAACTCTTGAGACTTCTCCTTCGATCTTGGCTTTCTCAGTTCGAATTCTGCCCTCCAGAATTTCCTGATCTTGACACACAGCGAGGAATTCATCTTCAATTATTGCTTGCTCTTCATAGCATGCTTGAACCACGGGCATCATTTGTTGAGTCATTTCTTCCAGGTTGCTTTGCACTTGATTGGCTTCATGCATTGAAACCTCTCCTATTCCGAGGTCAGCCTCTTCTGGTTCACCAGCTTCTTTCTCTAGCCTGAGTTGCTCCCTCACTGCTTCCAGCCTCCACTAGTATGCCTGACACCATGATGGAACTTGCTGAACCACTGGTGACTTGTTGGAGCTCATCTTCTCTACCCTCGATGACTTCAGAGCTACGGTCCGGCTCAACTAGGTAAGCCTGGGCCTCAGGGTGGCCATTTCGAATTCTAATAAATGGATGGTTCATTTGTACTGTCGAAACCTCCGTTTCGTATCTTAATGGCTTGTGATGTTCTTGGCAAGTCAAACACTCTCAATGTGCCATTGCGCAATGGTTTTGGCACATTCCCGTAACGCTATAAGAGTTCTGTCCTTCATCTTCCCATGTTGATACCGAAAGATAACTGCAGGAGTCGTTGTCGCGAAATCGACAGTGTTCTGCTTCGGAACTCCTGACTTGAGTTCGTATAATACACCGAATCCAATAACAGTTGAATCTGGTGCAATGATTAACGCAAGGAGTAATTCCATCCAACATGCAACATTATCGTTGTGCACAATGCTCACAATCGTTCATTTAGGTGGAGGCTTAACATATTATACTGTTATGGGGGTTCTTAAGTCCCAATAATCAATACAACAATCATTACAGACTAAGTTCAGCCACCTATCTAAATCCTCGTCTTATCCCAACACTCAACCTCTTGTCTAATGCCACTAGTAAGAGCTTACCAATCCCACTTGTCGGTCCAATGTTGCTCTTCGGAAAATTCTTCCAAGGGCAGTCACCCAGTGGTGTTGTACCTTTTGACCTTGTACCCGATACCTTCGATAACTGCTGAGTATAAAAGCATGTGGGAGATGTGGGTTACACCCCACTTGTTGTAGTAGAAGACGAGATCTCCGAATGTTTCAACAACCTTCTGGAGTGTGTATTCAGAATGTGTTAATGTCTTCAAACACATATAACGAATTTTCACGGAGGTGTAACATATGAAACATCTCGATGGTTGTTTTTGGATGGGATTCTTAATACTATGTTCAGGTGTTCTTCGCTGGTAATGTCTGACTGTGGATTGCTGCTAGAGCTGGGTTCTATTCTTCGTCGGGGACAATGTGAGTTCTTATATAGCTGGATCCTCAGGTCAAGCTCACCATTGGATTTCCGCCATGACACATAGTTTGCCTGATAGCTTATCACTGAGATCAATGTAAGTGACCCATTGATATTGCAACAAAATCCCTCAAGGTTATCGTGTTCATGCATGAGTGGTTTCAAAGCATTATGCTCCCACTATGGGCCATCCACATGACATGATATCAAAACCACTTCTATGACAACTCATAACTCCAACTTGGACATCTCACATTGCATTTGTTCAGTAGTTGGAACATCTGACCACTCGCTGCATTATCAGTGCTTATCGCAATATATTTTTATAGCTCTCACTATTGGATCCCTCGGCTTTAATTTGGCTATTCGGCATTGCGTCCGAGATTTTATTGGGCACCAACAAATACTCTGCAAAAGTAGTGTTGGACATGTCTACCTCGTATTTCCAATGAGTATGACGTTGCAATGCATACTGACTCAATTCAATGAGCAGGTTCGCTTCTGGCCTCTTAGCTTCAGCCAATGTCATCTATCCCTCAGACACTGCATGCTTAGGTCTCATCCTTTTGTAGACCAGGGAGTGCTGCAAGTCATCCTCACAGCTTAGTGTGTGAGCTTGCGGATCCCTCATTGTTGCATATTGTGTTATCGTCTGCTGCACACGTAATTCTGTGTAAGCGCAACTTAACCGTGTGTTGTCCCGCTAGATATGGTACAGTAGGTGTGGCTAATAATTATGCAGGCTGCTGAAGGTTTTTCACTTCCCAGTAATGGCGGCATAATTGCATCATCAAACTTGAAACTGCTAGTGCAAACATGTTTGTCACAAATTGATAGACATGCGGCCCAAGTGTAATCCCACTAATGATCACTTGGCTGACAACCATGATGTTGTTCCATAAGTAGGCGTATTGCATGTGAATCACTTTGCGGTTATCACAAGTACTTGCTGCAATCCATTCATGTATCATTACTGCTGCTAGGAGAAAACCCCTTACACCCAGACATGCAGCTACTAATAACACCCAGAGTACCAAAAAAGAACCTTCCAATCAGGCCAGTGTGACCATTAGCAACACAAATGTGAGTTGGAACTCCATTGGCCAGAGGAGGTTTTGAAATAAGTTGTGCAAAGCAGGTCAAAACAGACAATGCGACACCTATGAATATCGATGAATCAGATGTAGAGCTAGGGAGACTGGACAACGCACCAAGATTGGTATCCTCACCACCTAGCTTAATGCATTCCCGATACACTGGAGTTTCAACAATGGCATAACGAAGGGAGAAGAATAGGGGAAAAATGATACGGGAGGAAGCCAATGGAATGAGCAGAATCCCAGCAACAGAGATGGAACAGGGAGGTCCAGATGATCACGTGATCGAGTGACAGAACTCAAAAATATTATAACATGGAGAAACTAGGACAATGATGGGGGTGGAAGATGACCTGGAGGGAGAAGATGTGTAAGGCAGGAGGAATTGACTCCAACATCAGCACAATGTATTTTAGTCACTGGAACCATCCAGGAGTGTCTGAGAGGATGTGGAGTGTAAACTTAGATACGTCAAATTCAGGAGAGTATCAGACCCTAGGAGGGCATTCCTGCCGGCCTTCAGAGGAACTGGGAGCACCAATGACAAGCCTGGGAGCACCTGGGAGCGCCGGCAACAAACCTGTGAGCACCGGCGACATGTCTGGGAGCACCTCGAATCACAGTAGAACAGTCTTGGAAAAACAACATCTCCTTTGGGAACGCTGCTGGTGCGCCTGGAAAACATAGCTACTACTTATCGTTCAACGATTATTGAAACTCATGTATTCAGTTTGTATTCTCATCTATGTATCTATATAGCTACCCATCTACACATGGTGTATCTGGACTGGCTGCAGGCGGTGCTCGATAGCAATTCGAGGTGCGCCTGAGAATGAAGATCGAGTGAACTAAGAGATGCACTCCTAGGCTGTAATCGAGCGAGTTTGGAGATGCACTTGGAGGCAGTAATCGAGCGTATTTGGAGATAGACTTGGAGCCCGTGATCAGGTGAACTTAGAGATACACTACGAGATCGTGATCGAGCGAGTTTGGAGATACACTTGGAGGGCATGATCGTGCGAACTTGGAGCCCGTGATCGAGCGAGTTTGGAGGCCGTAATCGAGTGTATTTGGAGATACACTTGGAGGCCGTGATGGAGTGAACATAGAGATGCACTTCGAGATCGTGATCGAGCCAGTTTGGAGATACACTCGCAGGCCATGATCGCGCGAGTTTGGAGGCCGTAATCGTGCGAGTTTGGAGATGCACTTGGAGGCCATAATCGGGCGAGTTCGGGCGAGTACTTAGAGGCGGTCGATGGACGGGGCGCCGGGTGCTGAGACTCTATTCATCAGTTACTTAACTCGCAACCGTGGGAATGTGACAAGGTCACTTGACCCGTCAGCTCTCATGGAGAGCTGGCTGATGGCGGTCGATCGTGTAGGGAGGCCCGCCGGAAGCTGAAGCTACATCCAGGGATCAACTCTTAATCATGAGAATGAACGGAAGACAACCGGTCATGGGTGGATGCTGTAGTGGGTGTATGCTGTACTCGGTGTAAACTCATGATCATGACATGGAGAGATAGAGAGAGATGACTTAACTTTGTGTTCTGCAATGATGGTAGAGTTGTGGACGAGAAAGAGAGAGATGGGGATGATGATGAGCACAATGTGGAGGATACGAGCGGATATGAGAGATCAGGGGTGCAACTTTGCCTGATTGGGTTGGGAAGACCTCGTATCGGTGTAATTACACGCCTGATCGGGACTGGTACGTGCTGTATCGGGGATGGTCGATTGACTGGCACACAAAATCCTCTTAAGTCCCAGTTTCTCATGATGATTTCCACCATCACCTCTCTTCTCTCACTTTCTCGTCCTCAACTCTACCATCACCTAACAACACAAAGTTAAGTCATCGCTGTCTATCTCTCCATGCCATGATCAAGAGTTAACACCGAGTACAGCGTACACTGCATACTGCATCATCCCATGATCGACTGTCTCCCGCTCCCAGCCAGTCTCATTTCTCGGCAGACCATGTTGTACTCAATTCTCTACATTCCCACGATTCCGAGTTACCCAATGAATAGCGTCTCAGCTCCCGTTGCGCCTCCCTCCCAAACTACCGCCTCCAGATTGACCGCCTCCTAGTACTCCTCCAATCTCGCTCGATGACGGCCTCCAAGTGCACCTCCAAACACGCTCGATTATGGCCTCCAAACTCGCTCGATCACGGCCTCCATCAGCAAAATGTAATTCGGTCCGGAGGCCACACGCAATCCTCCCAGACACTCCGGGCGACCTCACCAGCGCTTCTAAGTACTTCCAGACGCTCCCAGACCCCCCTGGAGCTAAGCAAAGTGCTCTCAGACTCTGCAAGAGCATTCTCAGGTGCTCCATCTAGGATAGTCAAATTTCGGAGCTCCTGAGACCTCTGCGCAGATCTG
>Ga0307515_10010504_pt1 | contig 17738 bp, 24 predicted proteins | sample 17_EM_MG_FD_194513 | JGI IMG/M metagenome (GOLD analysis project Ga0307515, IMG submission 194513) | Populus trichocarpa ectomycorrhiza microbial communities from riparian zone in the Pacific Northwest, United States - 17_EM | ecosystem: Host-associated > Plants > Roots > Unclassified | place... | reverse complement strand
GAGGCTTGCCACTGTTGGAGGTGGAATCTATCTCCTTGCAGTCTCCAAGGAGAGTATCTTGTCGAAGTGCACCAGCTTGCTCCGTGCAGGTAGGACCTCCACGATCACGGACGTGAGCGTGGATTGGACGGCCGACATACCTCCTGGTCATGGTCCATCCTCCGAACCCCTAGTACAACAGAGCCCTCCGGAATTATCTATCCCAGAGGTGTACCCTTCCAGCCGTTCCCTTTACTTCGCTATCATACCCACCAATACTGTCCCGAGGCAGGTGGTAGTGCGAGGAAAAGCAAACGGAAAGGACGTGTTCATCCGTGTGGATGTGGAGAGCGCAAAATTTGGCAGTAAACTTTCGGAGCCTCCGTTCATCCATACCCTTGCTGCGCATAGACTCATACGAGACCTCGAAGACAACAATGCAAAGGGAAAGCAGTCCGAAGCTACTCAGAGGGGGGAAATCATCCGGCTTGGCGAATATTACCAACTTGCGAGTTCCCACACATCTTTTGTCGCGGTGGACTACGGGCAGGTCCTCCCCCGCCATCAGGATCTACAGAAACTTCCCAACCTTTCCACGACTGTGGCCTCGTTCGTCGGCGCGATCTGGCGATATCTCACCGGCCCTACCGCCCTGATCAGGTCGCCGACGGCCAGTAGTCGACTGAAGCAAGGGCGAAACAATAGGCCACCGGGAGGGTGGTCTACGTCAGACAGCGCGGATTCGGGGGTTCCTTCGGAGTCGAACACCGAGTACAGCGATGACAGCGAGGACTTTGACGACTGGGCAAGCCAACACAGCGATGACACCTTTTCTACGCTTAGCTCCCTCGAGAGTTGTTCTAGCGTCGACACCACACCCCCAGCACGGCGCCCCCAGAGCCCAAGTTCCAAGAATCGGCGAAACCGTACCCCACCGCCCCAGGTACCTTACGCTCCACCCCCACCAATCTCCTCGACAACCGGTAGGACCGAGAAGTTCAAGCCTCTTCCAATCGATCCCAGTGTTGCGACTTTGGTCCAACAGATGTCCGCATCCGGCTCCTTCACATTGACGAACGCTCTCGGTTCGGTTGTGGGGAGGGAAGCGTTGGAAAAGGCTAGGTCATGGGGAGACGAAGAACTAGCCGCAACGGCGCTTGCCATCGTGTACCTGGAGAAGAACCTCGGCGACCATCTTGAAATGTGTCAAGTGCTTTTGGAGAAAGGAAGAGAGTTCGTAAAGAATCATCCGAATGGTGGGAAATTTGGTGAGATGTTGGAGCGTGCTAGGGCGGTTGTCCAACCATAAGTTCCATGGTAGATCCAGCAACGTTGACGTGTCTATAACTTGTATGTGGATAGGATATTACAGTATTAGAGTATCATAGTATCAGTGTTTGCGCGATGATTAGAGGGGGACATATGATGTAAGTCTAACCGCTCAGGATGAATGAGATGCACGCCACGTTTTCTTCAGTTGCTACGAGGGAGTTGGTTAATTATCGGTGACGCGGCCGGGGTGGTAAATTGGAAGACGAACCTCCATAAATACGAACAAAAGAACGGTGTTGGGACCCAAGCGCATGAACGCCGGCGTCCAGCCTTTGAACAGGAACCTGGGTCCCTCCTTCCGGAGAGACTCCTTCAAAATTTCAAATACCCCTTCCTCGCCAGACTGCGCGGAAATGTTGAGTAGCCCATCGAGCGGAGGAAGGTAGTCTGAGTACTTACATGCGCCATTACCCGTGATCTCACCACATCAGCAGGGGCGCAGACAGCTAGGAAACTCGATTAGCAACGTTCTGACGAGAGTGAAGGGGGACGAACTGGTAGCGACTGTTCCCGCGGCACAGCTGGCAACAATATGCAGCACGAGGTTATCTTGGAACTGGTATCTAATCCACGGCACTGGTTTTCCCAGTAACGAATGCTTGAAGTAGTCATACCTATATTCGTGGTAAATCGCAGTTGACGTAGGGATGTTATGAAGCCACTTGCGATCCAACTTGAGACACATTCATAAGTACAGCCCTAGTCTTCGCTGGACTTTAGCTTTTTTGGCTGTCGACGAAGAAACAGGCGACCCTCACGGTGTTTGGAGTTAATCCGCGGGTCAGGCCCTTAAATCCTTCCTCTTTTACGAGCTTCATTAAGCCATCAAAGGCATGCTTGTACTTGTATCGTTGTTCTGGAGGTCTCGTGCTGTCGCTGGTCATCCTAACAAGGACGATGTCTGGGGAGGTCAAGTTCACTACCATGAACCTATATGAACGCACGCACCTGCTGGGTTCCCTGCTACTCCGCCCAACCCGCCAGCCAACGCGGCAATAGACAACAATTTGATCATCGGGGCCCGGCGCTCGCCGAAAAGTTTTTGTTTGATGGCCTCGTAACTCCCTAATCTCACAAGGGAGTAACTCATCTGGCGCATGATGGAGGCAGATATTCCGGTGAATAAACCACGGAAAATACCGTACTCCGACACCGACGTCTGAATCACGCGCAGGATGGACAAGCGTTGAACACCGAGAGTTTGCATCCGGCTATATGCGTTATATCAGAAGCTGGCGTCATAGGGGATTCGGTAAGTTCGTACATTTTCGTCAGGTCAAGAGGATGTGTACAGCATGCGGCCACTACAGGTGAATGACGTCAGGGAACGGCTGCACCAAGGGAAAGCTGGGGTACACACTAGAAGCTGCAACGCCTTGAAATGAGGGTTCTTGGTCAGCGAGTGTTGGAATTAGTAGGGTTATTCAAGATACAATACCTCCAAGTCTACAAAAAAGCGGGTCAGTGCACTCCACCGTATGCTGGGATCGAAACCACTCACCCGAACGGATAATTTGCGGAGTTCGGCATTCTGACGGCCCGACACTCCGGCCAAGTTTAGTGGTCGGCGGAAGTTGACTGTCCTGTTCAGCCTGGTTCGACTGGACTTGGCTCTGCCGGTGGAGGAGGAGATGCACGGGGTTGTCACATTCACGTGGTTCTTAGGGAAGCGACTGTCACGGTCACGCCACGCCTCTTTTCTCCCTTCGGCCACGACTTGCCACCAACTCTTCTCTCCACTTCTTCCTTCTTCCTCTACAGTCCAACATGTCCCACGATAACGAGGAGCTCATCGATTACGAGGACGAGAACGACGTTGTTACAAATGGTGCCGGTGCTTCTGCTGTCGCCACACGCGCTGGCGACGATGGCGACAAAGAGAAAAAGAATTTCTCCGGTATTCACTCCACTGGTTTCAGGTAAACCGTGCGCGCGTGTTTGCTCTCTCATTGTCTCACGACTTTCCAGGGATTTCCTTTTGAAACCAGAATTGCTCCGCGCTATCAGTGATCTGGGTTTTGAACACCCCTCTGAAGGTATGCTTTCCGATGTCATAGTATCTGCCCACGTTCTGACCGTTTTGCATTCAGTTCAGCAGGAATGCATTCCTCAAGCTGTTCTCGGGATGGACGTGCTCTGCCAAGCCAAGTCTGGTCACGGAAAGACCGCCGTCTTCGTCCTTGCCACTCTCCAGCAATTGGAGCCAGTCAATGGCGAAGTATCCGTCCTCGTCCTCTGCCACACCCGGGAGTTGGCGTTCCAGATCAAGAACGAATACGCTCGTTTCGCCAAGTACCTCCCGGATGTTCGTGTCGCGACCTTCTATGGTGGCACTCCTGTTGGGAAGGATGCCGAACTTCTGCGCGACAAATCAAAATGCCCACATATTGTTGTTGCTACGCCTGGACGACTCAACGCGCTCACGAGAGATAAAGTCTTGGATGCCAAAAATGTGAAGCACTTCGTCTTAGACGAGTGCGACAAGATGCTCGAACAGCTCGGTTAGTCATACGCCTTTCGACCACCTGCATCCCTCTTTCTCTTCATTGCGCTACTGGCATTGCAATTCTGTCGTCCGTCTACGCACGCTCTCCACTTGCAACATGGAGTCACAAGAGCTAGTCAGCTGTGGGTTGGATTGGACCGAGCGAACATGGCGGGACGCAATCATGGCTATGTCAGGAGATTTCTCGCTCCCGCGGGTCATCTCAAGGCGGTTTCGAGTCCCGGTTCTCTCGTTCTCCTCCTCTCAAGGCCCACTCGGAACACCCTTCATTCTAAATTTTAGTCATTCGCTTTCGACCATGTCATCTCACACTCGTCGTTCATCTTAGACATGCGTCGCGATGTTCAAGAAATTTTCCGGACTACGCCCCACCACAAACAAGTCATGATGTTCAGTGCCACCCTTGCTAAGGAGATCCGGGCTACGTGCAAGAAATTCATGGCCAACGTATGTCCAACTGTCCGCTAATGCGCCTCCCCTTCACTCATCTGGCACTTCTCCAGCCTCTCGAAATCTTTGTCGATGATGAGACAAAGTTGACCTTACACGGACTCCAGCAACATTTCGTGAAGATGGACGAAGTCGGGAAGAACAGGAAGTTGAACGAGTTGCTTGACACTCTGGAGTTCAACCAGGTTTGTTCTTAGGCCCTGACTCCCTGCCCTTTGATCGAACCTCGCCGAATAGGTCGTCATCTTTGTGAAATCTGTCGCGCGTGCGATCGAATTGGACAAATTGCTTGTTTCTTGCAATTTCCCAAGTATCAGTATCCACTCTGGTCTTGCCCAGGAGGAACGGTATGTTTCACTCACCTTCCATCTCATGGTTGCCCACCTGACAACCCTGTTTAGTATCAGCCGATACTCCGCGTTCAAGGCTTTCGAAAAACGTATCCTTGTCGCCACCGATATCTTTGGTCGCGGTATTGATGTTGAGCGGGTGAACATCGTCGTGAACTATGATGCTCCCCCTGATGCAGACTCTTACCTTCACCGCGTTGGGTGAGCTGCTAACACGAAACAAACCAATTCGTTCTTTTCCTGACATCATCCTTTCCAGTCGTGCCGGTCGGTTCGGTACCAAGGGTTTGGCGATCACTTTCGTGTCCTCGGAGGGTGATCAGCAAGTGATGGACGCCATCCAAGCTAGATTCGAAGTGGCAATGACAGAATTGCCTGAGAGTATCGATCCCGCCAGCTACAGTGAGTCATCTTTACGTCCGAGTTTCCTCAGAGTTCTCACCACGTTGAATCGTGTCCAGTGACCTCGTAATCTTGTTTACTATGTTGACCCCCGAGTGTAATTCCTGTTAGCTACCAAGCATAATCGTACCCACCACCCAATGAGATTACCTCTACATATAGAAAGGAACGATGCATATGGGGGTTACTCGGGCGAACCGAAAGGGGAAACTAACCCCATGCCACATGAGCCTCGATGACGACGATCGGAAGCGATCGGAGAGTCACGAGCATCACGGCCACGTTGCGCGTGCCCGGGGTGCAGGTCCCAGGCACAACGCTGCACAACGCTGCACAATGCCAATCAACGTGGCCCGGCAAGCTCAGATCAAATAAAGCTGGGATAAAGCATTGCCCAGCGAGTTCGCGAGTGGCCAGCTGGTGCAACCGAAAAGACGGTTTTCAAATTGGACTGTTGACGCGACGCTGATCGCCGTGGAGCGTTTGTCCAAATCTCAATAGTCAATCACCCTTCCCTCCACCTCAGCCGCTCTCGCCAGAGCAGTCAGATGAGGCGAAAGTACGCTTCGGCCACGTCCTCGTTGCTGTACTTCAAAGATGATATCTTATCTGTCCCCGGCTACACGTTCGAGAGAGTGATTCCCCATTCCAGCCCCCCAATGGTCGTTCACATGACTCACCGCCGCTCCACAGGCCGTCCAGTGGGATGACACTGGCAGCGCGACCCTCGTCGCGGAAGGAGTTAGTCTCAAGGACGGGTCCAGGGTCTTGGCCAAGATAGCCACAGCACACAGCAACGGATCGATGTGTCTTGAGAGGGAGGCTCACATGTGGGTGCCAATTGTGGTTTCACCCCGAATCCTCTAAAATTTCACCAGCCTTGGTCGAATGGCAACCTCGTCGGAGTCAATAAACGCAACGCTCAGGCTGATTGAATTTTTTACGATACCACGGTCCCAGGGCGACTGTGTGGTGCTACTACTCGTTCATCCTGGCATCAATTCCCTGGGACGCTACTACCCTCCCCTGAAGGTCAATGGCAACCTCCTGGGTGATGTGTCTCGGGTCCGTGGCCTGAGTCATGGAGAAATATACATGATGGACGACTCAGATATGACAGAGGAGGTGGAGGCTTGCGATATGATGGACCTTGCAACTTTCCTTGAGTACGCCTTCTCCTGTTTCCGAATAACCCCCTCTCTGAACACAAGCCTACAAGATTCGCTATTCAGGCTACCCATTGCTTGGAGTTGCTTCATCGGTGAGGGCAGTGCGTTTTTTCTTTAAGCGGTGGAATTCATGCCTGTTTAGAAACGGATTCACTCATCGTGAAGGTGACGGACCTATCGCACGATGTACCCACTACACCTTCTAAATCTTTCATCAACAGTTCGCGCGAACGCCTTCCACTACAACTCGAATGGCGGTCTGGTCCGTTTTATCCATTTTGGTAACAGGTCCGTTTCGCTCGAGGAGTCGGGAGGGCCATCTGCATTTGTCATAAAGACGCATGCCCTTGAAGAAGCGGACAGAGCGAAGGTCAAGGAAGCCTTGTGCTACCTTGCACCAGAGCAGACAGGAAGTGTTGAGAACATGGCGGAGGATCACCGAACTGACCTCTATTCCCTGGGGATCTTTTTTTGGACCCTACTCGTTGGGAGAGGGACATCGCCCTTCGAAGGAGGGCCGCTCCAACTCCTCCATGCCATTGTACAGAAGCGGCCAATGCCGGTCCACGAAATTCGCAGAGATGTACCACAGGTATTGGCGGCAATCATTGAGAAGGTGACGTCGGTGTTCCCGCTCGAGTTCCCCGCGCTGATCCCGATTTAGCTACTCTCCAAAAACCCGGAAGCACGATACCAAAGTGCGTTGGGTGTAAGGAATGATCTGATGGAGTGCCAAAAACGACTCTTGGAGGCCGTTTCGCTCGCGTCTGAACATGCTTCAGAAGTGGGTACTCGGCTGTGCTGTGTAATGGTCTTGCTTATTTTTTATAGCTCATTCCATACTTTCCGATCGGCATACAAGACAAGTTTATCGTGAGTCCAGATGGGGAATTGTAGCGATGGTTTGCTAACGCGCCGCGACGAATAGGAATTCACACTCCCCCGGACCCTTGTACGGAAAATTCTAAGACCGCATTCGCAACGTCCTGATTCCTTCCCTAGTTCGGTCGAGACAGGGAATCAGAAGTATTGCGCGATATCATCCGTCAAACTTCGGAATCATTTGCCTCACATACAACATCTGCAAAGAGCCCTTATGTCTTGACGTCGTCTGGCTCCCAGTACACTGGTTCCGGGAGTGGCTGTGGAACCGAGGACCACAGCGATACTATGTCCAGCGAGGGTTCTGTCGCGACCTCCTTGCACCGAGCTGTTAGCACCGCGGAAGGTGTATCATCCCCATCCCTTGACCAACAATCGACGACTGGCTCGGGGGATAGCCTGAGCAGGTTTTCTGCGGTACCATCTGGTCGCGCCTCCAGGACGCGGGCGGTCTTCGTTGTGGGGCCAGCAGGGTGAGTGGTGCGTTTTTCCACCAAAGACTGTTCTAACATTCTCTTCAGAGCGGGTAAAACGTCGTTGGTGCTCGCCAACCAAGCAACGTGGAGGTGTACGGTTTCCGGTCTTTCTTGCGTGTAATCGATACTGATCTAGAATTTAAAGCTCACGGCTTATGGGGGCAAACCAAGTTTCAGAGGGTTGACTCTGCACCATTCTCCGGCCTGGTGCGATGCACGCCAATCGCAAATTATGCACATCCTTACGCTTTTCCTCAAGCTTTCTTGTCTTTCCGCAGTCTTTCGGCAATTTATGGTTTTTGACAGCGACCTACACCGCTTCGTCGCTCAGCTCAAGTATAAGCTTGGACCACAGTTAATCTTGCTCCCGCTCCTATATCATGGTGCCCCCGAACTAAAGGACATCTTGGCTGCGCACGATATTCATATCCAAGCCCGTCCAGAGGAGTCTCTCGACACCTCAGAGCTACGGACAAGGTTCCAGACCTTGATGGTCAGTATCCTATCCATCATAGCCGAAATCCGGCTTTTCGCGTTGTTCCTAGATGACCTTCAAGAGGCCGATGATTAGTTGCGTGCCTCGCTTTACTCCTTAAGCCTAACCTGTTGATCCCCTCGTGCAGCACACTGGGCCTCATAGAAACTCTGGCAAATTCCCGGACACGAATGGTGCGTATGAAAAAGATACCCCGACATGCACTCATGACTCTTTAGCTTATCTTCGGGACATTGAGAGTAGAGAAACAGTGCGGAACCCTGTGCAACGGCAATCGTAAAGCACTGACGATCGAATAGGCAGGTTGTCGACCGTCTGAGACGGGTATTCCCGAGCAGCTCTCGTGCAACGTGGATCACCCTAGAGCCTCTTGGGCATCAGGATGTCTCGAACCTCGTATCACGCGCCCTTCGCAGACCAATTGAGGAATGTGGGGAACTCTCCCACTTGCTCCTCAAGGCATCTTCGGGTAACGCGTTTTCGGCTCGGAGCATCCTCCTGATCTTGCATCGTCAAGGACATGTGATTTCCGTGATTTCTTCCAATGAGGCTGTCTAACATATTCTGATAGATCAAGTTTGACATGGAGAAGAACCACTGGGAGTACTGCTATCCCTCCATTTGGCGGAGCTACGCTGACGCCTTCCCGCAGCTATGATTTCGCCGCCATCGAAAAAAGCCTCATTGCTCAGAATGTTGTATCTGACCCGAGCGACGTGACATACCTGGTAATGCAGCTTAGGCAACTCCCAGAAGATGCTAGGATGTATATAATCTGGGCACTTTTCTTTGGTACAACGTCAGTTCTGGTACTTTCGAGCACAGATATCCGCTGACCACAGAGTAGGTTCAAAGTGACGGAAGTCGCTCTAATGATGGACTGGTCCAGCGGCAACGAAGGTGACGAAGAACCCATCGAAACATGGGATTTCGCCAAAGCACTGTCGACGGTCAACGACGAATCAGCGAGTATTGGAAAGTCAATTAGAGGACAACAGATTGCCATTTCCGAAGGATGGCTTGTCAACCGCGCTCGTGATATGTGTAGCTTCACCCATGACCGATATCGCCAGGCAGCCCAGGCAGAGCTGGACGCATTTCCGGAAGAGGCAGTGGCTAAGATGTCCTTGAAGGTCGGTATGGTTCATGAATATCTCCTGCTGTCGTAGTGACGCCATAAACAGGTAATCCTCATGATGCTACATGGGCCGTCAACGGACGTTTATAGGATCGCCGAACATTCAAAACGGTAAGGTGATCTACCATCTTTTTTTCCAACGCCCTCATAATTTTTGGCAGCTGTTTACCCCTTCTTCGTCGGCACACCAAACGGGACCAGCTGGTGGAGGCCTTGATTAGCGCGGGTGAAGCTACATGGACGCGCGGGGCACATGAGGTACATGGGGTTCAAGAATCCCGCACACAAGTCTAACGTCACCCTCCAGCTTGCGACTAAGGCTTTCGAGAATGCACGGTGCTTGCAAGATGATGACGCATGGGTACAATACCCAGAAAGGACGTGCCTAATAAACCTACGGCTGATAGAGTAGGTACATCCTCTCTCGTCATTCTTCGCGACGCTGATTGTTCTAGGTTGACCATATGGAAAGGTGAACTCCAAAATCATCATCCCATAAGGAGCGGGTATTTATCCAGTAATACAGGAAACTACGACGAAGCCCACAGGACAATCCATGATTGCCTTGGCAGGCCTATCAGTATCGAAGAACGGGCTCGGGTTTTACGGCTGCGGTCACGCATTCACTGGATGCAGGGATCCTTCGACGACGCTCTGAACGACAGTCTCGCGGCTCTGCATATTCTCGGGATCGATGTCCCGAAGGCTCCTACCAAACGTGATCAGGATATCATGTTCGAGCAAGTCAAGGATGAGATTCTGGAAATCGGTTTCGACGAGATTTTAGGAATCCCACGCGCAACAGATCCCCGGACGGACCTGGCTGTTGCTGTACTGAATGATGCCGGTGTGTCCAGACTAGTCGCGTCGCATTATTTTCACTTATGGTGGACAAGGAACCAACGCTTACTGGGGGGACGGATTCTCCGACATCATTGGGCTCACAGTGAGTACTCGCGTGCTATAATAAGGTGACCCATTTACCCGTTGGACAACAGACTATCAAACTCGCGTTGCGGTTTGTGTTATCATTGCACCCGTAAGGCTTTTCCTGATCCAACCGCACCAGATCTGGTATGAGTCCTGGGACATCCACGGGGTTTTTCTGGGTATTGGGAGGTGCGAACCCTTTCACGGAATTCACTCGGTATATTGATTACGAGTAGCCTCCGCGGAACGGAGGGAGCTTTATAGGTTTTCCGCGGACCTTGGGAAATTGGCTTTACGTATTGCAGAGAAGCATGGGAGCAGTATGGATAAGTGGTACGTATGGGTTGGCACGACATTCGGCGGGCGGTGATCAATTTCGTGTGCTATAGCCGTTCTCAAGTCATGTTCTGCGCGATGGTTTCGGGATTCGACAATGTTCATTACCGCGCAAACCTCAGTCGCATGGATATCGCCCTCAAACATGGAAAAACAGCCGGTGATGGGTAGATATACTCTGAGTATCTGCAATTTCCGCACCCTCATCACGTTTTTGCAGGATCTATTGTGGATTCGCCGCGTTACATGCAAACGCCACGCGCTTGTACATCTGTGACCACCGTAGGACATCCATGCACAATTCTGAATGATTGTTTATCATCTCTCAGTCAGTGAACTGGTCGTTGCCGCGGAAGAGGTGAGCTTCCTCACAGAGCGTTTCCCAAGGAGTCTGATCGGTCATGGATGACAGTCTCTCAATGATATGAAACTCTGGTCACCGGACGCCGAGCTCGTTTTATTGCTCCAAGGTGGGTACAATGCCTCCCGGTGCAAGCGTCGGTAGCTAACAACCCTAGGACTTCTTAATTGTATCCGAGCATTGGGGGGCTATACTACCGCCACCTCTGCTGAGAACCTCTTCGATACCGAAGACTTTGTGGAGTCGGAATATTCGGGAAACCTCGCCTCGCAGGGCCGTATGCCCGCGATAACTTTGAACTGGTAGGAATTTGGTAATTTTGACCTTCATTCGACTCATTTCGGTTCGTAGGTATGATGGATTCAAAGTAGTTGCCTATTTCTGTCTGGGCTACGTTGCAGAAGCGGCAGAACTGGGTTTCCTCGTATACGAAACCAGGGAACTCCATCCGAAGTACGTGGTACTTACCACTGTCGAGTGTCACAACGCCACTGACGCAACCCAGTCACCGACACAGTCGATATATGTTGTTCTTTCATTGTCTCGCCCTGATAGATTGCATTCGCAAGGGTCGGCTAGCTCCAGAGGTGCGGAAAAGATATATGGACCAGGTAGAGAAGAACACGGTTTACATCAAGAAGTGTGTTTCGCTCCTTGGCAGCCAAGGTTTTGCACTGACGTTATCCCCAAGGTGGCTCTCGCCGTCGCCGGTGAACAATAGCGCATGGATCGCCCTTATCGTATACCACTCCACCCAATCACCATTCGCAACGGTACTGACCCTGGTGTTAAACAGGACGCCGAAATCGCCTCCTTGAACAACACACCAGACGCATTCAAACTCTACGATGTGGCCGTCAAGTACGTAAAGGAAACGTACGACATCGTAAATTGCTAAGCGTTTCGAAGGTTATCCGTAAATAATGACTGGCTCATGGAAGAGGGTTACAGTCTTTACTTGGTGCCTCACATTCCACCAATACTCATACTCTGCTAAAGTGTAATCTTGCAACAGCAAGGCTGCCACTTTGTTCGTTGTGGTGTTGAAGGGCTGGGTACGGAATTACAACGGCGGTAATTACTTTCATCGCCCGCGGTGTCCACAGTTCTGATCCGCAGATAGTGGTATGCAACGGCATTTCCAATGGGGTGCGAGAGGGATCACGTAGGCTGCTGCGTTCTCGTTTTTCTCGCATCTGATCTCCCCTCAGCAACCATCTCTCTTCTGTCCTTGGGCCACGTTCGCAAAAGCCTCTGAAGCGACACATATTTTCTTCCGATGTGGGTGTTCAAACGGAAACTGTTGTTGTCACGCCAGCGATGCCACCGCTGGTGTACGAGGAACTCGGCGGCGCAAACACGGTTGCGGATGACTCCGAGATGAGCCCATTAAGTTTGAGCGTTACCGATCTCTCGTCGATCTTGAAGTGGAGCAAGGAGATATCCAGCGACATCAACCTCGCCGCAGGTAGGTGCTTCGGTTGCTTATATGAAAATCGTTTCACACATCGTTCCAGCTCTGCAACGTTTTACCGAGATTTCAGCCGGTGGGTCTCCTTTTCCTTTGTGGCTACCTCCGATCTGATGTCTCCCTAGAAATATGCGCTCCGGAGAAGGTGTGTCTGGTCATCGCCAGAGAGGCCGGCGATTACTCTATTGCCACGACGATGGAACCCCCTGGGGCATGCCATGTACACGTGTGAGCTTGAATCCTGTTCCACAGGACCTCCCTCATGTGCTTTCAGAAACTCCAAACCCGTCAGGTCAATTAGAGATGCACTCCAGAAAGCGGTGATCGAACACGGTGCGTGCGCCCCACGGATTTCCCCGACCCATGTCAACTTTGCCCAGTGTTGAACTCCAAGGAAAGCCTTTGCTTCAACGATGTGGCATCGGATTCACGATTCCTTGCGGAGGCATCCGAAAGTGTACACAGATCCGTGATTTGTTTCCCCATCGTTGGCAACCGCGGTCAGACCTCCGGGGCGATCTACCTTGCATCCGAATACCCGTTCACCCAGCGCAAAGTCACGATGATCCACCTGTTATGCCAACAAGCAACTATCAGCATTACAAACGCTCTTCTGTTCCGATCCGTACAGGCGGGAACGAGAGAGAACCTGCGAATGATTGACACACAGAAGAAAGCTCTCGCGATTGCCCGTCAGAGCCGCGAGGACGCGCTCAAGGCCACCAAGGTGAAACTATTTACATGTTTCACGTCCAGGATTAACGCCCATAAAATCAGATAAAAAGTAACTTCTTGGCGTCCATGTCCCATGAGTGGGTCACTCTGGTCTTCTGTACCCTCCACATAACTAATTCAGTTCATCACGATATAATAGGTTGCGAACACCATTCAGGTATGTGGTCCTAGGTGGTGTCAAGATCAAGACTGATTTCTCTCAGTTCCTTCTACGGGTTACTAGACATTCTAAGCGGAACGGAACTGAACCCCGGGCAGCGGGAAACGGGTAGGGAAAAACCTTCTGTCACCCGTCGAGGGTCTAACTTCTCTTCAGTACAAACGGCCAAGGAGTCATGCGAGCTTCTGTTGAAGGTGGCTAACATTAACTCTGACAATGCATACCAGAGGTATCTCATGGTTACGCGCTTAGATTATCGACTCCATCTTGGACTACAGCAAGCTTGAGGCGTCAGGTGAGCTCACTCATCCTCCTCGCTAGCGTGAAACTAATGGTACACTCTCAGCTGTGAAACTGGACTCGTCTGCATTCTCCATCGAGAATATTGTTGCAGTATGTGCTGACGGTTTTCAGTCCAATTTTTCTTTGATTACATAGCACATATACAGGACTGCCTAGAGTTACTCCTTCCGTTAGCGGCTGAACGCATGGATCTGTCCTACTACATAGACCCTAATGTTCCCGCATGTAAGCAACAGCAGAATCCCCCGTTCTTTGTGCTGACCGTTCCACCACAAGGGATCTACTCCGACTATGCCCGCATACGCCAAGGTAACCGAGCAAGGGTCTTCATCTCATTCAAAAACTGACACTCATTTTCTCAGTCCTGATGAACCTGATCGGTGTAAGTGGTGGTCGTTGCCCAAGGATAATAGATATTGACGTTCATTCCTTGTTAGAACGCAGTCAAGTTCACTGACCATGGTTCTGTGAAGTGCACGGTGTCCGTGGATCCAAACAGAGCAACACCTGACCCGGAAATGGTTTCGATCAAGCTCATCATACAGTGTGTCATCACCTCTATCGCTGGCGCGGCTGACTGAGGGGTTGTTTTCAGGGACACCGGCATTGGCCTTTCTAAGAGCCACTGTGCTTCGTTGTTTGTCCCCTTCCAGCAAGCTGACAACTCCACGACTCGCCGGTTTGGCGGGACTGGCCTAGGACTTTCAATATCGCGTGAACTCGCCAAACTGCTTGGAGGTGGAATTGGTGTGACGTCTGAACTTGGACGCGGATCCACTTTCTGGTTCACTATCCCTGTGAGCGCGTATCGTGGGCCGGAGGCGAACAAGGTTGGGTTAATTCGGTACACACGTTCGATCATGCTGACAAAGTAACAGAGCTTGGAGGACCTTAGGCTCCTCCGGGCCCAGCTCACGCATCCTCGTCCTGTGCAAATCCTCTTATGCTCTTCGTCAGATACCACCTTGAGGCTCTTAGAGACGATGTTCGTTGGATTAAGGGTGGCATCGACTCGAACCCAGGCGGAAGCGCAAAGATGGCTTGAACAGTTTGCAAGGAATACGGACAGAGTCGATTTTGTCATCCTGGACACTCAATCTGCAGATTTTGCAGACGATCTTGCCATTGTAGTCGATGCGCTTGGTTTCCTCTCCCTCGCCGACACTAAGATCCTCCACATTTACACTCCCACTAAAGGAAACTCCTCCGGTACTCCTGGGAGAGACGGCTCACAGAAGGTTCTCCGCCTCACGAAGCCTCCTCGGACATACAAAATGTTGCAAATACTTGTGCAGCTGAGGAACCCGCCGCCAAAGTCAGCTGTACCCGTACCTGCGAGGATCGTAGAGGACAAGCCCGTCGAGGACGTCAACAAACGGAATCTTGCAGGGATGAAGATTTTGGTTGCGGAAGGTAAAAACCCTGTGAACTTTCACCGTGTAGGTGGACTTAGTTCTCACCGCTACCCGTTCAGATAATCCGATCGCACGCAAGCTGCTGAAGGCACAGCTAGAACGGGTAAAGCTTCATGTTGAAGCCACCACGAATGGCGAAGAGGCCATCGCGGCTTGGGAGAAGCACGGGCACGGATACTTCCAAGCTGCAATGTTTGACCACCGTACGCTTGACGATCCCCCGATTATGTTTGTCCTAAGTTGACTCGACGTCTCAGATATGCCAATATGTGACGGCGTCGAAGCCGCTAGGCGGATACGAGCGCTTGAAGCGGAACGCGGATATGACGCATTACCAAGTAAGCTCGTTGCTTGTGACGTTCTCATGGAATTCAGGCTCATATCCTTCGTTTTGTAAGTCATCGCCTTGAGCGCGGACTGCCAAGACTCTACGAAACAACTGTGTTTGAGCTCGGGAATGGACGCCTTCCTCTCGAAACCTGCCAATAAGACCGAGCTTTTCAACATACTCCTAAGACTCGCATCTCCACCTTCAGTGGACACGAACATCCCTGCCGGGATGCGGACCTCCCCTTGATAGAGCTCCCCATCGCCAACTCCAAGTACCCCCCCAGTGGACATGATGTATCTTTTATCCCCTTTCCTCCCAGTATGGGACTGTTATCGTTCTCTCATCCATACACGAATTTATTGTATCGTGCGCACATCATTTTCACAACCTCAGCATACACGCATACCTTCTTGACATAGGTTCGCCGATCTAATAGGTTTCCATATCCCTCCACACATACAGTGCACGCTATTTGTTTTGTATCATCAACCTTTTTTGCTATCGGGTCCAGGGCCTCCGTAAAAATTCTACTCCATTTTCATTCTATCGAAGGAACGTGTGGCAGAACGAAGGGAAGATGGAGATAAAAACACAGGATCACAAATATAAGGGGGTGACTGGGGGATAGTCCGGAAAAGGCGTTGGCAAGAGCCCGTACCTACATCGTATATAGTCTCGGCGCAAGCATCGATATGAAAACATCGAGCAGGTGCTCGACATTCACATCCTCTAACGTGATCCGTCGTGCTTCTCCGAAGTCGGGTCTTTTCGGATCGATGGCAACTGACAAGCGGGTGAAGTAACACTCCTTGGCTGTGCTGAGAAGTGGAGATGACTTTGGATCCTTGGGGCAAAAATAATCTCGGAGGGGTGCCAGCATCGTGATGAATCCATGACTTCGGTGTGTCAGGGAAAGGATACAAAATTTGTCAGAGATGTTCGTTCCATTGGAGATGGTTGGAAACAACTAGTCGAGGTTGTTCTCATCGACACCCTGAGGGAAGAAGGCGATAACTCCGAGAAGCCCTCGGGCATCAGGGCCAAGTTCTTGGAACATTGGGGAGGCGAGTGATCGTGGTGGCAAGGCTCCCGGAGTGTCGCGTGTCGAGCACCCCTGTTCGCCGCCTCTCCCATTCCCTGCTCAGTCGGTTCGTGTCCCACTTGCTGTGCTTGGCAACGGTGGCGAATAAGGTGATAGAGAGCGGGTGGAAGTCGAGTTGTTCCAGGACGTCGTTGACCAGATCCGACTGTTCTCCGTGGTTGTAGATGCGATAGAATGTGTCGCATGCAGCCTCCGCTGACAATGTTGGGATGTCGAGAACCTCGCAGTCAGAGGGGATGGTGGAGATGCGGGAGGTGATGCAAAGGCAAATGTTGCTGAACCGACTAAGTTCATCCACAACGGCATAGATCTCCTGCCCACTCGTCCCCTGCAGACCGAGAACAGATTCGGCATTATCAAGGACTATGGCCGTCTCCTTTGAGCACAAGAATGGCCTTAAGGGGGCAAGATCCTGGGGATTTTCGATGCCTGCACCGATGGCCTTGGAGAGCCGGTGGAGAAAAGGAGCGCGCGAGGCGGAGAACTCGTCGCAGCGGATGAACCAACGGTTGTCACCAAACCGTCGTTTGATGCGATCGTCGTGGAGAACCGTCAGAGCGGTGGGTGTCTTGCTGATCCCGCCGGCACCGATTAGGGCGATTGGGGTGAGATTTTCTACGAAACGGACGATCTTTTCGATCAACTCGCCGCGTCCAAAGAAGACCCTCGGTGATGGAGGTGGTGATTCTCCAGGTATACTGGATATAAATATAAGGCGCTGAATCCCTCAGTGGTCAATATCGCTGACCTGATTTGAGTCTAGGCGGTGGTCAGGTTTACTCGGTATGCTGTTCCGTTTGTACAAAAATTAATCATCGTCAAAATGGCGCATTTCACGCCTTTTTTTCTATAAGTTTTTCGACGATGGTCGTTGCCATCGACCGTTGCCAAAACACTCATCGAATGTAACCTCGAAAGTTCGACATTGTCTCAAATGTTCGAGGATCGCCACAACTCGTCGACGACTCTCGAAAGTCGCAGGCGACCTTCGGAAATACTCCACAACCTTCGAAGATTGGGAACTACCATCGACCTTTGGTCACAAACCTTCGATCCTCGATCCCAGAAAAACGACCGTCGACGTCCGAGATTACCGGCCTATGTATATGATTTTCCAAGGGCGACCATCGATGATTGGTTTTGATCTTTCGACGTCGAAATATTGAACACCGTTTCATTCCTAATTCAGTCGGAAAACGACTGAAACTGTGATATCTGTTGAGCAGGGCGGAGTATATTCTATATACTACAAGGTACTCTACTCCTTACCTGAGGGAGGACTTGGGATGTGAGCTTATGGTGGGAGGAGGAGAGAGAGAAGCGTTTATCATATTAGTCGCATAGTGACATGTATATATACCATAGACATAATGTGACGGTCACTGCTGTATAGCGTGACTGATGGTGGCTTGGG
>Ga0307515_10010503_pt1 | contig 17740 bp, 13 predicted proteins | sample 17_EM_MG_FD_194513 | JGI IMG/M metagenome (GOLD analysis project Ga0307515, IMG submission 194513) | Populus trichocarpa ectomycorrhiza microbial communities from riparian zone in the Pacific Northwest, United States - 17_EM | ecosystem: Host-associated > Plants > Roots > Unclassified | place... | reverse complement strand
GGTGGGGGTGGGGGGCGTGGTGGGGTGGAATGTCGGGGTCGTGTTTAGTGGGGGGAATACGACCGTTGAGGCGATCGGGAGGCTGTTTGCGGCGACGGGGGAGGAGGGTGAGGAAAAAGGCGTGCTGAGGAGGGAGGGGGAGAGGGATGCTGAGAATGTTGCTAGGTAGGATAGGATAGCATATATCGAATTCCACAACACCGAAAATAGTTACACGAGTCAAGAACTGCGCGGTCCGCTTTCTCTGAACCGTCATTTTCTCGTAGAGGTACCGCGGACCGCAAGGCGCTCAGCAGTGCGCCGGTGCTAGCTAACTAACCCCCTACTTCACCCCTCCTGCTTCAGCACCGCCTCTGCCTGCGCTCTCGTGTCCGGGTTCTCCTCCCCTTGTCCAATCTGTCCCTCGAACCCGTTCTCCAGAATCGGAATTAGGTCGTCGAGCCTACGAGTTCATATCAGTACGAGTCATCCTTCCTCGCCCGCTTTCCCTGCACCTAGGCCCAGCTAACGAAAGGAGGCAGGGTGAAGATAAGGGAAGGGAAGGGAAGGAATGGAAGGGAAGGCAAGGCAGGGCAGGGCAAGGGAACTGAAGGTGAGTAAAGCAAATCAAAAGGCATAATCAACCCCACCACCCATCACCCACCACCCACCACCCACTCACCTCCCCACGCACAAATCCGTATGCTGATGCCCCGCCAAATGCGCATTAGCCTCATTAACCAGCAGCACCGTCGCAGCCCCGGCCCGGTATCCGGCCGTCATGTCGTCGACGCTGTCCCCGACCATCAGCAGGCTGGATGCTGCGACGCCCCACTGCGCCGCGATGTGCAGGATCCCCGCCGGGTCGGGCTTCGGGGGGCGGAACCCGCGCGTGATGATGGGCGTGAAGGCGTGGGTGGGCAGGAAGGTTGTCAGGAGGTGCGCGACCGGTGTGCTGGGGAGGTGGTTGGGTTAGTGGGGGGCCTGGCTTCTTTTGGGGCGGTGCTGGAGGTTGGATCTGGTATGGAGGGGCTGGGGCGAGGAGATACCCGGCTAGGAATGGTGGGGTAGGTGGAGGGAAGGGGGGAGAGGGGAGAAGGGAGAAGAGAGAAGAGAGGGGAGCAAGACGCACTCGAAATTCCGGGTGCAGATTCCCTTGCGGAGCCCGCGCGAGTCGACGTACGCCATCAGTTCTGCGAGCCCAGCTTGCGGCCTCTGCACCCGCATCGCTTTGCGCTCGATGTTTCGGATCTTTTCCATGGCGGTTTCTTGCTCGCCATCCGGGAGCGTGTAGATATGGTCGAGGATGTCCGTCCCTTTGGTGATGTTGAGGGCGGCTCTGGAGTAGGGTTAGTTGGATGGTTGGTGGTGGTTTGGTTTTGTGGAAAGAGGGATGCGATTGTGAGGTTAGGAGAAGAAGAAGCATTTCTAGTAAAACATGGGAGGAATAAAAAACGAGATACTTCAGAAATAGCATCAATGAAAAGGAGAAAGAATGGTGGAAAGGAAACTGGCATACCTCATCTCCGCAAACATGTAGTTTTGGGGCTCGCCTTTATGGTATGAGGAGTTAATCGATGTCATATTGAGTTGTGGAGGCAAATTCAAATAAAAAGGCGTAAATCGAGCATTGCTTTTTATAAATTGTAAGAGGTTTGGCGACTGTCTTTGATGCCTTCACCTGCCTTATCCATTCCAAGAATATATAGAAGTATTGAGCTTCTTCAAGCTACTCTGAATTTCCTACAACCAAAGAAAATCAAGGAGGTGTGTCTCGATGTGACGGAATAAGTAGAAGGCTGTACTGTAGCTCCAGAAGGAAGATGGATGACACTTGACGAAATAAAATGACCAGAAAGCACTCACACAAAGTCCCATCTACATCAAAAACAATCCCCTTCAGCCGTGGGCCGAGATCTTCGCCCTTAGATCCTCGTTTATAAACAATCCAATTATATAGGCTTGCATACGTCCTTCTTGCTATACTTATACCTTATTTAACTAAGTCGCTAATAATATACACTATTTAAGATAACGCTTTAGTAGAGCTGTCTAGTATTATATTTTAGTAATATTATAAGATATTTTAACTGCCTAGGATATATTTAATTGCGGATAATATTAGGGTAATAGTATCTAATATTCGGTATATGGCTATACTAGTATATAATTAGGGCTATATAGAACTAGGCTAGTAGCTGCGAATCCTACCTATATATTATTTTAATATAGTACTATTTACATAGCCTACCCATATAGAGGTAGGAATTCGCGTTTATTAATATAGTTAATACTATAGCCTATTAACGAGGCGTCTATAGGCCTACTTACAGACTAAGAAATAGCCTATATTTAGGGGCTATAGTAAGTATAATAAATAGGGGGGTATATAAAGGATAATAATCCAGTGTTTTAGATAGAACTAGTTAAATTTAGGGGTAATATAATCATTGTAGCTATTAAGGACTAGTAGCTAAAAGTAACTAATAGTATAATCCTTAATATACTTATAGAATACCTCTATTATCTAGGTTAGACTAGTTTTATTAATTATTTAGCTATTATTACTAATACTAATTAACTAGTTATATAGTATAATCCTATTCTTATACTAGGCAGCTTAGTATTTTACTATATTAAAGATAACTAGTAGTAGAATTATATCTCCCCGTATATTAATAGTTTTAATTATTATAACCTATTCTTGATTATCTAGCTATACTATTCTAGGCTTACTAGTTCTATTAGTTCTAATAATAACTTTTATAATTATAATACTACCTATTTAGAAGCTAGTCTTATTAAAATTCTTAAAATCCTTGTTAAAAATCCTATATTATATTTTTATATCTTAAATGTATTTAAATTAGTCTTAAGTAAGTATAGGATTCTTATATTTAGTATGCTAATAGTTATACTTATAATTATATTTAGATTATAAGTTATTATAACACTTAATAAATTTTAGTATCTAAGTTAGGTTAACTAGTAACAGGGTAGCTAATCTAGTATACTATATAGTTAGAATACCAGTTATCTATTATATAGTCGTAATTTTAGATAGTATACTGCGTTTATCTATTAATAGAATTTACTATTTAAGACTGTCTTCTTATATAGGTATAAGGAGGCGATTTAATATATAAGAACTGCGTTTTAGTTAAATATTAGTAGCGCGTTACCTAGCTGTCGTTTTAGGCATATTATATAATATTACGGCGGCGATAAAGGAATTGGTTTGGCCCTACTTATAGGCCTAAAGAGCTAGAATTAATCTACCCTCTCTATATAAGGCTTCTTATTATTATAGTATAGCTATTTTAATAGTAGTTATAGAAGGCGTCGCGTTTTTAATAGGTTCGCCACATGGTGGTGTTTGCCACTTAGTGGTCGATTACGTTATAGAAGATTTATTAGTAATAGGGATATGTAGAGGGCTAAAACTAGTTACGAGGAGTTCGCAGGAGTTAGTATACGGCCTATGCGTTGCCCCGAGTTACCTAAATCTTCTGCAAAGCGTCGGATTTATATATAAGATAAACCGAGGAGCGAAAGTCGAGGCCTGCGATTCTTTTCACGTGATTTCCTAATTGTATATAGTGTATTCTTAGCACAACAAAATTTAACAGCCTAGCCTCTAGATAGACCATCAACTAACGCTTAGTACTACACGCTAGGCGTCCTGTGCCTCTACCAATCCTTATAGTACACTATAAAAGCTGTACTACTGTCTTATCTACCGTTATTTAAGAACTAATACTTTCTGCTTTATCCTTCTTTGGTTTGCTTAGCCGACAATGCTCTTGCTGAGTAGTTCGACGATCTTGTCCTCGTCCCCGACCGATGCTGCCTGCGCCGCGGGGGAAATCAAACTTTGCATGCAAAATTAGAAAATCTAATCTTAAAAACGGAGACAAGAGGGGCATAAACTAGTGGAATTTTCAAGGACACAGCTATGCTGCCGCTTCTGTCATGTCTTGTGTCATTCATTATGTTCCGCGCTGAACGCGCGTTGGGGAGAGCTGGCATTAACGAAACCGACAACCTTGTAGCCCACAACAAATATATCTGTGACACAATAAGGGATTCTGGCTGGCTCTTCTGGTATTCCGGGGGTAAGTCAAGGATGATTATTGTACTCAACCGATAGAACCAGTGCGTCAAACCTCGTCCTAACGGAAAGCTTACCTTGGTAAGACCGCCGCTATCGCAAGTACCCAGCCGCAAAGCTGACAGCCGGTCTTCACAGATCCCAGGAACCCACATGAAAAGTTGTTGCAGAAAACCTTCAGATTCGCCGATGCAAGTGCAACGTTACCGCATCGGCACTAATACGCCATGGGCGTGCTGGGGAGTACAATGAGTATCCACTTACAGGGCTCTATATGTATTGGTTGGTTTTAAACGCTCGCTACCGAAAATAATAGATTAGGAGGAGGCCGTAGAGCTGTTTCCTCCCTTCGTGATTAGAAGGATTTGAATGCTTGCAGAGCTCCAATCTTGTCCAGTTGTACAGGTATTTCAAAGGAAATAAGTTCTATATCTCTCTGTATGCCTCCGCTTTAGGTTTTTCAGCACTCTTCCCCCCTGTTGGTCCTTCAGAGTTGCCTTCCTTTGGGACAGGCGAAGGGTTCTTGCGGAGGATGGTATCACTTACTAACCTCACGAACTCCACGACAACCTATCTGGCTCCCCGTAAGGCATTTCCTAGATTATGCAATGATTGAAGCATTTTGACCCTGTCTTAGCAGTAAATGTCTCAAGCACTGGCCCGGTACTGGGAGACTACATTTGGAGGGGATTGACCGGCTCTTTTAATGATGGTTCCAGCATCGGCTCAACCACCGATTTATTTGTCAGCTCTTCTATCAGTACAACCATCGCATCAATCATCAGTTCATCCGTTGATTCACCTACCAGACCGTCTATCGGCTTATCCACCGGCCTATCCGCCAGTTTATCGTCTATTGCTTCATTAGCTTTTCCCTCTGTCCTTTTCTCTAACTTTTCAAATACCACTCTTTTGCCGGTGATAGTTACCACCACTATTACACCAGATGTAATTACTGGCCAGTTAGCTGAGGTAACAAGCGGTACCGGTATACTGGATTCCCTCTTTTCTAAAAGGCTTAATTAGTTACGAGCTAATTCTACTTAGGAGCTGAGTATGCAAGTGCATGCAATGCCCTCTGGGACGACTACTTTTATAGCTCGTCATCCCTTTATGCCGACCCAGCCAACATTGGTACTGAATGGCGCAGCTATCCAGTTATTGGGCAATATACTTCGACTATATGGACAACCAGTTGCTATACTTTATGTGATGGTTATTGTCGCGTTCTTGGAACAACAGCCGTAACAGCATGGACATCCTATCTCAATACCTCGAGTTCTTACTCAATGCTCTTTTACAACAACCGCTTTAATGAAAGTATAACTCCGCCGGTTTGTCAGGCTAATAGCGCCGATTGTGTGGCTGTGTGGTCCTCTTATTCATCTATATGGTCCATATGGAGTTCGTCAACTGAAGCCTGGTACTCCGCAAATTTAACAATGGATCTAAACACGCTCACATTTCCGATAGATAAGCCACGACAGCCAGTCCCTCCATGTAATCTAATATCCACTAGCGTAATAGCACCTGCAGCAAACATAGCAGTAACAACTATGGGGAACAACAGTTGTGGAAGCTGTTATCTAAGTAAGAGACTCGGAATTAACATTAAACATTCATTTTAATGCGATACTAATATTATAGCAGCTGCCAACTACATCCAGCTTCAATATTGGACTCTACCATTAAATGGAACACGTAATATGTGCGCTACTGAACCTACCGCTCTGCCTGGACCGCCATATTATGAATGGGCCACGCCCCCTACAAGTACGTCGAATAGTGGTTGAATTGTACCAAATATTTGCTGAGCTTCCTTAGATACGCCAAACGAAACCGCCGGTCAGCCTAGTGCTGTTCGAGATGGAACCACATACTGGGCGAACAGCGTCTACATCGTGTTTGGAACCGTTAGCGCTTGGAATTCGTGTGGTCCTCTAGGGAAAACTATTACTTCTGGCATGGTTACCCTAAAGAGCTCTGAGCTGTCCAGCTTACGAGGCTTCTACGGCTCTGAACCTTATTCGTTCAACTTTGCCGACCTAATTGAGCCTGTGCCATGGATAGCTTGGGTTGCACAGACTGGTTGTAGGATCCCCGCAGACTGCGAGACAGTAACGCCTGGGGAATATGCTCCCATTTTGGCCATTCCCGCACAAGTGAAGCTACTGGATCCGGCGTGGATGTCTTGTGAGCTGCCATGGAGGGGAATCTACGACCCACCTACCGCTGTCTATACGGTGCCAAATTTCTTAACTGATACTGCATCGGCTTCTCCTGCGGCAACTCTTGCATCCGAAGTCGCACCACTCACTTCCACACCACTACCAGCCTCTACCGTGCCCACTCAAACACAACCAGACCCAGGGTTTCCTATTCAACTGCCAACGAGCACAGTTATAGACCCAGCATCTTCCTTCAGTGACCCACCGGCGACATTAACATATGCATCCGCACCCCTCCTAACCATAGGCGGCATCACAGTCTCGGTAGACCCTTCTAACTTAGGAGCAGTAGTAATTGGCACAGCGACGCTCAAACCTGGCGATGCTACCACCGTCAATATCAACACACCAGTCTCCGTTGGCACTGGCACTCTTGTTGTGGGCACCTCGACTATCGCCCTCCCTCCTTCCACACCCGCTGACCCTACAGGCGCGGTCCTCACGCTCGGCTCTCAAACCCTCACCGCCGCATTAACAGGCCTCGTCATTGGTGCGGTAACTCTCACGCCGGGCGGCCCGGCCCTCACGACCGCCGGAAGCACAGTCAGCCTCGGCTCGCAAGGCGTCGTCGTCGCAGGTCCCTCTGGAACGTCCACGCTCACCTTCTCCACCATCTCCATCGCTCCAGCAGACCCAACATCCGACGCGGTCCTCATTCTTGGCTCGCAGACCCTGACCGCCGACCTAACCAGCCTCGTCATCGGCACCACGACCCTCACGCCCGGCGGGCCAGCCCTCACAACTAACGGCGAGACAATCAGCTTGGGCGCGTCAGGCGTCGTGATCGCGGGGCCGGCAGGCACGTCGACGATCCCGTTCGCGGATCCGAGCGCTGAGGCGGTTTTCACGCTTGGACCGGCGCTTGTGACTGCTGCGCCGACGGGGGTGGTGATAGGGTCTGTAACGCTGATACCCGGTGGCGCGGCCCTCACGACAGCCGGCGAGACGATCAGTCTCGGTCCCTCTGGCGTCGTTATCGCTGGGCCCTCGGGCACGTCTACGATCTCGTTCTCTGATCCAAGTGCCGAGATTAAGGTAATCTTCGCGCTTGGGTCTGAGATGCTAACGGCGGAGCCGACGGGCCTGGTTATTGATTCTAGCACACTGAAGATCGGAGGGCCTGCTATTACGACGAATGGTAAGACAATCAGTTTGGGCCCGTCTGGCGTTGTGGTTATTGGGCCCAGCGGGACGAGTACGGTGCCGTTTTCAACGGTCATTCCGAGCACATCAATGTTGCAGTATACAGGCGGGGCAGTTAAAACATGCGTGATGGGCGGAATGGTGGTAGCTTTGGCCTTTGGCCTTCTGGCGCTAATGTAGCTGGGCTCTAAGAGAAATCTGCTGGGGAGAGGAGATTTAATAACGCATTGGACGGTGCGTGAACCTGAGTAAAAGGGACGGTATGTAAATTATATCTTAGAAGATATGACAATATTGCTGTTAGGGAGGTTAAAACTAATCTAGATCGGCTGCGCAGTCGCCTATAAAAAGTCATTAGTCGATTTAGCGTACACAGGATTAAGTCACTATAGAGTATTTAGATCCTCTGTTACTACCCTAAATATAATAGTATCTACTTACTATAATATATTAATAGAAAACTAATTACTTAGAGTATCCTCTTAAGGTTATTTTAATAATATAGGCTCTATATTATATAGGCTAATTATTACCGACTCAGTCAATCGAGGCACGAGCACAGTAGGAGGGCACATGCAAGCCTATACTATTAGATTCTCTATTAACGAGGATCTAAAGCCAGAGAAAGGAAAGGAGAAGAAGAGTAGCCGCTCGAAGTCAGTACTTTTATCAATATTTAATACTTATCAATAAGGATTTAGTATTTTTTAACAACACTATAATAATATATTACTAGTAGGTACGGATTTGCTTCGCAAATCCTATCCCTCCGTCGTGCTGCGGGGGCTTCTTCGCAGCAGGGGGTAAGCTTTGGGCAGAGCCTCGTGCAGAGCTTTAGTAGAGCTTCGTGCAGAGCTTCGTGCAGAGCCTTGTGTAGAGCCACATGTAGGCGTGCAGACGTATAGATGTGCAGACGTGTAGACGTGGAGACGTTCGTACGGGCGATCAATTGCAGAGACGATTCAAGCAGTACTCTTATCAATATCAATACGATATGTTCAATACTGAAAGATATTGAATATTGAAGATTTTAGAGTTAAGGTGGTAAAAATAAGGTAGATGTATCGGTAAATGACTCTCGGGCCTCCTAACAATACGTGCGTTAGATCTTGCAAGTCATCGCGCACAACATCGTCAATTTTGACCCCCCTAGAGCTCAACGCCCCCCCCCCCGGGACACTCTACCTTTGATCAACGCCATGCCTCCCTCATCTACTAACGTAATTGAGGACGATGATACATCCTCCTCTGCTATTTCTGAGCTTGATTCTGATCGATTTACCCACTCTGGCGGCGACGACGACGACACGTCGAGCGACTCTACACCAAATGTAACCACCCCAAAGTCGCCTCGTAAAAGGCGCCGGTTAGCTACTTCTACGTGACAGCTTGCCTGCGATCCTCTCTTATAAAGCTATTCGCGACGGCAAGAATCGAATATGGTACTGTTCAATGTGGGCTTATGGCGACAAATGTAGTACAAGAGGCTTCAGAGGCCTTGGCAGAATCTAGAGAGTAGCCGACATCTACTACACCACGCCAAGGATCACGAAGGTGACGATAGTGGTGAGAGAGTAGTCGCGAGAGAGTAGCTATTTTGAAGCTCTACTAGAGCCTACTTTCAAATAAAACACTGTACTATATTCAATATTCAATATCTTTTCAATATCTTTCAATACTGAACTAATTATCAATATCAATATCAATATCAATACGGCCTTTTACTAATATTGAATATTGATAAGAGCACTGGACGATTGTATGAGCAATTGTATGGACGCCCATACGGGCGTTCGTGTGGGCGATTGATTGATTGATCAATTGTATAGACGTTTGTAGAGCCGTACGTAGAGCCGTTCGTAGAGACGTTCGTACGGGCGTTTAATTGATTGATCGTATGGGCGTTGCATGGACGTTCGTATGGGCGTTTTTGTGGGCTATTAATCGATCGATCGATCGATTGATTGTATAGGCGTTCGTACTGGCGATCGTGCAGACGTTTATAGAGCCGTTCGTGCAGACAATTGTAGTCTTCCTAGTATATCAGTGCTGCGTGTTAGTAGAGCTTTGGAGCTCCGTATTAAGCTTCAAGTAGAGCTTTAAGGAGAACGTCGTGCAGAGCTTCAAGCAGAGCAGAGCGTAGAGCTTTTAAGCAAAGCTTTTAAGTAGAGCTCCGTGCAAAGCCTTAATAGAGCTTCGAGCAGAGCCTCGTTCAGAGCTTCGAGCAGAGCTTTAATAGAGCTTCAAGTGGAGCTTTGATAGAGCTTTGATAGAGTTTTGAGTAGAGCCTCGTGCAGAGCTTTGAGTAGAACCTCGTACAGAGCTTTGAGCAGAGCTTCGATAGAGCTTCAAGCAGAGCTTTAAGCAGAGCCTCGAGCAGAGCCTCGTGTAGAGCTTTGTGCAGGTGTTCGTGTAGGCGTTTATGCAGACGTTCGTGCAGACATTTGTAGAGACGATCGTAGAGAGGTTTGTACGGACGATTGTATAGACGATTATAGAGCCGTTCGTAGAGACGATTGTAGAGAGTTCCTAGTATAAGTGCTGCGTATTAGTAGAGCTTTAGAGCTCCATATAGGGCTTCAAGCAGAGCTTCGGGCAGAGCTTCGGGCAGAGCTTCGGGCAGAGCTTCGGGCAGAGCTTCGGGTAAAGCTTTTGGTAGAGCTTTTGCAGAGCTTTAGTAGAGCTCCGTGCAGAGCTTTAGTAGAGCTCCGTGCAGAGCTTTGGAGCTCCGTGCACAGCTTACCCCTAAGCTCGTCCGCGAAGTCCTCGTATTAACCATAACAGTTGTACCCGGCTTCAATTAGCCTAATGTCGATCACGGCTATATTTAGGATAGATTAAGGGGTACCAGGGGTATTAGTGACCCACCTACCTCGCGTATTAATAGAGGCTTAAAAAGCCTCATTTTCATAATTAGAGTTCTTATTTTTGCTTATAATCGGCGCACAGACTTCCGATGGACAGTTATGAACCCAGGTGTCTTGCCGTATTGCCCCTGTTTAACTAATTAATTTAATTAATTATACCCCTTATTAAATTGTTGTTTATTACTAACGTGTTTTACCATTTAGTGGCCCACCCCACTCAGTGGCCCACCCTATTCCCCACCGAAAATCGTGAAAATCACAGTATAATATCTTAATAATAACTTAATAATAGCTTCTAAAAATTTATATTTAAGCTTATATATATATATTACTTAATCCCTTTTAACGTTAAAGAATTTTAAAGTAATTTGTTTAGTAATTATAGATATATAAAGATTAGAGTAGAATTTATAGTCCAAAACTATATGTCTTTATAACTACTAAATATATTTATCTAAAATTTAAAAAAAAAAAAAAAGGTAGAGTATATATATAAGCTTAAATATAAGTTTTTAGAAGTTATTATTAAGTAGTTATTAAGATATTATACCGTGATTTTTATAATTTTTGGTAAGAAAACAGAGTGGGCCACTAAGTAGGGTGGGCCACTAAATAGTGAAATACGCTAAATCCTTTATTTGTTAGTAAGTACCTTTAATATAACTTCTTAACCTACCTAGGTATTACGGGACATCCCTATAACACCTTACACACATCTACCTATTTCCACTAACTTAGTAATTAGAGACTAACTATAAGATAGCAACCTAATAGCAATCTAACGGCAATCTAATAGCAATCTATGGCAATCTGCCACATTCTGCTATATTTTACTAAGTCTACTAAATCCTGCTAAGTTCTGCCAGGACCGCTGCCTAAATTCTATTCTGCCCCGTATATATATTAACTAAGCAACTAAGTTAATAATATAGACCCTTTCTTCCCATTTTCTTACCTTCTTTCCTTATATAACGTCTTAACTTCCTTATATAGTTTATATATATAGCTTAATAATATCTACCTTGTTATATATTATTGTCGCTTATACTTACTCCGTAACACTATATTACGTTAACCACCTATATTATTATTAATATACAAAACGAACCTAAAGCTCTTATAACGGCCGCCAGTATTATATCTATATTTTAAAAATAATTAGTAGAGATATAGAAGTCTTTTATAGACGCCCTTATATAGAACTAAGCTACTTTAAATTAATAATAAGCTAAATAAGAAGTACGACACTAATAATTAATTAAGGACCTCTAAAAAAAAGTCCGTCCCTTAAGATGCCCACACTAAGACCCTAAAACTAAACGCTATTTCTAGAAATAAATACGTAGAGTAAGAGTCCTAAACCTATAGTAATTATCTACCCAAACTAACTACTATACTAAAATAATCTGAATAACTACTAGATCCCCTAGTATTTACTAGTAAATAATAAAAACTCTAATTATTTCTAAGCTAGCTTAAAAATAAGCTAACTAATAATACTAACTATTACCTAACTAAAGCTAACTAACTCTGTTACGCCCTAAGTTAACTAAGAAGAAAGGCAGCTAATCTTATTAAACCTCTTTAGCCCAACTTAGTATAAAGCCTAGTTATACTTCTTAACGCCTTATATAGTAACCTAAACCGCTAAGCTACTACTTAGAGAAAGATAAACTACATAGCTTAAGGAATGAAAAGTTTCCTAATATACTTCTCTAAATTTAACCGTTATATAAGGGAAACAGGCTAGAACGACTCCGCACTAATTAATAGCCTTATTAAATCTTTAAGCCCTAAACTAAAAACCTCCCTAATAGGCGTAGACCTACTAGGAGCCCTTAATGCCTATACAAATGTTATTAATAAACGGTATAATAATATACTACGCCTAATACCAAAACACGCTCCTTAATATAATATAATAGCCCTATAAACGTCTACTAAGTTATCTTAGCTTAAGCACCCTAACGCCAAGGATATTAACACTAGGACCCTAGGATATGCCCTACTAAGGTCCTTTAAATAAGAACGACGCATTAAGCTAGGCCTCTGCTTTAAATATAGAAGTAACTCTTACCTCTTTAACTACTGCTTCGCCCCATTTTAAAAAAAATCTATAAATAGTTAACGCTAGCAGCCCACCGCCCCAATCCTCTAGCTACCGTCCCTAATCTTTATCTGGCTCCAGCTTAATAATTAGGAAGCACTATTTACAAGGACGAAGCTCCAACTAATATTCTATAAGAACCCTACCCTAATTACCTTTAAAAGGTCCTAGAGCTAAGTCGCTCTCTAGGACGGCTTTACTATAAGATCTTATTAAACGTATTTAACGTTACGAACTCTAACTCTTAGAACTATAGCATAACCATACTACTGTCTTTAGCAGAATGGTTAATAGGCTAACGCTTAAATCCTAATTAATATAGGAGCTAGCGGTATAGGATTTATTAATAAGATCTTTATATAAGATAATGGTTTTACCTAAACCCCCCTTAACTAGTATATTAACGTATTTGGATTTAATAGCAAACGCACCGTCTTAGGCTATATTACCTATATAGTGTTCCTAAGACTCCGATACCTAAACCATAAAGAATTAATTAAACTTTTTATTACCACTCTAGGTTACCTAGCAACCCTCAAACAACCTAAATAAAGCTATATCAGGTAACTATTAATTAGAATAACCTTAAGCTTCTATTTACCGCCTCCTATTATAAGTAGAAGTGCCTTATAACTCGCCGCTTAGACCTAAATCTAAAATCTAAAAGATCTACCAGGATCCACTAGTCTAAAATTTCTATAACTATTTACACTATACCTAAGGAATCCACCAGATTCCACTAACCTAAGAATTCTACTAAATTCCACCAATATAAGATTTCTACTAATATCTACTCTACGCCCAAGGAATCTACTAAATTCTACTAGTATAAGAATTCCACTAACATCTCCTAAGGATCCGAAAACTCCACTAAATTCCATAAGTTATTACTAAGTACTACGCCACTCTAAGCTAAGTAGAAGCTTAAGCTTAATATATAAAAATACTAGAAGGACTAGTATTCTACTATAAAAAGGATTCTTAAAGAACCTAAACCTAAATAAGAAATTATAGACAATCTAAGCTAGCTTAGCACCCTAGATATCCGTATAATTAGAGCTACCCTACTAGTATAATTTACTAAGAAACCTAAATATACGATCTTCGCTATTACTATAGCTGATATTAAGAAGGCCTTAGTACCAAAGAAGCATATTAACTGTAGCTAGAAGTGTTAGACACATCGTAAGGGCGGCCAAGGCGCTAGTGGTAAGCGAGCCAATGGCGAGTTTCCATACCGGGCATGGAAAATCGTAATTGGTTGACGGAGGTCACAGGAGAACATGCGATAAGCCTTACCTCTCGCGACGCGTAGATCTTAGAGAATCATCCATCTATAATACCGTATAGTACATATTATTGTGATATATATATTCTGCACGTTGTAAAAGTCATACTAATACTAATTAGTAAGCGCGCATAGATTAGGAGATATGTACTTGCTTAGAAGACGTTTATGCTCCACCTTATAAAGGCCCTATTTTAGTTAAAGAGAATTAAAGTACTCTAGATTTGGAAGACATTTAACGCTCCACCTTACCCGGAAATACCTTAAATCTACCCTAGATTTAGAAGACGTCTAACGCTCTACCTTAACTAGAGACAGACTACTGTACTAGTAGTTAACGTAACTATGTTAAGAACGCGACTATACTAAGAACGTAACTACACTAAGAACGCGACTACACCAAGAACGTGACTACCCTAACTACTACTTAAACTGTCCCTTAAACGACCACTTAAACTATCCCCTAAACTATTTTACGCACCTTCCTTATTTCTTTTAAGATAGCTATACCTATAGACTAGAAGGCAAAAACAGAACGATAAAGGAATAGAATTAATATATAAACGGTAACTAGTAAAGACCTTATAGACTTTATACTGTTTAAGTTATAGGAATATAATAAGTATAAGTTAATAAATAATGGACTTTAGTCTTCCTTCTAAGATAATTTTAAAACATTTAGTGTTAATATATTTTTAAAAGTAAATGTATAACACCTTTAAAGTATATATATCTTCCTATAACATAGAGGAGTATATATACGTATAAAGGAGAAACGTATAACATATGCGCAACTCTTGTTTAAATTAACCCAGGAAGAACGCCAATATTCCTAGACTTAAGAGAACTTAGATAAGGTGTATGATAAGCTAGATAGAAACGGGTTTTAGTTAAATAAAATAAATAATATATTTAAGCGCGGTCTTAACTATAAAGTATTATAAGACCCAATAGTTTATATAACCCTATTTTAACTATAACAACTATTAAGTATCTAGACTATAACCCCACCACTATCTAAAGGAACACTAGTAGGACCTTTACCGTACGTAACCCTACGACCCTAAACCGCTCCCCTCCTATAGATGCCAACTATACTAGGATAGGGTAAAGAGATTTTTAACGTAGTAAAGATGTATATAGAGGAACTTAAATATAATGGTATAAATGGCAGCTTTAATTATAAACTTACTATCTTCTATAATATCTGTAACCGATCTAATATTCTATAAGAGGCTTATAATAAAGCTTTACTAATTATGTTAATAGGTCTAGCCTTAAACTAGTACTTTAACAGCGGACTTAGTAATCTCTTATTTAAAGACGCTTATAGGCACCTTTGTAATTTCTTTAAAGGCCCTAGCTTAGAACGTAAGAACCTTGGTGAATGGAATGTAATCTTATTAAGGACGATAATGGATAAGAACATAAATAAATTAACTAGTGATTGCCTCTAAATATTAATTAATACACTCTCCTAACTATAGCATAGCCTTACCCCAGAACTACAAATAACACCATTTCTGACTAATAAACTTGTTACGTCTTGCTAGGGAATTTACACATACTAATTTACTGTATTAGACCCACCTTAAGAACTAGGCCCCCTTATTAATAAACTATAGTCCTTAATTACGGCTTATAAAAAATAGAACCTAGAGCAAGCTTAAACTTAAGCTTACTATATAGATTGTTGGTATTTTGGTAGGGAGAATAACCATAATCGGTATTGAAACTATAACCAATATCGAAACTGAACTTATAACCGAAATTATAACCGCGACCGCACCCGCCCTTATTTCTCTCTATATTATAAACTACGTTGCTTTATATATAATAAGGAAGGCTGCCGATTATGGAACTATATCTAAGAAGAATAAGAAGAGTCTAAAGCCAAGTTTAGAACCGCTAACAGAGACAAGTTTAGTAAATTCAACAACCGATTTAACAAACGACTTAATTAATATATTATAGACTATAAAGATGACGATATTAACTTAGAAGAAGAGCTTAAGGAAGCTTTCTAAGCACTAACTATTGATATAAATCATAAGGCAACCGATAAGAACTCTTAACTAGACATTAACTACTTCTATACCTCTTTCGGCTAAGTAGAATAGCATAAAGTAACTTCTATAGCTACTACCCTAGCTAATAAAGCCTTTAGCTATTTGGTTACAACTATAGATAATATAACACCTTTTATGACCGACTAGGACCCCTTTACCTATAATGCAACTATATCCACGTCCCGCTATACTGTAGACTACTTTATAGATATAATAATTGATATAGGAGTATCTAAACGATCTATAGCAGGATATGGCCAATTCCTAGCATTCTAAAGACTTAATACTAGTGTATAACTTAATACCACTATATAAGGTATAGTTAATGTATAATTCAGCATTGGATCAACCTTATTAATTGGATTAACTAAAGTAACTACCCTAATCGGCACAATCAAGTTTTATATCGTTAAAGTTAACACCCTATTTTTACTCTACCTGGCAGATATAGATTAACTATAAGTGTACTTTAACAACCTAAAAAATATACTAATTACCCCTTAAAGCGAAGTACCAGTTATACGTCGCTTTGGCTATCTATTCCTCCTTTAAAATATATCCCTGTGTAACTACTTAACTATATCATTTAATTAAAACCCTTGCTACTTAACTAATATTGAATTAAGACGACTACATCGTCGCTTTAGCCACCCTTTAGTTAAGCGTCTTGCATAAATACTTGAACGCTTAGGGCATGATATTAATAGTAAGACTTTGGACCATCTTATACGTTACTGCCACTATTATTAAAAACATAGAAAGTCGCCTGGTAGATTTAGATTTACCTTACATAATAATATTGATTTTAACTACTTAATCGTGGTTGATATTATATATATTAATGGCACACCTCTGCTGTATATTATTAATAAAGGAATACGATTTTAAGCCAGTAGATAGCTATAAAGTATTAGCGCCAAGTATATATAGGACGTACTACGAATATACTAGATCGACACATACCTAGGACCCCCTAATATTATTACATATAATATAGGCAAGAACTTTATAAGCAAAGAATTTAAATAATACGCTATAATACTCGGAATAGTTACAAAAGGCGTACCTGTCGAAGCCTATAATTTAGTTAGAATGGTAGAACATTACTATAGCCCCCTCCGTCGTATATACTATATCATTATTGCGGAACTACCGGACATTAACAAAGATATAGCTTTGTAAATGGCTTTTAAAGCAATTAACAACTCCGTAGGCCCTAATAGTCTTATACCTACCTTATTAGTATTCGGAGCTTACCCATATATGGTAGAATCCGACGTACCTAATCCTATGGTTATAAAACGAGCAGTAGCTCTTAAAAAGGCTATAGAAGAAGTTAAGAAGCTTAGAGCTGAGCGCCAAGTGGTAGATGCCTTTAACATGCGCAACGGACCTAAGACAACCGCGATTTATAACCTACCGCTTAACTTACCTATATTAGTATGGAGAGAAGGACCTATAGGCCAACCTGGCTACTGGTCTAGTCCGCACAACCTGCTTAGTATTGAAAATAAGACCTATACTATATAACTTCCCTATAGACCCACCAACTTCCGCAGTATAGTTGTTAAACTATATATAGTAGACCCCGAAATCACAGAAGATACGTAACTAGAAGATAATAATATTAAACTACCTTTACCTTAAACTAAGCCTAAACCTTAACCTTAAACTAAACCTGGACCTTAACCCGTTAAATATAAAAGAGGTAGACCACACAAGTACCCTATTAAAGTAAATACCGCGAACATCTTAATTTATCTACAGGATGAGAATAATAATTAACTTATAAATCCTAATTAGTTTACAGCATTACGCCAGAAGGAGATTAAGAGATTGCTTAAGAAAGGAGTTTTTAAATTAGTTAACCCTAAGGATATACTATAAGGCAATAGAGTATTTAACTCTAGATTTATTGACGAGATTAAAAACCCCGGCACTAATAAAG
>Ga0307515_10010502_pt1 | contig 17740 bp, 12 predicted proteins | sample 17_EM_MG_FD_194513 | JGI IMG/M metagenome (GOLD analysis project Ga0307515, IMG submission 194513) | Populus trichocarpa ectomycorrhiza microbial communities from riparian zone in the Pacific Northwest, United States - 17_EM | ecosystem: Host-associated > Plants > Roots > Unclassified | place... | reverse complement strand
AGGTCGACACACCCCCCCAGCTGCACAGAGCCTTCTGGGCTGCTGTAGAAAATACTAAAAAGTTACGATAGCAATTTGGTGTTAAGTTAAAGGAAATCCTCCATATATTTACTTTGCCTAAATATTATTTAAATTAAATTAAATTAGATCCTTAATATTAACGAGGTTTAATTACTAAATAAACGTCTTGTGCTTTTGATAAGGCAAAGCCTTTATTAGGCCGTCTGCTATTATATCCACAGTAGGCACCTATTTAATATTAATGCTTCCTTTACGAACTTCCTAGCGGAGCTAGTGGTAATAGATATTAACGTATTAAAGCTTAGTATTAAGCTCCGCATTACTTTTAGTAAGTAGTTAAATTGTCTATAGGTTGTCGCAATATATTATTTGCTTCTTATTAGGGTTAAATCCAATTTCTTTAAAGAATCGCTACCACTAAATTGACTTGGTAGCTGCATGCGATAGGGCTAGAAGCTCTACTTCCGTGCTTAATTTTGTTACTAACTTCTACTTCGTAGATTGCCAGTTAATTAGCCCTCTAAATAAGGTAAATAGATAACCTTCTGTGCTCTTTTTACTTACTAGGTTATCGCTAAATAATATATTGCTGGCCCTTATAAAGATCTAGTTTATTATATTCTCCTTTAAGTACTTAATTATAAGAGTCTTGGTTTAATTAAGGTAGGCAATTGCCCTTATAGTAGCTGCGTTGTGAATTAGTAACGGATTTTATAAGAATTCTAATAGCTTACTTACTATTCTTACTATATCTAGATAAGTAATATTAGCTGCATAGAGTATAGATCCGACTTTCCTCTAATAGGCGTAGGTATTCTACTTAAAGGCTTGCTCTGGATTAGGCTTAAGTTCCTTAATACCTATTAGTGTATATATCTTGCGATAATCTTTAACTTTAAAGCTTATCGCAATTTTATTAATATAGGAATCCTAGCTAAGCTAGAGCTTCCTATTCTTTCTATTACGGATAATTTAAATTCTTAAGAACTAGGTAAGGTTACCTAGGTCCTTTATCTTATACTTTCTTATAAGGTGCTCCTTAAAGGTTTAAAGCTTAAGTAGATTTTTCTTCCTAAATATAGCTGTAATATTATTAACGTAGAAGAAGACTATTAGCTAATTGTTGTAATATAGGCAAGGTTCCTTTACTACTAGCTTTAAGCCTTTCTTTTTTAGCGTTGTTGTTAAGTTACCGTACTATAGTAGAGGTAATTACCTTAATCTATAGAGCGCTTTTTGGAGAAGTAGGCACTTACCCTTAATTAAAAATCTATCTAAATACTTAACGTACACAACCTTGTTAATCACGCTATTTATAAATATATTAACAGCGTCGCCTTACCAGCAGTCCAGGTTAAATATTGTAATAATAGCTATTAAGGCTCTAAACGATTTTACTACTAAAGTTATAGTATAGGTGTCCTTATAAACTAACTCTTATAGATTACCTTATGCGCAAAAACGAGCTTTAAATCTCATTAGATATCCGTTAATATTAATCTTATATATAAATACCTAGATAATAGGTACGGTTTTAATATAAATTATCTCGTTAACGACTTAAAACGTTCCTTAATTTTAAAGGTTTATATACTCCTTTTAAGCAGTAGCCGCGAACTCTTCCTTATATTAATGTCTTTAAAGCTCCTTCTAATTCCTAGGCAGCGGTGGGAGCTAATTATAGTATAGCTTTTTGTAAAATATAAGCCCTATATTAAAGGCTAATCTTTAAGCTAGAAGGCTCTGGTTAATAACATTAGTAAAAAAGCCTGCGTAGATCTTTAATTATCCTTTAAGTCTCTTTCCTTTAACCACGTTTTGCTCTCCTATATCGCCATTAATCTTCTTCTTTAGTTTAGCTTTATTAGTCGGAACTAGGACATAGTATAGCTTCTTTACTAAGGTATTTAAGGACGGTAGTAGAGGCTCCGGTAAGTTAGGTTCTAGTATCTTATTTAGGGTAGAAAGCCCTAAAGCTAAGTTGTCTTTAAAGCTTAAATCTTATTACTTACTACTCTTAATATTAGGCTCTTCCTTATTTCCACCAGATTCCACCTATTATCTCCCTTTAGTGTTAACTTAAATTTTATCTTAAGTCTTATTGCTTTTATTAGACGACAATTCTAATTTGTCTTAGAGATCCTATATTTAATGGATATTAATAATTTCTAATATTTAGTTAGTTCTAACTCGGAGTATATTCGCTAGATTTAGCTGTAAGTCATTATAAAGTAACCGCTTATTAAACTTTACGTCTCTAGTTTTTATAACCTTCTTTTAACTAAGAATATAGATTTGGAATATATTCGTTAAATTATATCCTACTAAATATCCTATATGGGCCCTTAGCGCGAGCTTATTTAAGCATAAAATATTATATTTAAAAGGGTAGGCCCTACAGCTGTAGACTTATAGGTGGCCTATATTTAGTTTTGGTGGTAATATACCTATAGCTAACTAGATTCTTTTAAAAGGTGTCTACCACCTAAGTCTTCTACTAGGCGTTTAATTAAGTAGATAGGTAGCTGCTTTATAAACTTTAGGATATAGCTCCTCTAATAGATAAGCCTTAATTCTTATACACCGAGCCTTCTGTATAATTACCCCCCTAAATTATTCCGCTGGACCGTTCTATAATTAAGTATTAGGTGCTAATCTTTTAATACTAATTCCTTGTTTAGCTACCTATTCTTTAAATTTGCCTATAAGAGACGTCTCTTTATCTATATGGATAATAGCTACCTTAAAGCTATATTATTATTTAATGATATTACAATATTTAATAATAATTTAGGTAAGGGACGACTTCTTAGCCATTGTCTCTACCTTATTTATTCGCGTCGCGTTATTAAGGAAGTATACCGCGTACTTATTGCCATTAAATGTAACTATTCCGGGTATTAAATTAAGGTGGATTCTATAGAAAGGAACTAGTAACTAAGTTAAAGGTTTTTTAAATACCACCTTATAAGCTTTACTTACTCTATATAATTTACATTCTACCGTTGTTAGGCCTTTTATAATCGCGCCTATTACTAACTAAGGTAGTTACTTAATCACGTCTTTTCCTATATGGCCCATTCGCTAGTGCTATATATAGCCTTCTACCTAATTTAGTAAAGGCTTTAATAAATGCTTTATTGGCTTTAATTAAGTCGTAAATAAAGCCTCAGGTAAGTCACTTTTTAGCTTATTATATTTAATAGTGTTTTAACCACAGTAGCGGCTATAGTAGGTGTATATCTCGTCGTTGCTATAGAAGAGAGTGTTCTCTTTATTATTCTAGTAGACTCCCTTATTATTAAGCTTATTAAGATATACTAAGTTAGTATAGAAGCCTAGTATAAAGGCTGCTCCTAAGAGCTATATCTATCTCTTCCCTTTTAGGTTATTAATTGTAACTATAGCTATACTATAGCCTACAATTTCTTCTATATACGAGCCTATATAGACGCGTTCTAATATAGGCTCGATATCACTAATAAACCTAGCTCTATCGTTAAAGATGTATAGGCTAGTTTCTAAGTTAAGAATTACACTATCGCAAAGCTTGTAATTAGAAGTTGTGTTATTAGATCCTATATAATAAACTATAAAGTTTCCGGTAGGCCCTTATAAGCTCTAATTACTACCTTCCTTTAGCTTTTTATTAGCTTAATTGTCTTTTTTGTTAGCTTAATTATCCATTTTAATTTACTTAATATAAGCCTTAATTTCGGGCGTTATATTAGCAATTTTCTTATCTACCTTCTTCTAAATTTTATTACTTAGTTTAAACCATAATGGGTAAGGAATTAACTCTATAATATACTAGCATTTATTAAAGTAGTAACGCTTTCCGTATAGGCACTCTAGCAGCAGTTACCTTTCCTTCTTCTACTTATCTGCTAATAATTAAGGCTTTAATTTAGGCTTTAAATTCGGTAACTTATCTTTAAAGGTAACTCCAAAGGATCCTCCTTATAGGGTTTTACCCTTCTAGGCAAGGTCCGTATAATAGTAGTTTCGGTATATTTTAACCAGTTTAAAAAAGGTAGGAAGCGTCTTCTTCTCCCACTTATACTTATTAAGCTCATTCTTCTAATATTCTAACTAGCTTAGTATAATTAATTTAACTATATATGTAAAGTCTTTTACTAAATAATTACCATCTACCTTAGGTAGAGCTTGCTCCTTATACTCTATATACACCTTCTCCTACTCTTATAACTAGATCTTAAAGTTCTAGTTCCAAGGCGCCTTCTTAAGCCTTATATATTAAGTAGCTATTTAAAGCTTTTAGGCGTAATCAGTCGGAGTAATTCTCTTCTTAAGAGATACCAAAACGTTATAGGTGGTGGTGCATTTAAACGTATAGATAAGGTAGATACGTAAGATAAAGCTTAAGATATAGCTGCGCAACGTATTAAAAGCTAATAGCTGTTTTCTATATAGCTTTATATTGTCCCTATAGTCGGCTTTAAGCGTACAGAGCTCCTCCTTCTCCTCCTTATCTAGGTCCGCGAGCTTCGTCTTCCCCCAGCTATTGGCATCCTTAGGTGAGGCATAAATAGGTTCTTTAAGCTGTAGCAGATCGGTCTTAGGTATTAATAGGTCGATATACTTCTAGAGACAATTATTATTCACTTTTAACTTAATGACCTTAATCTATTCGTCCCAATTGTTTAGGCTTATAAGGATAACGGATAATATAATAATGGGAGGGATTTCTTATTAAGAAGTCATTGTGGGTAATTATCTATAATTAAGATAATAATTAAAATTAATAGGAATAAAGGCTTTGGAATTAAAGATGATGTAGTAGACGGCCCGGGCTTATAACTGTTAAACGGACGATCAGGAATGAGAACTCTGTTTTATTAAAGAGGGCTCTAGAAGCTCTCTTATATACATCAGGTAGGTCCCAAATACAATGACGACAACGTCGTCATGTAGTAGGTCATAGTTAAGAGAAACAGGTAATGAGACGTTCGATGAGACATACGAGCTCAAGATACGAGACAACTGAGACATAGTTCGTATAGACGATCTAGGTCGTCAGACAGTATTACGATGGTAGTAAGGAACTTCGATTCAGGTCGATATATACCTATAGTAGTCTATCTCTAGCCCCAAGAACAATTCCCTAATTTTGCCCTTAAGTAAATGCCTATACAAATGCCCATAAACACCCCCAAGAACGCCAAAGTCCCTGCTTTTCCCAGCTCCACTCCCAAAACACCTCAAAATGCATGCATATCTCATCAATCGGCCCCCCGCCCCACAAGCACAAGCAACGCGACGTTCATAACGACAATAATGCCCCAAATCACAATCGCCGCCGCTGTCGTGATCCAATGATTCCGCATCTGCACAGTACGGGGCACATCGCTCTCCGCATCCGCATCCCCCTCCGCTTCCTCTCCCTCAGACCCGCCCACCGCAACCTTCATATACTGGCTGCGGCAAGTAAACCAGATGAGCGGGGCGCTGGTGAAGGGCAAGATGACGCTAAGCGCGACCTGGCTGCCCTCGAGCGCGCGGCTGAGGCCTTCGCGCCCGACGGCGCCCGCGATGATGATGCTGGGCGTGATGCTGATGCTGCGGGTGACGAGGCGGCGCACCCAAGGCTTGATGGTCCAGTTGAGCTGGCCCTCGGAGACCATCTGGCCGGCGATGGTGCAGACGATGCCGGCTGAGGTGCCGGAGAGGAGCAGGGCGAGGGCGAAGATGGTGCCGGCGACGGGCGCGAGGGTCGAGGAGAGCAGATCGTGGATGGTGAAGAGGTCGGCGTCGTCAGCACCGGGGAGGGAGGACAGGGAGGAGCCAGCGACGATGAGGATCGAGCTGTTGACGAAGAGCGCGAAGGTGACGAGGGAGATGGCTAGCTCGGCGATGCTGTACGACATGCATGAGCGGATGGCGGCTAGTGAGGGTCGGTATTTGGAGAGTGAGGCGTCGCTGTCATCCTCAGACTCGGACGCGCGCGGCTCTACGTGGTCGGGGGTGGAGACGTTGCCGGAGTTCTGGTCGAATTCGCGGAGACGAGCTTGCACAATGCCACTTCCGAGGTAGAGGCTATGTGGCATGACGGTTGCACCAAGAATACCGCATGATTGGAAGAGACTGCAAGCGTTGTTAGGATACGTTTAACTTCAGATACAAATTAACTTGGAGTTGAACGTACCCTTGAGATTGGATGATTGCCGAAGACGGGAGATATCCGCGGAAAACCTCGCCAATAGAAGTGTCTTTAATAAGACTAAGTTGAAAACAAAAGCAGATTACAACTCCGAGGACCAATGACATGACGAAAAATTCGAATGCGCGTAGAGCACGCATAGAACCTGAAGGATTATAGAAGAGCAGAATAATGAGCACATCCAGGATAGATATAGCGCATCCAGCGACTAATGGTATGTGTAAAAGTACATTGAGAGCGATTGCAGTGCCAATGACCTGTCGTTCTATTGTCAGCTACTCATACAGAATCTAAACATAGAAGTGAATTACCTCAGCTATATCAGTGGCAATGATAGCAGACTCTGCAAAGAAGTAAAGCAAATAGTTCAACCATGGTGGTAGGTTAGCCTTGCAGTTCTCAGCAAGATTCATCCCCGTGACAGAACCAAGTTTGATGCATAGGGACTGGAGAAAAACGGCGAAGAAATTCGACATGAGAATTATGAACAGTAATTTGAATCGATAGGAAGCTCCAGCAGCGACATCCGTTGCATAATTACCTACAAAGACAAAAAGGTTAGCTCATTTCTCACACCGCAAATTCTTTGAGAGTGGCCAAGTAACGTCCAAGAAAGGCCAAGCATAAAAGGTAATGCCACAAGCACACTGGCATTTTTTGCAAGGACGGTGATACATTTCCCTCTACCACCAAACCCATCCCCTTGCCCTCTCTTGAACACCCTTCAGACGTACTGTGTAGTGTGTATATAAACGACAAGCATATGAAAATGACGAATAAAGACGTAGCCTTGAGATCGCACAAATGACTGGAATCGGCAAATGAAGCTGAAGAAAAGGCACTCACCAGGATCTATATACGCAACAGCAACCATGAATCCAGGTCCAACAAACTTCCCATATTTAATCAGCACCTGAACGGTTCTCCTTGCCATCCCCTGGAGGCCATTTCCCCAATCCCTAAGTACTTTCCGGCCGTTATTCCCTCCATTTCCAGGAGATGAAGAGGCAGAGAGTGCAGCTGTGCTTGCAACAAAGCGCTCTGAGCCCTTAGCGCTGCTCTTAACATTTCCTGTGTTCAATGGTGCCGTATTCTCTTTCCCCTCCACTGTGTGTTCCTGGCTAGGATCGATGTTTGCCCATGAAGGGTCCACGGGATCTATGCAATGATCTCTTTGCAACCTTGCGTTGGCCATATGGTTTAGGTCGGCTTGAGTCGTTGCGTCTGCATTGAGGGCTGGTGGGTTCTGATTCCAGCCGTCTGTGTCGACGTGATCGGCGCGCGAAGGACAGTTCATGGCGGTGAGGCGTCAATGCGGCGACAAGAGCGGTTTGCCTGGGTTTAAGCGGCAGCGACGAAGGATCGAGGCAGGCCCAGGTGATACGTAAGTGATATCGAAGTGTAGACTAGTGGGACTACAATGGTTATATGTTTAAGACTGAATGGTTTGCCGCTGCTAGGCTTGTCACGGTTTTGCCCGAAGGACGGTTTCGAGACGGTCTGGAGTTGCGTAAAAGTGCCTAGCGTTCTCTCCTCAACCGCCCGCCCAGTCATTGCTCTCACATAAGATATGGCGATGTCGGCTGGGATTTTCGCACCTGCCAAGGTCTTGACCGTCTTTGACTAATTCTGTGATGTTCCATGGCGATTAAGCGCCACATTCAGTTGTGTGAATGACGACACTTTCTCTGGCCCTTCGGGAGAATAGTGAACGAAACGAACAAAAACGATCAAGGGACGGGAAGCCTATTTGGTGCATTTGAAAAGGAAGGCCCGAGTAACTCCGAATTTTCTGAGCCTTGTTGCAAGTATTTTGATGGGGTGCGCACGTGGAGACTTTTCAAATGCACCAAATACTGCCGAGGTCCTATCCCTTGACACGGTAGGGTCCTTTGCCAAGGTCGCTTATGTGCGCGACTGGATTCAACTAGATATTTACAAGGGGGTAACATGAACGGGTCAGACGCCCCCCTGCTAGTACAGTAAACAAAATAACCTGGCCCCGCTACGTCACTTCGGACTCGCTTATTTCATCACCCAGACTAGCAGGGGGGCGTCTGACCCGTTCATGTTACCCCCTTGTATACTATCAAGGGTAAGTTTTGTGCCAAGACTCTCATAATTTGTAAGGGACTTGGCACAAAACTTACCCTTGACACCATAGTATTAACCCAGTTTTTCCGATTGGTTGATTCTTATCGATAACCTAAGGACCAAAATTGCCCAAGGGATAGCTCACCTCTCGGCGTGAATCGCCGGCCAATCGTCTGTCTTGCATTACATCGTAAGATAATATCGCCTCAGCCTTGTCAGCTGAAGCTGCGCGAATGCCACCAAGAAAAGTCTCACGGGCATCATCTCATCTGGAGAGCGCCAGCATAAGCCAGAAAGTAGGACGCTCGTTGGGCATCATCCAGCAATTAGAACAAGTCTTCCTATTCCAAAAATCCTCGTACACCTAAGTGGAGGCAAATATATCTCGCTTGTAATATTGCAATGACTGGAAGCGCCTTGATCCATCAGAATTCATTCCATCATCAATCATCTCAACTCTCTCACCCCCTTGCTCTCCGTCTCTCTTCCGCCTCAACAAGAACTAAAACAAGCTCCAGCCAAAATAGCAATATACCCCAGAATATAAGAGGAGAAAAAGCCGTGGAGCAAAAAGCCGTGGAGCCGAGAAAATGCTAAGCGACTGTAGCAAGCCGTACCATTGGTTATACTTTCTCTACGCCACGAAACGAAGGAATCCGAAGCCGGCAATAATGTATCATGCGTGTGATCCGAATTGCGCCGGTCCTGCCCACATGATGAGGATAATGCCGTTGAGACTCCCGCGAAGAAAAGAACCAAGAATGTCGTATGCTCCCGTTCGCCTAGGGTAGTTAAATGATGCCCATACACCTAATAAGTACTTGTGTCGAAAATTATCCCGTTTTAAAGAACGCCAAGAACAATGCTAGCCCGCAAGCTCGCGGGCCATTCTGAGAGACTGCTGCTGCACCAATCAACGCTGACAATACAGCTCTATCTCGCCTAATTGTCCCGCCATGATCTGATCCCGCTGTTGCTCTTTCCACGTCTCAAACGCTGTTTGTACGTCTTCATCCGACTGGATGCTGACATAATCATCTTCGTCAATGTATTTGAGTTTTACTTGCCCCGCGCTGAGTGAGACACTCGTGGATCGTTGAAGCTTAGCATCGATGCGGTCCTTTAATGATTGAAAGCTGATGTTCGTGCTTACAACCAGAGTCATGGTACTTCCAGCTGACGGGCAGTGTACTTTGACCTTCAGTTGTGATGGAATCGGGATATCCTCAGGACGGGGAGTCTGAGAAGACAAAGGTGGGGACATAGTCCGATCAAATGAGGATGCGAGGGCCATGGTTCTCGGCATTGGCACATGTCGTGGGTCGTGGCGAGCAGGACCTCCAGGATATTCGACACCATTATGTTCTGATCCAGTTCGCTGCTGTACAAGCCTTTCACGTTGGTAATTTGGCGACTGCGTAGCGGCCCGTTGCGGCAAGCTGTTTGGCGAGTTGTTTTGACTCCGGTTGACAATCCCTGGTGTATACGCATAGTGAGTAGGAAATGGAGGAACTTCCGGTACAGGTGGGTGCTGCCCGTTCGAACGACGACCAGGGCCCGGTGGATTATGGATATCTGGGCTGCTGGCTGACCTCAACCTGTTTTGTGATAGGACTGCATTGTGCTGTAAGCCTGCGTTAGGAGGCAGCGAGGGCCGCTGCATAGCGTTGCTACGACCGCCAGGATATATACCTGAGCCCATAGATCCCTCCCGAGACATTTGGCGGGCCATTGCAGGAGCTGTGAATCGTGCGTTGTGATCCTCTCCATGCCAGCCATTTGGAGGCGGCTGCTGCCGAGGGAAGGGAAACATGCCAGCAGAGGATGAGCTTGTGCGTGAGGAAATGGGAGATTCGGCGGTTGGAGAAAAGTATGAATCAGCCTGAGGTGTCCCAGCAGCGCCTTGAAGCTGTTGGGTTCGGAGTGTTAGTGATGGTTGGGATGTATAACCCATTGGGAAACGGGGTGGTGGTACTCGTGAATCTAGGTCGCCCATCGGAGGGCCACTTTCACTAGTAGCCGACCTGGAACGTTGGCCAACTATATAGTTATCCTGTAGACCTAGATAACCAGGTACAACGGTGTCGAGGTCATCATTTTCATCTCCATCATCATCTTCTCTGTAGGGATTCTCAAGTTGGACTTGATCCCTCATGTAGGTAAACTCGGTTGCGGAAGCGCTTGACTGCTTGGTGCTGCTGCTGGATCTCGCATGGTCCTTCCAGATCCGTCGTTGAGTATCAACCTGGTTAGCCCACTTCTTCATGGTTTCCTCGGAATTGAATCGAACGACGAAATTCTCGATGCCAGGATCGCCTTTCCAGAAGATCTGGCAAGTGTAAGAACCTAAGGGAAGTTAGCAATTGGTTGTGAGGCCGCGGGTTCAGATCGCACCTGGTTTCGAAAGGGATATCGTTTCTGTGACATTTTGCATAAAGATACGGCCTTTAAGTTGAAGCTTCGGTTTTCCCTTGCGATCCACAAGAGGCTTGTTCATCATTCTATTCTTTTGCTTGTTTGGATTAATTTCCTTGCAGCAAAGGAGGATCATCTCGAAGAGGTAGATTTTGTACTATCAGATGAAGATCGTCAGTGAAAAAAAATTGCAATGTGTAAGGTTGAGGTTGAAAATGATAGCAGAGATAACATGCACTTTGACTTCTCGTGCACTATTTTAATAGCCGAAGCTGTTAAACTGAGTTTTTGGCTCACCTCTCGCTCTTCATTCTTTGTGCTTATGCTTTCGCCCTTGAGTACAGTGAACGTGCCGTGAAGTAGCAGTTCTCCAAATCCTTCAATGCGGTGGCCTTTCCAATCCTCAACCCTACTCTTTAGCTCCTCAACAGCTTCAACCCGCTCTTCACGGTCGATAGCAGCGTTGGTTCGTTGAAGTACAGAAGACGCTGCCTCAATGCCAGTTGATATGTCATCTCTTCGTTCGTCATCGAGATCACCTTTATCACGCAGTTCCTAACTGGCAGTAAGTATTCGCGCATCAAACCAAAGCGCTCAAACTTACCTTCAGCAATAACGGGTATTTAGCCAATCGCTGGAAAGGTTTCAGAAGGAATGAAGTCAGATGTGTGGGTGACTCCACCATCTGTCGAAGTTCAGATGAACCACCTGTCTCCTTCAATTTATCAAACTCGCGCATTGCAACTTCTTCGCACTTTCTCTGGTTTGCAATGTATGGTTCGTACACTTTAAACGCATCCTTGTATAGCACGAAAAGTTTGCCCCAATTCTGCTCATTCTCGGGTAGGGCATTGGTCTGTTCGACACGGATCAAGAATCTCCTCTGAAAATCTAAAAGAGCGTTCAAGTTCAAAAACACATCGTGAACTGCGTCACCTGTAATGACTCCCTTCTCTTCTACAAGCTTTTTAAAAGCCTGAAGGAGTTCTAGATGTTGCACATACGTGCGTTCTGTCTTAACCAATTCATCGATAATATGCTGTCTTTGGGTTCTTTTAGTGGTTGTTGTAGAAATTGATGTATCATCAGGGCTCTCGGTCTCCGAGCTAATGACACCAACTCGAACTAAAATATCGAGGACTCGATTGACGACTTTGGCAACCTAGTGCGGTGTAAGCTTCCGGTCGAGAATAGTACACCATATTTGTCTTCTGCGGCAATAGTTTCGCGATTCAACAGCTTAAAGTTCATGTCATCAACGTACCTTTACGAACCCAGTTGTGTCATCACCATAAAGGTCGGTGATGATGAAGCACTCTGTTGCGGGAAATTTTAACTCTGCCATGCAAGCCTGCAGAAACTTAAACGTCGCAGCCTGTCCCCTCTTCTTTTCCGCAACCCTAGACTCATCCACTTCCAGACGCACTTTGGGGTTCAATGCATTGTAGATCGTCATCAAAGGGTATCCTCGTCGGAAAGTCCTCCATAGTAACGTGACTGGGTCCGTGTCATCATCCGCATCCTGTTCTTCCTCTACCAACCATTGCTCAAAATCCGGCACTGATCTCAGACGTTGCTGAAGGTTTAGACAGATCTGGAACAGAGAGGTATCTTTGTCGGCCCGTTTATTTAGAACATTGTTCGTAGCCTCGATTGGAGCACCGTTGGCGGGGGTCGGTGGGAAGACCGGAGGTTGGCCAAATAAAGTGGAAGTTGAGGTGCCTTGGGTAGTTTGAGTATCGCGCGCAGTGCTGTGTGAAAATTTGGAGTACTGGCTAGTGTAGCTTTGATGGCTTTGGGTATTCATTAGAGGAGAAGGCCCACTGGCTGAGTTTAGTCGAGAATGAGCACTTGAAGGCGCGTTGTGAGTATGAGCTCGAGCAAGAGCGGAATGAAGAGCGACCTCCATCCTAGTGATTCATAATCCCTCACAAGACTAAGGGTCGAGGTGGCGCCAAAGCGCTTTGACACCGTGTCAGGGTCCGGCGTGCGGGCGAAGCGCGGACAGTTCGAGGAAACTGCGATACGGAACTGAGCAGCGACAAGATCAAAGGTTGCAGAGTGATGTTGATGCGAAGGCGAAGAGGTGCTTGGAGAGCAGTGTGGAGGACACACGATAAGGGGTGGTACCGCAGGTCGTTTCACATCCGGGAAGCGCTGCTCGACGCCAGGCTCATGGGGGGCGCTGCTCGACGCCAAGCCTTCGTGGAAAGGGTTTAGGGGCTTCGATTCCCCAACGGGCTAGTGATTCACGCCCCGTTTTAGCCGCATGAAAAATAACGTGTAGCGTGTAACGTACAGGGTGCTGTCGCCTGGTCGAGCTAAAAGTTGAATTACACTGCCTTCTTGAAAGTGTTAAGCAGTCCACATCACCATTACAGCCAGAACTCTCATCACACGTAGATGCGTGTTCTATAATGATCTTCCGTTATTCATGTAATTTTTTACGTGTAACCATCGCGAGAAAAGGACGCATACGTCGTCCTCACTGCAATTTCACCAGGGCCCTCCCAGTGCGAGGGAAATAGTTCGGGAAATATCCTGATCCTCAACGATCGTTCTCTTAGGCAGAAACGTTAAAAGTAGCATAACAATTAGTTAATAGACCCACACTTTATTCGTCTGTTAGTATATTTTAGTCGCCATTGAAGGCTGTTAGTCATTTCACCCTGTGCATCCCTTTAACAGTCAATCTTTAGTTCCTTCTTCAGTTGGAGAGTACGTCTTGTGTCCATGTGTATCCCATACGCCACTAAGGCATTCATATATGTTTTCAGCATCCCAATTGTGCTCTCATTGATGGCTTAATCACCTAATAATATCTTTATTAGTTTAGAAGTACTTTAGGTGCCTATCCAGAATCCATGTTACATGAGAAGGGCTCGATGAATAGCCCCTGGTATATACACCTTTGTCGGTGGCGCATGGGATAAACAAATAGTAATGATGGTTTTGAAAATGTCCGAGTAGATTTAACTAAGTAGGCACTAAGCGCGGGCTATCTAATCATCAGAAGCCAGCTTTCCTACTCTTTCTATTAATTATCCTCTGACAAAGTTTTTCGGGTTATTTAATAGAACCTATATATATTTGTAGTGGAGCCTTAAGGAAGCTCCACCTAAGTAAGAAATCGACTAAGACTTTTGTACATATTCTGCTGTGTAATTCTTCAATGTCTATTGTGGTAAAGACTAACGGATTATGACTGGCAATGCTTGAAGTATTCCATGGATGTTTACGGTGAAAAAACAATGAAGTCTGTAGAAACCTAAAACGCAATTAGACTCCAGGCTGAGCCGCACAGGTGCTAAATGGAGATCTACTAAATATATGCATCAGCTTCTTTCACCATACTCTCAACATTGCCACTCATTGGCTGATACACGATTGGTAATTTTCACGTATTTTATGTAGACCCTGGTCGCCTCACCACTGCAATCCGGAAGGCCGTCAGCCTCAGGCTTGAGCGCAACTTACATCACAAAACGACAACGACACTGTACATACCGCTGGCCTTCGTCTGTCAAGTGCGGCCACTGAGTCTCACCCACTCCTAATTTACGGTCTTCCTTCGTTACGGTCGTGGACTCGTCACCTGGTGTTTTTGTTGCAAGTCACCAGCCCGACCAACACAGGAAAGCTGCCTTGATTTCTTCTATGTAATAACCAAGGCTCAAATCGCTGTACGCTTAGTCGCATATCGTATCTCGTCGCTACCATCGCTTTACAGTGCTGCGTCTGTACATCTGCGAGACCCGCACGGTGTTGCCGTGGATATCTTCTGCCTTAAACTATGGCAGGACCCTTGGGCAACAACGGTGTAGGTCCCTTCGGCGGCGCGTCCTATCTCCCGGCTTTTCGACCTTCTTCGTCTATGAATGCTGCTTTCAAGCTCGATGAGGGGTACTCGGAGGATACAAGGAGTCAGAGCGGGAGTGACACTATCATGAGAACTGATTCAAGATTGGGAGAAGGCTTGGATCAAGATACCCAGTTTCCCTTACCGGAGTGGGTCTTGAACATGAATGAGGGAGATCGGAGTGGTATGAACAAATGCTATAGTGCCGCCAGTCAAAAAATTGCCTTCACTAACCTTGCCTAGAATTCGCATATGCAATTTTACGGTCACTGCGTACTTCATCTATCGCGGCGATAGTTGAGAGACTTAACCCCCTCTTACATCTCGACCCCGTGGTATATCTTCCCCCAGAGATAACCTTTCAGATATTTTCATACTTGAAACCCGAAACCTTATTACGGGCTTCGACGCTTTCGAAAATGTGGAGATATCGGACACTTGATAGTCCGTTATGGAAACTTTTGTTCGGATTAGAAGGCTGGACATCAAACCCCCGCCGGGTTCGAGTATATGAGGAAACTGAGAGAGCTCGCAAAGCTGAAGTGAAGGAAAGGAAGACTCGAGCACGAGCTGCGGAAGATATGGATGAACAGCAGTCAAATAAGAAACGAATAAGAGAGAGGCCGTTATTCGGAGATGGCGGCATCGGGGAGAGTGGGATTCACGATCGACTGATGCCCTTAACGCTTGATGGCTCACAAGAGGGTCCTCAGGCGTGGGCAGAGCAACATGGTGTGGTGGAAGCTGATGATAGTCCATCTGGTGGCTCTGAAGACAGGATGCAGGGTATCGCTTTTCATAGTCCACCGGAAGCAACTCAAATCTCGGCATCAACACAGACTCTGGAACGATCCAAACGAAACAATAGGCTTTTCGACAATAATGCTATTGAGGATGCAATAGGATCGCCAAATTCACCGCCTCCTATGGATCCGCCAATCCAGCCATCACTCTTGCTCCCCTCTCCAAGTGACCCCAAGCTCAATTGGCAATACCTCTACAAGCAGAAAAGGCGATTAGAAGACAACTGGAATGCTGGTCGCTTCATAAACTTTCAGTTACCACACCCTAACTATCAAGAGGAAGCCCACACTGAATGTGTGTATACCATTCAGTACTCTGGCAAATACCTGGTCAGCGGTAGTCGCGACAAAACTGTGCGGATCTGGAATCTTGATACGCAACGCTTAGTACTTCCACCTCTAGCCGGACACGCTGCCTCTGTTCTCTGCTTACAGTTTGACGAGAGGCCTGAGCAAGATATTGTAATAAGTGGTGGCAGCGATTGCCATATTCTCCTTTGGAAATTCTCCACGGGCCAACTATTGAGGAAACTCGAGAAAGCTCATTCGGAATCTGTTTTGAACCTCAGATTTGACGACAAATACCTCGTCACCTGCTCCAAGGACAAGACGATCAAAGTGTGGAACCGCCGAGAGATATGGCCTACGGACGAAGCTTATCCGACTTCAATAACATCGGGTGCTAGATTCCCTCAGCACATCATCGATATGCAGCACCTGGCGGAGGGCCAGCATCTTAATTTCAGGCCGCTGAAGGAATATAGTCTAATAATGACTCTCGATGGCCATGGTGCAGCTGTCAACGCCATCCAGATCCTCGACGGACAGATTGTATCGGCATCAGGCGATCGCAGCGTCAAGGTGTGGGACGTGCACACCGGGGCATGTCTCAGAACCTTCTCAGGTCACACCAAGGGCATTGCGTGTGTGCAATTTGACGGTCGCCGAATCGTAAGTGGTAGCAGCGACGAGACCGTGCGTATCTTCGACCGTGCGACGGGCGCGGAAGTGGCTTGCTTACAAGGCCATACCAACCTAGTGCGAACAGTGCAAGCGCAATTCGGCGACCTGCCCGGGCATGAGGAAGAGCTAGAAGCCGAAGCTCGAGCCATCGATCGCAAGTTCTTTGAAGCTCGCGAAAAAGGCATCATCTCTACTGAACTCACTAGGGAGCAGCGTCGTGCTCGGAACGCCGGCTCCCGTGACCCAAAAGACATATTTGCTTACGGCGCCAAGCTTCCCCCTGGAGGTGGTGGCAGTCGTTGGGGGAGGATAGTTTCCGGCTCCTATGACGAGACGGTCATCATCTGGAAAAAGGAAGCCAGCGGCCGTTGGGTACCCTCAAAGACTCTGTTCCAAAATGAAGCTGTTAAGGCAGCAGGTGGCCGGCCTCGAAGGCCTGTCGCTCAAGCACACGCGCATGCTAACCACCTTAACGCTATCAACCAAAATCAACACCAGCAACTAGTTCCAGCAGCGGTTGCTAGTGCCACTAACTCCGCAACCCCAACTCCTCCACCGGGCAATGCTGCCGCTGCTGCACCCAATTTTCAAGCTCTCGCTCAACAGGCACAGGCCCAAGCACAGCAAGCTCAATCGCTTGCCCAGCAAGCCCAAGCTCTCCACGTAGCATCGCAGGCTGCTCAGCAAGCGATAAACACCACCACCGTAACCGCCAACGTCGCGAACACCACACCGACTCCACAAGCACCACAATCACAAGCACAAGTACCCCCGCCACAACAGCCTCAGCCAGGCCCTGCACCCGCAGCCGCCCCACCAGCTGCACCACACCATCATCACCACCCTCCGCACCATCACCATCATCCGCTCACACCCCTCGCTACCCAAGGAACTAATTCACGTGTCTTCAAGCTCCAATTCGACGCAAGGCGGATCATTTGCTGTAGCCAAGATCCGACAATCGTGGGATGGGATTTTGCTAACGGAGACCGGGATATCATTGATGCAAGCCGATTTTTTGGAGAATCCGCATGATGCAAGCTTTACACAAAGGCATCACCATAACAAGTCCTTCAGGATCTCAAAATTTCATCTCAGAGCGTCTAGCACCGCTTCAAAGGACAAAGCGGACGAGGCTTTTTTTCGTGCGAGTCTTTTCTGGAATTTGCTAAGGTAATTTAAACTTTATATCAGGGCATGGGCGGGCATGTCGGCGGAGTTGGACGAAGTTCTATTATTGTTATTTTGACTCGACTTTCCCTATAAGCTAACTACGTGTGCTTTTTCTTTTCCTGGTTTTTTTTTGGGCCGGACTTAGTTGTCCTTTTTCTGCTTTTTTTGGCTGCGGATGCTGGATCTGGGCTTATGTGCGATAACAGGGACGGATGCATCCTTCTAGGGAAA
>Ga0307515_10010501_pt1 | contig 17741 bp, 3 predicted proteins | sample 17_EM_MG_FD_194513 | JGI IMG/M metagenome (GOLD analysis project Ga0307515, IMG submission 194513) | Populus trichocarpa ectomycorrhiza microbial communities from riparian zone in the Pacific Northwest, United States - 17_EM | ecosystem: Host-associated > Plants > Roots > Unclassified | place... | reverse complement strand
TTAGGCGGGTCAATTAAAGTAGGTTAGAGTTAGGCGTTAAATTGCTATACTTCTTAAGAGCGTAGAGCGGTGCTAATAGAAGATCTTAATTAAGCACATACTCCTTTATAAGTATTTATAGGATTAAAGAGAGTAAGGTTATATTCTTTAACACCTTAATATACGCTAATAACTTAATCACATAGGCTAAAGTCCTCTTAATATAATTTAGATAAACTACGCTAAATTATCTAAAATTAATTGAAGAGCTTTTAAAGATAATTAAGCTAAGGGACACCTAGGTTTATAGCAATAATCCTTAAAAAGGTAGTCTCTCTCTATTTTAACATATACTGCTACTTATTCTCTTCTATTTCAAAGTGGCATCTTAACTTATATATTATGCGGTTAAAATTATATCCTTTTCCTACCAAATAATTATAATAGAAGGTACTAGCTTAGCCCTTAAGCATAACGGAATAGGCGTTGTGGTATTAATTAGACTCTATTTTTACCTTCTAGTAATAGTTATAGAAGATACGTAGTTTCAAATTAAGAACATTATATAATTCCCCGCCAAACTTCTTCTCCTAATCCGAATAGAGCTTTGCAAGCTCTATAAGCAATTTTAAATTGCCTCCAATTTAAGATTAAGATGGAGGAGGTAGGGGTTATATTACAGGCTGTAGTGGGGACGTAGGTCTAGTCAGTAGAGTTTAAAGGTTATTAAATCGCGAAGTAATGGGATCCTGTGCCTGCTCTCATTAGGGTATAGTATCCAACGTCAAGGTTACAGGTTAAATTGGATACAGAGGAATTAAAGGTAGAGGTAGGTTTGTCTCTAGAGGTGTATTACTTAGGTTCCATTATAAGTTAAGCTTCCTTATAGTGCGTAGTTAGTGCTTAATCTCTTATAGAGTCCATTTATGTTCTTTTTTTACGTTAATAACCTACTCCTAAATGTTATCTCTAATAGTACCCCCGTCCTTAGGGACAAATACTCTATTCTCTTAAAGGAAGTTACGGAAGTCCCGTATAATATCCTTATTTACGGGGGCCTATGTTTTCTTTATCTATCTAATAAAGTCCTCCTTTATATATTCCTATAGCGCGGTATTATTATATTCACTGTCCTTATAATGTGCCATACGGTGTAATAAAAATCCATTTAAGTCTTGTTCATTAGCGTTTGCAAGGTTAATTATGGCTTTATTCTATATCTTTAGGTTAATATCTTCCTCATACTTCTTTGGGTAGGTTAACGCTATAGTAGGTATAGAATTAACGGGGTGTTATACGTTAAAGGTAGGTAGGATTTTCGGTTTTGTAGGATCTCGTAGGTTTGCTGTTAAGAGGTAGGCAATTTAAGATGTTATTTAACGCGTTTTGGACGTTAACTTAGGACCTTAGGTTTAGTAACACTTCTAACCTAAAGTACTCAACCAAATCTTTATAAACGCGGTTGTTCTACGTAATAGACGCAACTTAGTATCTCCTAGTACTTAGTAACACTTCTGTTACTAGTTTTCCGCAAGTTTAAGGTAGCACAGTATCGCCAGAATCCATTCTATATAAGCGCATATAGCACCCCTATATAAGACTATCTCTTCTATTTAAAAACCTAGCTGCTCTATAGTTGACTGTGTATTCAACCACTAATCAGTGTTAGTCACATAGGGTGACTTACCAATAACGACTACTCGAGTAGGGTTACAGTGATGTTGGTTAATAAAGCTTCTTTTGATTGGAATAAGGAAGGGCGAGGAGCTTAAGGCTCCTCGCTACGCTAGTGCCGCGGCGACACGTGATGGCAACTTGCCATCACGTGACGGCAATTTGCCGTACGTGACGGCAAATTGCCTTATTCCCGACAGCTATAAAGTATCCCTACTTTATAAGCTTATCCACTATTACTAAGATCGCGTTATAATCTTATCCGGTAATAGGATCTCTTAACTTTAGCAATTTAATAATAAAGTCCTATAATATAACCTCCTATAGCCTTTCTGGTGTTTTAATAGGTTATAACCCTCTATATAGTTTATGCCTTATTAGTTTATTCCTTTAGCAATCTAGATACTCTCTGGTAACCTTTCTAGCTATCCTCTAGATTCCGTTAATAATATATTCCTTCTAGAGTCTTAACACTAAGCCTATAGCTCCATTATATCCTTAAGTTAGTCCCTTATAAAAGTCCTCTATAAACTACTCTGCTATGCTTCTTAGGATGTACTTTACTTCTTAATTTTTATATATATCCAATTGTAGATCTTCTAGCTGTGCTTTTAGAATTCTTTGTGCCCAAAAGCTTTCTAATAACTTGTAAACTCTGCCTAGTTCTTCCTAAGTTGCTATAATTTTTAGATAATTATACCTAATTAATCCGTCTATATCTTTTCGCAGTAAAGCCCCTAATGGCTTTTTATTGTTTTGTAGTTTAGCCTTATAACTTAGAGTATCTGCTTATATATTGTCTGTACCCTTAGTATACTAAATCTTAAAATGGTATTCTATAAGTATCTCTGCCTATCTAACCTGTCTTTAGTTAAGTTCCTTTATTGTTAGGAATCCTGTTAGGTTCTTATAATCCGTCTTAACTATAAATGGTTTTTCCGTGCCTTGTAAGAATGCTCTCTATTTCTTTAATGCTGTAACTATACCTAATAACTCCTTGTTATAAATGTTATAGTTTAACTCTAGTAGTGTTATCTTTTAACTATAATATGCTACTGGGTGCTATCCGTCCTAATGCCTTTATATAAAGTATGCCCCTAGTATATAGTCTAATACGTCCGTTTTTATAACCGTTTCTAGTCCTAGTTAATAGATCTTAAGAACTAGCTCCTAGGTAAACAACTCCTTAACTTTCTTAAAGAGTTCTCTTTATTCTTCTCCCTATATCTATAGTTCTTCTTTTTTTATTAGTTATATAAATGGCTTAATGTTCTTTAACCATTATACTATAAACCTTTTATAGTAATTATAAAACCCTAGAAACGATTTTAACTGCGTAACGTTCTCTAGTTCTTGCTAATTTACTATAGCCTTACTCTTCTTTAAATCTATACTAAGTTGGCCTAGTTTAATAATAAATTTAACGAAATCGGTCTTCCTAGTAAAGAACTCGTATTTCTTAATTGCTACTAGCATCTGTTCTTTATGTAGTCTCTTTAAAACCTATTTAATATATTCCCCGTGTTCTTCCTTAATTATTAAGTAGATAATAATATCGTTAAGATATACCATAATAAATTTATCTAAGTATTCTCTTAATATGTTGTTAATACGCTTCTAGAACGTTGCTAGTACGTTTATAAGTCTAAATTGTATAACTAATGGCTTATATAGTCCTTCCTTTAACCTAAAGGCTGCCTTTTATTTATCGCCTTCCTTAATCCTGATCTAATAGTACGCCTATCTTAAATCTATCCTTGTAAAGATTTGCGCATTACTTATCCTATCTTAGATTTCGCTAATTAAGGGTAAAGAATACCTATCCTTTCTAGTAATGCTATTTAACTATCTGTAGTTAATACACAGCCTTAGTTTGCCATTCTTCTTTAGTATAAATAGTACTGGATAACCCGCTAATGACTGTAATGGTCTAATATATCCCTTTTATAAGTTTTCTTAGATAAACTCTTTTAATACTCTACCTTCTTCTTCGGTAAGCTTGTAGATTAGAAAAAACTTTGGACTTATTTTTAGTTTTAACTCTATTTTATAGTCCTACGCTATATACTCTAACAGCTTTTTACTTTCCGGTAACTATAGTTTCTTACTATACTTGTGGTATCTCTTTGGTATATAACTTAGTCCTTTTTCTATTTCTTTATAGGTCGCTCCTACTTAGTACCATACTAGCTTAGCTTATTGTTACTGCTTGCGGCGTTAAGTATCTCTAATATTAACTTAACCTATAATCTAATTAATCCTTAGGTTATATTCCTATAACTAAGGCATACCTAATACTGCCTCGTCCCGTCCTAATGGTAGGATATTAAAAGACATCTTAATTTGTCTCCCTTTAATAGTTATCTAAATAGGTCCTGTTTTAAGATTAATAATCCCTCCTCTATAGGCTATTAGATCTCCTAAAATTATAACTAATAGGTAAGATTGCTCCTTCTATCTATAAGGTAGCCCTATTCTCTTAACTGCTACTAGTAAGATATGGTTCCGCGTTACTCCACTATCTATTAGCGCTTTAAACTGCTGATCTTACCATTTAACTCATAAATTTAGGTGTTATCCTTAAATTTCTTTAAGGGTCTAAGGCTCTACTACTAGCTCCCTCTAGTCCCATAGGCCTCTACTTTTCCTAACTATTAGCTGCTTAATTCTTATACACTTAGCTTACTCTTTAGCCAATATTTAGTTCGCTTTTTATCTTTAATATACTATAGACATATATTCTTTAGGCATTTCTACTACTATTGTCCGTCTAAGCATTCTTCTGTGAGGAATCTCCCTAGTTAAAGTACTAAGCTTCCTTCCTCTTAATCCTCTACTAGATGCTATCCATGCATATATTTGGCATTCCTATACTACCGCTTATTTATTAACTAGTATATCCTTATAGGGTATTTCTAATTCTTTTCTTTTAGATTCTTATATATCTTATATATATTATCTACGCACGTAATCTATAATAACGTGTAGTGTACTAGGTGCTTTAGGTTAACTCTTAGCTTATCCTTATTCCTAAGTTTAAACCTTTATCGTGCTAATCTAAACGTTGCAACTTTATTTATAGGTACTAAGATACATCTCTTACTTCTCTAGTCCTCTAATTATTCCTCTAGATCCTTTAACGTTATAATTAAGGCTCCTTTAATATGCGTTATAGCCTTTTCTATAATTAGGTAGTCTTGGATAACTCTTTTATCTAACCACATATAAAAATCTTCCCACTTATTATTATATCTCTGCCTATACCACTTTTAGTATAGCTACTAAAGTGTATACGGCTTATCTATAAGGAAGTATCTTCTTATTACTATATTGTGATAGCCCTTTATATATCGTTCTTTAAACCTAGTTAGGATTCCTAAATCCTCTTTATCTTCTAGTTTGGTAAGCCACTTAGCTCTTAGTATGCCTGCCCTAGGCCTATTAGTGATTTTTTATACTGGCGCTCTGTCCTTTATACGTCCTAATATACTAGATCTCTTATCTAGTTTCTGTTCTTGCTATGCAATAATTCTTTGCCTAAACTCTTCTATAGTTTCTTTTATTTTACGTCTTACTAACGGATCCTTAAAGTCTTCTTGCTTCTTAATCTTAGTATTAACTCTTCGATCTTTAGTCCAAATACTATATTCTACTAGTAGGTCCTCTAAGTCTATATATCTATCTCCTAGTCTAGTTACTGTTTATATTACAAATTCTCTAATCTATAAAGAAGCTCCTTACTTCTTATCTATAGGTATCCTAATTTATACTCCAAATTCTTAGCCCCTTAGATTCTTTAATCCTAAGCTTGCTTCTAACTTAAGCTTAGCTCCAGCCTTAGTCTAACTAGGCTTGCTTAGTGTTCTTATCTTGTCTTAAGAGTCTTAAATCTTACTTATCTCGTCTTAAGAATCTTATACCTATGGGAACTTCCGTCCTAAGCTTATTTGTATATTACTAAACTAAGCTACTGCTCTACTCTATTAGTTTTCGTCCATTATAGGTCTTTAAGCTTACCTTATCTTATCTTAAGAATCTTAGTCGTCTCTTATCTCGCTATAAGAATCTTAAGCTTTTGGCCTTTTGCCTTTATCGAGTGCCAAAGTAGTTTACTATTCTACTTCTCTTACGTCTTATAAAGCGATAGACGTCGTGTCTAGTAGGGTCTTAATCCCTACTAATATTCCCTATTTTATAGTGGAATCATCCTCTACTTCTAGTATAACATCTCCAAGGTTTGCGTGCTCTTAGTAAGCCGCCTTTATTGCCTCATTATTATAAAATGCTTCGCCTATATTAAAATCATTATCCTTAATATCTAATCTGCGAGCTGGTTTATTGGTTCCTCTATATTCTATAGGTTGTGGCTCTTATAGCTAATAGCTTGCGCTATACTTAGCGTCCTTATAAATTCGGTATACGTTGTTATAACAGAACGCAAAACTTTTAATTAAATATTCTTTTGTTCCTCGCAGCATATTATTATCCCTTTATATATATATATCGTCTACTAGTCTCGTGCCTTTTACTACATAGTAACTCGGCCCACTTCTATAGTCTCTAATATAGTAACCCTATTTTCCGTAATTTATGTAAGCTCCTTCTTTAAACCATCTTTCTTATTATAGAGTCCGCCTAAATATCTTTTGCTACTAAGATCCCTAATTCGGCCTCTGCTCCTTAGACCCTTAATTACTTAATCCTTATCCTTTAGGTTTCTATAGTTTCTTACTCCATCTCTTATAGGCTTCTTTAGTACCACTTAGGTCCATTAGCTCTGCGCTATACCATAGTTTTTAACTTAGCTTCTGTCGTTACGTGCTCTGCGCCTTATACGACTATAAAACTCTATCCTAACCTTTCTTAGCCTGTTCCCTTTAGTAGATCTAATTATTAATCTTAATCGCCTGATCTATTAGTTCCCTTAGGGTATCCGCATCTTCCATCAGGATAATCACGTCCTGGACTTTAGCCTTAAGTCCCTATTTATACTATGCTATAAGCGCCCTATTATTCCACTCTACTTGCGTTGCTAATGTCTGGAATTACGTTATATACTTAATTGCTAAGACTTATTACGTCAGGTTTTGGAGTTTCCTCTCTACCGTAGTTGTTGCCTCTGGGTCTCTAAATATCTATATAAGTCGCTCTACAAATCCATTCCAGCTTAAGAACATAAACCGTACCTCTTGGTTAGTGGTCGTTATGCCATTTGCCTATATCTCTATAAGGTAAGGCTCGAACTATTTAAGTGCCCTTCCTATTAAAAACAGTCCTGCATACGCTATTTAATCCATAGGTATTGCCAGCTTTACTCCTTTCTGTGTTACCTTAAAGTGCATTTATATAAGGAATCCTTTAAGCTTCAATTTCTCTCCTAAGTATCTTTTAATTAATGGTAACTTAACCTTTGCTGCGCCTATCCCGTTAATCCTATTTTTTAACGTTGTATTATTTTCTGTTAACTGGTTAACTATTTTTTATAGTTATCCGACCGTTACAGGTTGCTATAAGTTAGTGTCTGCCATACTGGTGTCGTTACCTAACCTTAAAGTAGTTGCTGCCGTTAATAGCGTTATAGTAGCTGCTTTTAGTAGCATTTTGTTCGACTCTCTATACTAATACTATAACTAGGTAGTAATTATATAACGGAACCTTGTAGCAAGAACTACGGTAGGCTCGTTATTGGGCTAGGTGTGTAGGAAATGTAGGTATAGAAGTTAACAAGATAATAATAACTGGTGGAGTGGTTGCCCAATAAATTAACTCTAATTATATTCTAAGAATTACTATAAGGAAAGAACTATCTAGGTAGGGACTAAGGGTCCTTAAATACACAACCGTACTCCTATGAAATCCTTCTTATACGTAATGTACGTCTTATATATAAGGTACGTGAGTTTCTCTTATTCCTCTCGTTTAATACGTAGCACATTATATAACCTCGGTTACCATTCCTCGTCACATGGTTCTATCGGCTCTATCCTGGACCGTGCTTAAATCAACCAACTAGCTTCTTCCGACTCTTCTCCAAGTAGTCGTAACATTGTACTTAAAGCGTCCGTAACAATATGTATAGATTAAAACCCCTATAGAATTCTACTAGAAGTTATCCTAATAACCGTACTACTATGCTTAGAACTATAGTGGCTGGTAAAGCAGCCGTAGGACCCTTAAATACCTCTAATAGTAAAATAGTAACTAACTTAAACTATTAGGTAGAGCTTATAGTAGCTAATACCAAAATTAAATAACTTTAAGTGTTACGGACGCTTTAAGTACAATATTACAACTATTAGGAGAAGAGTTAGAAGAAGCTAGTTAGTTAATATAGATATGGTCTAGGATAGAACCGGTAGAACTATATAATAAGGAATAGTAACTAAGGTTATATAATGTGCTACGTAATAAATAAAAGGAATGAGAGGAACTTACGTACCTTATATATAAGACGTATATTATATATAAGAAGGATTTTATAGGAGTATAGTCGTGTATTTAAGGACCCTTAGTCCCTACCTAGATAGTTCCTTCCTTATAGTGATTTTTAGAATACAATTAGAGTTAATCTATTAGGTAACTACTCTACCAGTTATTATTACGTTATTAACTTAATTTACATTACCTATACACCTAGCCTATTAATAAGCCTATTATAGTACCTGCTATAAAGTTCTATTATATAATTACTACCTAGTTACGGTATTAAATATAAGAAGTTAAATAATATACCACTAAAAGCAGCCACTATAACGCCATTAACGGCGGCAACTACTTTAAGGACGGGTAATACTAGTATGGTAGATACTAACTTATAGCAACCTATAACGGTCGGATAATTATAAAAAAGAATTAACTAGTTAACGGAAAATAACGCGATATTAGAAAATAGGATTAATGGGATAGAAGCGGTAAAGATTAAGCTATTATTAATTAAGAGATTCTTAGGAGAAAGGATAAAGCTTAAGGGATTTCTTATATAAATACACTTTAAAGTTATATAAGAAGGGGTAAAGCTACTAATACCTATAGATCGAATAGCATATGCGGGACTATTCCTATTAAAAAGAGTACTTAAGTAGTTTAAGCTTTACCTTACGGAAATATAAGTAAATGGAATGACGACCACTAATTAGGAGGTACGATTTATATTCTTAAGCTAGGAGGGATTTACGGAGTAACTTATACAAATATTTAGAGACCTAGAGGTGGTAACTATAGCGGAAAGAAAACTCTAAGACATTATATAATAAACCTTAGCGATTAAGTACACAATATAGTTCCAGACATTAGTAATATAAGTTAAGTGGAATAATAAGGCGCTTATGGTATAGTATAAGCAAGGACTTAAGGCTAAAGTCTAGAATATAATTATCCTAATAGAAGATGCAAATACCCTAAGAGAGTTAATAGATTAAGTAATTAAGATTAATAATCGGATTTACTAAAGGGAATAGGCTAAAAGAGGTTAGGATAGAGTTCTATAGTTATATAAGGTATAGAGTACGTAATAACTAAAGCTAAATTAGAAACTATAGTATGGCGCAGAGCTAATAGACCTAAGTAGTACTAAAAAAGCCTATAAAAGATAGAGTAAGAAATTATAAAAACTTAGAGGTTAAGGATCTAGTAATTATAGGACTAAAGAGTAGAGGCTAAATTAGAGATCTTAGCAGCAGAAGACGTTTAGGCAGACTTTATAATAAAGTTAGTAGTTTAAAAACGGAGCTTATATAAATTATAGGAAATAAGGTTACTTCGCGAGGGATTATAAAGATAGTTAGAGTTGCTATATAATAAAGGGAACTAGACTAGTAGAAGACATATATATATAGAGGGATAATAGTATACTATAAGAAACAAAAAAGTATTTAATTAGAAGTTTCGCGTTTTATTATAATAACGCATACTAAATTTATAACGATGCTAAGTATAGCGTAAGCTATTAGCCGTAGGAGCCAAAATCCTTAGAATATAGGGGAACTAATAAACTATTATATAGATTGGATATTAACGATAACGAGTTTAATATAAGCGAAATATTTATAAATAATAAGGCAATAAAGGTAGCTTACTAGGAGTGTATAAACCTTAGAGAAGTTATATTAAAAGTAAAGACTAAAACCGCTATAGAGTAAGGTTTAGTAACGGGAATTATAACACTGTTAGATACGGCATCTATTGCTTTATAAGATAAAAGGAAGAATATCTTATAGAGATTAAGCAAGTAGATAACTACTAGTGCTAATTTATTGCTTAATAAAGGCAAAAGGCTAAAGGCTTAAAATTCTTAAGATAAGATAAGAGATAATTAAGATTCTTAAGATAAGATAAGGTATACCTAAGGACCTACAACAGATAGAAACCAATAGAGTAGGGTAATAGCTTAGTTTAAAGATATATAAATAAGCTTAGAATAGAGTTTCCCATAGATATAAGACTCTTAAGAAGAAATAAGTAAGATTTAAGACTCTTAAGACAAGATAAGAATACCTAAGTCTAGTTAAACTAAGGTAGGAGCAAAGCTTAAAATAGAAGTAAGCTTAGGATTAAGAATCCTATAGAACTAGGACTTTAAGATATAAATAAGGACTATTAATAAGATTAAAAAGTAGGAAGACTTTAAGGATCCACTTATAAAACACAAAAAGAAAGAAACTATAAAGGAATTTAGAGCAAGAATTACCTTATAGTAAGATTAGAAACTAGATAAGAGGTTTAGCGTATTAGGTTATATAAGGAATAGAGTACCTATATAAAGAATTACTAATAGGCCTAGAACAGGCACACTAAGAGCTAAGTAGCTTATTAAACTAAAATAAGAAGAGGATTTAGGGATTCTAACTAGGTTTAAGGAACGATATATAAAAGGCTGTTATAACGTAGTAATAAGAAGATACTTTCTTACGGATAAGCCGTATATACTTAAAGGGTTGTACTAAAAGTAGTATAAACAGCGATATAATAATAAGTAGGAAGATTTTTATATATAGCTAAATAAAAAGGTTATTTAAAACCACCCGATTATAGAGAAGGCTATAAGTTATATTAAAGGAGCCTTAATTATAACGTTAAAGGATCTAGAAGAGTAATTAGAGGACTAGAGAGATAAGAGGCAAATCTTAGTACTTATAAATAAAGTTATAACGCTTAGATTAATACGGGAAAGGTTTAAACTTAAGGATAAAGATAAGCCGAGAGTTAACCTAAGATACCAAGTATATTATATATTGGTATAGATTATATACGTAGATAATACGTATAATATATATAGAGTACCTAAAGATAAGAACCGGAAGTACCTAGTAAGGATATATTAGGTACTAAATAAGGCGAAATACTAAAACGCTAAATATATATATGGTTGGCACCTAGTAGAAATATAAAGTTAAGGGGACTTAATACTTTAGCCAGGAAGATTCCTTACGGAAAAATACCTAGACGGATAATAGTAGTAGAAGTGCCTAAAAAACACGTGTCTATAGTATATTAAAGATAAAAAGTAAACTAAGTATTAGCTAAAAGTGGACTAAGTATAAATAGAATTAAGCAGCTAATAATTAGGAAAAGTGGAGGCCTACGGGACTAGAGGGAACTAGTAGTAAAGCCTTAGACCCTTAAAGGAATTTAAGGATAATACCTAAATTTATAAATTAAGTAGTAAGATTAATAGTTCAAGGCATTAATAGATGGTAGAGCAATAAGGAACTATATATTACTAGCAGTAGTTAAAAGGATAGGGTTACTATATAGAAAAAGGGAGTATCTTTACTTATTAGTAATAATTTTAGAAGATCTAATAGCCTATAGAGGAGGTATTATTAATCTTAAAATAGGACCTATTTAGTTAACTATTAAATGGAGATAAATTAAGATGTCCTTTAATATATTACTATTAGGGAATAATAAGGCAGTATTAGGAATGCCTTAGTTACAGGAATATAATCTAAAGATTAATTGGATTATAGGTTAGGTTAATATTAGAGATACTTAATAATATAAGATATAATAGTAAGCTAAGTTAGTATAGTACTAAGTAGGGGTAACCTATAAGGAAATAGAAAAAGGATTAAGCTATATACTAAAGAGATACTATAAGTATAGTAAGAAACTATAGTTACTAGAGAGTAAAAAGCTGTTAGAATATATAGCATAGGATTATAAGATAGAATTAGAACTAGGAATAAGTCTAAGGTTCTTTTTAATCTATAAGCTTACTAAAGAAGAAGGTAAAGTATTAAAAGAGTTTATCTAAAAAAATTGATAAAAAGGATATATTAGACCATCGCAATTATTAGCAGGTTATCTAGTACTATTTATACTAAAGAAGAATAGTAAACTAAGACTGTGTATTAACTATAGACAGTTAAACAGCATCACTAGAAAGGATAGGTATTTTTTACCCATAATTAGCGAAATTTAAGATAGGATAGGTAACGTATAAATCTTTATAAAGATAGATCTAAGATAGGTGTACTATTAGATTAGGATTAAGAAAGGGAATAAGTAAAAAGTAGCCTTTAGGTTAAAGGAAGGACTATATAAACTATTAGTTATACAATTTAGGCTTATAAATATACTAGTAACGTTTTAAAAGCGTATTAATAATATATTAGGAGAACACTTAGATAAATTTATTATAGTATATCTTAACGATATTATTATCTACTTAATAACTAAGGAAGAATATAGGGAATATATTAAATGGGTTTTAAAGAGACTATAAGAGGAGCAGATGCTAGTAGCAATTAAAAAATGCGAGTTCTTTACTAGAAAGACCGATTTTATTAAATTTATTATTAACTTGGGCTAACTTAGTATAGATCTAAGAAAGATTGAGGCTATAGTAAATTAGTAGGAACCAGAGAACGTTATATAGTTAAGATTATTTCTAGGGTTTTGTAATTACTATAGAAGGTTTATAATATAATAGTTAAAGAATATTAAACTATTTACGCGACTAATAAAGAAAGAAGAACTATAAGTATAGGAAGAGGAGCAGCGAGAACTATTTAAAAAAGTTAAAGAGTTATTTACCTAAGAGTCAGTTTTTAAAATCTATTAACTAAGACTAGAGATAGTTATAGAAACGGATATATTAGACTTTATAATAGGGGCGTACTTTATATAGAAATATTAAAACGGATAGCACCTAGTAGTATATTATAGTTAAAAGATAATACTACTAGAGTTAAACTATAATATCTATAATAAGGAGTTATTAGGTATAGTTATAGTATTAAAGGAATAAAGAGCATTCTTATAAGGTATAGAAAAACTATTTATAGTTAAGATAGATTATAAGAACCTAATAGGATTCCTAATAATAAAGGAACTTAATTAAAAATAGGTTAGATAGGCAGAGATGCTTATAAAATACTATTTTAAGATTTAGTATATTAAGGGTATAGACAATATATAAGTAGACACTCTAAGTTAAAAGGCTAAACTATAAAATAATAAAAAGCTATTAGGGGCTTTACTGCGAAAAGACATAGATAGACTAATTAGGTATAATTCCAAAAATTATAGCAACTTAAAAAGAACTAGATAAGGTTTATAAATTATTAAAAAGCTTTTAGGTATAAAGAATTCTAAAGGCATAACTAAAAGATCTATAGATGGATATATAAGAAAATTAAGAAGTAAAGTATATTCTAAAAAATATAGTAAAGTAATTTATGGAAGATTTCTATAAGGGAATGACTTAAGGACATAATGGGGCTATAGGCTTAGTGTTAAGACTCTAAGAGGAGTATATTATTAATAGAATTTAAGGCTTAGCGTAAATAGTTATAAAGGAATATCTAGATTGCTAAAGAAATAAACTAATAAGGTATAAGCTATACGGAGGGCTATAACCTATTAAAATACTAGAGAGACTATAGGAGGTTATATTATAGGACTTTATTATAAAGTTACTAAAATTAAGAGATCTTATTACTGGATAGGATTATAACGTAATCTTAGTAATAGTAAATAAGCTTATAAAATAGGGATACTTTATAGCATATATAGAAGAAATATTAGTAAAAGACGTCGCTAGAATCTATATTAAGGAAGTGTTTATAAAATATAGAGCACTAAATAAGATTATATTAGATATAGATCTAAGATTTATAGCAGCATTTTAGGAGGTATTCTTAGCGGAATAAGGAGTTAGAGCAGTAACTTTTACTATATATTATCTATAGATAGACGGTTAAACAGAAAGATTAAATTAGATATTAAAATAGTATCTAAGATACTATATTAATTACGTATAGAATAATTAGGTATTACTGTTACTAGTTATATAGTTTATATATAACGCAACACTATAAAAAGGGATAGGCATATTATTATTTAAGGCAAACTATAGATATAAGCTAAGAATATCGTTGTTACTATAGTAAGTAAAGAAAATAAGTAGCAGAGCTAAAGAAAGAATAAAGATATTAATAAATCTTTATATAGACCTTATAGAATTAGTAAAAAAGGTATAAGAAAGAATAAAAAAGTACTATAATGCTAGGAGATCTAAGGGACTAGATCTTAAGGAGAGAGATAAAGTATAGCTATTATATAAAAATTTTAAGAGTTAATAACTAAGTAAGAAGTTAGACTATATTAGACTAGGACCTTTTAAAATTATTTAAAGGATTTTACTAATTACGTTTAAGTTAAACCTACTAGCTAAAATAAAGATCTACCCTATATAGCATATTATAATACTAAAGCCAGTATATAGAAATATTAAGCTACTAGTTTACGAAGTAAATATATATAGAGGATAAGAAGAAGATAAATAGTAAGTTTTAAAGATTATTAATTATAAGGACGTTAATAATAAAATATAATATAAAGTTAAGTAGATAGGCTATAATAAGACTACCTAGAAGCTATTAAATAATTTAAAAAACGCTATAGGAAAGGTATAGAAGTATTAGAAGAAATTAGGTTAGGTAGTATTAATAAGGAAGAATTATAGAAGAATAAGTTACTTAAGGGGGACCTAGGAGGAATAGCTACTAAGCTACTTAGACTTATATCCTTCCCCAATAGTAAAAGAACTGCCCTTTTATTACTAAGTTTTTATAGACCTTATTTTATAAGTTTTTACTCCTTAAAATAAACCTTTTTATAAACCTTCTTAAGACGAAGTAACTAAGTAAATGCCGCGATGTAAGTATTTAAGGCTTTCTATTCCGCATTACGAGAACGTTTTAACTTAGTAAGGGCTTAAGATAACTCGCTATTAAGATAAGTAGTAGTAAATTAAATATAAGACCCTAAGATAAATTAACTAGGGAACTAGATGACTATTAAAAGTAATAAAATATATATATTTAGTATTAGATATAGAGCGAACATCGTATAAAGAACGGATATTTACTTTAGTGCACTCTAAACAAGAGGACGGTTATTAGGAGGATAGACTTACTAATATAATATAAACTAACCCCTCTTTTACATAATAAGAACACGGAGATGGTATAATTTTACTAAGTAATAGTATTGCAGTAATAGTGCGGGTATAACGTTGGGCGTATAAAGAAGAAGAAGCTTTAGGTATAATAAGTAATAATATTAATTAAATTAATTAGACGGATATTATACCTCTAATAAATAACTTAGAAATATCTTAAATCTTTAAGAATAAAAATAAAGAGGAGGGAGATAGTATTACGGACGCTTTAAGTATAATATTACAACTACTAGGAGAAGAGTTAGGAGAAGCTAGTTAGTTAATATAAATACGGTTTAAGATAAAACTAGTGGAACTATATAATAAGGAATGGTAACTAAGGTTATATAATATACTACGTAATAAATAAGAGAAATAAGAGGAACTTATATACCTTATATATAAGACGTATATTATATATAAGAAGAATTTTATAGAAGTACGGTCGTGTATTTAAGGACCCTTAGTCCCTACCTAGATAGTTCCTTCCTTATAGTAATTCTTAGAATACAATTAAAGTTAATCTATTAGGCAACCACTCTACTAGTTATTATTACGTTATTAACTTTAATTTACATCACCTATATACCTAGCCTCTTAACGAGCCTATTATAATACCTGCTATAAGGTTCTATTATATTAAGAGCTGCTTAAAGCTAAAGAACCCCTTATATCTAGTAAATAGTTATTAAACACCTAGAGACTTGCTATAGTCCTTAAGGCCCTAGCCTAATATATAGCATTAGCATTATTACGGTCCGTAAAGGTTATAGATCCCCTATTACTTATAAACAGAACTAACTCTATATTTAATAATTAGAAGCTTTAATTATAGAATAAGTTTAAAGTTAATATAAACCACTTCCCTACTACTTAGGCTAAAATAGCCTACGTCTTTAGCCGTACTAGTAGGGATGTATAGACGCACCTACGTCCGCAATATATATAGGACTTAGTAGATCCCTTTCTCTTTAGAGAAGAGATAATTATTTACCTATTTTTTTTATTTTTAAGGACCTCTTTAAAGTATAAAACGCTTAACTTAATTATAAAAGCCTAAATATAAAAATAACAGAGACCTTTTTAGCCTTTTAGACCCGCTTTCTGCACCTAGCTAGCTAGGCTTAAATTCCCTAAGAAGATTTAATACTAGACCTATTTAATAAGCTTACCCTAAACCTATAGTAAGCCGTTATTAGGATTTTTTTTTGGGCGCGTTATTGCAAACGAAAATTAGGGTTTGCAAAACCTACGTAAATTACAATTTTGGCAATTTCCGGCGATTTATAGCAATTTGCTATAAATATATAGGCTACCTATACACGCGCCTGCCTAATCTATATGTTTGTAGCAAATTGCCAAAATTATAACTTACGCAGGCTTTGTAGACCCCGATTTTCGCTTATAATAACGTGCCTAAAAAGAATCCTAATATAAAGGCTCTGTATGAAGCTTTATATAAAGCTCTATATAAAGCTCTATATAATACTTTACACAGAGCTCTGTATAAAGCTCTATATAAAGCTTTATACAAGGCTCTATATAAGGCTCTATACAAAGCTTTATATATAGAGGCTCTGTATAAAGCTCTATATAAAGCTCTATATAAGGCTCTACGCGAAGCTTTATATAAGGCTTTACGTAAAGCTCTATATATAGAGGCTTTATACAAAGCTCTATATAAAGCCTTTATATATACGCGCGACATACTACTATTAGGTCCCTACTATATTCCTAATAGCCTTAATATATACCTCTGCTAAGTATACCCCTTATATACACCTAGGTAGCCACCTTATTTTTTACCCTTCTTTATATCCTACCTAGGAAGACACCAGAATAACAGCTAGTAAACGACTATTACTAAAGCCAGACGACTATCGCCAGAGCTAGATAACCGTCGCTAGAGCTAGACGATTGTTAGAGCTAGACGACCGTCGTTAGAGCTAGATAACCGTTATTAGAGCTAGACAACCGTCGTTAAAGCTAGACGATTGTCGCCGGAGCTAGATAACTGTCGCTAGAGCTAGATGACCGTCAGAGCTAGACGACCGTCGTTAGAGCTAGATAACCGTCGTTAGAGCTAGACAACCGTTATTAGAGCTGGACGACCGTCGCCGGAGCTAGATAACCGTCGCTAGAGCTAGACAACCGTCGTTAGAGCTGGACGACCGTCGCTAGAGCTAGATGACCGTCGCCAGAGCTAGACGACCGTCAGAGCCAGACGACCGTCGTCATCGCTACACGACCGTCGCTAGAGCCACACAATAACCGTTTAAACGACCAGCCAGCGAACACGATAAACGATTTAATCGATCGATTAAATTAAGGTGATATAGACAGGTAGGTATAAACAGGTAGGTATAGATAGGTAGGTATAGATTAGTAGGTATAGACGGACGGATAGACAGGTAGGTAGGCAAGTAGGCAGGCAGGTAGGTAGGTAGGTAGGTAGGTAGGTAGGTAGGTAGGTAGGTAGATAATTTAGAGCCTCTGCGAGAGGCTTCCCCTTTAACGCCTAAAGTAGATAGCTCTATATTTTATATAGTTATAATATAAATATATTTAAAAGTATATTATAGAAATCTATAGGAATATATAATAATTTGGTTATTATATAATATAATTATTATTTATATAA
>Ga0307515_10010500_pt1 | contig 17741 bp, 18 predicted proteins | sample 17_EM_MG_FD_194513 | JGI IMG/M metagenome (GOLD analysis project Ga0307515, IMG submission 194513) | Populus trichocarpa ectomycorrhiza microbial communities from riparian zone in the Pacific Northwest, United States - 17_EM | ecosystem: Host-associated > Plants > Roots > Unclassified | place... | reverse complement strand
GGCCACCGCTAACTTTGGCTGCAAACGTTTGCCGTCACACGGAGACGACATGACCACGCCGAAATCCTCAGGACGGCACCGCTACGCCCTGGTCGGCACCGGGGCCCGCGCGGAGATGTTCACCCGCGCCATCGCCGTCGACCACGCCGACCGGGCCGAGCTCGTCGCCCTCGCCGACACCAACCCCGCGCGCCTCGCCGCGCACAACCGCCGCCTGGAACGGCTCGGCGCCCCGCCGGCGGCGCTCTACCCGGCCGAGAAGTTCACCGCGATGCTGGACGAGACGGGTGCCGACACCGTCGTCGTGACCACTGTGGACAGCACGCACGACGCCTACATCCTGGCCGCGCTGGCGGCGGGCCGCGACGTGGTCACCGAGAAGCCGATGACCACCGACGCCGAACGCTGCCGCCGGATCCTGGACGCGGACGCCGACAGCCGTGTCCGGGTCGCCTTCAACTACCGGTTCAACCCCGTCCACGAGCGGGTCCGCACGCTGCTGGCCGAAGGCGCGATCGGCGAGATCGGGTCGGTGCACTTCGAGTGGCTGCTCGACCTGCGGCACGGCGCCGACTACTTCCGCCGCTGGCACCGGAACAAGGAGAACTCCGGCGGCCTTCTCGTGCACAAGTCGGGCCACCACTTCGACCTGGTCAACTGGTGGCTCGGCGCCCGGCCGCAGCACGTCTACGCGCGCGGGCGCCTGTTCTTCTACGGCGAGAACGGATCCCGGCGCGGACTCGACCGCGGCTACGAGCGCGCCCACGGCTCACCCGAGGCCGACGGGGACCCGTTCGCGCTGCGCCTGGCCGACAACCCCGGCCTCGCCGAGCTTTACCTGGGCGCCGAGGAGCACGACGGGTATCTGCGCGACCGCAACGTCTTCGCTCCCGGAGTGTCCATTGAGGACGACATGTCGGTGCTCGTCGGCTACGACTCCGGCGCGACCATGACCTACCACCTGACCGCCTACTCCCCCTGGGAGGGCTACCGGGTGATGTTCAACGGCAGCGCCGGGCGCCTCGAACTGGAGGTCGTGGAGAACGACCACGTCGACCTGCGTGCCGCGGGCGGGGTCAAGGGCGCGGCACCGCTTGCAGGAGGCGCACTGCACGGCGCCGAGGCCCCCGCCGAAGCCGGTGGGACCCGCCTGACCCTGCATCCCTTCTGGCGCCCGCCGCGAACGCTCGAACTGCCCGACCGTCCGCGCACCGGCCACGGCGGCGCCGACGAGCGCATGGCCGCCGTCCTCTTCGGCGGCGCCACCGACCCCCTCGACCGCTCGGCCACGTCCCGCGACGGCGCCGACGCACTGCTGACCGGCCTGGCCGCCAACGCATCGATCGCCTCCGGCGAGGCCGTGGCCGTCGCCGGACTGCTCGCCTGACGCCCCACCCGAGGAGCCCGCATGCCCCACCCCGACCTGCTGTTCCCGCCCGACCGGGAGATCCGCGCGATCGCCCGCGAGCTGTTCGCGCTGACCCGCGACCTGCCGCTGATCTGCCCGCACGGCCACGTCGACCCGGCCCTCATCGCCGACGACGCGCCCTTCGGCGATCCCGCGCGCCTGTTCGTCGTGCCCGACCACTATGTGACCAGAATGCTGCTGAGCCAAGGGATCCCGCCCGCCGAGCTGGGCGTGCCGAGCGTCGACGGGACGCCCGTGCAGACCGACGGACGCAAGATCTGGCACCTGCTCGCGGCGAACTGGCACCTCTTCCGGGGCACGCCCTCCCGGCTGTGGCTGGAGGAGACCTTCGCCGACGTCTTCGGCGTCGACGTCCCGCTGTCGGCCGACACCGCAGACGACGTCTACGACCTGCTCACCGCCCGCCTCGCCGAGCCCGAGTACCGGCCGCGGGCGCTGTTCACACGTTTCGGCATCGAGACCCTGGCCACGACCGAGTCCCCATTGGACGATCTGGCCGCGCACGCGCGGCTCGCCGCCGACGGCTGGGGCGGACCGGGCGGGCGCGTCATCACGACCTTCCGGCCCGACGACGTCGTCGACATGGACTGGGCCGGCTGGGCGGACCGGGTCGCGCGGCTCGGCGAGGTCGCCGGCGAGGACACCGCGACCTTCACCGGATACCTCGCGGCACTGCGGTCCCGGCGCGAGGCGTTCATCGCCGCCGGCGCGACCTCCAGCGACCACGGGCACCCGACGGCGGCCACCACCGACCTCGGCCCCGAGGGCGCCGCCGCGGTGTTCGAGCGCGGACTGCGCGGCACGGCCACCGCCGCCGACGCCGAGTCCTTCCGCGCGCACATGCTCCTCGAATTCGCCCGGATGTCCATAGAGGATGGTCTGGTGATGCAGCTGCACCCCGGCTCGGTCCGCAACCACAACACCTGGCTGCACGACACGCACGGCCGCGACGTCGGCGGCGACATCCCGCGGGCCACCGACTACGTCGCCGGTCTCGAACCCCTGCTCTCCCGCCACGGCAACGATCCCCGGCTGCGGCTGGTCGTCTACACCCTCGACGAGACCACCTTCAGCCGCGAGATCGCGCCCCTGGCCGGCGGCTACGCGTCGGTCTACATCGGAGCCCCCTGGTGGTTCCTCGACTCCCCCGACGGCCTGCGCCGCTTCCGCGAGGCCGTCACCGACACCGCCGGCTTCTACAACACCGCCGGCTTCGTCGACGACACCCGCGCGTTCTGCTCGATCCCGGTCCGCCACGCCATCGCCCGCCGGGTCGACGCCGCCTACTGCGCCCGCCTGGTCACCGAGCACCGCCTGGACGCCGACGAGGCCGCCGAGACGGTCGTCGACCTCGCCTACCGCCTGCCCCGCCGCATCTTCCGCCTCGACAGGAGCGCCGCGTGACCACCCGCATCACCGCCGTGGACGTCCACGACGTCCGCTTCCCGACCGCCGCCGAGGCCGACGGGTCCGACGCCATCAACCGCGGCGACTACTCGGCCACCTACGTCGAGCTGCGGACCGACGGCGGCCCGACCGGCGCGGGTCTGACCTTCACGAACGGGCGCGGCAACGAGCTCACCGTCGGAGCGGTCAAGGCCCTCGCGCACCACGTCGAAGGCCGCACGGTCGAGGAGATCTTCGCCGCCCCCGTGGCGTTCTGGCGCTCCCTGACCGCCGACCCGCAGCTGCGCTGGCTCGGACCCGAGAAGGGCGTCATCCACATGGCCGCCGGGGCCGTCGTCAACGCGGTGTGGGACCTGCGCGCCCGGCTCGCCGACCGTCCACTGTGGCAGTTGCTGGCCGAGATGTCCGCCGACGAGCTGGTCGCCGCCGTCGACTTCCGGCACATCTCCGACGCGATCACGCCCGCCGAGGCGCACGCCATCCTCACCGAAGGCGAGAAGGGCCTCGACGAGCGCCTGGACCTGTTGCGGGAGCAGGGATTCCCGGCCTACACGACCTCGGTCGGCTGGCTCGGATACCCCGACGACAAGGTCCGCGCGCTCACCCGCGCGGCCGTCGCCGAAGGCTGGCGGGCGGTCAAGATGAAGGTCGGCGGCCCGATCGAGGACGACGTCCGCCGCGCCGGGATCATCCGCGCCGAGATCGGCCCGGACGCGCTGCTCATGATGGACGCCAACCAGGTCTGGGACGTCGACGAGGCGGTTTCCAACATGGAGCGCCTGCGCGCCTTCGACCCCTACTGGATCGAGGAGCCCACGCACGCCGACGACGTGCTCGGCCACGCCCGGGTCGCCGAGGCGGTCGCCCCGATCCGGGTCGCCACCGGCGAGGTGGCCGCCAACCGCGTCATCTTCAAGCAGCTCCTCCAGGCCGACGCGATCGGCGTCTGCCAGGTCGACGCCTGCCGCGTCGGCGGCGTCAACGAGGTCTTGTCGATCCTGCTGCTGGCGGCGAAGTTCGGCGTCCCGGTGTGCCCGCACGCCGGCGGCGTCGGCCTGTGCGAGTACGTCCAGCACCTGGCGATCTTCGACTTCCTGCGCGTCGGGCGCTCCCTCGACGGCCGCATGGTCGAGTACGTCGACCACCTCCACGAGCACTTCACCGACCCGGTGCGCGTCGAAGGCGGCCACTACCTCCTGCCGGAGAAGCCCGGTTACAGCGTGGAGATGCGCCCCGAGTCCATCGCCCACTACGGCTTCCCGGACGGCCCGGCATGGCGGTGAACCTGGGTAGGTCCGCGCTGTCGCGGATCCCCGCCGCCTCGCGCCCGCAGGTGACGCCCGGAGAGGCCGCGGCCGGCATCGTCCACATCGGACTCGGCGCCTTCCACCGCGCGCACCAGGCGGTCTACACCGAGGAGGCGATGGCCGCGGCCGGCGGCGACTGGGGAATCGTCGCGGTGGCACCGCACTCGCGGTCGGTCGCCGACGCCCTCAACGCCCAGGACGGCCTCTTCACCGTCACCGAGCTGTCCGCCGCGCCGGCGCGCACCCGCGTCATCGGATCCATCACCTCCGCCCGGCACCTGCCCGCCGACCCCGACGGGACCGTCGCGCTGCTGGCCGACCCGGCCATCGGCATCGTCACGCTGACCGTCACGGAGAAGGCCTACGGCCTCGAACCCCCCGACGACGGCCAGGCCTCCATCCCCGACCTGCTCGCCCGCGGCCTCACCGCACGGGCACGCACCGGCGCGCCGCTGGCGGTCGTCAGCTGCGACAACCTCACCGGCAACGGCGAGCGGCTGCACGACGTCGTGCTGCGCCGGCTCGCGCTGTCGGGCGCCGATGACACCGTCCTCGACTGGGTCGCCGGACAGGTCGCCTTCCCACGCACGGCCGTCGACCGGATCGTGCCCGCCTCGACCGACGCGACCTACCGGCGGGTGACCGAGACGCTCGGGGTGTCCGACGGTGCCGCCGTCGACGCCGAGCCCTACCGGCAGTGGGTCGTCGAAGACCGCTTCCCCGCCGGGCGACCGGCCTGGGAGCTTGCCGGAGCGGTCCTCACCGACGACGTGACGCCCTGGGAGGACCTGAAACTGCGCACCCTCAACGGCGTGCACTCGACCCTCGCCTACCTCGGCGCGCTCGCCGGACGGCGGACGATCGCCGAAACCCTTGCCCTGCCGGGGATGGAGGCGGCCATGCGGCGGCTCATCGCCGAGGACATCGCGCCCGGCCTGTGCCCGCCGCCGGGAGTGTCCGTCGTCGACTACGGCGACGAGGTGCTGGCCCGCTTCGCCAATCCGGCGATCGGCCACCGCACCCTCCAGGTCGCCATGGACGGCAGCCAGAAGCTGCCGCAGCGGATCCTGCGCACGATCGCCGCCCGCAGGGCCACCGGGGAGCGGCCGGAGCTGGCGGCGCTGTCGGTGGCGGCCTGGATCCGTTTCGCGGCGGGGAAGTCCGACGCGGGCGCCGACCTCGCCCTCGACGACCCCTGCGCGCGGGAGATCCGCGCGGCGCTCGCCCAGGCGAACGGGTCACCGTCGGCGGTGGTCGACGCGATGTTCGGACTGGACGCGGTCTTCTCGCCCGAGCTGGCCGCCGACGACGAGGTTCGCGGCCTGGTCGCCGGCTGGCTCGGACGCCTCGCCGAGCACGGCGCTGCCGACCTGGTGAAAGGACTGGCATGAGCATCCCCTCCATCGCGGTCATCGGCGCGGGCGGCCACGGCCTGTGGCACCGGCGCCGGATCGCCGCGCGCGCCGGGCAGGTGCGGCTGACCGGGCTCTGCGACATCGCCCCGGTCGCGGCAGAACCCGACGCCCCGATCCCCGACGGGACACCGGTTCTCACCGACCACCGCGAGCTGCTGCGGGTCGCGCGGCCCGACATCGTCGTGGTCTGCACGCCCCCGCACACGCACGTGCCGATCGCCGCCGACGCGCTGCGCGCGGGCGCGGACCTGCTGCTGGAGAAGCCGCCGGTCACCTCGCTCGCCGAACACCGCGAGCTCACGGCCCTGCTGGCCGAGACGGGCCGCTCCTGCCAGGTGAACTTCCAGGCCCTTGGATCGCCCGCGCTGCAACGCCTTCGGGCCGCGATCGCGGGCGGCGGGCTCGGCGAGTCGCCGTCGATCGGTGTCGCGGGCGCGTGGCGGCGGCCTGACGCGTACTACCGCCGCTCGGCCTGGGCCGGAAGGTCCACGATGGACGGTCGGCCGTCGCTCGACGGCGCCCTGGCGAACCCGTTCGCGCACGCGGTGATGCAGGCGCTGGCCGTCGCGGGATCCGGTGTGCCGTCGGGCATCGAGGTCGAGCGCTACCGGGCGCGCGACATCGAGGTGGACGACACGGCCTGCCTGCGGCTCACCTTCGACGGTGGAACGACGATCACGATCGCGGTCACCCTGTGCGGTGAGGACGCCAAGATCGAGGGCGGCATCACCGTGCGCGGCACGAAGGGCGAGGCCTTCTACGAGTACCCCACCGACCGCCTCCGCCTGCCCGGCGGGGAGGCCGAGGTGGTCGCGGGCAGGGTCGACCTGCTCGACGACCTCCTCGCCCACCGCGAGCGCGGAACCCCTTTGCTGGCGCCGCTGTCGGCCACCGAGCCGTTCACCGCCGTCATCGAGGCCGTCGCCGCCGCGCCGGTCCTCTCGATCCCCGAGAAGCACGTCGGCCGCGACGGGCCCTTCGTCACCGTCGGCGGCGTGAACGCCGTCGTCGAGGCCGCGGCCGCCGAGGCCGCCCTGTTCAGCGAACTCCCCGCCCCCTGGGCGATCCGTTAAGGAGGCACCACATGCGCAGGTACAAACTCGCCGACCTCACCGGGAACGGGACGGGGCCGGTCTTCGCGCCCGTCGTCGCCGGCCACCTCGTGGCGCGCGGCGGCGTCAGTTCCTATGAGCACGGCGAGCGCACCCATCCCGAGGGCTTCCACACGCACGACGTGCCGGAGGTGTTCTGCGTGCTCCAGGGTTCCGGGCTGGTCGAGATCGACGGCGCCACCACGCCTTTCGAGGCGGGCGACGTGCTGGTCGTCGAGCCCGGTGAGGACCACCACCTGATCAGTCTCGGCGACGTGCCGCTGGTCCACGCGTGGCTCCACCTGCGCGAGGCCTGAGCGGCCGGTGCAACAACACGGTCCATATAAGACGGACAAAGACACGTGAACCGGGAGTCAAGAGCCCGGGTCGGCCGCTTACGTCCAGTTTGGCTGCAATAATCCTGCAAATGGCTGGTATTGACACTATTTCGGGAGTATTACAGCCTTGTGGCAGAGGGCTTCCAACCCTATGAAGGGAAGATTCCCATGACCACACGACGCAAGCGCATCCCGGCGTTAATCGGCGCGGCCGTACTCGCGGCGAGCGGCATGATGTTCGGCGGCCAGGCGAGCGCGCAGACGGTCGAGCCGGCCGTCGTGGCGCCGCTGGCGGAGACCAGCCCGACCGGATGGGCGAGCCAGAACGGCGGAACCACCGGCGGTGCCGGCGGCTCGACGGTGACCGTGAGCAGCGCCAGCGCGCTGACGGCGGCGCTCAAGCAGAGCGGCCGGCTCATCATCCGCGTGTCGGGGACGATCAACATCTCCGGCATGAACGACGTCACCAGCAACAAGAGCGTCCTTGGCAACAGCGGCGCGACGATCACCGGCGGCGGCATCGACGTCGACGGCGCGAACAACGTCATCATCCGCAACATCACGTTCCGCGGATGGGCCGACGACGCCATCAACGTGCAGGACGCGTCGAAGAACGTGTGGATCGACCACAACACGTTCACCTCCGGCTACGACGGCGCGGTCGACATCAAGCGCGGCTCGGACTTCGCGACGGTGTCGTGGAACCGCGTCTACAGCCACGACAAGACGATGCTGCTCGGGCACAGTGACGGCAACGGATCCCAGGACATCGGCCACCTGCGGGTCTCGTACCACCACAACTGGTTCGACGGCACCACCCAGCGGCACCCGCGGGTCCGCTTCGGCAACCCGGTGCACGTCTACAACAACTACTACTCCGGCAACAGCGGCTACGGCGTGGCGACCACGTGCAACGCGGGCGTCCTCGTCGAGGGCAACTACTTCGAGAACGTCGACGAGCCGACGCACGTCGGCGAAGGCAGCTCGCCCGACGGCAACCTCGTGTTCCGCAACAACACCCTGGTGAACTCCGGGGCGCCGGAGACGCGCGGATCCGTCGCGTCGATCCCCTACGGCTACACGCTGGACTCCTCGGCGAGTGTCAAGGGCATCGTCACCGGCGGCGCCGGCGCGGGCAAGATCAGCGTCTAGGCGGGCGTGAACGGCCGGGCCGGCGCGGTTGGGCGCGACGGGCCGGTGGAACCGGCTCTCCTTCGGGGGAGCCGGTTCTTCGCGTGCGGCGACAGGGGTCACACCGGGCCGGGATCACAGACGGCCGGGCTGTCTCGTCCTAAGGGGTAAGCGATCCACGACAAGGGAGCCGACATGACCCTCCGCATCGACCTCACCGCCGACCCGCTCGCCGGCCGGATCTTCAAGCACCTCATCTCGGCGGGCGCGCTCCTGCGCGAGTCGTCGCTGTCCACGACGACGCAGGAGCTCGTCGCCCTGCGCGTCAGCCAGATCAACGGCTGCGGCGTCTGCGTCGACATGCACACCAAGGACGCCGAGCACAACGGCGAGACCGCCCAGCGCCTCCACCTGGTGGCCGTGTGGCGCGAGGCGACGGTCTTCACCGACGCCGAGCGGGCCGCCCTCGAACTGGCCGAGTCCGGCACCCGCCTCGGCGACGGCGCCCGCGTCTCCGACGAGGTGTGGGAGAACGCCGCGAAGCACTACGACGAGGCGCAGCTGTCCACTCTCGTCCTGTTCATCGGCCTGATGAACGCCGTCAACCGCTGGAACGTCATCGCCGAGCGCCCGGCCGGCGACTACCGGCCCGGACAGCTCCACTCGGCGACGGCGTGCGCGCCCCGGACCGCGGCCGGGGCGCGCGCCGGTCACAGCAGCGTCCGCCAGTAGTCCCAGAACTCCACGCCGACGAGCGTGACGATCACCAGGTACCAGGCGACCAGGACCAGGCTGTGGAAGCGGGCCGCGCCCTCGACCGCCCGCCGCCAGGAGCGCGGCACCGGGACGACGCCGGTGGTGAGGTTGTGCAGCGTCGTGTACCAGAAGACCGGGATGGTCACCGTCCACACGACCATGCAGTACGGGCACAGCGCGCCGATCCGGTACAGGCTCTGGAAGATCAGCCAGTGCACGAACACCACGCCGAAGGTCGCGCCGACCTGCAACCCGAGCATGAACCAGCGCGGTGGCCGAGCGCCGGCGAGCAGCACGACGCCGACGGTGAGGACCACGGCGAACCCGGCCACGCCCATGAGCGGGTTCGGGAAGCCGAAGACCTCCGCCTGCTCGGTCTTCATCACCGACCCGCAGGACAGGATCGGGTTGATGCTGCAACTCGGGGTGTAGCCCGGGTCCTTCAGCAGCGCGATCTTCTCGACCGTCAGCACGAACGCCGCCACCAGGCCGAGCGCGCCTCCGACGGTCAGCACCCACGGCAGCGCGCGCCTCACGACGCGAGCGCCTTGTCGATCAGGTCCTTCAGCGTGTCATAGGACGGGCCGTCGACGGGCTCGCCGTTGAAGTAGACCGTCGGGGTCCGGTCGACGCCGAGCGAGATGCCGTCGTCCTGGTCCTTCTGCACCCGGGCCGCGGTCGCCGGGTCGGCGAAGGCCGCCTGGAAGGCCGCGGTGTCGAGGCCCAGCTCCTCGGCGAAGCCGAGGAAGACCTGGTCCTGGGAGGTCTGCTGCTCGCCCCAGGAGGACTGGGTCTCGAACATCTTCTGATACATCTCCTCGAACTTCCCCTGCGCCGCCGCGGCCTCGACGGCTCGCGCGGCCGGTTCGCCGTTGGCGTGGCCGGGAAGCGGGAAGTAGCGGACGACGAAGGTGATCCGGTCGCCGTACTCCGCGCGCAGCTGCTCCGTCTGCGGGTACAGGGCCCCGCAGGCCTCGCACTCGAAGTCGAGGAACTCGACGAGCGTGGCCTTGCCGTCGGCGGCCGTGGACAGCTTGCGGCTGTCGGGACGTACGAGCCGCTCGTCGTTCGCTCCGGTCGCGGCGGCGGTGCTCTCGCCGCTCTTCGAGATGTAGACGGTCACGCCGATCGCCACCAGAGCGGCGACGACCAGGCCGATCGTCATCTTCAGGTTGGTGCTCATCCCCCGCTTCGGCGGCGGTGCCGGGGCCGCCTTCGGGGCCGTGGGACGGGTCCTCTTGCCACCCGCCGGGCGGGTGTTCTTCTTCCGCTTGCCAGCCATGTCATGCCTGTCTGTGAGCGCGGTCGGCCGTCGCCCGCCGGCGCATGGGCGCACGGCGGGTTTGAGGTGGAACCGGCTCGGCCTATCTCCGCCAGACGCACAGCTCGGCGAGCACGCGGCTCGTCTCGGCGGCGGGCAGGCGCTCGGCGGGCATCGCGACGGCCCGTACCGCGAAACGGTCGGGCCCGGCGGAGGCGTGCGCGTCGCCGTCGGCGGGGTCGGTGCCGGTGAAGGCGCCGCCGAGGGCCCGCGCGGAGTGGTCGGGGTAGTCCGGGTGCGGCAGGCAGGGGCCGTCGGGATCCGACGGCGACATCGCCTGTACGCCCGCCTCCGACAGGGGATGCGCGACGGCCTGACCTGCGTGAACAGTGCCGACCAGGACGGCCGCGAGGACGGCGAGCAGCAGGACGGCAAGGCGCAGCGGCGACCGGGAGGTCGCGGTCCGCGCGTGCCTGGTGCTCACAGGCGGCAAGGTTACCGGGCCGGGACGGCAACCGTCCTGCCCGGTATCGTCGCAGCTCATGACTCTCGTCCGCTCCCTGCTGCTTTTCGCGCTCGCCGCCTTCCTGGAGATCGGCGGGGCGTGGCTGGTGTGGCAGGGGTGGCGGGAGCATCGCGGGCTCTGGTGGATCGCGGGCGGCGTCGTGGCGCTGGGCGCCTACGGGTTCGTCGCGGCATTCCAGCCCGACGCGAACTTCGGCCGCATCCTCGCCGCCTACGGCGGGGTCTTCGTCGCCGGCTCGCTCGGGTGGGCGATGGTCGTCGACAAGTTCCGGCCCGACCGCTACGACGTGATCGGCGCCGTGATCTGCCTCGCCGGCGTCGCGGTGATCATGTACGCGCCTCGGGTCTGACCGCGGTGACGCGACTCACCGGGGCTCCGGTGAGTCGCGCCCGGCACCCGTCGTCAGCAGCCCTTGACCGCGAAGGCCAGGAACAGCGCCGTCTCACGACTGTCGAAGTTGTCGTCAGAGGCGACCACCAGACTGCACTCGCCGGTCAGCAGCCGCGGGCCCCACGCCATGGCCTCCAGGTTCTGCTGCGGCCCGTCGAGGACCCCGAAGTCGTAGACGAGCCGCTTCGACACGGGCGTGTAGGCCGCGCCGTCGGCGAGACCGTCCCGGTCCAGGACGTCGTCGGCGCCCCGGAGATCGATCTCGTAGAGCTTCGTCCGGTAGTCGACCCCCTGGATCCACGAACGCTCCAGCGCGAGGAACCGGTTCTCGTCGATGGCGAGCAGCTCCGAGACACCGCTGTCGGTGCTGCCGCCGGGCGGAATCGGGGCGGCGGGCAGCGCGTCGATCTCGTAGGCGTACTGCGCCTGAACCCGGTGCAGCCGGTCCCACACCGTGATCCTGGTCGTGGCGCCGTCGTCCACAGTGGGCAGTGGACCGTCCTCGTAGCGCGGGTCCTCGTTCGCCGCCACGATGCGCGTCGGGGTGAACGTCAGCGCCTCGATCCCCATGTTGCGGCGGGTTCCCGAGTCGCCCTCGGTCAGCCGCAGGTTCGCCGGCAGCGGCAGCGCGCCGAGACGGCGGCCCGACTTCGTCGACCACTGGATCGCCTGCTGCGACAGCGGAACGTCGTGCGTGGCGTCGGGCCGGTCCCCTTCCTGCGCCCAGAGGAGCTGCCGCGACCACGGATCGAACCGCAGCGACTCGGGATCGACCGACCGCGGCTTCCCGTAGCCCGGGTACGGCTCCCCGTCCTCGTCGGTCAGCGTCTCCACCGACGTCAGCCGCACCCCCTTGAACGCGCCGGTGACCGGGTCGATGTCGACGCGGCCGGTGTAGAAGCGCGCGGGGTTGTAGCGCCACCGGTCGTCGGAGAGGAAGTACCAGGTCCCGGTCAGCGGATCCCGGTCCATACCGGAGAACCCGCCGACGACCGTCCCCTCGAAGTCCTGCTTGTGCGGCAGCGTCTGCGTCCCCAGCAACCGCGAGATCCGCAGCGACGCCTCCTCCCCCGCCTCGGCGGGCGCCGGCCGCGCACCCACCCCGACCGCTCCGAGCGCGATCACGGACGCGGCGGCCGCCGCGGTCTTCTTCCACCACAAGGTCATGCGCGATTCCCATTCCCAAAAGGACGTTCCGGTCGATTGACCTAGGAATCAGACAGGATTTCGACCGGAATATCCAGCTTCGCCACCCCGTGTCGCGCACAAGCCCGTCACATCCGGGCCGCCGCATCGGCCACCCCGGCCAGAATCCGCTCCCGTTCCCGTCCGCCGATGAACCGCCCGCGCGCCACCACCGCGTGGATCCGCCGCGTGTTGCCGATGTCGGCCAGCGGGTCCCCGTCGAGGACGACCAGATCGGCCGCCTTCCCCCGCTCGACCGTGCCGAGCCGGTCGCCGAACCCGAGGAAGCGGGCGGGCTCGACGGTCGCGGTCCGCAGCGCCTTGTGCGGGCTGAGCCCGGCCGCGACGAGTTCGCCGAGCTCGTCGTGCACACCGAACCCGGGGAAGACGTAGGGCACGTCGCCCCCGTCGGTTCCGGCGAGGACGGACACTCCGGCGTCGGCCATCGCGCGCACGAAGCGCATGCGGAAGTCGAGCAGGGCGTGCCACTCGGCGGCCTGGGCGGGAGTGCGGGCGTCGATGAAGAGTTCGCGCAGCGCCTGCTCCCACCCGCTGGTCACCGCGGCGGGCAGGTACTTCAGGCGCGGATCGGCGGTGTCGACGAGTTCCGGGCGGTCCATGACCCGGTTGACCACCAGCGTGGGAACCATCCGCGTGCCGCTGCGCCGGAGCCGCGAGAACAGCCGCGAGGCCCTCGTCGAGCTGAAACCGCCCGAGGCCAGCATCTCCGCGCGGTGCACCCGGTCGATCCACCCGGGCATTCCCCCGCCGGTCCCGGCGAGGACGGCCGCGATCTCGTCCTGCCGCGCCGACGCGGGGTAGGAGACGGAGTAGAAGTGCTCGACGCTGCGCTGCCCGGACCACGCGGCATGGTCGAGCGGGACCAGGTCCGGACAGTGCCCCGCGAAGGGGATGCGCAGGCGGCGGGCCTCGTCGGCGACGGCGTCGAACAGGTCGGGCGGCAGAGCCGAGTACACCTTGACGAAGTCGGCACCCGACTCCTTCGACTCCCGGACCGCCGCCCGGGCCTCCGCCTCGGTCGACACGATCGCGAAGAAGGCCGGGACCTCGGTCGTCGCCGGCCCGTCGATGATGCGGCCGGCGATCACCGAGCGCGGCCCGAGCATCGTCCCGGCCTCGACGCGCTCGCGCCACTCGTGGAAATGCGGGAGGCCGTACATCTCGCGGACGGTCGTCACGCCGTTGGCGATGTTGAGCGGCGGGGAGATCTCCGGCCACATGCCGCTGTGCGCGTGGCTGTCGATGAGCCCCGGGATGACGTACTTGCCGGCGGCGTCGACGACGCGGGCGCCGGCGGGAACCGGGACCTCGGCACGGCGCCCCATGGCGACGATCTCGCCGCCTCGGATGAGCAGGGTCCGCTCGGGGAGCGGCCGACCGGTCACGACGTCGACGACGGTGGCACCGGTGAGCGCGAGTGTCTCGGCGGGCGCACCGCCGGCGCGTGCCGCGGCGGGAACGGCCGCCGTGGTGGCCGTGGCGCCGAGAACGGCGGCGGTGGTGCGCAGGACGTCGCGGCGGGAGAGAGGGCTCACGGAAGGGCTCCTGTCCGGTTGGCGTACACCGATTCTTCGGCGGGGAAGGAGGCCGGGCGCCGTGCCGGAGAACGAGATTCCGGGTACCGCGTGGGGCGTAGGGAACGGCCGCGTACGGCCGCGGAGGTAGGGCTTTGCGGGCCTCCGCGGAGGCCCGCAAAGCGATCCGCCCTACGCGTTCACCCGGTCGGCGGCGACCTCCTCGGTCGGTGCCGCAGCCGGCTTGCGGAGGGTGATCAGCGCGATCACCGCACCGGCCAGGGCCACCGCGCCCGCCCCGGCGAACGCCGCGCTGAACCCGTCGGTCAGCGCCACCACGTCGCCCAGCCGGTCGCCGCCCTGCGAGGTCGCCAGCGCAGTCATCGCGGCGAGGCCCAGGGCCGAGCCGACCTGGTAGGTCGTGTTCACGATCCCCGAGGCGAGGCCGCCCTCCTCGGGTGCGACGCCGCCGATCGCCGACAGCATCGCCGGAATGAACACCAGCGACATCCCGACGGCCGCCACCAGCGACCCCGGCAGCACGTCGGCGAGGAAGCTCCCGCGCGGGTCGGCCGTCGACAGGATCCCCAGCCCGGCCGCCAGCGCGAGCAGCCCGGTCACGATCAGCGGCCTGGTCCCGAAGCGGCCGATCAGCCGCCCGGTCACCGCCGTCATCAGCAGCATCATGAAGGCCGTCATCGGCACCAGCGCGGCCCCGGAGGCGAAGGCCCCGAATCCGAGCACCTGCTGCACGTACAGGTTGAGGAAGTACCACATCGGGATCCACGCGGCCCCGAGCAGCGCCATCGCCACGTTCGCGGCCGCCAGGTTCGGCGTCCGCCACACCTTCAGCGGCATCAGGGGCGACTTGACGACCCGCTGGAGCACCACGAAACCGACCAGCAGCACCAGCGCGGCCCCGAGTTGCACGAGCGTCGCCGAGGAACCCCAGCCCCGCTCGGGAGCCCGCACCACCGCGTACACGGCCAGCGCCAGTCCGAGCGTCACGGCCAGTGCTCCCGCGACGTCCATCCCGGCCCGGCGGCCCGGCACGGACGGCAGCACCCGGCGCGTCACCACCAGCGTCAGCACGCCGATGGGCACGTAGACGATGAACACCCACGGCCAGCTCAGCCACTCGGTGATCACCCCGCCCAGGAACACCCCGGCGGTGCCGCCGGCGGGAGCCGCGGCTCCGTACCAGGCCATCGCCTTGGGCAGCTCCTTCGGCCGACCCGCGAACAGGACCATCAGCAGCGTCATCGCCGCCGGCGCGATCAGCGCGGCGCCGACGCCCTGGACGGCCCGCCCGAGGATCTCCACCCCGGGTCCGTTCGCGGCCGCGGCGATCACCGAGCCGGCCGTCAGCCCGACCCAGCCGGCGGCGAAGACCCGGCGGGCGCCGAACAGGTCCGACAGCCTCCCGCCGAGCAGGAGCAGGCCGCCGAAGACGACGGCGTAGGCGTTGAACACCCATTGGAGCGACGAGGGTGTGAAGCCCAGCTCCCGCTGCATCTCGGGCAGGGCGACGGCGATGATCGAGGTGTCCATGATGACCATGAACTGGGCGAGCGCGAGCACGGCGAGTGCCCACCAGCGCCGGGGATCGGGGGACATGACGACTCCTTAGGATCGTGGTTGACATACCCCTAGGGGGTAGTGCGCGATGGACCGTAACATACCCCCTCCCCGTATGCAACAGATGAGTTCGGGCCGTTCGCCGGAACAAACCGGTGCATAGTGGGCACATGTCCGGCGACCGCCCCGAGAAGCCCCCGAAACCCGCCACGCCCGCGCTCATCGCACCCGAGCCCGTCTCCGGCCGCATCGACCGCCCGCTCGTCGCCGCCGCCGCCCTGGTGGTCGTGGTCGCCGGCCTCAAGACCGCCTCGGGCATCGTCGCCCCGGTGGCGCTCGCCCTCGTCCTGGTCGTCGCGCTGAGTCCGATCCAGAGCCGTCTCATCCGGCGCGGCTGGCCCCGCTGGCTCAGCTCGGTCGTCCTGCTGCTGGTCATCTACGGCTTCTTCGGCGCCTGCGTCTACATCCTGGTGATCTCCGTCGGCCGCCTGTCCGCGCTCGTCCCCGAATACGCCGCCCGCGCCGACGACCTCATCGCGTCCACGACCGCCTGGCTCGCCGACCACGGCGTCGACTCGGCCCAGCTCCAGTCGCTCGTCAGCCAGCTCGACCCCGACCGCCTCGTCGGCCTGCTCACCACCGTCGCCGGCTCGGCCGTCTCGCTGCTGTCGAACCTGCTGTTCATCCTCGGCCTGCTGCTCTTCATGGGCGTCGACGCCGCCGGTTTCCCCGACCGCCTCGACCGCCTCGCCCCCGAGCGCCCGGCACTGGTGACGGCCCTGCGCGAGTTCGCCCGCGGCACGCGCAAGTACCTCGTCGTCGCGACCGTCTTCGGCCTCGTCGTCGCCGCCCTCGACGGCGTGGCGCTGTGGGCGCTCGGCGTCCCGCTCCCGCTGCTGTGGGCGCTGCTGGCGTTCATCACCAACTACATCCCCAACGTCGGCTTCATCCTGGGGCTCGTCCCGCCGGCGCTGCTCGGCCTGCTCGAAGGCGGCGTCGAGACCATGGCCTGGGTGATCGTGCTCTACTCGCTGATCAACTTCGTGCTCCAGTCGGTGATCCAGCCGAAGGTCACCGGCGACAGCGTCGGCCTCTCGGTCACCATCACCTTCCTCGCGCTGATCTTCTGGGCGTGGGTCATCGGCGGCCTCGGCGCGATCCTCGCCGTGCCGCTGACCCTGCTGGCCAAAGCGCTGCTCGTCGACGCGACGCCGAGCACGCGCTGGGCGAACCACCTGCTCGCGGCACGGCCGCTTCCGGACGGCGAGCCCCGGTTACGGTTGCCCGATGACCACCCTCGACCTCGCCGGATACCGCGTCGGCCGCCTCGGCTTCGGCGCCATGCGCCTCCCGACCGAGTCCGGCGACCCACGCAAGGCCTCGATCGCGCTGCTCAGGAAGGTCGTCGAGCTCGGCGTCACCCTCATCGACACCGCCCACCTCTACGGCTGGGGCGCCAACGAGGAACTCATCGCCGAGGCCCTCCACCCCTATCCCGCCGGCGTGCTGGTCACCACGAAGACCGGCGTCGAGCAGCGCGCCGACCACCCGCAGGGCGCGGTCTACAACGGCGGTGAGCGCTTCCTGCGCACGCAGGTCGACGACGCCCTCCGCCGTCTGCGCGTCGAGCGCGTCGACCTCCTTCAGCTCCACCGCATCGACCCGGAGATCCCCGTCCCCGAGCAGGTGGGAACGCTGCGCGACCTGCGAGACGAGGGCAAGATCGGCCACATCGGACTGTCCGAAGTGGACGCCGAACAGCTCGCCGAGGCCCGCGCGACGGTCGAGATCGCCAGCGTCCAGAACCGCTACAACGTCCTCGACCGCGAGCACGAGCCCGTCCTCGACGCCTGCGAGAAGGCGGGCATCGCGTTCCTCCCGTGGCGGCCGGTAGCGGCGGGCACGTCCGGCACCACCGCCGCGATCGCCGACGTGGCGGCGGAACTCGGCGCGACGCCGACCCAGGTCACGCTCGCCTGGCTGCTGCGGCGCTCGCCGGTCATGGTCCCCATCCCTGGAACGGCCTCGATCGCGCACCTGGAGGAGAACGTCGCGGCGGCCGGGCTGGAGCTCACCGACGAGCAGTACCGGCGCCTCGACGGGCTCGCATAACCGCTGGCCCGGGCGCCGTGGCCCTGCCATGATCCCGGCATGGCCACCGACCTGATCACCCGGACACGCGCCCTCTGGACCGCACTCGCCAACGCCCCTGTGACCTTCACCGACGGCGGCGTGAGCGTCGCCGTGTCACCGGGTTCGCTGCTGTGCCCGCCCGGATGGGTCGGCATCGTCGTGATCGGGGGCGCCGCCATCGCGACCGCCCCGGACGAGGCGACGGCCGAGCTGGTCCGCGCAGGGCTCGCGCGGCTCCCGCTCACGTCGGTCACCGAGG
>Ga0307515_10010499_pt1 | contig 17742 bp, 12 predicted proteins | sample 17_EM_MG_FD_194513 | JGI IMG/M metagenome (GOLD analysis project Ga0307515, IMG submission 194513) | Populus trichocarpa ectomycorrhiza microbial communities from riparian zone in the Pacific Northwest, United States - 17_EM | ecosystem: Host-associated > Plants > Roots > Unclassified | place... | reverse complement strand
TCTGGAGCAGCGAGCCAGAATTCAAGGCAGGAGCTCATAGACTCGACTCTCACGGCGAACCAGTGAAACCGAACAAGGCCATTACTCCGGAGGCGGTGAAGAAAATCTGGGAGCATGCAGTAGAGCTTACTGATAAGTGATCGTCATTTGAGTCCTAGTTAGGAGTTCCCTTATCTTGCTGAGTAATATCTACATGTGCTATGGAGCATTATCAGAAGTGTATATCAGCGAATATGTCCTACCATTGTGATGGCGTGCCGAGCGGACTACGTACCCTCTCCTTCGCGTGAGAGTTAAGATTGAGAATACTAAGGACCGGACCTGAGTGGGCTTTTGGGTTAAGCGCCAGTGAGCCAATCAATAACAGTCATAATTGGGTGCTTAGAAAGCCAGATGTATGGACTGAGGCTAATTCGACTACTCCGCCTCTCGGCGTTTGGACCATACGTGCTGGGGACACGTAAGCCGCTCACTCATTATTTCCACTAGCCGAACAATGTCCGTGGAGCCGAGTGTGCAACACGTCATCCGCCGTCCACCTCGGTCTGGTTCGCTAACAATTAAGGCACACAAGTCGGGCCAGGGAAGAATGGTGATCTGATTCACCCTACTAAAACTTCTCGAGGGGGTACATATTCTGTCCCGTCCTGTCTGCGTTTAAGGGAAGCGCGGGCCCGAGGATGCTGTCGTGACTAGCTGCGGCGAGTTAGCATATATTCTCTGACTCCTGCCACTTCCCAGTGCACGAATCATTTCCCGTTAAATCATGGAAACCTACCCAGACCCATATCTATCATTCCCCATGGATCCTCTCTTCGATTCTTCTGACGTCAACTCGCGTTACCTTGGCTTGACCTCGAAGGGCCTCTTCCCGGCCACTTCTTACAAGAGTCATGATTTGCCGCCATGGGCCTATCAGTCGCCGCTTCGTCGTAAAGGCCACCTTGTGCCAATAGAAATATTTTCCGAGATATTTCTGTACACGGTCCAAGACGATCTCCACTCTCAACCGAATTTGATGCTTGTGTGCCGACACTGGCGCGACATTATGCTTTCCACTCCGGGCATCCACTCTCAATTGAGGATCTACAGTGGGACAGAGCAGAAAGATATCGAGAGGTTTGGGAGGAGGTGGATCCTTGATGTGACTGTTGACATACAAGATATAACTGTTGACCGGCAGTATAAACGGGATTATAACCCTGTGGGATTTCATGCATGCTTTATGACTGCAGGTAAGGCAGCATCGAGATGGCGCTCGCTTGTACTTGTTTCATTTCCGCATCCGGGAGAATACAAGGATTTGCAAATTATGCATCCTTTGCAGCATCTTGAGTCCTTCAAACTCGACGCAAGTTGCGAACTTGGCAACTTCCTGGAGCCACTTATCACCGCAATCACCACAACTGTCACCCCACGCTTTACTTCAATGGAGGTCCTTCACCAGGATGCCGCACGCTACATTGTACGACCTGCTCACTTCCGAGCCTTCTCATCCCTCACAACCCTCAGACTTGCTTGTAGGAGGATGCAAAATCCTGTCGATATCCTCCCATCTCTTCACAAGCTGGAGATCTTTGACGCTCATCACCTCTCCCTCCCAATTCATCCGCCAGCCGTTGACCTTCCTCTGACCCAGACCCTCCGCACCTTGCGTTTGAAGTGTGTTTCTATCCAATGGATGGCAGGCCAGAACTTTCCTGCCCTCGAAGAATGCTCTACCGTATTCCCACAGTATGCTGATATTTTCCAGTCTGTGTATATGCCCTCATGTTCGACTCTGAAATATGATTCTAATAACCTTGGTGCCCTTGAACATTTTTATTGCCCTCGCCTAGGCAAGTTGGAGATAAAATGTGGCCAATGCAGGAAATGGAGAGGGGATATGCAGCTTGCAGCTTTGCATCCCATTTTTACTGCTCAGAGCGTGACCCATCTGCAGCTGGAGATTAAATGCAGTGAGCGGTTACTGTCCTATATGCTGCGACTTGTCCCAGCTCTGGAAGATCTTTGGATGGGATTCTCGAGCCCCCATGCACTGAGCAGCGCGTTCTTCCTGGCATTTGCTGCTGGAGGGCGCAATGCAAGTGTAGGGCCATCAAGCCGGTCTGTTGCACCACTCTGTAGGCAGCTGAGAAAGCTTCATCTGCACTACAAAAGGTGGTCGAGAGGAGCAGAAAGAAATGGACTCATCCCAGCCTTTGGTGCTATTGTAGCATCACATCCGCCCAAGGAACAAGCTTTCTCATTTCAGTTGAGCTTTGGTGAAGGGTCAGAATTGCAGGACTGGATCGTCCATGAACCAGTGGAGAGATTTGATCTCAAATGGACAGCAGGCAGAACCTTCATTGGGGTTTCAAGCCCACATGGCATAGTTCCTTTATCCACAGCTTTAGTGCGCAGTCCCCTTACAGGGTTACAATTCCCTCCACTTCCTAGGGAGTCGGGATACATTACAACTCATGAAAGGTTGGAGCTCCCCATTGATTATTTCTTTTCTCTCCATAGCCTCAAAGAAGTGAGGATGGACATATTATCTCTGGAATTTGGGCCAAACATACAATCTTCACCCAATGCGCCCCTTTTCCATATGCTCAAGGTCCTTGCTATTGGCTCCGCCTCATCACGATTTATGGCTGGTATCACTTTCCACAAGCTCGAGAGGTTCAAGGAAGAAGATTGTGATTGTAGCTACAATCCAGGACAGAACCCGTTGACAGAAATGCCTATCTGCACTAGATTAGTTGCGCCACTCTCCAGACTTGCTACTTTGAAGCTCCCACAGATCCGTGAATTGGGTGTATTCATCGATCGCAAAAATCCCAATTACATCTGGGAAAATCACATTGCAGCCAACACAAATCTGTCAGGATTGAGGCTTCTGCATTTATGCGTTGCTAGTCATTATGGTCTGTTGCCCATCATTGAAATCATCAAGACCCTTGGATTGTTACCTACTCTGGAAACTCTGGTTCTTGATAGCCAATATCTAGTTGGCCCGTATGTCAACTTCTTTGAGGCATTTGTTCCAAGGGACGTACCAATGGTCCCTGGACTGAATCAGCCAAGTCGGGAGAGTCAGGTATCCCAAGTACTTTGCCCCAGATTGGAGGGTTTGCAGATTACACGTTTTTGGCTTGCTGGGCAACCAGAGCTGATGCCTGTCCTCAAAGACATTGTCACTCTGCGTGCTAATATTGGTTCTCCTTTGAAAAGTTTTACCCTTTGTGGTGACTTGCCTCCAAAGAAATGGGAGCTGATTGGGAGGGATGGGAGTTTTATGACGGAAGAGGTTGTCCCGGCTCTGGAGTTTCAACTTGTCATTTGACCTGAGTGATTCTGGCCAATTTACTGCAATAATCATGCTTTAGGTGATGTCAAATGTACGTACATAGGGATATTTTTCCTTGCCTATGCAGATCTCTATTCAAACCGAGCGTAGATAGTTATCCTAATATCTCACCCACTCTTTTCAATTCCAAGTTCTCTGTGTGTACAGCATCACCCCTGTGGCACCCAACTCTTGCACTCGGGACTGTGTTGGAATATTGATCCTGATTTCGCCTAGCAGCATCATATCAAAGCCATAGGGCATCCGATATACAGAGGTCAGTTGATGCGCATGCGCCCCATGAACTCTTGTGATCATTTTCGCACTTGCAGTCTTTGCGTCAAGAGGCACGCCCATGTGGCGAAGATGAGTACATGCAATATACGTGCTTCATGCAGAACTTCGAGAGCGCTGGGATAAGTGCGATTCGTGCGCTTGACTGTGTTCCGGGCAGGAGTTTAGCCTAGCCAAGGTCTATATATGCCCCGAACCCCTTTACTATTCGTTGCTAGCTTCCTTATCACACTTTGGGTCTCGCTCGTCGCCCTGACAGTCATTGCAATTGCACCTTCAGCTTCCAACGCAAGCCGCCGCGCGCGCGTCCAATTCGAACTACAAACCCACATACTCTACAGTTGGGTCGTTAGGGGTACTTCTGGTATTGCATCGGCCGAACTATGGCCGAAAAGCTAGTTGCGCAAACGGTGGGGCGGACACACATCATCATGCTTGGTCGCAATCAGCAATCACCATATCGGATCATTTCCAGCTTCCCACGAAATCGAGCATGTCGATACTACCTCGCCGAAAGACACCCGTGCATGTCACGGTCACGGCACCCCCACCTGAGGTCAGGTCATTAGCTCCAAGTGTTAAATCATCGCCCAAAGTGATAGAGCAATGCATTCCATGCAATGTTACGGTGCCAAGAAATCCGCGGTTCTGTTCTCATGAATAGCTGGGTATTTGCTCACGCTCTGCCGCTTTACCAACCAAACCCTAGATATGGTGTTATGTCGAGGCACAGAATCAAAGCCAGCCTGTATTGCAACTACAGGAGGTATCAGTGCATCGGAATGCAACATGGGTGAAACAAGCAACGAAACGAGGCCGACAATGAGTCAGGACTCAAGCTATGAACTGGGAGAGAAGAATGAAGATAAAGACACGACATGGAGCATGGAAACACCTCCCAAACTGATCACACGCTCACAGCGGCGACTCCAGTAGCGACAGCATTGGCAGCTACCGCGACCTAGCTTTACGCTGTCGAGGGTAGCAGTCGTGGCGAGCGACGCGCTCGCGCCGACATCCAGTTGTGCATTCAAGCCAAGCTTCGCAGTCGCAGAGAGATCGAGGTCAGCGTTGCTGCCCACGCACGGCGACGCTGGAGCGGGTGTTGGTTTTCAAGTTTGCATCGATGTCGATGGCAGCCTTGAGGTCGGTGTTGAGGTCGGTGTTGAGGCCAGTGTCGATGGTAGCGTTAAGGTCGGTGTTGCGGTCGGTGGTACCAATGTGTCGACGACGGGGTTGCTGCTGGTGCCGTCTGCTGCAAGCTTGACGTTCGTGCCAAGGTCAAGGGTAGTGTCGAGGATAGTGCCGACGCGCAAATCGCCGGTGCTACTGAGGGACGTATCCGCCTTGAGAGCATTCCCTTCGAGGCTGCTGTTGGCTGCAACGTCGAGGCCGTCGCCCGCGCTGGTCTCCGGGGAGCATGGGACGCAGCTAAAACCTTGAGGGATGAATGAAGCAGGAGTCGAGGCGGCGTGAGGCCCTGCGGAGCTGGTTGCGGGTTCGATCGACGGAAAGGAGACTGGATGAAGAGACTCACCGCAGTTTGGACAAAGCCCCGGACAATGGCATGACCTACCCGAACGACCGCTCCATGGGTGACTGAGTTTTTCAGGAGGTAAATCTCGATCGAGAGTGTAGCTACAAAAAGGGTTAGTGCGAGTGGATGGCCGGTAGACGATGAGGGCGGGTACTCACATGCACACGCAGGACTTGAGTCTCCCGTAATGAGTTGAGAATGGCCAGAGGTGATGGCTGAGGAGGTGACTGCTGAGGAGGTCGTGCGCCGATTACTTTGTATACTATACCACCGTGCGCGGTAACAAAATAAATCGGCCCAGCACGCGGTACAAGCAGTAACCAATCGGAACCACTATCAAAAGATTATCCTCCCAGAGGATAATAACTAAGACCAACCACGATAAGTATTCCATTCCCTCCCGTTGCGCACATGCGTCAAGTCATAACCCCTCACTAACACCATTCCATAGCATCTGTTCACCCTTTCTGGATCTCCGACTGTCATCGGTTTATTTTTGGTAGATCCACACAAGTAGCTTGCTATGCTGTGCCCCACGACCATTTGTTTATCCATAGAGGCACTTAGTATTTATTTATCCGATTCATGAGGAGATGGCAATGGATATCACCATCCTCCTTGTCTGCGATTACGCTTCCTGCAGAGCTATGATCACCAATTCTTGAGGAGGGCAAACCATACAATTAATTGAACACAGTAGTCTCATCTCGAACATGGAGGAGGTCCCAATTGGATGCAGGTTGGTACCAGAGTGAGAAATAATAAGGAGAACTGCACTGACCAACGAGCAAAGAATACACCGAATGACAAGCACAGGGTTCACAGGGAAAGAAGGCTAGGGCTATGTATTGTTAAAAATTTGGATCCACGAGGTTCCAAAGGCAAAGTCCTCTACATCAAGAGAAACGGGTCGAAGATGGGACGTCACAGGGATTGTAAGGAGGGCGGGTGAATGGAGGCCTTCACGAAAGTCCGGGGGTACCCAATATAGTAAGCCACCCTCGGAGTCTCTCACCCAACCCTCTGAGTCTGGCTGTGTACCCTCAGTACGCCCCTGGTGATGCTTACCGACTACAGCATCTGTATCGGCATCCCAGATTTGAATGGTCGTGTCCTCAGATCCGGAAATGATGTGCCGCCCACTGGGAGAGTAGGCAACAGACCATACTGGCCCTGTATGCACTCTCAGAGGCACGCCGACTACAGTACCGGTTCCCACATCCCAGATTCGAATGGTCTCGTCATCTGACCCCGAGGTGATACGCCGTCCATCGGGAGAGCAAGCAACAGCCTGTACCGGGGCAGTGTGCCCTTCTAGAGGTGTTCCAACTGCAGCACCAGTCTCGGCGTCCCATATTCGAATGGTCTCGTCATCGGATCCAGAGATGATGTGACGTCCATTCGGAGAGCAAGCAGCAGCCCGCACCCAGTCAGTGTGCCCCTCTAAAGGCTTTCCAACCGCAGCGCCAGTCTCAGCATCCCATATTCGAATGGTGTTGTCACTTGATCCGGAGATGATGTGCCGCCCACTATCGGAGTATGCAACAGAACGCACACCCTGAGTATGCCACGCTAAAGGATTTCCAACTGAAGCACCAGTCTCGGCATCCCAGGTTCGAATGGTCTTGTCACTGGATGCAGAGATGATGCGCCGTCCATTCGGAGAGCAAGCAACAGCCCCCACCCAGCTAGCGTGCCCCTCTAAAGGCCTTCCAACAGCAGCACCAGTCTCGGCATTCCATATTCGAATGGTTTTGTCATGGGATCCGGAGATGATGTGCCGCCCATCGGGAGTGTACACAACAGAGAGCACAAAGCTAATATGTCCTCGTAGGGGGCCACCAACTACATCACCAGTCTCTGCATCCCATATTCGAATGGTCTCGTCATCGGATCCAGAGATGATGTGCCGTCCATTCGGAGAGTAAGCAACAGCGTGCACCCAGCCAGTGTGCCCCTCTAAAGGCTTTCCAACAGCAGCACCAGTCTCCGCATCCCAGATTCGAATGATCCTATCTCTGGATCCAGAGATAATGTGTTGCCCATCAGGAGAGTAGGCAACGGACAGCACATTTCCGGTATGCCCCTCTAGAGGCACGCCGACTATAGCACCAGTCTCAGTATTCCAGATCCGGACGGTGTTTTCATGGGATCCGGAGATGATGTGGCGCCCATCGGGTGAGTATGCAACAGAGGTCACACCCGTGTGGCCTTCAAAAGGCTTGCCAACTGCAGTACCAGTCCCGGTATCCCACATTCGAATGGTTTGGTCATCGGACCCAGAGGATATGTGCCGTCCGTCGGGAGAATAAGAAACAGACCAAACGCTGTCGGTATGCCCTTTCAGAGGCTCGCCAATTGCAACACCACTCTCGGCATCCCAGATTCGAATAGTCATATCACTGGATCCAGTGGCAATATGGTCGCCATTGGGGGAATAACTTATGCAGTTGACATGACCAGTGTGGCCAATCCACTGCAATGGCGGTGCTGGCCATGACAACAATTTCCCTCTTCGCACCTTGATACCTTTGGGAAACCATGTGCTGAAGATTGCTGATAAAGGTGAATGTGATGGTAGGAAGGGGCCCGTAGAGATGTATGTGTGTGGGGCGCCGATGGAGACGGGGGTGTGGAAGGCGATGATGAAATGGCAAACATCTCGAATTCTCTCAAGAAGCGTCGAATCGCCACTCTATGGCGAAGGTGAATGACAATTAGCGGCTAGCTGGAATTGTACTCACTTTCATCCAAGATATCACTCGTCGAAGGCTTGGAGCACCAACCGGGACCATTCCCATAATGCTCAATACTTCAATCCAAAATAATGGGTACAATCCTTCAAAGAATTCTTTCAACCCCTCAGGCACGCCCCGACTACCATCATCGGGAGTGGAGCAAAGATGGTTGGACCAATAACGAGAACAATACTGCAACGGGTCGGAAATATTCTCGTTGATTCGTGATTGGAGATCCTGAATGTCCGCATTGGGGAGCCGGGAATCTTCAAGCTTGCAGATATTAAAACGGAGTTGTCGAATCATCGTCCTGAGGCAAGAAATGCCCAGTTGGACATTCGCGTCTTGCACGTTGACTTGATAGTCCCCAGGACAGCCATCGCTGACAAAGAAATCCGAAATCGACAAATGCCGTACACGAACCGCTCCATTGGCTTTTTCGTCCCGATAGAGCAAAGAGCTGAGATCATCCACCCACTTCTTCACATGCCTGGGGTCCACTCCGGCCAGCTCTGCAATCGTCTCTTCGCGCAGTGGGCGGTACGGTGCTGTTGTAAGGAGCACTCCAGCCACCTGCTGAAACTTGGCACCGCTGTGCACTATTCGTGTTTTGAGGATACTGGAGTAGAGTCCGTATGGAGATATCAACCCAGTATCGTCTGAGTGTCGCAAGGCAGCCTCTAAGGACTCAGTAGGGTCCTCGCGGTTTTCAAGGGCGAGAGCAACAGTCTTGATGAAGATGAATAGGCCCTTTGCCCGAGAAATAACTCTTTCGAAGAGCGACGGATCTGGCCAAGGAGTTTGGAGGTGCAGATTTAACGCCAACTTCTCGAACATGTCTTGGGCGAAAATTCGTAGGTCGGAGGTAGCGTGATCGTCAGTTGCTAAATCGTATCTTAAATACGAAGACCGGGCGGGATCATCAAAGAAACGTTGGATATCGACTTCGGGTCTACTGGTGATGATGATTTTGAGCCACGGAGCATCTGCGGCTGCGTCGGTCAGAGATCTCAGGAGGAGTCGACGGCTCTGATCGTCACCACATTCATCAAGTGCGTCAATGACAAATACGAGCGTACGTTGGGGGCAGCGAGGGAGGTCACGAATGAAATCGAGGAGGAGAGAATCCTTCATCGACTCTGGGGTCAAGTTTGTGTCACGACGAAGACGCTCTGCCACAATTGTTCGAAAAGGGGGGAAGATTTCGGCGAGCTTGTAGATGAGAGTCGGGAGGATATTTCTGGGCTCCCTCAGGTCTTGACTATCCCTCTGGCAGAAAAAGGCCCCAGCGAGGTGGTTTTCCTCGTGAAGGATCGCACACATCGAATGAGCTAGCGACGTTTTGCCAACTCCGGGTAAGCCATAGATCCAGTACATATTTCCCTTATCATTCTTCCCGGATTCATTGGTCACCCAGGCCATGATGTGACTCAGGAAATATTCCCGGGTACCTTCCATACAGCAGAGTGTCTGGTTATAGCCGGCATCGACACATTTAAGCCATTTAAGCAGAAGTTTTTGCTCTACATGCAAGTACTGAGAACGAACTTATCTGAAGATTGAGAGATTGAGCTCTTACCAATTTTTTTTGGCTTGGTAGAGGGCCTCCACATCTACTGTACGGTCGAAGTCCTCGATGACCTTAGTCAAATCTCTCTCCATTTCTTCAATAGCTTCCAGGTGGGCCGGTCCACCTACTTTTCTCGCTGTGATCATCAACACTTAACAAGTTCAAAGCCAGGAGATGACCACCTACCATGTTTAACATAGTCGCATGAAATTTCTGCAACCCTTCGCATTACTTCATACATTCGTGGGATGATCTTTTCGAATATTTCTGTTTCTTCGCAGACAATCTCATCTGCGACCTTGTCTGCCAAAGGCAAAATCCGCTGTAACTGATCCAGAAGGCCCAACGGAATCTGGTCGTATTTGTTTTGTTCCCTCAAGAGCTAAACGGTCAAAATTCACCTCTGCTTCTGACACACCAGTAGCCAGCACGAACCTCAAACGTGACAGTGGCAACACCGAAGATAGCCTTCGTGATTGGGTTCAACTAAACCCTGTTAACTGCCTGCTGACTAATTTTCAGATGGGAGAACTGACCTCTGCGAACACAGACCCGTATTTGATACTCGTCTCCACGGCGCTCTCCATTGATCCACTCATCAGTGGAGAGTACCCCTTTAGCAAATCTTCAAGTTTATGGAGCCATGAGCATAGGGATTCCGCCTATGGGACCATCATTAGTTGGTTTGGATGGGTGGTTGCAAAGAGACGAACGGTAGAGTCTGCAGAGAAATGTAAGACTAGAGAACAATTATTCTTTCCAACAACAATGACCCCTGGACCTATTTATCAGAAATGAGCGAACTGGGTGGTGATCGCGACTGACTCGATACCAGAAATTCGCGCTCGTTGGAGTCCCAATAATTATTAAAAAGAGCTTGGATATCGATCACTTCGCTCGTCTGTCGGTTCTTGGCCCAAAATAAATGACCCTTCCTCATTTGGATCTCCGTGTGGATCTTAGAGGTTGGAAGAACACCCCTGCATACAGGTGACGATCGGCTAATGTACGTAGTGGGGAATCAAGGGACATACGCGCGTTGGGTTGGTGTCCAGGTTCGGTTGTCTTTCGTCTCTAACTCTTTCTCTTGATTTTCTATAAACAACCTCAGCGTACATTCCCGATTTACGTCGTCTTGGAATGTGATTTCTATATGTTAGCCTAAATCAGTGGCATGATCCTCATTGAAGTAAAGCATCGCACGATCTAAGTACAGGCTTGGATTGATTGTTGCCTAGTGATTTAATTCCTCTCAGCAGTTTTTCATTGGTGGGTCATAGGCCCGTTATCGCCTCTATCCTGTCTTTTGATTCGTCAAGGGTTGTTTGGTGTGGTATTGCTTGTATCTTCCTTGTGTGCCATTTCAGTAGGGCTTTATAAGTGTGTCTAGCGTCTAGAGCCTGTAGTCTCGCACTGTCTTGGAGGGCCTTGTGGTTGTTTACCCATTCTATATCATCTTCTCTCATCTGTGCGTCGTTCTCTCTTCCGGCATTTGCTAAGGTGTCAGCTCTAATATTACCATAGTTGTTCTCGTGCCCTTTGACCCACTTGAAGATTGTTCGAGCTGGTCTAGTTCTTAGTTTGATGAGAATACTTTTTAGTAGGTCTGAGTTCGATATGTCTGACCAGTTCAGGTCTTCGTATTTGCTCGTGTAAGTGCAGATCGCTCTTAGGCTGGTCAGGGAGTCTGACTCTATTTCTAGGTCGTCAGATTCGTTTTGTCTTAACGCTTCTAGGATCGCTCCTAGTTTGGCTCATGAATTTGAAACTGGTTTTGGCCCTTGTCCATCCATGTTAAGTTTAATGTTTCTAGCGCTACCATCGGCGTACCAGACGCCTATTCCAGCTGTTGCGTTTTCCCAACCGTTGTTAACGGCCGATCCATCGGTGCTGACTTGAGTATACCATCCGCTTGGTTCGATTGCATGGTTTATTCTAGGTGGGTTCCTTTCTCTTAGGAATGGGTCTTTTTCTTTCGACTTGTGGCCAGGGATTTTCCCAAGGATTCTGATTCCTCCTAGTGTACAGTGGTCGGATCTCGTGTCCGGGTTGAGTAGCACAGAGACCTTCGTGGGGTCTTTTCCTTTATTTCTCTTGATCCTCCTTGGGGTGTGCCATAGGTCGTGTCTCTGGGGGGTTGAGTGGTTCGGGTTCCATTTGTCTTCGATTCGGTGTATTAATTCACGAGCTTGTCTCTGTCGCATCTTGACGGTACATGCTCCGTAGAAACAATCTCTTTTGTAATTGATGCTACCAGCCTGTGAGGAGATTCCTTTCGCAAGCATGAGGTAAAACCGGGCCTTGTGTGGGATATCTCAAACAACGGAAATCTGCATATAGACGGGAGGGCGTTATCTCCATGTATTCCAACAGCCATTTTGGTCATAAGACGAACACTACACAAGCGACGTGTCCTTGCATAGACGTTCTACGCATGTTTACAGTCCAATGTGTAATGTGGGAGCGAGTCAACAATGAGGCGCGTTTGTCAGGGTCTGCATGCTCTTCCTCTCGGTCTCAAATATTGGCTATCGAGTGAGTGAGTACATGACAGTTGAATAGAATGATAACTAATATTGGCTTGGGAATTTATTTCAGTTCCAGTATCCAGTGTTCCGTTGGGTTCAACGGCAAGGCGAAGTGTGGTTAGTTCTCTCTCTTTTCGTGAAAGAGTCTATATTTTTAGTGTTCTTGAGATTTTCCAGCAGGTTTCCTCTCACAGTTTGGACCTGTCCGAGTCTTTGTCGCATCTTACCTGTACATGCTCCGTAGAAGCTTGAATCTCCCTTGTGATTGATACTATCAGCCTGTGAGGAGGTTCCTTTCGCAAGTACTGGGTAAAAACGAGCCTTGTGTGGGATATCTTAAAAAACGGAAATCTGCATATAGACGGGAGGGCGTTATCTACATGTATTCCAACAGTCATTCTGGTTAGGAGACGGACACTACACAAGCGACATGTCCAATTGAAATTCCTTAGCCACCGTATGCAGAACAACCTTTTCCATCGTAAAGCCTCCGTTCCTCCCAATCAGCTCAAACTGGCTTCCAGGCTTGAGCCTGAGCCCGATATTGTTCCGCTTGAACTCAGAAAATGCAAATTCCTTCAAGGCAGACCCACACTCTGCACGAAGAGTGAGAATAGGTATCAGCTCTGGCTCCGCCGAGGGATCTTGGCCCTCAATCTGTAAACTCTGCAACCTAGGACAGAGAAGGTCCAACCTCTGCCCCTCACTACTGGTTCGTTTCAACCCAGAGGTCCCATTTGCGTCCATTGGAAGAAAGACCCCGAATGACACCACACTAAGCTGAGAGCTGATAATCAAGGTTTCAAGTGATTGTAATGATCTAAGGATTGGGATTAGGTCTCCATTAAGCGGCCATTTCTTCATATGTAGGAGATTCAATCCCGACAGATTTGCATTCACTACGATATGTTTCTCCCAAATCGCGCTGCACTCTGGATGTGAAAAGTCCAAGGATACCTCATGGATCTGTGGAAGCTTGAAGGTGGCAAGCAAGTTCGGATCATCAATATCTACTCTGGTGCAGACAGGCATCACTGTCTCTGTGACCGGACTTGAAGCGGGAAGACAAGAATCGGGTGATTTCACCACCCTGCATCTCTCGAGCTTGTAGAAGGTGTGGCCAGCCAAAAACGAAGGATTAAGCCATTCCACTACCAGGACCCTGAGTGCAGAAAAAAGGGGCAAAGTACGAGGTAGTGAAGGTGGCAGTGGCGGTCGGACATGGTTATATACCATCAGTTCCACGTGTTCATGAGTAAACTGAAATTCAGGAAAAGGTCTGGAACGAAAACCCGACAAAGCAAGATATTCCGCCTCCTTAGAAGGCAATGCAATAACGCGATCCAGAGGCAAGTCTCCTGATATGGGGATTATGCCATGTGGAGTCGAAATACCAAGCATAAGCTTCACATAGCCCCCTATAAAGTACCAAGGCCTCAAATGCAGGAATTTCCTCGTTGGACCAATTGCCCAGCTTGAATCAGGCGCTTCGTCAAAGCTTAACCTGAGTTCGAATGAGATGCGTTTCTTCGGATTCCGTGATGCCATAATGGCACCAAAGACAGCGATGAGTGCCTTCTTGTCTGGCCCCCTCAGCCACCTCCTGTACTGGAGTTGAAGTTCCCCCAATGAGGGACAGGATGGAGCAATGGCCTGGCTTGGTGGCCTGACCATGTCAGAGGCATTCTCACCATCAGGTTCTCTGACAATAAATGCCTGGAAGAAAGCCATGCTTAAAGCATTGGGGCTGGCAAGTCCCAGTGATAAACGTTTCAAGGCTGGTACAAGCCTCAACATATAGATCAGCAACTGCTCCCTGCAAGTAACATCCAGTCGCAAGACAGTCAGGCTCTGTGCTCCAGCAGTAACTATAGGGTATAGAGCGGGGAGCTGACGGTTCCCTCTCCAGGTATTCCACTGCCCACTTTTCACATTCAATTCCGATAGTGGAGGTAGGTGAAGATGTGTAAGGGGGTGAAGATCATTGGAGTTATATGTAAGCGAGTTGCATGACGGCATACTAACGTGCTGGAGGGCCTGGATAGTGTCCACATGGTGCGGAAATGTAATATGGCATGTAACTAGGGCAGGGAAAACATGCCCAGCCATCCACTGGACAGAAACAGACTTCAGATGCAAGTCACGCAGGGTCTGGATAAGAGGAAGGGAGGCATCTGGTGGATAGAATGGGAGGCAAAGGTTTCGGGCCTCAAAGACCTCCACCCTGTGAAGGTGTGGAAGGATATCCACATGGCCACTCACCCTCTTGGACAAGTGGATCTTAAGAGTCGTGAGTGAGTGGGTGATATGAACACCTGCAGGTTGCACAAGGTAGAGTACAGCAACCGGATCTTCAATCTCGATTGAAGTGAGATTTGGAGAAGCACTTCTTATGATTGCAGTCATGACTAGCCCAAGGAACCCGCCAAAACCGCGAGCCATTTTGAAGGATTTAAGGTGCACCAAAGGTTGCCAGATCCGGAGGTCGGTGTATTCTCCAAGAGGTGGAGGTGAAATGAGACTAAGAGAGGACCATCTGGATGCTGCCTGGGATGCGGCCATGAAGCATGCAAGAAAGTTCTCAGCATTGAAATCGCTGCCATCTTTTTGATCATTTATATCAACCGTCACATGCAAGCGCGACCTTCTGCCTTGTACAAACGCCTGGACCACTGCCTTCTGAGTTGCCCTTCTGATCGTCAATTGAAAATGGGTGCCTGGAGTTGAAAGTACAATGACACGCCAGCGTCGGCACACAAGCATCAAGCTCTCTTGATCCCATGGCCGATCTTGCACTACGAACAGAAAGATTTCAGAGAGTATTTCGACTGGAATGAGGTCGGCTTTGCCGGGTGGCAGCGACAGACGCGGACGTAAGTCCATGTCCGCCGAGCCCAAGCCCGGCAGATTCCAGTTCGGACTCCAGTCCGAGTCCCAGTGCGCGTAGTTGTCCCAGTGCCGGTCCATGATTTGACAAAGACTACTTCACGAGCACTGGGGAGATGGAGAGAGTCAAAGAGTGTTCAACAGCAGCTGGCATTGCGCGATCCGCAAAACAGGCGCATGTCACTGGGCGCTTTCGAGGCGAGGATAAGGTATTCTGTCGGAGACTGTGGGAAGTCAACTAGGTACCTATAGTCGGCTACTTGATTGGAATGCCGGCGACGTGTGATTGGATCTCAGGCGCGCTCACCCTCTCCATCTGTCTGTCTGTCTGACAGCTCGGACTGAGACGAAAGCGCCTTTCGACCTTCGACTACTTATAACCCAACACCTTCGGTCTCATCACTTGACAATTTCAGTGGAAAGGCATCTTCGTCAAACTCTCCTCCGAGCCTTTTTCGAAGAAACGCCTCGAACTCTCTACACTACAGTCGTCTGATAACGCTACGACTTAGATCCTCCCCGCTCTCTGCATCCTCCGCAACGAGCCGTACGTGAAGCGTGGAAAAGTGCCAGTTCTAGCAGGAGTCGGCTGGGATTTCTGCAGAGCGGCAGGCTGCTTCTGTGGTTTGAGGGTGACGAATATACGGCGAATCTGGTAGCCGAGGATCCGGACGTCGATGTGAGGATGCGTTGAGAAGCGCGATCCACAAAAAAGGCGCATCGCTTATCAGATCAGACAAATGTCGCTCGATAGGAGGCGGAGTCAATTTAATACTCATAAGTTACAGCTGTGCCCGATGACGCTCTCTCGGCTGGGAGTGAAACAAAGGTGCTGTGCGTACAGGCTTGTCGGCTAGCTTGTTGATTGGGCGATACCAGCCTTCGCCTCGCCTCATCACCTGAGAAAACCTCGTCCAAGCCTTTTTCGAAGAAATGCCCCGAATGCTCTACACTACAGTCGACTGATAACGCTACGACTTAAATTCTCCCCGCCCTCTGCATCCTCCGCAACGAGCCCTATGTGAAGCGTGAACAAGCACTTGTTCCAGTCGGAGTTGCGGCTGGGATTGCGGCCTACTTCCACGGTTTGAGTATAGTGGCCGAGGACTCAGACGTCGACGATGCAAGGGTGCATCGAGAAGGTATTCCACTGGTTGGGAGTAATGTACGCGACTTTGTAGTTCTTACAAGGTAAATTCACTCGCATCGGTGAGCCGTTCTTCGCGCGTGCGAGGTATAGGAGAGCCTTGGGTAGGGCGAGTCAGAGGGTGTACCGATGTAAGAACCGACATATGAGTGGCGACAGAACCACGCCGGGGAGTGGCTACCACCATATCTCAACTTACTCCCTGTCTTCCCGGGCTGCACTTAGTTCCCATTTTTTGACGGGTTCACCGGAGTGAAGCCTCTGTCAAAACCTCGCTCAGGAAACCTGTCTCGAATTCACTACAATACAACACGCTGCAGACGCTATGACTCGATTTCTCGCCGCTCTCTGACTCCTTCGAACAAGCACAATATGAACAGGCGCAGTTCCAGTCGGGGCTGTGGTTTTCAAGAACGACAGGCTACTTTCGCATGTCGGCAGTGGGCGTCCAACGCCGAGGATCAGTGGTGGACAGAGAAAGGGAGGGATGATGCTGAGTGCTTGGATGATTCGGAGGGGTGCGAGTCCACTGTGGTAGTCCTCCTATTGCAATTCACTGATGTGACACATCAGCTATATCCATGGTGAACGACGTGCAGTCCACTCGTTCGCCCTGCTTGTACACCCGCCCATTCCAACTGTGTGAGAGGTCTCGACCATGTAGAGCGTTCAATGAATGAATACCACGTCAGCGATGATCTGATGGTTGACGTCGTTCACTAGAAAGACAATGACCAGGGGCGTATGGTAATCTCTGGATCAGAATGAGGTTGGTATATCCAGAAGGTATGTATAAAACACACCTGATTCACTGCAGGTTGGAGAATTGACTCCGGTAACTGGTGTTCATTCGCCTCGTGTGCACAAGATGAGTGAAGAGGGCACAAGGTGGCGGCGATGGCGACGGCGACGGAGAAAGCAGGCGCACCTCAGCGCTAAGGTGGACGTGACTATGCCGAACAATGGACGTCTGACGGGTGGGCGACCGATGAGGTACGGGTGTGAGGGACAACGACTCTCAGGCGGGCGATCAACAGCACCGTACTCACAGTCTCCCTGTCTTTGGTCGTTGAGTTGCCATGTTTGATCAGTTAGAGGTCCAGGCAGGAGATGGACGGAGAAAACGTGGGGTCGGTTCGCGATGGTGTGATGGCGATGACACCGACAGCCGTCACCGGATTTTGGTCACGATTCCGGTTGCCCGGTATCTCGCACCTGATCACATCTCCCTGCTAAGGTAGACTGCAGTCAAACCTAGCACCCGTCCCGATTAGGACGGGACAAAGCAAGTTGTGAGGCTGGGCGACAAAATGCGGAGTCGGAAAAATTCGATATCTCAGAACTGCGGGTTGAGCCTGTAGAAAATCATAGTATATTGTAAACATTAGCTAGTCACTATAGAGTGTCCCCCTCCAGTTCAAAAACCTCCAGCTCAAGCTCCTCGACACTTTCAACCTCACTCTGATCTCCTTGACAGTTCCTATCGGAGTTGTGCTATTGGAGAGGTTTTCAGGTGTGTTTCAGATGCATTTTGGTAACCCTCAAGAGCTGTCTTACCTTTCTCCAACAGATCGAAGCACATCAGTGAGTGAGCTTGCCTGTGGCACTGACATTTTCTGAGCATGTCATCTGAGATTGGCAGCTTTGATAATTGCTCTCTTTGATTTTCGAGCCATTTTTATGTGTAAATAAAATTTCCCTAGCAACCAGA
>Ga0307515_10010498_pt1 | contig 17743 bp, 13 predicted proteins | sample 17_EM_MG_FD_194513 | JGI IMG/M metagenome (GOLD analysis project Ga0307515, IMG submission 194513) | Populus trichocarpa ectomycorrhiza microbial communities from riparian zone in the Pacific Northwest, United States - 17_EM | ecosystem: Host-associated > Plants > Roots > Unclassified | place... | reverse complement strand
CTCGCCAAACCCTCTCAGACGTGATTTTGCAATTCGGAAGACGGCGTAGGTTATTCCGATGCTAGCTAAAAAATCGCGTCTGAGCTCGCTGAGGTAAGACGTTACGTGGTCGTGTATCTGATTAGTCATCCTTATGGTGACTCATCAACCCCCTACTTAGGCACCGCGATCCTTACGATCCTCTGCTTTCGATACCTATTAGACAAGAATCAATTCATCAGTTAATAGGCCATACAAGTGCACTTGGGTGATACCGACAGTTATATAGTCAACTACGTATTAAGTTAGTCAATTTGTATATTAATTACGCGAAACGCGCTAAATAAAGTCTGCTTAAATCTTATCCTGCAAATATTTTCCCAATAAAGGTTTCCCTATTTCTGGCCAATTACGGTTAGCATCAATAAATAGGTTTTAAACCTTTAGTAATGTTCCTTACCCCGCTTATTACGCCTTATAAGTTATAGAAGTAAATAAATTTATAGAGAAAATAGAGGAACTATAATAGTTCCTTATTAATAAAATAATATAGGCCTAATTTATTTATAAAGCTATAGCGAATAAGAAATAAACCCTAGTACCAGCCTATTAAATTAATAACTTTATTTAGCTAAATATAAGAAATTTAAATAAAAAATAACCTATTAAAAAACTTAATTAAAAGAATACTAGCCCTTATAAGGTTGAGAAGGTTATTTCCTCTTACGCCTACTAACTAAAGCTCCCTAATACGGTTAAAATCTACCCCGTATTCTATACGTTAACGTAATTTACCCCCAAGCTGGCTATACCCCTAAGCTGGCCACCCCACCCAAAACGCGACGCGTTACTTAGCTACTGCCTTAATGGCTACACCACAATAATAAGAAGCCCTTTTTCGAGAGGGTAGAATTGATCTAGCTATCTAGGTGTATAAGTAGGACCAAATTCCAAGTTTCCGAGTAGCTACTACTACCTATAATATGCCCCGAAGCACCGCCTAACTACGCGTTAAAGGCATTAAATTAAAACGCGATTCTATACCCAAAAATCGACTTCTTACACCCGTATAAGAAGAGGCTCTTAAACAGTGGATTTTATTAATAGATTAACGCAGTATACCGCCCTAGATTGCGACTGTAGGGCAAATAGGTGCTATTCTAGCTGCCCAAAACGCGTTACTAGCTACTTTATAACCTGTTAGCAAGAATTAGGCACGGAAATATATTAACCGCTATAATAGCCTAAAGTCGTAGTTTAATCGCAAGTATAACTACTAGTATGCTAAGTGCGAAGATCCTATACTTATTCGCGCCTAGTTTAAGCGCGTTTAAGACATAAAGATTTAATACAGCATTCTTAATAAAGATACCTAGAATTTTAATAAAACTGGCTTTTAGATGGGCGTTATTATAACTATAAAAGTTATTATAGGAACTAATAGGGCTGGCCGGCCTTAAATAATACAGCTAGGCAATTAAAAGTAGGTTATAATTATTAAGTGCATTAACGCGTTAGGGGATATAATTCCACCGCTTATTATCTTTAAGGCTATAATATACTAAGCTGCTTAGTATAACATTATTCCATATAACTAGTTAATTAGTATTAGTAAGAATGGATAGATAATAAATAAGATAGGCCTTACCTAGCTTGCTAAGGTGTTCTATAAGTATACAAAGGATCGCACGGTTAGCACGCATCGGCTACTTGTACTAGATAGCCACGGCAGCCATATTAACCCCAAATTTAATTAATTCTGCATAGATTATTAGATAGTCGTCCTCTACATACCGGCGCATTTATTATATCTACTGCAGCCACTAGATATAGGCTGTTTCTTAGCGCTAAAGTAAGCCTATAGACTCGGCGTTGAACAGATAATGGCTAGTGGCGTTAATTATATTAATAAACATGAATTCCTGCCGCTGTATATGCAGGCTAGGTAAACGGCACTACATCAAAATAATATATAGGTGTTACGGCACCGTAACGGATCTAGTCAGGGGGCTCGCTTGAGCCTTGGCAAATGTATATAGACGTGTCCTTTTCCACCTTCTGCTCCTCATCTTGATATCCGGGTCCATAGACTACCAATTGTACAGGCTTGCATATGTTCTACGGCGCTCGTGCCTTAATTGACTGAGTCGCTGTGACAATAGGCAGGATTTGCAGCCACTGGCCTTGTTCCATATAACCCTAATTACGTACTAGCACAGCTATATACCACATATTAGACACTACCGCCCCGTCCACCATTAAATGTATCTTAGGTAGCCGAAACACTATATAATATTGCTAAATTACAGCAGCAAACAGCCTTACTAAAGCGCTATCTTAAGCGCCGTACGTATAGCCCACTAAGTCTAACAGAATAAGCCCTTAGCTAGCTTATAAAGGGGTGCGAAATGGCAATATTAAGCGCTGTGCTGCTTGTAAGCGAAAATAAGAAGCTATAGATGGAAAACCGGCGCTAGAAAAGGAAGAGGGCACAGAAGCGCACCTATATAGCTAGGGGAGGGGTGCTATCAGGCGCAGAAGGGGCCTCTCGTGCATCTGCTGCCCAGGAGGGGGTAGCAGAGGGGGCAGTAGAGGCAGCGGTTGGGCCACGGCAACGTGTAAAACTAAGGTGCAGCATATACAAATCAACAGAATATAATGCACGTACGTGTCCTAAACGGCAGGCAACTAGCTAGTATATAGTTATATACAATACAATTATTCGTTATTATGTAATTCGTGTTATTTAGCCTTGGAAGTGGGGTGGGTGGCTAGCTTAGGGGTATAGCCAGCTTAGGGGTGGATTACGTTAGTCCTCCGCCCTACTACCTCTATATTAGATACCCTACCTAAATAGATATAAAACCCTCCCCTACTAGTTAAAGTAGATAGTAAGAATAAATACTTTATTAAAAGAATTAATAATATTAAGTATAATAAACGGAAACGCTAATATAAAATGGAGAGGCTTTACTAAGCCCTTATAGGAACCCGTTAACTCTATAGGACTTATATAAGCCGTAGAAAACTTTTATAAACTTTACCTAAAACTACTATAGCCCTACCCTATAGAAGCTTAAGTTTAAAAGAGGGGGTACTATTATAGGATACCCCTATAATACCTTATACATATCTACTTATTTCCACCAACTTAATAACTAGAGACTAACTATAAGATAGTAATCTAATAGCAATCTACTATATTCTGCTATATTCTACTAAGTTCCACTAAGTTCTACTAAATCCTACTAAGTTCTGCTAGGACTACTACCTAAATCCTATTCTACTCCGTATATATATTAACTAAGCAACCAAGTCCCAATATATACTCTTTCTTCCCATTTTTCTACCTTCTTTCCTTACGCAACGTCTTAACTTCTTTACACAGCTTATATATGTGGCTTAATAATATCTACCTTGCTATATATTATTGTCGCTTATATTTAACTCTATGACAATACGTTTAGAATTATTATAAGTAACTTACCTATTTCTTATCTTATATTTTTAATAAGTTAATAGGAAAAAAAGGGCTAGGTAAGCTAACCTTGAAAATATAAATGTTACGGTCAACCGACCACGTAATGGGTGACTACCCATTTTCGGCTAGGTCAGCCGAACTTTCAGTATAGTCAGGCGACCTGCATCCTCCACTTTAGGTTTGTTCAGCTTGGTGCGTCTCCCTGCAGTTTTGTCCCGGTTCCTAGAGCCACATGACCGATTTTCATCGTGGCTTGTTATGCGAGTATTTTACATGGAGAACGAGTCCAAGAGAAAATTGAATCTCAGAGACCCACCTTTTGGCTCTTGCACTCAAGTTAAATCTTCGGATTTTTCTGCCCAAGTGGTGCGGACCTGTTCCCTGTGTTCAGGGCATTTGAGCATTGATTCAAAGCTATCTTCACCGCCGGTTTAGAGTGACGCTTGTCGCATTTGTGGCACAGGCCTAGTTCAACACGTGGAGTGCTTGTGAGCTTGGGATGAGATTCAATCATCGGCAAGGCCTACGTGGACTGGATCTTATGTTTGCCACTCGTGCAACTGTTCTAAGACTGTGCTGTTCATACCACACGTTAAATTACCTCAAATCAACGTTAAGGTGGGTGAGGTGTCGCAGTTGTGATCTTTCAAGCCATCCAAGGCATCGTTGCCCCACCAATCTCGCTAAACCTAAAAGAGCTGTGCACCACCACGACCATTCCCAGCATCCCGCCTGCATTCAAGCTTTCACTTCGCCGTCGTCGCACACCCCCTACACCTGAAATTCATACGTCGAACTCGCTGCATCAACTCCGAGTTGTCTTCCTGCTTTCCTGCCTGAATACTGAAGGACTGCGCCCAACACTACGAGCTTGTCCGCCTCGCCGGACATGCTCTGCACGAGCTACTGACAATCTTTTTGTTGACCTCCAAACATTGCCAGCACACCAACCAGGGCAATCACCAAGTCATTCAAACTATTGCGACGACGTTACGATCAATCTTTTCTTCTTCTTGTGTCTTGGAGCGACATAGAATCATTTACGTTCTCCCCTCGGCACTGGGTGTGGGAGTTGTAATACTACTGGATACAGCTTCTTTTACGCATTCTTTTCAAGCCGAACGATAGCCTGTAAGGCAGCCTCAAAATCATGGCAAACGCGCAGCTATCTCCACCTGGTAGCAGTGTCTACTCTTCAGACACCATGTACGTGGGAGACGGAACATGGGACTCGTCAAGGAACACTTTCCTCCTACCGAACCTGCAAGGCTTGAATCTTGCTACTACACAATACAATGGTGAGCGAACCCAGACCACCCATATAATCGCGCTTGATTTTAACTTGTTCCAGGCATGGGCAATCGATTCCGCGACATGGCCGGCTACCACTCCATCATCAAAGGCCACGGCATTGTCGCAGCTATAACCTTCCTTGGCATCGTCCCTACCGCTATATTTGTCGCTCGATTTTATCATCGAAGTGGCCACCTCGCTCTACGACTCCATATATGGCTACAAATTCTTACAGTTGCTTTAGCTACTGTCATATTCGTGTTAGGGTGGTTGGCCGTGGGTCCCAAAAGAGCTTTGACGAATCCACACCATGGGATAGGGCTAGCAATTTATGTCGCAATTCTCATACAAGCCACCGGAGGATGGTGGGTGCATAAACGCGAAAAGGGAAGAGAGAGGTATAGGGCTCCTCTTAAATTGGTTGTAAGTAAACACTATCCCCAAAGCTGAAATCATAGCTAAGTATATCGCAGTTACATCAATGGCTTGGCCGAGCTATTGCAATTCTCGGATTCATTCAGGTAGCCCTCGGTCTAACGCTATACGGGTCCCCGAAAGTACTGTTCATTTTATATGCTCTATGGGGTTCTATTCTGTTCTGCGTCTATTTCGCTTTTAACTTCATAAACCGCCCAATGATAGGCTTCGATGAGGAAGGGACTTACATCAGTGAGCGCACAGATAGAAGCGGTCGTAGCCGACGCAGCCGTCGCAGCCATCGCGGCCCCGGACTAGGAGCTTTGGCAGCAGCTGGCGCTGCAGGCGCCGGTCTATCCGCATTGCGAAGGCGATCACGCAGCCGTAGACGACACAGCGAAGGCGGGCAGGACGTGATCAGTTCACGCCACAGCTCACACCATTCAGAATCCTTTGTAGATGATGAAAAATACACTGAAGACGGACATGGGCAGCATACATGGAAGGAGCGCCTCTTTGGTGCTGCTACTGCTGCAGGCGCGATAGCAGGCGTCAGGGCGCTTTTTAACCGCAACAAGCGTCGAGACGACGAGAGTGAGGCTAGCTACGATCAACACATCGGTGGCACGACAACCATCACCCAGACCGACCTTAGCAGAATAGAGGAGGGTCGAGCACCAGAATCTCCAGCAAACGACAGATGGCGCCGCGCTCAGGAGGCAGCAGCCGTTGGAAGCCCCCTCCGTCAGAGTCACAGGCCACGAAGAAGCGGAGAATCTATTGGCTCATCTGATAGTCGGACGAGCTTCAGCGGTGATGCAGCTAGACCGGAGAACCACGGACTCAAAGACGGCATTGCAGCTCTCGGGCTTGCTGGATTCATCAAACACAAGTTCAACTCACGAAGAAATCGGAAAGAAGAACAGCGAGTGGCAGGTCTCCATGAACAGGAGCTGGAGGATGAGCGCATTGCTCGACGTAACAGTCAACGACGACGCTTCACAGGGGATGGATCAGCACCACCACGGAGGAGCGGCCGCCGGGGTTCGTCCACTATTGATGACAGCACAGACATCTCCGGCACCAATCCTGCACTCTCACGCCACACTATCATTCCGCCTCCGCCCCCCATGAACCTTGGAAGCAGAACAAATGTGACCACTGCAGAGACAACCACTTCGAATGTCCCAATGCCACCCGCGCCTCTAGACCCTCAAGGAATACTTCATGACTCAGGGTCCGAAGCGTACGCCTCAGCTGGGGGCGGCCAGCATCATCGCCACCACCTCGGTCGGGATGCTGCATTAGCTGCTGGAGCTGGGGCAGCGGTTGGAGCCGCAGCAGCCAATCGTGACACGAGTCGACAGCGTAGTAGCAACGGTAGCGTGGCGTCGCCGCCGGTGTCAGTCAAAGTTAAGATGCACAATGACGGCCGTCATGTGACTTTGCGTCGACTAAATGAGGAGGAAGCGGCAGCGGAACGAGAGGCCAGGAGACGGGAGCGACAACGAAGACATAGGAACGGCAGCCTGAGTTCGGTCAGCAATGTCGGTGACGATAGGTTCCGGAGAACGGAAACTGCGGAGGCAGGACCGGCTCGTCCAGCACCTATCCCAATGCCTGAGCCAACAATTCCGGGACCACTTCCTGGGCCGCCTCCTGGGCCGCCTCCACCTCCAAGCCACGCCTCCCTGCCTCAAAATGAACTCCATCTTCCACCTCCACCTCCCATCCCAGCGGCTGCTGCAAGCGCAATGAGCACTCCGCCTGGCACAAATCCTTATGAAACAGGGACGGACGTAAGTAATTATGATAACAACCGTAGGCGGCGAAGGGCAGAGAGAGCACAGGCAAAAATAGCAAAAGGCGGTGGAAGGAGCGTCGAGTTTTCTTAATGCATTTCAGGTTATGCTGGAGAATGAATGAAAAGGTCGGACTGGGTTGATCTTTGATATGCGCAGACGCATTGTTGCGGTGTCGTGAATTATAACGAGCATGTAAGGGGTTCGGATGGTGTTATTTTCGTCCGACGGGTAGGATGGCGTTTGGTTTCATAACCGTAGGGCTGAGCCGGATGCATTTGTGTCCTTGCATAAATATGATTGTGAAGATCGTTGCTTCAAGATACGCGATGCAAGCCCGCAAGCCCAGCTCTTGGCGACGTTGTGCCACCTTCGACGGTACATCCACCGTAATAATATCCAAGCTGTTTACATGTGTGCCTTCCGCGACTTTTCTGCGTGCTAAGCGGCCTATGCGAGAGATCCAACATGATAAGTGCTTTCCTACTTCCAACTCTCCCGAGTCCTACTTTCTTTTCGGAGATTCCATGGCCTGGCCAAAGCCGCCAACCCCCCAGCGCGGCAGCAGCCGATCCCATGTCCATTTCCAAATCCAACCTGCGTAGTATAGTTTCCTGTGTCCCAGGGGCCAAACGCGTAGCCAAGTCCGTAGAAGGCCCTTTTGTGGAAGGCAGTGCTGTCTATATATATGTGGCCTGGAACTCTGCTCTTGCAGCCCAGAGATTCTAGTCAAGGATTCGACAGTCCCGATCCGAGAGTTTTGATGAAGAGAGTGCAATTGAGGACAATTTAAGCTCTTCACGACTCCTCGCAGGACCTATCGCGGTCGGACCCAGCTCAGCTCCAGAGAATCTGGGCCGGTCCGAAATATAGCTCCCCAAGGCCGCGGACAGTCGAACCATCGACGCTACCATATCCCACCACGACGTCACCACCCCCATTCTATCAGGTCAATCCCATTTCCCTTCTTTGGGACAGTCGGCGTTGTCATATCTCCGACGCTTGACATTCGCTTTGTCACATACCATTCGTCCACCCAACTGTCCGATGCGGAAATCCAGCCCTGATCCTCGCCGCGGTATCTGCTCCCTCTATTCATCAGCGTCATATGGACAGAATGTTCCTCAGTGGGCCATTTCGGGAGATTTCCGGTTAGTAAGGACAAATCTCCAAGCTGGGAGCTGCCCGAGCTTTGCACGCAGTTCCCATGGCTCGCATGTTTCCATGTGGAAAAAGCGTTGACTATCATTTTGTTAGGGCCTCCTCAGCCTAACGATGCAATACTAGCCCTTGCAACGCCTTAGCCATAGTGTTCCTGGTCGAAGTTCGTGCTCCACCACCTTCCGGTCTCATCCTAGGGCTGCCACCTGTGGGTTAGCCGGTCTGGGCAACCAGCAGATGCTAGCAAGTCGTCGGGCAATCGACTGCAAGTACAATGACACAAGCTCTTGCAAATGGCATGCCGGAGCCGACTGCAACATCCACATTGACGCGCCTGCTCCCTATGCGAGCCCTTTCGAAGCTTACTGTCTCTGGGAGGATCGCCAGCTATTCATCCCTTACCATGTCATCCACCTCAACTCCTGTGAAAAGAGCTTGTGATAGGTTCGTTCAGCGATAAATTCCCACGATGCAATATCTGTCCGGTCTACTCACAAGTTGATATATTAGCTGCCATCGACGAAAAGTCAGATGCATCGGAGAAGGCACGAATCCGTGCAAAAACTGCATTTCAGTTGGCCTGACATGCACCTATAACACCATCCCGCAAAAGAAGGGTCCAAAGGGCAGCAGAGCCAAAGTACTCTCCCAGCTACGAGAGACACAGCGGCAGTCCCGAATCACTCCTCCCGATTCAGGATACAATGGCAGGCCACTCTCCTCAACCTTCGCCCGCACTCCAGGTCTGTTACCTCGCGGGCTCGTCGAAAGTTGCGTGGAGTTCTTCTTTGGGAACCTGTACCCATCGCAACCCATACTGCATCGTCAGCGCATACGGGACACCATCATGGGTATGGAACATTCTGTTGAAGCGTATTGCATGATTGCGGCTCTTTGCGCCTACGTTATGATACAGTCAAACATGAGCGTACCGCCAAACGTTGTATTACACGGGAAAACCCACCAGATTTCGAACATTGGCCTAGGGGTGATGTTGCTAGAAGAATCAGTGCGAATGCGAAAAGCATATAAGTATATCGAGAACCCATCGCTTTTAACAGTGATAACTTCATTTTTCTTCTTTGGCAGCTACTTCTGTTTGGATAGAGATAATTCGGCCTGGTTCTATTTACGGGAGGCAACAACGTATGCACAACTACTGGAGATGCATGACGAGGAGACGTATAAAACTGGAGATTCGATAGACTGTTCGAGACGAAGGCGATTATACTGGGTGCTCTTCGTTGCTGAGAGGTTCGATGTCCTGTGTTTTGTCCAAACAGACATTCTGTCCTTTCTAACTGAGAACTTAGAACATACGCGCTACACAAGCACCGCTCCACAACTCTACACGCAACGATAAACCTACCGACCGTCGAAGAGGACCCATCAGAAGGAATTCAGATATCCGGCTTTATCCAGCTCGTGAATCTCTACAAACCATTCAATGACACCTTCATCGGATTGTGGAACAAAGTCCACACCGACTGCAACCCATCTTGGCTCGCTCAACTGCAAAGCCAGCTCTCCGAAGCCCTACCCACGTACTTGGAAAGCACAGAAACGCAAGCGGTAGATTTGAGGATCACGCAGCACTGGCTCAGGACGATGGTCTGGCAGCTGTGCGTCAGCCACGGGTTCGTGAGCAGCATGGCGACGGACAACGCCATGAAGTTCGAATACCCGATCGAGATATCGCGGGACTTGCTCTCCACGACGCGCCAGTTCTCGCAGCAGGCGATGGAGGTGCACGGAGTTGGACTCGTAAGCCCTCCAGTCCTTCCAAATCCCAATATCCCTTCTACCCCCTACAGCCATCTCCGTTTGTCCCTTAACGATCGACCCACTTCCCCAAGCCATTTTCGTATAATTAATCTATTTGACTTTTCCCACACGCCCCCCTACCTCACTGACACCTGACAGATTGAGAAGCTCTTCGACATAGCGTGCTGCCTGACGGACGTAATTGCCTGTATCCCCTTCTCGCCCTTGACCTTCTCGCTCGGGCCGCAAGACTACCTCTCGCGCTTCCTGACCCACCTTTCCACCCTCCGCAGCGGCCAGACGCGCTACCTCCCGCTGCTCCTCTCGAAAATCAGCGACGTCCTCCCGAACCCGTCCCTCCCGCCATCGCTACAGCAGCAGCAGCAACAGCAACAGGAACAACTCCAGCAGCAACGACAACTACAGCAACACCCCACCTCCGCCCTCCTCACCACGCCAAGCGTCAGCCCCTCCCCAGGCCCCGACCCGACCCTCCTCCGCCTGCCCTCGCGTCCGCAGCCCTCCTTCTCCTCATCCTCCTCTTCACCCTCCTTCTCCTCATCCTCCTCCTCCTCCTCCTCCTCCTCCGCCGCCGCCGCCGCCGCCGCAGCAGCAGCAGCACCTTCGCTCCTCCCCCCCTCTTCCCGCATCGACGACCTGGCACTCTACGCCGATGCGGTCCCGTACGCCGACTCGGTCCACTCGTCCGCGCCCTCCTCGGACGAGGCGACGCCGGGCCCGGGCTCGTCCGAGACCGACCTCGCCGCCGCCGCCGCTGCGCACCACCATTACCACCACCACCATCACCACGGGCTAGGCTACGGATTGCAGTCGGCCATGGGGTATGCGTACGGCGTCGGTGTGGGTGTGGGTGTGGGCGTGGGGTTTGCAGGACAGGAGGCGCAGGTCCAGGTACAGGCGTCGGGGCAGGGGATGTATGAGCGGGCGATGGAGGCGCAGCGGCGGGCGCAGGGGGAGGTGGAGATGGATCCACCCCTGGCCCCCTCGCTCTTTACGGCCAGCAGAAGTCGAACCCGCCCCAGGAGGACCGCTGCGGGCTCCGTGTCCGGAGCTCCAGTGCACAGCCAGTCTGGCATCGAGGTTGCCACGTGGGGTTCGGTTACGTCGGGTAATTGGAAAAGTGGGGGAAATGATCTTCAGAGAGAAGGGATGGAAGGGAAAAAACACTTGGCAGCTTCTTAGGGCACGACATGCTGAGAGATCGGGTAGGTTCCGAGTCCGTGGGTCGGGCAGGATTTGGAATGCAGGTGAAATATTGGGTGGGCATTAATAGTATCCTTTGCAACGGTATAATTCGTCCTATGGTTGTCGATAAGATCTAGTCTAATAGAACAAATCGGATTAAATTGAGATGCCCAATTGTTATTTTGCTAGTGCACGGATCACTCGATGGTAGGACGCTACCATTTCACGGGATACCCTTTTTGAGCTAGAGACCGCAGGAATAGGCACGAGGAACAGAATAGAAAAATCGGCTAAATTAAAAGAAAAAAGCAAATTTTTTTGGGAAAATGCGCAGACCGAAATAGGTTTAGGCTTAGCACGCGAATGTAAAGTGAATCGATTCGCGAAACCAATGCTCGATGAAAGCGATAGCGGAATGCGTTTCCTAGGCGGGTAGAGCAGAGCAGCTACTACTTCTCTGGCCTGATGATGAGTGCTCAGACCTTCTCAGCCTCGCCACGCGAATCTTTGTCGCACAGGTGAAAAGATCTGTGTATCGCGTGGTTGAGGTTACACTATAGCGCGCACGGATAATCAGGGATAAGAGCCGCCTGCCGGTGGAGGCTTGGGCCCAGTTGCAAAGCCGACGTAATTTTAGGTCTTTAGTATGTTGGGATGGCGGTGGAGGGTATGCAGCATGGATTTGATATTCTGGCTGCGATGCTTGGCGGGATGTTTGGGGAGGGTGACTGACGCAGGGGTGCAAATCGCCTTCTCCACCTGGATTAGAGCCGTCTGCTATATCTGAAACTCAAGGTTAGTTATGAGTGCGACTCCTGGGAAGGTTCCTGAGCGAATGAGCGAGGTCGGAGATCGACCATACGAGGAACATAGCGTAGATCAAATCTTTTCCCAGGGGTTCTGTGATGAAATAGATAACAAGGCGCAGTTGTCGACATTGCATGGTGCGTCCTACTTGGAGATAATGAAACGTGGCTCGGAGGGCTACAGCACCGTCATGGAAGAGAAGTCGTCGATGGGGTAAGCCGCAGTTCAGATATCCCGTCTGTTTTTCCGCAGGAACAGTGCAAGCAACGGCGTCACCTTATTAGCCAATCATTTCCCATATGACCAGACGGCTGTTCGGTAGGGACGTGGTTCGCTCCTTGTCGACGGTCGACATACTTCATGACGGGTGAAAGAGACTGAGGCCTTGTACGCCTTGGTCACGACTCAGATGACAAGTGTTTTGTGGCTTGGCTCCGTCATTCGAGCCGCTTCCATTTGGCTAGGTAGTTACCACGGCTGACGGGCTTTCCGTCTTGCTGGAAGGTGGAAGGTGGAAGGTGGTAGGTCCTGATGGCATTCATCGGTGTTGTGTATTTTCTGGTAGGCTAGGAGATATTCCCTTTCAAGCATCATGAGCTGGAACGCCGGCACGGATGAGAAACCTTCATTCAACCGTCATGGCACAATCATCACCCCCGTCTCGAGGCACATTGGCCATCCAATTTTCAATACGATAAGACGGTTATGAAAACTTGGCTGGTTAGCGTTGAATTCAATCATCAGTGGCAGCAAGGATGATTAGGGTGGTTAGCGTGATAGATTTGTCAGAGTTGTTTGGGTTGTTGGGTCATTGAACAGCCACCCGAAAATGGAAGGGAGGAGCGTGGTTCGGTCGGCAAGATGTGGTAGGGCGACAGGATGTGACGTTCTAGCGGCCTTCCAGAGACCTTCTGACATGGTAGTTCCTAGCCCACGTTAGACGGAGGGCGGGGAACGCCATTTTTTGAATGCAAATGCAGTTTGCCATGGTGAATCGAGTGTGCTAATTGTTAGTAGAGTATTCATGCACGTCGTGTGGTGCTCAGAGATGGTGGCCGTGGTTTCCCGTGATGCTCGGTGCCTCTATGATGCCTAGGTGGTCGTGGTTGACTGGCCCGGACGCAAATAGTCTAAAGTTTATACCCCGTGGCGTGATAAGACCCGGGGGACCGTTGGTACGTGCACTACACGCACGTGCGGGCATACTGCTCCTTATCACCAACCAATTCTCTACCGAGGGTCTAAGAGCTTATGGGCGCCGTTTTAGTAGTAGCGGAGCATTAAAATACACCAAAAATTAGCCTTTTTACCGCCGTATATCGACCCTTTTATAACGTCCAGTTATTATAAAAATACTATCCCTGGCACCGTAAGGTTGTGGCCTGTGCGAGCAATACTAAAATCCGTCCTTGTCGTTAAATAAGGCTGTAAATATATAGAATATAGTTAATCCTTAGTATTTACTTGTGATAAGTCCTCTAGTAATCTACTTATTATTTAAGGCCCTATTTTATAATCCATTTATAAGAGTTATATAATAATATTTAATATTCCTAGCAAAATCCTAACTATTTATAAATAATATTATCTAATTGGTTAAGCTTGGGCCACTAATTTAAGGTATAGAATAACGGTGTTAGGAATAAAGTATAAGCTCTTTAGTGTAATGGGTTATACTTTAGAGATACTACTTAGCAGCTAGCTTGCCTATATTTACCTATTTTAACTAGTATATAATATATAATCTAAAGGACCTTAAGAAGAGACCTTGTATAACGCTAGGGAATTTTAAAACTCTTTCTTTAATAAATTCTTTTTATATAATAGCGATATTAATTTAAACCTAACTCCTTTATAAAGGACCTTTATATTTAGCCTTTTTATATATTAGATTAAATAACGATATTGTAGCTATATTATATAAAATATTAGATATAGATAGTCAGTTATATTTGGTTAAAATTTATCTAAATTTAATCTAAAAGTTGTTTAAGAACTTTTAAGTTAGAGAAATTGTAAAATATTATTTAGCTTTTTTAACGCAATATCTCCTCTTTTAATATTATAAATATAGGACTATAATATATATATTAATAAAATTACAACTTTTACATTTAAGTTATAGTATATAAAAGGAGGTAAAAAGGTATTTGTTATGGAACACCTCTATAACACCTAATATATATCTACTTATTTCTACTAACTTAGTAATTAGAGGCCAACTATAAGGGAACTTTATAGAAAGGGGCTAATAAGGCACGATCGCAGGAATAGATAGATTATAGAGGAGATGAATTCTTAAGGAGGTAAGGCCTCTAGAATTATGGTGACTATATACTATAGATATGTGCCTCTAGTATATAACTGGCGACTATTTTAAGGGGCGTTTAGGGGTTGTTTTAAGGGCAACCTAAGGTAACCGCAATAATATCCCTTATATTACCCCCCCTTTTTATAGTTAGCCCCTAATCGCTATTACCTTATAGTAAAGAGAGATTATAAGAGCTTATCCCGAAAGGGGTTTGTTTATCTAACCTCTATTTTAAACCCCTAAAAAACCTTAATAAGGAAAAAAATATAAAGAAAAGATGCGAGGATTACTAGGAAACCTATTGAAAGCCTACTAAAAGTATATTAGTAACTACCTAAGTTAACCTAAGGATTTTATATAACTCTACTTCTAAGCCTTTATACTAGTCTATAATTAATTATAAGTATTATAGGCAATTTAATATTCTTAGTATAGGATTTAATATATAGGGCTTTAGCTTACTTTTATCTTTAACTACTAAAATATAGTCTATAATTCCTTCTTATAATCCTTTTTTATAATCCCCTGCGTAACTAATATATTACGTCTATATTTACCCTTAGGCTATTAAATACGGTTAGGGTATTAATTAGTTAGTTAAAGAGACTTATTTCTTAAATTTTAGTATATATACTTTTAAATCTAATGGTATTATGCTATATAGTTAGTATAGCTCTATTACCTAGCAAATAGAGACCCCTTATAATAGTATTTATAGCTATTATACAATTATTAAAAACGTCTATAATATTATTCTTTAATACTGTAGTATTATTTAGGTATTATTTAACCTATATATATCTTTAATTAATATCTTAATTGCCTTCCCCTAGCTATATAATTAGTTTTTATAAAAAAGTAATAGCTAAATAGCTTATATACGTATTTCCATTTTTTAAATTGCGCTATTATAACAGAGGTATATCGGTAAAGTTGTAGCTATATACTGGAAGGGTATTAGAGGGTAAAGTATAATAACACCTTACTTATTAAGCTTAATTCTTTTACCTTACTTTCTATTATTAACCTTTGTCTAATTTTAGACGTATCTTTAATATATTATTAAGATTTACTTCTTTCTATTATTATTTTAATATACCCCTTTATTCTCTTACTAACTACTCTTTTAAACTAATTCCTTAGTATATCCTAGCCCTACTATTATATATAGAACCTTAACCTCCGCTAACCCGTAACTAGTGCTAGCCTATAAGGGATATTATTGTAGTCACCTTAGGTTGCCCTTAGGATAACCCCTAGACGCCTTTTAAATAGTCGCCGGTTACGTACCAAAGGCATATACTCGTAGTATATAGTCTTTATAATCTTAGAGGCCTTATCTTTTTAAGGATTTATCTCCTCTACAATCTATCTATTCCTATAATTGTGCCTTATAGCTCCCTATTTATAAAGTCCCCTTATATAGTCCTACTTAAATAATTTTGCCTATATATCTTTAAAGGACTAGAAATCTAGTAAAAGGACTTTAAAGGCTTATAATAAGACTTAGTATATAAGGTCTAATACCTTAGTTCTTATAATTAATATATACGTATTAAGAGTGGTAGTTATATTAAGGTAAGCTTTTCTATCCTTAATAGGTTTCTATTACTAACTTTAAGCTTTAATAGCCTAGGCCTAAGTAGCGACGATCCTTTAATATCCTTAGCTGCTATATTGCCTAGACTCTCTCTTATTCTAACACTAATACTAAATATCTAAGTTAAATTTAAGATTATGCTATAGCTATTTATACTATGTAAGGGTTATTTTAATCCTTATCTGGGTGCATCGCCTAAGGGCCGCTTAGGGGTAGCCAAGGCCTAGCCGAAGGCTAGGCTTAGCACCTCCTTATAAGCACCTCGGGCTAATAGCCCTTTCCCTCCTCATCGGTTCGTCTCTCTCTGTACTAGGCTATTGCCTACCCTTATTACCATATCGTCCTCTTCTATCGACTCTCCTTATAACTTATGCTTGGCTTGCCTACTCCCTACCGTATATACTGGCAATGTGCCTTATATACTGCCTATAACTCCTAATAAGCTAGCTAGTAACGCCTAGTATAAGAGTAAGATTAGTATATTAAGGATAGAGTAAGGAATAGACGTAATAAAAAGAAGGTCGCTGTCTACTATAAGAAATGGTTTATATATACGCGTTAAGTTTTATAAGAGTATAATATAATATAGTATTAAGTAGGTTACCCTTTAGGTACCTAGCGAATAGCTAACTAATAGTTGCTATAGTAAGGTCTTGGTAGTTCTAGGCTATACTAGCTAGCTAATATCTTTATTTATTCTAAGCTTAAGCGTATTTCTATTAACTATAAGCTTATGCTTTAGAATCTCTATTAGTATTAGTTTCGACCTAATATTAGTATTAAGTATTTAAGAATCTCTACTCTAGCTATATTTTATTGTCCTACTCCTATTTTTATACCTACTTATACTTATATAGAGGGATTATATTCCTATTAGCCATTACTTAGTAGGTCAATAAATATTAATCCTACTCCTAAGGATAAGGCATAGTAGCTTTTTAGATTAGGTATTTAGGATTTATTCTTATATATAGTAGTATTTAAGGACCTTAATTAGGTACTTAGAAAGGCCTAGACGTTTATAGGAATAGTATTTATAATATAAATTAATAAATAGGAATGCAATGTAGCAAAATACTCTATTAACTCTATATTATATATATAAAAAGGCTAAGGACCTATTTTGCCTTAGCTATAGCCTTAATCCTTATAGTTTCTAAAGCCTATCTATTATATATCTAATTTAACCTATTTACTCTTTAGGGCCTCTTACGGCCTATTATAAGCTTTCTTTATAGGTTGCAATAACACTATAGTATTAAAGCGCTTTTTATAATTTGTAGATTATAGACCTTAGTCCTAATATTCTTTTAGAATATTTTTGTAATACAGTCTATACGAGCTTCGGTGTCCCCCCCCGTGCGCGCGCAACACCACACACCTAATTTCGCTACGTCTGCAGCTAAATTAGTATGTAGAGCTAGCAGGAAGAGGTGTAGTACGTAGCCAGGGCTTAAGCCACGGCCCACCTCAAATTGAGACCTCGGATTTGAAGCTGTTCTAAACTCCTCTCTCTCACCAGAAGTCGTGATATTGCCTCCAGATCTTGGTGTTTTACCCCGTTGCTTTCCTTAATATGGCTCTAAATATAGGTGACTAGCGGTACGCCTTTTTTAAAATCCTTCTTATAGCCTGCGTCAGTAAGCGTGTATACGCCCGCGTTTGGAGCTTATATTAATAAGAGAAAGAAGCTTTACAACACCACGATCTAGAACAGATATCACGACTTTTGGTGAGGGAGGGGACTCCAAAATAGCTTCAAAATCGAGCTTAGAGCTCCGAATTCGAGGTGGGCGGTGGCCGTAGCTTAAGCCCTGGCCACGTACTACACCTCTTCCTGCTAGCTCTACATACTAATTTAGCTGCAGACGTAGCGAAATTAGGTGTGTGGTGTTGCGCGCGCATAGGGGGGGGACATCGAA
>Ga0307515_10010497_pt1 | contig 17743 bp, 13 predicted proteins | sample 17_EM_MG_FD_194513 | JGI IMG/M metagenome (GOLD analysis project Ga0307515, IMG submission 194513) | Populus trichocarpa ectomycorrhiza microbial communities from riparian zone in the Pacific Northwest, United States - 17_EM | ecosystem: Host-associated > Plants > Roots > Unclassified | place... | reverse complement strand
TGCGGGGGCAGGCGGGGAGAAGGTTGGGAGGGGCTGTTGCGAGATGGGTGGGAGGGATTTCTCGGTTGTCTGCTGCCGCTGATGCTGCTGCTGTTGTTGCTGATGCTGTTGTGAATGTTGTGAATGTCGTGAGTGCTGTGGCTGTGTTGGTGGCGGCGGGGTGCGCTCGTGGCGCTGCGATTTGCTGTGGCCCTTGAAAGGGGGGATGGCTTGCAAGCTTAGCGGGGAGGTGAGGAGGGAAGGCGCGGGTTTGGGCGGCGAGGCGGCGCGCTGGTGCTGTGGGCTGGGGTTTAGGAAGGCCATGTCGGCCGCGATGGATTGCTGGATGAAGTCGTCGAAGTCGTGAGAGAGGGATTTGCTGGTTTGGGGCATGGGGAGCGGTTTTTGTGGCGTCTGTGGTGGTTCTCGTACGGGCGACTGCTGCGAGGGATTGCAGGACTTCACTGGGGATGGTGGTAGTGGGACTTTTGCAGCGGCGGATGGTGATGAGGATGCTGCGGGTTGTCTATTTGGCCGTTTTGTCGGCGATGGTGGGAGTTGAACAGGTGGACTGGACGCTCGTATTGTTCCGGTAGATTTGAATCCAGAATTTTCCGAACCGCTTCGTGATGGGACAGGTTTTCGTGGGGAACAGGGCTGGATGGCCGACTCTTGTCCTCTTCGTGCGTTTGCGGCTGCATCATTCATAGCCTTGAGGCCCTGGCTCCTCCCGTTCACAGGACGGATCGTGCCAAAGTCCCACAAATCTTCATTCACGGGTTCCTTCTTTTGTGGTGTCTCTTGAGAGCTATCCTCGTCGTCTTCTGAATCTTTATTTCCATGCCGTGCCTGCCACCGTTCGTTTCGTTCAATCAGCTCTGTTAGATACGTAGTCTTCTTTGCCTTCCGAATGAAAGGGTGTCTTAGAAGCTCCTTGGCTGAAGGCCGCTCCCTGGGCTCCTTTTTCAGACACGCCTCGACAAAATCCTTAAACGGTCTACTGAAGTTTCCTTCCAGCGTCGGCGGCGGATTCTTGGGAATTAAGAAGAGGACCTTCATGGGGTGTATATCCGAATAAGGAGGTTCGCCAAGCGCCAGTTCCAAGGCCGTGATTCCGAGGGACCAGATATCTGCTTTATGATCGTAACCAGATTGCTTGATGACTTCGGGTGCCATCCAAAAAGGGGTGCCTACGAAGGTATTCTTCTTCGTCATCGTGGCGGAGAGTTGTCCAGAGACGCCGAAATCCGCGAGTTTGACCTGTCCATTTGATCCCAGGAGAACATTCGCAGCTAGAGCCCAATCAGTATTTCAATAGACTCCGGCGTGTAATTTTTCCTTTGACACACCCTTAATATCCCTGTGAAGTTTGTTGTCCGCGTGGAGATACTCCAACCCCATCAACAGCTCCCTAAGTATGATTGTGATATACTCCTCGGGTATCAGTCCTGGTTTCATAAGGTCGCCGCAGCTTCCGCCCGAACAGAACTCCATTATAATCCACAGATCTGACCCCTTCAGGAATGACCCGTAATATTTGGTGACATAGGGCGAATTGAGCTCCGACAGGATAGCAATCTCTTGTATAATATCTTCCACCTCGTCTTCTGCATTTTCGACGTCGATAACTTTGATGGCTACAGACTGGCCGGTCCGTTTGTCAACGCTAGAGGCCGTTAATATATATCTTTTGTGGTTCGGTTGTCAAACAATACCCTTTGTACACTTTGCCAAAGCTCCCACCACCTGGCCATGGTTAGTCGTTTACCAATACGTAGCCTTGACCTCTTACCAATGCAAGCTTGCTTTGTATACAATGTCTCTGGGTCGACAGCCCCGCTCATTACTACTCCAGCCATACTAGATGCTCCGGCTTGCGACCAAGCTCCCAGAACAATTTGTTGCGGTGAGAAAGGGGAGGTTTGGCGGGATAAACGCGCGTGAGAGATGGAGGAGGCTCTGGAGAGGTCTCCAATAATCGGCGAGGCCCGTGAATAGTAGAAGGAAGCTTCACAGTCGCAAATGCCTTAGCGGGGGGACCGAATGGGTCTTCCTGGAGGCGCTCTATTAGCTGACATTGATGCTATGGATGTCTTCAGAGCACAAAATGTATATGCACAGGGAACACGGCCCAATGAGGGCGCAGAGGCTGGCAGAATGTTCCGGAGGGCAAGCAAATACAAGGCCAGACGGTCGCGGGGCGTCTTACAGAAAGTTGCTGGGGTGTTTGTAAAAGTAAACAAGTGCGGCGTGTACGGGTGCAGTCGCGGAGCACGGGCAGCTAGCAATTGCAGCTTCTTTCAGCGGCGGAGGGTAATATGATAGCACGAGTGTAAGCAGCAGTGGGCGTGGGAAGGTAATAGGGGTCATTCGCACGGCCTGTTTACTTCACGCTGTCATGGATGGGCTGGCATGCGGCATGGAGGAGTCCTGGGGTTGAATGGTGGCATCGTTGCGGGAGCCTCCTTTTCCTGCACCCTCACCAAAAGGCGCAAGCAATCTAAGCAGTGCCAAAACAATTGCACCGTAGGTCTCTTTGAATGAGTAACAATTGCATGAGCTCTCGGTTGGTATCATGTTGGCGTGGTTGGGGCGATTGGGATTTGCTACGTGTTCACCGCGGTGCTGCTGCCAATGCCAGTGCCGCCATCACCAGTCAAAGCCGTTGAAGGGGAACCTTTTGTTTCATCTTCCCAAAACAAGAGGGATGTGATTCGTTGCACAAGTCCACCACAAACTCTCTCACACTCGTGCTGCCTAATCATAACCCAGTAATAGAATTACATATACATGCTACTACAATTAAACGTAAAGATGCTTTGCACTCCGTTACTTCATTTCTCACTGTTGCTCACCGCTGCTCACCGCTGCTCAGCCACACAAACTCATGACTCCTGGGTATCGTTTGATGCTGCCACTGCCTAATGTCGATTGCTCGTCCGTTGAAAACGCCGCCTAAACGCTGCAATGCTAAGCACGCCATTGAGCCCAAGATGCAGATAGAAATCCACCAATCCACATCCAATCGTCAATTTGGGGGAAGAAGGAGAATACGAGAAATACAGCCCAAAGCCCTAAATAATACGCTGACAAAAGCACACACAAAATAATGAATTTACCATTTCTTCTTCGTTGCCTCAGGAGTCACCGAACTCTCATCTTCCTCTTCCACCGGTGCAGGCGTTCTCCTCTCCGTCCGCCGCTCTGGTCGTCTGCGTCTGTTGAAGCTAATGTTGCTTGCCGAGTCGTCAGGCGCAAGCTCCGAACGTTCGTCGATACCGTCGTCCGTTTCGCTGTCCCACCCTAGGCCTGACCATCCGTTGAGCGTCGACGCGGGAGTACCGAGCCTGACTTCAATCCCTTCGGCTGTCGAGCCACGCCGCGCCTGCGCAGCCATGGCTAGCCCTGCGCTGCGCTCTCGGAGGCCACGACGAACAGCTTCCGCCTTGCAGTGGAGCGCTTCAAAAGCATCTTCAAGCGCTTCCATGCCCAGGTAGATCTCGCGTTCCACTTCTGCTAACACCGCAATCTCCGTTTCCTCGTCCATCTGTACAGGCGCACCAAAAGAACTGGGAGCCGGAGTGGTTCCTCTAGTAGCATTAAACGGGGTAGGACCGCGAGACGGTCCACGGGATGGCCCACCGCCCATGCTAAATGGTGTTGTTGTTCGAGACAGCGGTGTTCTAGAAGTATTGCGTGAAGGTCCACGTGATATAGAAGATCCAACATAGGAACTGGGAAATACGCTTTCAGCGCCAGACCACAAGAATCCATCAAATCTTCCTGATACCAGAATCTCCCATTCGCCGCTGCTCACTGCCGCAAGCGTAGCAAGAATACCGTGAAGATCCGGGTTTTTGAGAAGGAATATTGTGGATTCTGGGTCCCGCGGAAGGCTGCTCAGGCGATAAAGCCGCTGGAGGGCAAGCGATGTCTTCGCCAGTATGTCGTTTTTGAATTTTTCCATAGGAGTTTGCGCGCGGGATCCGGGTAAAGTCGACATACCGCGCAGGATAGCTGTGAAAAGCTGGCGTTTTTCCGGCTCGAGGTGTGTAAGAATAGCAAATGTTAACGTTTCGTCATCAACTTCTTGCGGCGGGCTTGTGGCTTCCTCGGGCTGGCTGGCAAGCCAGCTCTGGACTGCTTGCTTTGTCTTCTTTCCCTGACGCACGTAATGATCACGGTACTCTTCAGGCACATCAATGTCCAGCTTTTGCATTGGTGCTGCCGGGTGCTCCATATCCAAAGGACCAAGCTCGGTGTGTTGGGAAATCGAAAAGGGGGGCCATTGAGGGAGTTCGCGTCGCCCTGAAACATATTCGAGAATCTCGCCCCAACTCACGCCAGTTTCTTCTTCAGTCGGTTGTTTAAACTGCGCATGTCCGAGGCACATTATGCAGTTACAAGTCTCTGATGATATATTGCGGGCAAAGACAGCTTCGAGGCGATCCAGAAGGCGGCGTGCTACTGAGCGATAGCCGGTAGCAACCGCAATAGATCCATGTTTAGCCATGACCTGAGTATAATCGTCCAACAGGCTTTGTAATGGAGCAAAAACGGTTCCCACATCGGTATTCTGCGAGGGAGGAACTCTTGGTGAGCTATACTGCTGATATGCAGGGGCCGGTCCTGGATTCGTGACAGCCGTTAACAGACTCCTTGGTACAGGGTGCGAGAGACCGCCATTTTGTAGAAGGTAGTCAACACGCGGTGCATCTGTCATTGCCGGGGGGGGTGGCGGAGGCGGGGGAGTAAGTGGGGAATCAGAGTATGCTGGATCGACGGAATAAGGCCTGGAAGGTAGGTCACCAAATACCTCGACCATAGGCAGCTCTTTGAGCTCAGGCTCCTTGAGCTCAGGCTCAACCGATGGAAAATGCGCATCTCTAGGAGTTGGAGTTCGTGGGGAAGAGTCCACAATGGAATTTGGAGACGATCCGCTGTTTGAAAGGACAGCTGGCGGCGTGTGGGAAGGCCTTTGGTCGGGTGCAATCGAAGTTGCGTCCGAGTCGGTAGATTGCGTAACTACAGATATCTTATGGGATCCGGCAGATGTTGTTCGTCCAGGTGGTCTTGCATTGGGGGTGACAGGCCTGACTTTTGGGGCGTCCGCATTGGATGTTTTGTCCTTTCGGATGGTACTAGGTTGTGATATTTCGGTGTTAGAAGTTATTTGAGTGCCTTCATCAATTGTTGAGGTTTGCCGGAGACTTGATTTAGATGCCGAGAACCTTGGCCCTGGAGTGATCCGAGACCCGCTATCAACACTCGGTCTTCTGCCATTTTCCATTCCCATTTGTGTAGCCTGAGCGTCTCGTCTCATACTGTTTCCGCTACCCGCCCTCTTTAGTCCCGGATCAACTGCTGTCGCGGTGAGCGGAGGGCTTGGTGGTGCTGCACCACGAGCAGGAGATAGAGCTCTTTCAACTCGCTCAGGCTTCTTAGTTGGATCTTCCTGGCTCAGATCTGTGGGATCTGGAGTGAGAAGAGATTTCTTCTGATCAATTACATCCTCCCGACTATGAAGAACCTCTTTGCTATGTTCTTTCGAGAACGACGGGTACGGTAGACTGGTCCTGGATCCGTTAGGAGAAGAGGTGGAGGCGCGGCGCTCCATCTCTGGTACCACGGCCATCTTGCGTGTTGACCGGGAGGAGTGAGAGGCGGATGTGCGTGGGCGATCCCGGTTGGCTGTATCACGGTCTCGGTCCCTGGTCGAGGAGGAGGATGTTTTCCGGCGTGAAGAGCGGTGGCGGTCCTTGTCCTTGTCCTTGTCCTTGTCCTTCGACTTGGGAGTGTCGCGGTCGCGGTCGCGGTCGATCGTCTTTCGTCGTCTAGGTTCCACTATGCTCGACATTGTGGCGGGAGGGGCATAAAGAGGCGTGGTGGTGCTAGATTTTGGGATCTGCCTCGTTCCAGCGCGGCTAGAGGAATAGCTTATTGGAGCATGTGCGGAAATAGGAGCGCCTATCAACGAGGCACGCCGCCGTCCATGGCTAGTGGCTGAACGGGTAGGTAGTGAAGGATGCGTGGAATGCGCGGGAGAGAGAGAGAATAAAGGGTAGATGGAACTATTATTATGCGGACCTAGACTGACGTGTAAGGAGGCTGCAGGTGAAGGCGAATCCAAGGGTAGGCTCCACACCAGGCTCGTGCCAAGGCCTCGTACCAATACAAGCTTACGTTCAGTGCGCTCACCGTCTGCACCAAGTGTCCATACAGTACGACTGCACCCTGACTGTTGTTCTAATCGGTACTGGAATCTATCTACTCTGCTGCTACATGCTCAACACCCGTCAATCCGTCAATCCGCCAAACTGTCAAACTGTCAAACTGTCAAACTGTCAACCCGTCAAACTGTCAAACCGTCAAACCATCAATCTCCGCGAAGAAAGCCCATATTGCGATGCCAGAACACTGGTTGGCGACAATCCGGCACGCTGGTTCTGCAGTACACTCTCTTACACTCCCTTGTACAGGTTCGCCGGCCCGGCCACATTCGTGCGCCAGCAGAGTCAGTCAGGAAATTTCCCATCCAATGGAATCTCACATCCCGAACTCAAATCTAGAGACACTGGGATACAGCTTGCTTCATTTCCTGCGCCTATCTAGAATAATCCGATTCTCTGCCGAGATATCTATGACAACCAAGAATACATTTCAACCCCAGACATCAGAACTGCTGCCCAATAAATCCTCTAGAATCGCTAGTCAAGACCCCAAGAGGGAATAGGTGCTTTCAGCCCTATATAAAAGCATTATCGTAACTAGTAGTTTCTACAGCATCCTTTGCGAGAACGCCAAAATCCCAATCGAAGGGTGCTCCCATCTACCTCACCGAAAAATTCATAACCTAGACAACATCCGACTGCGACATCTAGAACCAGCATCAATGGAGCTCAAGCTTGCAAATTGAGGTAAAATTCAAGTAGAAGTGATCCCGTATCGCATGGCCCGCCGAGTGACACCTTGCACTAGCCTTCAATGCTATCAGCCCTGTCAGTTCCACTTAGCCTTTTGCTACGCCGCTTTCCTGGGGTATTTCCCTTTTTAGCGCGGGTTATCCTTCTCTCCGATAACTTCAATAATTTTGTGATTGGACCCTCTTCCTCTACTGGGTGGCTTAAAATGACAAGATCATTCTGTTCAATCGGAGCGACTGGCGATTTTGTCGCAATCACGCCACGGCGGCTGCTGTCACCATCTGATTCCAGGGAACCACGATCGGACGCCTCCAACGATCGTTTAGTCTCAAGAGACGCGCCAACCGTAGCGTCTATCTGCGGGGAACTATCCACGTGATCGGTTCGAGAGAGTGTGGCTTTATGTATTGGAGAGCCAGGTTTGACGTTGTCAGGTCCTGGATCATTCCAAGACATGTGGCCATGTTCTGCTTGGTCTCTCAACTGAGCCGAAGCCACCTCTTTTTCTCCAGTCAGTGGATCCCATGCAAATCCTTCACGTAGCCAGCTCCAACGCAGGAAAGCTCTCAGTTCCTTGTCTTTGGGAACCACTCGTGTCCATTCCGGCTGAAAGGCCTCGTTGGCGCCGTCTCCATTATACCCTGATGCCAGACCACGAAGCTTATCGCGGCAGAAGATCCTCCAGCTATCCATTGCGTAAGATCCACAGCCAGGGAGATGTCCAATTTCAAAAGCTCCTTGCCGCTCGTCATCATCATCAAGCACCTCTGATGGTCGTATATCCCTGCCCGCTCCTGGTACTGGATAGTTGAGCGTCCTGTAGCGTTTTCCCTTAACCGGTGGTTCTTCTATCCACGCCTTGGCGAGATTGACAAGAGTGTTCGCACGACTATTTTGCAGACCGAGATTCTTAATCATTGCAGCTAAATCGGATATATTGGCGTGTACCAGATCTGTCGCGGTGGGGTAACGCTGTATGACAGCGTGAAACATAGGTATAGCAACGGTGCCCTTAGTTTTGTTAAGAAGAGTTACCGCAACAAGCAATTTGAAGGGATCATGAGCGACTTTCTCTTGGATCAGACCAAAAGACTCAGCAGACAAGGGCGGGAACGGAATGCATGAGGTTCCTGCTGGAAGCCGTTTCGACTTATTTGGTGACACTATTGGACTTTGAAAGTACTGCGACTGGCTGCCAGTTTCTCGGTTTGGTGAATTTTGAGTCAGTTTTTCGGCTTCAGGATGGACTTCAGACGGTGCTGCTGGATACTGGATTTCGATTTTCTTGCGACCTTGTGAGGTAGCGCTAGAACTATCCTGTAAATCTAATGCTGGCTGGTTGTCGAATTGGTCAGGCCCAATTAAACGAGACTCTGAGAACTTCGTCGGTGGGGATTTGATCAATTCGTCATCAGGTACAGATACATACTGATTGTCGCTGCGCACATCGATATTATGCACATTTATTTGACGATTATCCGTTGGAGAGTTATGGTTAAGTTGGTCATTTACATATGTAACTGGGCTTGACTCAAGTGCAGAGATTGATGCATCGTCATCAAGCACCATATCTTCTAAGTCATTGTACGTGCGAACATCCTGATCTTCGGAATTCGGCTTGATCATGGGACCAAAACGCAGGCTCGGCTGTGCAGACGACCCAGAATTCAAGTCCTCAGGCTCGAAGTCTTCATGGTTAACTTCATCCTGCTCAGCTTCATCAGGCTCTGGTGCTTCTAAATTTTCGATCAAGCTATTGTCCGAATCTGATTCCGCTTCCTGGAGCTCCTCTGCCTTAACAACGTCCACTAGCCGCACTATGGAGTGATATTTGGGCGGGCTGGTCTTCTCGGGTCCAATGTTATCAAGCCTGGGCTTCTCACAGACAGATTGGCCTGGATCTACTTCCATATGTTCTGGTTCACTGGCTTCAGATCCGTTCACGTCCGGTTCTTCAAAATCTGGTCCATCTGGTTCGAACATCTTGTTTACGCGATTCATCAACGCCTTCGAAGGTGATTGTGATTTGTGACTGATTTCAACACCGCCTTCTTCATCAGACATTTCAGAACCTGAAACCTCCATCGCACTTGGACAAAAAGGGCTCTCCGGAATGCAGAGCATTTCGCCGGTCTCTTGATCAAACGTGAGAAGAGGGGGTGTTGACATTCTCAATGCGTATCGATTTGACGCCGCTCTTTTCTCCGGGGTTTGTGTTTGATTGATACCCTGCAGTAAACCCCCATTCCCATCTTCCCCACTTGTAGATTCCTCGTAAGCAGAGTCATGATAATCTACTGTCAGAACCTCCATTGTTGAAGGAATTTGTCCGGCTGTTAGAACATCCCCTAATTCTGGTGATAAATGCCGAGTTGGATGTGATTGTGTTAGGATGCTGCTAGAGATGGATTGCTCTGCTAGTCGATCATCCAAGAATTGTACACTTTTGAGAGCATCAGCGGCTTTGACATTGCCTTGTGTTTCCATGCTGGATGCTGTTTTCACCTGTTCCTTATCATGTCTACGCCTCTTTTCCCGCCTACGCTCTTTTTTCTTCCGTCTTCGAATAGCCTTCGAGATTGCTTCTTGGTCACTTTCGATTATACGGACAACGGGAATTGGGTGGCTTATTACTCGTATTAGGGGGTCAGCATGCTGGTTGCTTTTCTTCTTAGCCCTCTTTCTCTTCTTCCGTGATAGCTGTCCTTGTAAGTCATCGCCGGCTCGTGCGTCGAGTCTTAATGCAGCATCCGATGTGGATGAGCTCTTTGGTAAGGGGCTAATAGCATCTTCCAACTGATTAAATTTTCGGGTTTCTTCATCCAAGCTAACGCTCCTCCGGCGCTTTTGGGCCATACCCACAACACCTGTTCCAAAATGTGGTTGTAGGCTAGAAGACGCCTTGGCTGAAGAAGGGATGTTCGTATTCTGCAATGCTATTTCCGACACCTCTCTCGCAACTTCTGACACCGGTAACCGTGAAGTAAGAGATGTCTGTAACAGTACTGGAGATTTAGAAGAGATCTTTGCTCGTTTCCGAACAGGCTCGTCGAGATGGTCATTCTCCATTGCTATAACTAGCTCAGCCAAGTCCTGTGGGGCCGCAAGGTTGACTACTGCAAAGAATTCGCTCTTATCCAATCCAAAAGATGGACCGTATTCATCCCATAGTTTATCCCCTAGAGTTTTTCTTGATACGTTGTTCTGAACAAGCTGATCTAGCGAGAAATTTCCCCTTTCAGACCCCTCTTCTTCCCTTGGTATAGCATCAAATAGATCCCGAACATCTTCGTATGGCAAAGAGCGAACAAACTGGTCGAATTGCTTCAATGTGAACCCCGGAGGTTTATGGTATTCGTACAGGGTGGAGATGCCGTCTTTGTCGAGGGTATGGGTTTTCAAGCCATCGAAGCCGTTCAAAGAATCTGAATTGGTAGCATTTTCGGAGCTGTCAGCAGTAATATTATTCAAGGGCGATTGAACCTGGTTGTGGGGTTTCGGTCCGCCTTCGCTTTCACCGGCAATCAGATGCGATAGTTCAGACTTGACCAACCGCATAGACTTGTCAAGACCAACCATTAGAACCTGTATACGCCGTTCCAGGGCAGGATCCATTGTGAGAATAGAAGAGAGGTCGAGTGGCTGTAGAGATAGAAGCCCAATTCGGCGCGTTGAGCCGATAGTGCTAAAGTCGTGCCCCGTGTGCTGCCATTAGAAGGAAATGGCAGGTCTATCTTTGCGACAGCCCGGGCAAATAGGACGCGTCGTGCTTCCAAGGTAGCGTAGAGCCAAAATAAGTTGTAGAGATGTACAAGCAAATAGCACAAGTGAGAACTCCTCCAGGGTTAATGTATCACGCCAAGCAATCATAAATCCGAGGTGGCGTGTCACCGCTTCCTAATGTGTTAAGGGTGGGCCATCCCTTCCGCTGGTGTATTTCGTCCTACTGTTATCGATAAGAGCTATCCCAACGCACTGCAATTTTAGCGTCAACGAGTGCTTTAACGGTGATAGGGTTATGACGGTGGATCTACCGCCTTCCTGATGTAGATGGAACACCAAAATGCCTCAGAAGTAGCCGTTGGGTCATGCACGCCATCATATCGTGCACGACCCAACGGCTACTTCTGAGGCATTCGGCAGTATTTTGGTGTTCCATCTACGTCAGGAAGGCGGTAGATCCACCGTCATAACCCTATCGCCATCACCGACGTTAGACAATGAAAATAAGGCGAGGCCCATGCGTTGAGTGCCTAGTCATTTCAGGCATTCAGCAAAGCTTACAGAGATTGCAGCAGGACCTTAAGATGTTTATTTGTATAATATTCCCTGTACATCCCTTCTGAAACTCTTGAAGAGCTCGTCAAAAATCTGCATGTTTTGGTAATGACTAAATGGACCCCTTCTCACTGCACTTTTTCAAGTCGACAGATAGCTTAGCGACACCACTCAAATCTACCATCAATAGCTTTAGGAGTAATAACACACCTAGAGCTTACTACTTAGACAAGAGAACACTACAAAGCTTTCATGTACTCATAAACTAATGCAGAAACAGTATTGCAAAAGCCTTCCCTACCATCCTTGTTATTCTCTGTTCCCAATCCAGATACAGACCCATCAAGCAATCAAACACTAGCAAATATGTTACGAAGCAATCGGGCCTAATGGCAGGCTCAAATATTAGAATACAAACCTCCCCTCACTCAATACTGTATCCCTTATAGCTGCTCTAGGAACCTAGAATCGCGAACTGGGCTCCCCCGCCTCCCCTCCGCGGCATCAGACCCAAAGCTCGGCGGTGGCGCCAGTCTCTCATCGAATGTATCTCTCGCTTCCTCGAGGTCAGACTCCTTGCTTACTGCACTGACTCCGATAGCGCGGCGCTGCACGGCGCGGCCGCGATCGTCTTCCTCACCGGATAACGAGCTGACGCTTGGGGAGTGGTACGGGTTCGAGTTTGAATTCACCGCAGTGCTAGCAGTGTTGGTCTCTTGGGGCGGATTTGAGGTGCTCGGGTTTGGACCCGCACCGGTAGAGCCTGAAGAGGCGCCTGTGAGAGCTGCGCCGCCGATGAAACCAGGCTCCGGATTATATTGTTCGGAAACAGAGTTTGAATGCTTGGAACGCCGTTTTAATTTGTTGAACAAGTGTTTGAAGCCCTTGGAGCCAGGTTTCGTAGGAGAGATTGGAGAGGTGGGCTCCGAGGGTATTTGTTCCCTAGCTTCGGGCTCTTGGACGGTAAGAGCTGGTGCTCGTGTTACCGGTTCGGGGTCACGGTAAATCTCGTCGTCATCATTATCTGCGGCAGTTGTAGCACCAGCCGCGGCGACGGAGGTGCTAAGGTCGGGGCCTGTGTCTGCTACCGGGAGAGTAGGAGAGGTGGCGACTGGAGGTTCAACCGTGATGGGCTTAGGAGTATCTTTCGATTTGCGATTGTCCTTCAGAATTCGCTTCTCTTCCACACGTTTGGCGCGTTCGGCTTCCTTCTCTGTTCGTGAGCTGGCCTTTTCCTTGGCTTTACACCTATGATCAGCCTCATTATCCTCACCTATGCTAGGAAGAATAGCAAACATACCTTTGACACGCTTCTCCTCGGCCTTTAGCTCAGCTGCCCGCTGTTTTTCAATTTGCGCTTGGTGTTTCTGCTCCTCCTGATCCAACCTTATTTCTTCGTCCCTAGCTCTCTGCTTCTCGGCCGCGTCGTTAATCTCATTTAGGGTTGGCTGTATCCTTGCCGCCGCAACAGCATCAATCTCTGACTGATCAAGGAACTTACCACCACCGACGTGTACCTTGCCATGATTAGCCATCCGTGCTTCACTATCAGCAGCTGCCTTTGCCCTAGCCTTGGCATCCCATTCTTCTATCATGGCAGGTGACATTTTTCCAGTTTCATTGAACACTTTCTCATCCATACCATGCATTTGAGCCTGCACCTTTCGCTCTGCGGCGGCCAGGAGATTCCGGCGGTCTTGCTGGCGCTTCTTCACGTCGATTTCGGCAAGTTGCGTGCTGAACTGAGACATCTGGGAGCGGATGCGCCTAGACTGTTCCTTGTCATCTAAGTCGACCAGTTCAGGATCGCTAGCAGCTCGTCTCCTCCCACGACGCATAGATAACCGTGATCGAGATTGCTTCTCATAACCGTAGTAGCTGCGGAACGCTGCTTCTTGGTCCGTCCCTATCTTGACAAGACGTTCGGCAGCGAGCTTTTGTGCGGCTTCTTGCAGGTTTATGTACTGCATTGCCTGCTGCTTGATACTCGAATCTGTAGTGGAGGGTTGTCGGCCATGCGCAGTAGTCGCAGCGGATTGGCCTTGTGATCTTGACGACCTACCTACAGCTTCACCGATGTGCCTTTGTTGGACTTCATACATTTGTTTCGCCATTGATATGGCAGAAGCCCGAAGCGCGTTCTGCCGGTTTTGCTCCTCTACTTCTAGGGCTACAGGAGGATGTTCGGTATACATCGCTCTTGGGATGCTTCTTGAATGCTGTATCCGAGCTGCTTCTACAGCACCAGACCCGAGACGCGGTGAGCCCTTTTGGACATTTACTAAAGGCCGATGCGCAATTGTCGCTGCGCTAAGTGCATTCTGAGCAGAATTGGCAGAATCCGGGTAAGATGGCAAATCCGCAGGAATAGGGCTAGACTCTGCCCGTCTTCTGCCAGACACGGCTCCAGTAGCAGCCATAAGAGCTCTCTTCTTGCCATCTTGAGTATATCCATAGTCCACTTCTGGGCTGAGACCCTTCTTTCGCATGGCGATATTGGCTGCAGAATTTCCGTCTGCACTTGCCTCCGGTATCCACAAGTTCAATCTCCCTGCATCTCTGTGCGCGAGCAGGGCTGCCTTGGAACCAACAGTGCTTGCCTCGGGCGACCAGAGCGGTGCCGTTTTGTAGTCCTTTGCGAGAAAAGCAGCTTTGCCTGCAGCTTCCGAGCTATCCGGCTTCCACTGCTCGATGGATTTCTTGTTTGCATTCGCTAGAGTTGCAGCTGCGCCTGCTGAGGCTTGAGTGTCGATACCAACGACGGGGAAGCTCGGAAGGTCTTGGGCTCGGGCGTATTTGAGGCTAGCAGCGGCTCCTGCATAGTCAAGTCAATAAAGTTAAAGATCGTCGTGGAGTGATGGAGAACGTTACCTGCAGAAGATATCTTGTTGTCAGCGTCCAATGGGTAATTGTCTCGTACATTCGTTCCTCGTGATAGGTTGGTGACGTACAGCGCAGCGGTGGATGCCTGCTCTTGTAAGGCTGTGTTCTTTGTATTGTGAACCGAGGGGTCCGGACAAGGTATACCCTTTGGCGCCATTGAGCCGCTCACTTGAAGGTTTGTCCTGACGTGTATCGGTTTGTGGGTGGCTTCGTCGGGCACCGTTTGTGTTTGTGTCGCCATTGTATTTCCTGGTTTAGTGAATATGACGTAGTCTCTTGAGGCTGAGCTTGTTCAGGTAGGGTAGAGGACTCCTGATTTGAGGAATTGGGATCCTTCGATCCTCCTTAGAGAGTAGAGTAAATTGCATTTATGGCGGAGTGAGTAATACATATCTTGTGGTAGTGAAAGATTCAAGTAAAGACTGTCATGACATCACCACGCGGATCTCATGCACCTGGTATTGAGTTTCACCCTAGTGTAGTGGTTTTTACTACTAAAGCATCATCAATAAAACTGCAGCTTTAACGAGCGCAACCCCACACGGTCCCAAGATTTCCATGTCGTAGGGCAAGCATCATCCTCGCCCTGTCTGATATCACTGCGTCAGTTACTGAAGCTGGAGTAATAAGATCGACGCAAGGTACTTCTAGCTATGGCCACCAAGTTGGTCGAGCGTTATCCTTTCCCGGAATCCGGAAAAGGCTCACTTTAACAGCTAGCACGATAGGATCCGAAGTGCAACTTTGGCTGTTATCTATCTTCAGCAAATCTCTTGTATTGCTTCCGAGGTCTAAACATTCGGAATGGAGAGCTCGAAGTCGCCCCTAAAAACAATACTCAACTTTCGGGATGTTGGATACATGATAAATACCACAATGGATTCTACGTTAGCTTTGAACTTCAGCATCATCTCATCAGACTGCTAATTCTACGGGACAGCCTATTGAAAACGGGAAAATTCTACCGTGGCGCTCGGCCAGGTAATTATGCCATACTCTCTTACTTCTCGTTTACTAATAAGTGGCAGACGAAGCTTCCCCTGAAGACCGGACAAGGCTTGTAAATGAATACGGCATCAGAACTATTATTGATTTGCGCACAAAGTAAGCTTGGCCGTGACTGTTGCAGGTTTTTCTCACAACTATCCAGGACCGAGCACATCGAGCAAGCGCGAAAACGGGACGTAAAAATCCAGAGCTCAGCGGCAGTTCCTCAAACAAATGATGAAGTAGCAGAGCCCTTGAAGATACCCGGTATCACCTATCACGAAATCAACTTCAACGGGAGCGCATTCTCACGGATGCTTATCAGCAAGCTCTCTTGGACTGAATTTGGCAAGCTTGTTGGGCTAATGGTACTTGGATACCGTCTTGAAGCCATTAAAGTACTAAGCCCACTAATGCGGGAGGAAGGGCTAGTAGGACTAGCTATTGACTCGCTTGATGTCTGCGGGTATGAGGTCTGTCAAGTATTTACTGTCCTTGTAGAACCTTCCAACTGGCCAATCATGATTCATTGCACACAAGGCAAAGACCGTACGGGCTTGACAGTCATGCTTGTGCTGTTCTTGCTGGGTGCTTCAATCGAGGCGGTAGAGAAAGACTACCTCTTGTCGGAGCCGGAACTCTTGCCTGAGAAGGAAGAAAGGTTGAAGGAAATTCAATCAATCGGCTTAACAGAGCACTTTGCTGGGTGTCCAACAGACTTGGTTCCACAGGTGCATCAGCACATAATTGAGAAATATGGGTCGATAGAGGAGTATTTGGTAGGGGTTGGGGTGACTGTGGAGATGCAGGATCGGATCAAGGGTGTTCTGTCCGCAAATAACAAGGAATGAACGTCAGTGACAATTATTTTATTTTCCCTTGCCAAGACCAGCCAACCGCAGGTCTCATTCTCCACACGACACTTTGTTGCGTGCAAATAGTCGGCAATAATGAGAAGAATCACAGCCACCGTCTTTGTGTTGTTTTAAACTGTCACTATGTCTCCGCCTTTGAGTCCTACGAGTACCGCGGCCGAGGAACTAGCGAAGAAAGATGTATGGGAGGAAGCTCTTATGCTGTTGAGCGAAGAGGACCGCGAGAGGTTTGATGTTGCATCGGCTAGAAAGCAAGAATATCAACAACTGCTCAAAGATGTTCTCGCCGCCTCTAATGAGAAGAAAGCGGAGTGTCTCAAAAAGCGATGGAAGATCATACGAGGCGACAGGAACATTATCCTGCGAGATGTCATTGAAAAGGTTGCTATCTGGGTCCGAAAATTCATTGTAAGACTCCGAGGGCAGTTATTCTGTTTATTTTTCCTGATAAATGCCTCCAGGCAGTTGGCGATACGTTGATGCAATATGACCCAGGTCATGCAGCCTTGCCTTGGGCGGCCATTCGTTTCTTCCTTCAGGTGACGGTGAACGATGTCCAAATATATGGCACTATGCTACAATCCATTGAATTAATATCAAATCTGCTTGCGCGGTGTGCCATTATGGAACGCCTCTATCTGCAAAGGTAATGCATCATATATCCACGTTCCTCGTGTGAGACCTTCTCTGCTCATATCAAGTAGCAGTTCATTAGATGTCACGGAGCGCTTCCGAAAAGCTCTTGTGGAGCTGTATGCCGCTATACTAACCATATTAGCCAAAGCACTCCGTTACTACGGCTACAATACAGCCGTACGGATTGCGAAAAGCATTGTTACTAACACCAAAGACGTCGAATCCTGGTCTTCAATGGTCTCTGAGAAACAAGCTGAAGTGGAAAGACTTGCCACGGTTGCAGAAGCAGAGAAGATGCAGCAAGTCGCAGAGAATGTCGAAGCCCTCCTCACGCAGCATCAACAGTTGGAGGAGGAACACGACCAGCGAGACGCAAAGCTATCGCAGCTTCTCAAGGAGCTCCAAACCCCCATTAGCAGGATGGATATGCACCTATCTGATCTTCATGACAATCTCCAAATGGAAATGCGGATCAAGATCTTGAAAGCAATCTCTACCATTCCATATCCTGTCCATCATAAGGCTATTGCCCGGGATCGATTAAAGGGATCCGGGAAATGGCTCCTCGAGAAACCCGCCTACCGAGATTGGCGCGCTGAGAGCTCATCATCTGTCCTGTGGGTCCACGGGATTCCGGGTTCCGGCAAAACGAAACTCGCTTCATTGGTGATAGATGACATCAAGAGCTCAGCACATGTGGCCCACTTCTATTGCATGCGCAATCCTGCGGAACCCGAACGGGCCAAATGCGACAAGATTCTCAATTGCTTGGTGAGGCAATTAGCTTCCACTTCCCCCAAGTCTCCTATTCTTGAGCCAGTTCGTGTCAAATATGAATTAGCGATCGACGGATTTGAAGGGTTCGAAGATCAAGCTTGGACTAGTGATGAAAGTACCCAAGTTTTGATCGAGCTTATAAACATCTACCCATCTGTTACTTTCGTGTTGGACGCCCTCGACGAAGTCAACCCAATGGACCGTTTGGAGCTTCTAGACGCGCTGAATAAAATTGCCCAAAACTCAGAGAGCCTCGTAAAGGTCTTTATATCGAGCCGGGACAACATCGACATCGTCATGCATCTCAAAGATTCTCCAAACCTCTATATAAGCGCTACCGATAACTGGAAAGACATCAACGCCTTTGTGTATGTTATCAACATTCATTTTCTTCGTACGATCTCC